>PVMK01137097.1_pt1 | contig 12968 bp, 16 predicted proteins | sample 1853481 | NCBI WGS metagenome assembly PVMK01 (sample SAMN08533507, study PRJNA380276) | Marine sediment metagenome, whole genome shotgun sequencing project.
AATTGGCTGAGAAAAGCGGAATAGACAGAACTGAAGATTTTGATAACCTTGAAAACGTGCTAACCGATGCTGTTAAGAAGGGGAGAAAAGTGCATTACTTACCACAGTACAGAGATGACCAATTTTTGTTTCTTGGTAAATTATTGGGCATTCAACCTACTAGAGTAAATGATTACGTATCGTCTGATTTTATTAAAGCGGTAATTTCACAAAGATCTGTAAAATCGGAAGAGGAAATTGTTGAAATTGATAAAGCAGTTGATATTGCACACAGAATGCACACCGCTGCAATGAAAATGATAAAACCTGGATTAACTGAAAAGAAAATTGCAGGAATGATTGAAGGAATAGCATTCTCACTCGGTGCAGGTTTATCATTCCGACCCATAGTTTCTATTAACGGACAAATTTTGCATAATCCATATCACGAGAATGAAATTAAGGATGGAAGCTTATTAGTTAACGATTCAGGTGCTGAAACTGATATGCATTATGCAAGTGATATAACCAGAACAATACCTGCAAGCGGAAAGTTTACTTCAAAACAAAGAGAGATTTACGAGATTGTTTTGAATGCAGAAACATCTTCGATAAATGCAGTGAAGCCGGGGGTTATGAATAAAGACCTTCATTTACTTGCAGCTAAAACTATAGCTGAAGGTTTATCAAATCTTGGTTTAATGCATGGTAGTGTTGATGAAGCTGTTCAGCAAGGGGCACATGCTCTTTTCTTTCCACATGGTTTAGGACATATGATGGGGCTTGATGTACACGATTTGGAAGGATTGGGTGAAGATTACGTTGGATACAATGATGAAATTATCAGAAGCGAACAGTTTGGATTAGCATATTTAAGATTAGCAAAATCACTAGAGCCGGGTTATGTTTTTACAATTGAACCGGGAATTTATTTTATTCCGGCACTTATTGACCAATGGAAAAGTGAAAATAAATTTTCTGAGTTTATTAATTACGATAGGGTAGAAGATTACCGCAGCTTTGGTGGAATAAGAATAGAAGATGATATTTTAGTAACTGAAGATGGTTATCGTATTCTTGGAAAACCGATTCCAAAAACTGTTGACGAAGTTGAAACCCTCGCCTCCAGTTAGTAGAAATTAAAAGTTTTAGTTTAAGCAGGCTTTTTTCTTTGTCATTCTGAGCCCCCAATTCATTGGTGAGAAGAATCTATCTATATCTTGATTAAGACTCTTCGCCATGCTCAGAGTGATAGGTTTCTTTCCTACTTATTACCAACTTCAAAACTTTTATAAGGAATATCGATAAACGGAGAAGCGGCACCCAACATTACAATATTTGTTGAGCGGGGTGATTTTATTTGCAATGCTATTTTATCCGAATCAAGAGCAATATGGTTTTTAATTTTTATAATAGCTCTATTCAGTTCATCCATATCTGGATAATCTTGGATATTAATAAACGGTTTAGTATTAGTTACCAACCAACCTTCATTCGAAAGGTAAGATAAATATCTCAATCCTTCCATAGGTTCTACAGAAATAATAATATCTGCCTGCCCAATGGGAATTAGATCTGATGCAACCGGTTTATCTGAAATTCTAAGATGAGATTCAACCGCCCCGCCCCGCTGGCTCATTCCATGAACTTCGGATTGTTTTATATTCAAATCATTATCAAGTGCAGCCATTGCAATTGTAGCTGCAATCGAAAGGATACCCTGCCCGCCTACACCTGAAAGGATAATATCGGTCTTCATATTAAACTTTCTATATAATTAAACTTCAGTTTTTTCTTTCTTCTTTTCTTTTTTCTTTTTCGTTAAAGTTACTATACATTCTCTTCTTGGTATTACAACTGAAACTCCGTCATATTCAATTTCTTCTTCTAATACTTTTACCATTTCTTCGTGATATCTTTTGAGAGGAGTAAAAACTCTTACATGATCAGGATCCACCCCAACCCCTATACAAATATCTTCAAGTTTAGCATACGCCGATGATTCCTGTCCTCCTGTCATTGCTGTTGTAAAGTTATCTGAAATGATAACAGTAATCGGTGTCTTTTCATTTACGGCATCTAAAAGCCCTGTTATACCTGAGTGAGTAAAAGTAGAATCGCCAATAACAGCAATTGCCGGTCTTACTCCTGCATCGGCGGCACCTTTTGCCATCGTTATCGAAGCTCCCATATCAACGCAGGTATGAATTGAATTGTATGGAGGAAGTGCACCTAAAGTGTAACATCCGATATCAGAAAAAACTCTCTGGTTATCGCCAAAATTTTTCATTGTTTCATTCAGTGCATCATACACATCTTTATGACCGCAGCCCGAACAGAACTGTGGAGGTCTGGTGGAAACTATGTCGGGTATTTGCAAAGATTTGCCGTTGCCCTTACCCAAACCGGCTGCAACAATATTAGGATTTAATTCCCCAGCCCTGGGTATAGTTCCATCCAATCTACCCATAATTCTTTCTTCTTTATTCAGAAATCCTCTTAACAACTCTTCCACCATTGGATAACCTTCTTCAAGAATTAAGAGCTTGTCACATTCTTCATCAATCTTTTGTACCATTTTTGTCGGGAGAGGATACTGACCAATTTTCAAAACAGGATGAGGACATTTTCCATCAGAATAGTTTTCCATCAAATAGTTGTAAGCAATACCACAAGCAATTATACCTAATGATTTATCTTCGCCATCATAATATGTGTTGTACTCTGATTCTCCCGATTCTTCTCTTATCATAGGTAATTTTTCTAACAACGTTTGATATCTCTTTCTTGCATTAGATGGAAGCAGAACAAATTGTATTGGGTCAGTAGGATAAGACAATTCATTCTCATCTTTTAGCGGTAAAGTATTAACACCTGATCGCGAATGAGACAATCGTGTTGTTAATCTTATCATAACAGGCAAATTGTATTTTTCTGAAAACTCCATTCCATAATATGCCATATCATACGCTTCTTGCTGATTGACTGGTTCGAGAATGGGTATCATAGCAAATCTTCCGTAATACCTGGAATCCTGTTCATTCTGTGAGGAGTGCATTGATGGGTCATCTGCAACTGCAACAAGCAAACCCCCCGTTCACTCCGGTTATAGCTGAATTCATAAAAACATCAGCAGCAACATTTAAACCTACATGTTTCATTGCAACCATCGAACGCTTACCTGCATACGACATTCCCAAAGTAGCTTCCATTGCAGTTTTTTCGTTGGCAGACCATTTACGGTGAATGTTTCTTTCTTTAGCAATTTTAGACCTCTGCACGTATTCCATTATTTCTGTTGATGGGTGTTCCGGGATAAGCATACATGCCGGACATACCACTGTCAATGGCACCTTGTGCTATTGCTTCATCTCCTAATAAAAGTAACTTTTCCATGTTTTTCTCTATTGAATTGTAAAATTTTTTGCCTTTAATTTTTTCTTTTAAGCAAAGATTTTTTTTAAATATTGTTGATTTAAAAATAATCAAAACCCGCTTAATAAAACACAGTTATAGTAACCTGTTTTACAGATATTAATCCTATTTGCTAATTATGTTTAAGTACTGTATTCATCGCTTGTAATTTTATTTTTTTAGTTATATTTAATAATCCCAATTTAGATTAAGTAAACTGTGGTTTTTAACTCAGCACATAAAAATATTCAGAGCAGTGAGATTGGCACACTCGCCAAAAGTATTATTAAAACTTTGGCTTATTATGATATTTTCAATTATCCTCTAACAAAAGAAGAAATATATATTTGCTCAAATACGAATGGTGATACTAAAACCTCGGTATTCGAAGAACTTGAAGTGCTTGTTTCTTCAGGCATTGTTTACAACAATGATAAATTCTATTCTATTAATCACAACAGTCATTTAATCCCCAAAAGAATTGAAGGTAATAAGCGTGCAATAAAAAAAATGAGAACCGCTAAATTATTTTCAAAATTTATTTCTCATTTTCCTTATGTACGGGGTGTGCTTCTTTCCGGCTCAATATCAAAGGGTTATATGGATGAAAAAGCTGATATAGATTATTTTATAATAACTGAGCCTAACAGGTTATGGATCGCACGGATATTGCTCGTGTTTTTCAAAAAAATGTTCCTTCTTAATTCGTACAAGTTTTTCTGCATTAATTATTTTATTTCAACTACTGAGTTGGAGATTGAAGAAAAAAACATTTATACAGCTATTGAATTGGCGACTCTTATTCCAATGTACGGTTCCGATGTTTACAATAATTTTTACGCAGCAAATCAATGGATAAAAAGCTATATTCCAAATTACCCTAAAAGAGATGTCGCTAATTTACCTGCGTTTAAAAAGAAAATAATTCAAAAAGTAATTGAATCATTATTAAATAGAAGATTGGGTGATTATGTTGATGATAAAATAATGAAGATATTTATAAGGTTTGATGAGAAACGATACGGGGAACTAGATGAGGACACGTTCAGGTTAGCATTTAAAACAAGAAAAAATATTTCAAAACATCATCCTAATTATTTTCAGAAAAGAGTTTTAGATTCATTAAGAAAAAAACTTGAACAGCTTGAATCAAAACATAATATCGCATTAAGCGAATTAGACTAATGACTAAAATACTTTTTACACATTCCTATTTTTACAGATTCGATCCAAAGCAGTGGAAAGCAAAGCAGCCGTATCCACCGTTAGGAACTCTTTACGGTGCAGCTTACCTTCGTTCAAACGGATATGAAGTATCGCTTTTCGATACGAACCTGAAAAAATCTCCCGATGAAATTGTTATAGCATTAAAAGAAAAGAAGCCGAAGTACCTCGTTATTTTTGATGATGGTTTCAACTACCTTACGAAAATGTGCTTAACAAATATGCGTGAGGCAGCTTTCCGCTTAACAGAGCTGAGTAAGGAAGCCGGCTGTACGGTGATAGTGAGCAGTTCTGATTCAACGGACCATTATGATATGTATTTAGCCAAAGGTGCTGACTATGTTATTCTCGGCGAAGCAGAAATTACTTTGGGTGAATTGATTAATAATCTGGAAGAAGGAGTTAGTGAACTACAAAATGTACAGGGGTTGGTTTATATCTCAAATCAAAAAGAAATAAATACCGGTAGACGTGATATTTTAAAGGATCTTGATTCCATTCCAATGCCCGCCTGGGATTTACTGGATATTAATTCTTATAAAAATATCTGGCTGGAAAATCATGGCTTCTTTTCACTAAATATTGCTACAACACGTGGATGCCCATTCAAGTGTAACTGGTGTGCAAAGCCAATATACGGAAACCGATACAATACTCGCTCTCCTGAAAATGTTGTTGAAGAAATCATGCAACTGATAACAATTATTCGGTCGATCACTTTTGGGTTTGTGATGATATTTTCGGATTAAAACCCGGATGGGTACAGCGTTTTAGGAAATTGGTAAAAGAGAAAGAATTGAAATTTACATACAAAATTCAATCGCGTGTTGATTTGCTTTTAGAGGAAGATACCATTGATGCGCTTGCTCAATCAGGAGCAGAAACAGTGTGGGTAGGTGCCGAATCAGGTTCGCAAAATATTTTGGATGCAATGGATAAAGGCACAACTGTGGAACAGATACACAGCGCAACAAAGCTGCTTAAAAGCAAAGGAATAAAAACTGCTTTCTTCCTGCAGTTCGGTTATCCTGGTGAGCAAAAAGAAGATATTCAAAAAACTATTGATATGGTTTTAGAGCTTATGCCGGATGACATTGGTATTTCAGTTTCTTACCCGCTGCCCGGAACAGTATTTTACGAAAAAGTTAAGGACGAACTTAAAACTAAAGCCAACTGGACAGACTCCGACGATCTTGCTGTAATGTTCAGAAGCACTTACTCGCCGCGGTTCTACAAAAAACTGCATCGATATGTTCACAAAGTTTACAGGAGGAAACAAGGTATTAATACAATTAAAAATTTGTTCCTGAAACCAACATCCATTACTAAAAGAAAACTTCGCTCCGCATTATTGACATTTTATTATATACCTACTACATTTCTTGGATCACTGCAATTAAGGAGACTGGAAAAACCAGGTTGATTTTTATATATGGAACAGAATAATTTTCAATTCAGTACCGTAATAAAGGCATTCACTCGTCAATCAGTTATTTATGATGATTATGAAAAAGAGAATCAAACTCTCATCTGGATGAGAAAGCAAGTTAGAAAGCATGCAATGTCATTTCTTAATCCGGGTGATAAACTACTTGAACTGAACTCCGGTACCGGCACAGATGCAGTCTACTTTGCTCAAAAGGGTATTTTGGTTCATTCAACTGATATTTCAGACGGTATGATAGAGCAGATTCGGAAGAAGGTAAATGATTACAACTTATCACACAAAATATCTTTCGAGCAGTGCTCATATACTGAACTAAACAAAATTAAGAATAACAAATTCGATTTTATCTTTTCGAATTTTGGCGGGCTAAACTGCGTTGCCGATTTAAGTGAAGCAACAAAATTTTTCCCGTCTTTACTGAATGAGGAGGGGAAAGTATGTTTGGTGATTATGCCTCCGATTTGCCCATGGGAATTAGTAAATATATTTAAAGGGAAATTTAAATTTGCTTTTAGGCGGCTGAAAACCAATGGTACTCCCGCTCATATAGAGGGTATTCATTTTACCACACATTATTTCAGCTCAAAAAACGTTATGAAAGCTTTGGGAGATAAATTTATTTTGGTCAAATTAGAAGGATTAGCTGTATTCACTCCGAACCCGCAAATGGAAAAATTTCAGAAGAAATTCCCAAGATTAACACAACTTCTTAATAAACTAGATGAATCGTTATCCGGTTACTTTCCATTTAATAAAATCGGGGATCACATCATCCTAACAGCTTTATATTCCTCTAAGTAAAAATTAAGCTCTGTTCAATCAGCAAATTATTTACAAGCAGAAATTGATAAATTTAAATAAATACAGATTTGAAAACGGGATTTACATTGTTTCTCAAATCGATAAAGAATTTGAATATCTTTATTTAAAAGTTAGAGAGAGAGAGAAAAGAATCTATTCCGATCTCGAAGTTTCAAAGCTTCCATCTATCTCACCTGGTAGTCCACACTTTAAAGAATGGAAACTGCGCAAACATTCGCTACATAGATTCATTAACTATATTCAAAAGTTTAATGATAAATTAAATTTACTTGATGTAGGATCCGGCAACGGTTGGTTCTCTGCTAATATTGCAAACAGGAGTTCCATCGATATTTATGCTCTCGATGTAAATAAATTTGAGCTCGAACAAGCAGCACGTGTTTTCAATTTCAAAAACATATATTTTATTTACGGAAATATCTATGATAGCATCTTTGAGGAACGCTCGTATAAAATTATCACTTTGAACAGTTCTATCCAATACTTTGATGATCTCAACACGTTGATTAAAAGGTTATTTTATTTTTTAACAGATGAAGGTGAAATTCACATCCTCGACAGTCCAATATACAATCAAAATGAATTAGCAGGTGCGAAAGAAAGAACAGCCCGTTACTATATTTCAGACGGCTTTCCCGAAATGGTAAAGTATTATTATCATCATACTTTTGATGAATTGAAAGATTTCAACTATAATATTCTTTATGATCCGAAAGCCGTACAAAACAATCTTAAAAAGATTTTCGGGTTTAAGGATTCTCCTTTCCCATGGATTAATATTAAGAAATAACAGAAAAATTAAACTGCTTTTCTATAAATAAAGATTATGTCTATTTCATTTAAAAAAAATCTTCTATCATACCTAATTCCGACAGTAATTTTTTTCACAGTAATATTTTTTTGGAAATTCAACGGATTGTATGGACAGGACAGCCATGAATATTTACGCTACAGCAGATCACTATTGTTATTCTTCTCCGAAGGAAAAACACTAAACAATTTTTTCTTGCCAGTTTATTATCCACTATCAGCTGCCATTTTATCATTTATAAAATTTAGCAATATACTTTCATTACAATTTATCTCTTTAGTTTCATTTTTATTCGCCATTTTTTATGTAAAAAGAATCTTAAGATTAATTTACGTAGAGTTGCAAGAAAAAAATTCTTGTTTATTTCCGTTCAATAGTTGGTCTGATCACTTCATTTTAACTGCTGAACTAAAACAAAATAAGAATAACTAAGAATATTATTAAATGCATATTCTTGTAATAACACCTGGTTTTCCCAAAAATGAAAATGACACTTCTTCAATTCCCGCAATATATGAGTATTTTTCAGCTTTAATTAGTGAACATTCCAAAACTAAAATTACTGTAGTATCAATTCATTATCCATTTAGAAATATAACTTATTTTTGGAAGGGGATTAAAGTTATTAATTGTGGTGGCGGTAGTATAAAATTCCCATTTAAATTATTATTCTGGATAAGAGTATTCTTTAATTCTTTAAAAATTAACAAACAATTAAAAGTTGATGTTATTCATAGTTTTTGGTTGACGGAAACTGCTTTAATTGGAAGTATATTGAGTAAAATTTTTAATGTTAGACATATTTGTACAATAATGGGTCAAGATGCAAAAAAAGCAAATACTTATTTAAAAATTCTACCACTAAAGAATATTATAAAGATAGCTTTATCCGAATACCATTCCAACTATTTTATAAAATCAACAGGAGTAAAACCTGATTGTATTATACCATGGGGAATAGATAATATTGAAATTGAAGATAGTAATCGCCCAATTGATATTATTGGGGTAGGTTCATTAATTCCACTTAAGAATTATAAATTATTTATAGATATAATTGAAAAATTAAAAGAAGATTTTCCCTCGATTAATTGTATTCTTATTGGGGAAGGTTCTGAAAAAACTGAGTTAGATAAAGAAATAAAGAAGAAAAATTTATCTAAGAACATTACATTAATAGGGCAACTTACTCGTGAAGAAGTTTTCTTAAAAATGATGAAAAGTAAAATACTTTTGCATACATCTAATTATGAATCATTTGGTTTAGTTCTTGTAGAAGGGCTAGCATCCGGATGCTATGTAGTTTGCAAAAAAGTAGGTATGGCAAAAGAAACCAAAAAAATAATTATAATTAAAAATACTGATGATGCTTATTGGGCTATTAAAAGATTATTAAATAAAACGATGGATTTTAGTCCTAAAATACTTTATCCAATAAAACAAACTGTATCATCATATAAGGATTTATATAAAGCTAATACAATATTAAAAGGTTTGAAGAATTATTAATATCAGAAATAAAATATTACTTGCTTTTAAAAATATAATACAAGATAAAGCTGTTTTATTTGGTTTTTCTCATAAATTTTGGCTATTTATATCTTCTGCTGTTACAGCACCAATTATTTTAATATTTTTTTCCCCTACTTTACAAGGATTTTACTATACATTTATAGGTGTTTTGGGGATACAATCATTATTTGAATTGGGTCTTGGCCAATTACTTCAACAGTTTATTAGTCATGAGTGGATTAAAATAAAACATTTACCTGGGAGAGGTTTTGAAGGTGATAGTAAAGCAATATTAAAATTATCTAATATTAAACAATTTACTGTTAAATGGTTTTCAATTTTATCTCTTTTACTTTTCTTATCCTTAAGTATTGGCGGATATTTTTTTATGGAACAAACATCATACAATAGTAGCATTCCTATATCATATTGGCTTGCACCCTGGTTAGTTATAAGTTTTTTAAAATCCTTTCAATTATTTATTTCACCAGGAGTAACTTTTCTTGAAGGAATTAATGAAGTAGAAAATATTAATAAGTTTCGTTTTTCACAATCATTACAAGAGAGACTAACTTCTTGGATTATAATAATAATAGGTGGAAAACTTTGGCTATTCTCTGCTGCTGCCGGAATAAATATTTGGGGACAATTCATCTTTTTTAAGAAAAATTACTCGTCAATATTAAAAGATTTGATAGAACTTAAATCAAAAAAAATGATTTATGGAAAAAAGAAATTTTACCTTTGCAATGGAAATATGCAGTTAGTTCTCTTTCTGGATATTTAAATTTTTCTTTTATTGTGCCTTTGATATTTTGGTTTTTAGGTCCGGTTACTGCCGGGCAAATGGGAATAACCTGGGCAATTATATCAATGTTTTGGGGTCTTTCAGTTACTCTAATTACAACAAAAATACCAACATTTGCTATGGATGCAGCAAATAAAGATTATAAAAAATTAGATAAATTATTTTACAATTCTACTTTAGTTTCTACAATATTTCTTGTTTTTACTTCTGTTTTACTTTTGATAATTATAGTTGTTTTAAAAATCTTTTATCCGGAAATTTCTATTAGATTTTTATCCCTTTTACCCTTCACTATGTTTGCGATATCAATAATTCCACACCATTTTAAATTTGCAATGACTAGTTATATGAGAGCATTAAAACTTGAGCCATTCTGGAAAATTTCTATTTTTGAATCTGTACTTATTCTTTTCATTTTACCTTTTTCTTGCTTTTATGCAGGCATTGAGGGAGTAAGTATTTGTTTTCTTGGAATTATAATTTTAGTGACCTGTTTGACATATTTAAAATTTAATAGAATAAAGAATAAAATTATAAGAAAAAATAATTAACTCTTAATTAAATTTTCAAAAATATAAGAAAATTATCTTTTATTCATCGATTGAAATTGGGAATTCATAATCAGGAAGTATAGCATTTATAGATTGAATTAAATTTCGAATTCCTTTTATAATATATTTTTTAATTGAGTTGATATATATTATATCAAAGTCATCTTTGTTAATATTTGGGTTTTGTATAATTATTTCTGAATCAATAAAAACAATAATACCGTTTTTTAAGATCATTAAAATATCTTCGGGATTTATATTGTAAAAACTTTCCCAATTATTTTTGTATTTATTTTTGCATATAATAATATCAGCTGCATAATTTATTTCAATTTTACCTTTTGATTTTAATCCCCAAACTTTTGATGCGGTTTCTGAAACACTGAGAAATAATTCTTTTTCTTTTAAATAATTTAAATCTCGAGCTAATCTTAAATGATTCCACAAATTCCAATCAGCACTTAACGTTGAATCAGTACCGAATAGAATATTTGTATGTTTTTTGAGTATTGGAATATTTGCGGTTTTGTTATATAAAAATAAATTTGAAACCGGGCACCAAATAATAGCTTTGAATTGTTTGCTTTGCTTCTCATTCACAGCAATAGCATGAATTCCTATCAAATCCTTTTTAAAAATATTCCACTTTATTAATTTATATATTTCATCAATAGATTCTTTATTTGTTCCTTCACCAATATGGATTAAAAACGGTAGTGTATTTGATCTTAATAGAAATTTAATTTTCCATTTTTTTTCTAATCTTAATGAATGTAAATAATTATAATTAGAATAAACATCCGGTAAATTATTGTGTTTCGTATTTAAAATTTTACCATGGTTAATTATAGTTGTAACACCACAAATTAGATTTTTATACAGACCCCATTGATAGCTTAGTTCTTTTGGTACTTTTTTAACACTTTCAATTTGCTTTTTATTTTGTGCATTTATATCATTTCCCCATTCTATATAATCGTTATAAATTCTATTACCTAATTTTGAAAATAAATTAAACTCTAAATGATCGTGTGAATTTATAAGTCCAGGGAAAGCAATTGCATTTGAAAAATTAAACGATAATTCTTCGTAATCATCATCTGTTCTTAAATTAAAAGGATTAACTTTTATAATTTTAGAGCCTTTAATTCTTATCTGTAGTGAATGCTGCTCGTTATTTATTATTTGGACATTGTTAATTAGCATATTATCTGCTTAAATGGATGCCATAGATAAAAGGAGTATTATAAAATTTTTCATACACTTGTAATGCATTTTGTTTTTCGTAAAAATGTTTAACATTATCATCTATATTTTTTTCTATAAGATTTAAAACTTTAAATCTAAAATGCGACAATATTTCTTTTATAGTTTTTATACTATGATAATAATTTTTTACGGTTATCACTTCTCTACCATTTTTGAATGTTCTTACACCACCTTTCGCAAGTAATTCCGGATGGAAATCAGTAATTATGATATCACTTTTATTTTTTATAATTCTTTCCCATTCTGAAAACATTTTTTCAATATCAGTAATATGAGCGATAACGAGAGTGGAAATAATAATATCACACGTATTATTAGGCAAAAAAGATGACTTTAAATCTTTTGATTTATATACTTCTGCATTTGGGTATTTCTCTATCAATCTATGAAGCATTTTTTGAGAAATATCACAACCGATGACTTTTGCCGGGTTTTTATCTAAAAGCAAAGGCCAATTTCTACCTGTACCACAACCGTAATCAAATATAATTTTATCTTTTAGATGTATCTTTGAAATCAATTCTTTCAAAATAATATTATCATAATGTAAAATCAGATTATCTTTCTCATTATCATAATTTTTAGCCCAAATATTATAGGCATTCTCAGATGATTTTATAATATTATTTTTAGTATTATAAAAATGATTGATCAATTTTTTAACTTTTTCTAAGAGATTCATAATTAGATTTAATCTTAATTTTTTGTTATGTATATAATAAATTAAAATAAAAACACATTAACTTTTATTTGTATGAATAATATAATATTCTTTAATCCAAGAAGCGGCAAGTATAATCATACTCTCCCATTATCTATTCTTCAAATAGCCGCTTCTATTCGGGGTAGACATAATTATGTTATTGTTGATGGAAATTTAGAAAAAGACCCTGGAAAAAGATTAGGGAATATATTCAGTCAGGCGAATATAAATATTTTGCTTCTACAGTTATGCCCGGGCCACAGCTTAAACAAGCTATTCCTATTACTAAAAAGATAAAATTAGAATTCCCGGAAATCATTAATATTTGGGGAGGTTATTTTGCTTCTAACCAGTACAATTCTGCTATAAATTCAGGTTATATAGATTACATAATTTATGGTCCCGGTGATTATACATTTCCACATCTT
>PVMK01188517.1_pt1 | contig 12965 bp, 9 predicted proteins | sample 1853481 | NCBI WGS metagenome assembly PVMK01 (sample SAMN08533507, study PRJNA380276) | Marine sediment metagenome, whole genome shotgun sequencing project.
GAAAAGTATCAAGTTTACCTATACCTATTTCTAAATATATATTAGTTCCAGACCTATCGATTATTTTCTGGAGGACATCAATTCTGTTCATTATCTAATTTTCTCTTCATAGTTAGAGCGTTTTTTAATCAAACCCCGGACGCAACAACCTTCATTTAGAGAAAATTCACGTGTAGCTTGCCACAATGATGACTTTTGAAGACTGCAAAAAAAGTAAACATATTCATATGGATAAGTTGAGCCAAAACTTGGTTTCCCAAAGGCCCAGCCTTCTTTTCTTATACGTGATTACTCATCCTAAAAGCTGCTTATTCTTTTGCTGCTTCCTGCTCCAGAAGTTCGCCAAGAATATATGCTGCTTCACCCAGCAGTTTGGTGCAGACTTTGCGGCTGCTCATCGGATTATAATAATAATTTTTTACGGCAACCCTGTCATGCCAGTCCACCTTGGCAATGTCACGGCAATTGGTGGACCCATAAGATTCGGCAAGTTCCTCAAACTTTGCTATGAACTTACTGCTCAAAGACCACATACGGGGATCTTCTTTTTCATCCAGGTTGCCCCTGCTGTAGAGATTTGAAATCAACGCCACGCCACCCAGCAGGATACCGCACACACTGCCGGAACTGGCAATGCCACCGCCATAGGCGCCAACTGCCTTGACCGCCGCTTCATCCACCATGTCTAGTTTTTCCTGGCCCACGGCCAGGATCGCCTGGCTTCAATGGAACCGCTTTTTAAATAGGTCTATCGCCTTCTGCCGCATTTCTTCTGGATTCATAATGACCTCAATTTTATAGAATTTGCTGTTTAGTATAAATCCTTAAAGTTCCTACGTATTTCCACTATTTTCTCTCGGTATTCCGTGCCGTCACCATACTCTAAAAATTTCTTGTAGCGGCTGAATTATGGCCACTTTTCGTGAATGCTTGATTGGGCACCAGTATTGCTCCGTCCTGGCGCCTATTTCCTGGGCATAGGCGATGAAGCCGTTAACGTACCCGCAGTAGCAACAGTTTATTTTCTCTATTAAGTTTAGATAGCTAAGAGCGTACCTGTCAATCACAATATAGTCACTTCGATCCACCCTCGGTATTCCATATACACGAAAACATATTGCCTGGTAAACAGTTAAGACAAGGTCCATAAAAACGACTGGTACGATACAAAACCAGACTATCGGAGTTGTGAGAATATTGAGGAATGCAGCGTTGAACAGGTATGTATTTATCCTGGTAACCAGGACTTTATGTTGTTGTTTTATGGCCTCTTCAAAATAAACTCTTTTATCCTGGATCTTATAAAAAAATTCTGTTTCTTTTTTTTTAATTTCCCGGGATAATTCCTTTTCCAGTTTTTTAATATCCTCAATAAGGTCTTCTATTTTATTCATTTTTCTCCATATCAGTATTCTGCAGATTATCGCCCTGGTTTTTTATGCTGCGCAAAGTTTATTCTTTAAAGTTTTTCCGTAACCCCTGGGCAAGCTCTTCCGGTGGAGTGATGATCAACTCCGACTGCAGAAGCTTCTGCAGGAAGTAATCATCGTTGCGGTAATTGGCATACAGGTTCTGACGGGTGATAATCTTCAGCATACAGCGAAAGCTTCCGTCACCCATTTCCTTTCTGACAGAATAGAGAGAATAGTTGTAGCTGAGATGTCCCATAGTCTCGTAATACGAAAGAATTTTTGAAATCCCTTTAGACAGGTCCATGATGTCATCTTCAGAAAGATCATTAAAATCCCAATGATCTGCATGGATCGCCATGACCTCATTGTTACCCAGCGGCGAGAAAGGTGTCAGCCAGTGCCAATTGCCGGTCTGCCCGATAAAGCGTTCACCACTCTTCTCCTGTTCGGCCAGATCAGTAAAATACGACGAGTTGTTTGCGGCTTGCCATTTGCTGCACCCATCTATCTTCCTGGCGAGATAGGAGTATGGAACAGGTGTGACGATCATCTGCAGATGGGGATGAACCAGGCTGGCGCCGGCGGGAAACAGGTAATTGGCAGTTACCGCCGTAAAAGCAACCTGGGGGTCTTTTTCATAGGCAAGACGGAGGAACTTCCGGGCTGCTGCAAAGCCGTCATGGATCAGAGCCGGGCTGAATTCTGAAAGCTTCAGGAAGTGGGCGTCACAGAGGCGGATCACCGGATGAAAGGTGCCCAGTGAAAAGAGATTAGGGAACAGCAGCGCCTCGCCAACCCTGATCCTGCCCTCGCTGGAAAAATCCGGGGTAAAGCAGGGCGTACTTTTTTCCACCGCTGCACCGCAGAAAAAACAGCTTTTGGCTGTCTCTTCAACGAGTTTGTCGATCAGTTCCTGATCGCAACTGCCGAAAAAGATCTGCGCTTTATCCTTCAGTTCAGGATTAAAAACACTGGTATCCCCAAGCAGCGGATCGCGGCGAACCTGGATGGTCTGGGCATCCTCGGCAAACTCCTTGAGCGGGTTCATAAAACGAACGACTGACTCAGTACTTTCAAAAGATATCTTGCTCATCAGCGGTTCCCTTTTACTTGTTCCTGAAATCTTTGCCTGTAGTTGGATAGATACGTCAAGGACCTGCTTTGGTACTCTTCAGTATATCTTTATCCCGTCGTGCCTTAAGGGTAAACAGTGATCGTTCTGCTGGAAGTATAAACTTATCCGGTGATTGAATAACCGCCATCCACAACAATGGTCTGACCTTGGATCATGGTGGCCAGATCACTGCATAAAAAACAGGGCGACATCCGCCACATCTTCAGGTGTTGTCAGGCGGCCCATGGGGGTTTTAGAGAGAGCGCCATCCAGGATCTGCCGCCTGTTTGGAAATTTCTTCAATGCCGCGGTATCAACAGCACCGGCACTAATGGTATTTACATTAATGCCTCTGGGACCAAGTTCAACAGCCAGGTGGCGGACCAGGGACTCCAGTGCGGCCTTAGATGCACCGACGGCCGTATAGTTCTCGATTGCCCGGACCGCACCCAGACTGGAAACAGCTATGATCCTGCCGCCTGCCGGCATCAATGGCGCCCCTATCCTTGCCAGTGAAAGGAGGGCCCTGGCATTGATGTCCATGGCCCAGTTCCAGTGCCGACTGCTTAACTCCAGGGCCGGCTTGAGTACCCCGGAGGCGGCATTACTTACCATGATATCAAAGGAGCCGAACTCATTCTTGATAGCGTCGAACATCGCTTCTACATCGTCATCCTTTGCCACGTTGGCCTTTATCGTCAGGCACTTGACACCGCAGTCTTCAACCGCTTTGGCAGTACTTTCAGCATCCTTGCGATGCCGCACATAATTGACCACCAGGTTAATGCCGTTCTGGGCAAGCTTCAGGGCGATGGCCCTGCCAATTCCACGTGACCCTCCGGTTACCAGGGCTGTTTTTCCCTGTAATTGAAACATATCAGAGACCTCCTGTAGTTGGCCCTTAAATATTGATGGCGTCGTAAAAAGTCCGATCTACCGCGTCGTGGCGCATTTTTGTTCGCTCGGCATACCATATGTATTGCCTCGCTCGCATAAATACACCACTCCTTGTATATCGAATTTTTTCTTAGCCATTCCATGACTTTTTACGAGTCTGTCAATATTAATTTTTTAAAAAAACTATTCTACGTTACTTCGCGACAATCGCCGACGCTAAAACCACTCGGTATAAAAATTGAATAAAGAGAGATTACTCCCTATTTGCGAGGCTATCAAGAGGATTCTTGGATTCTTGCCAACTGCCGCCTGACTGCACTGACAAGCATGCGAAGGGGATTGAAGGAAACCGCCAGCAGCATTTCCGGCGTCCTGAAATCGGTGACCTGAACATCGGCGGGATCGAGCAGCGGGAACTTGAGCAGGTCATACCTGGCACCGGCCATTTGCCGGGCCACACACTCCTGCCAGATAAAACTTTTTGCCTTGTCCAGGCCGAGCACTTTCAAAAATGCTGTATCAACTGCCACCGGGTTAAGGGAACCGGCCAGCAGGCCCAATGGATATGGCTCGCCGGCAACAGGCCCTGTTTTATGCATGGCTGTTATCCCGTCCACCAGGGTTATGCCGCCTGGCAGAACGGCCAAAAGATCTATTATGTGAGAGGCGAACCTGTCTTCCTGGTTACCGTACCGCAGGTGCCATACGGGTTTCTGGAACCCGACCACCGTGCCGAAATAATTTTTAATCGCCAGGGTCACATACAACTGGCTGTGGGCCTTTACCTTGGGCAGGTTGACCAGCATATCACATTCCAGCGGTTGGCTGGCAATATCCACGGCGACTCCACCGCTGAGCCTTACCTTTGCCGACTTGGCAAAATCCGCCTGCTTTATGGGCAATCCTTTTAAGGCATCAGTGATGCCGGTTGCCTGCATGACCCCATGTGCTGAACCAAAGGCTGGTGAATCACCAATGGAGAGAACAGCGCCGTGATCCACAAACCATTCAGCCACAGCTCGAATAAATACGGGATGGGTACAGGCTAGATGTTCCTTACCCCGGCCGCTTACCAGGTTCGGCTTCAGCAATACCCTGCTGCCTGGTCTGACGTGTAAATCAACCGCACTGCAAATTTGATCAACAGCACCTTTAATTTTTCCGCACTCATATTCCCTGGCGCGTAGGATTCCGACTTCAGGGGCTTCAACTTGCATCAGCAATTATTTTCAAAGGGTTTGAATGTGACTTTTCGAAAGATAAAAAAGAAAAAGGCCTGCTTTGGGGGACAAAGCTGACCTTTTTCCGGAGAAAGGAGATAAGAGTATCACTCTTAATTTCTATTATGCAACTACTATGCCACTTTATCATATAGCGAATATTAATCGGCAAACCTTTACAGGGCGCGTGAATCCGTTTGTTCACCCAAAATCGTTCCAAACCCATAAAGTACAATTTTTTGTACTCAAAGTGCTGCACCTGGACGAAGCTGTTGCGGGTAAGGACCCTTTTTTTATGTAATATCAAATTGATAGATAGATCTCTAAAAATTTGTACCAGCAAAGTGTTGGTATAAAAAACTGTCCTGAGATATTCGTGAGAAATGCAGGTTAGGATCCTTTGCGGGCCCAATTCAACAGACCGCCGGCCAGCAGTATTTCCCTGTGCCTCTCTGAAACCTCGAGCCGCACCTTGACAGGCTTGCCGCCCACCAGCAAGGTGAGCAGTTCACTGCCTGAAGCGATTGCGTCACGGATCCCGGTTATCTCAACTTCTGCATCCTGTTGCAGCGCGTCATAGTCAGCCGGATTCTCAAAAGTCAGTGGCAAAATACCAAAATTTATCAGGTTGGCCTTGTGGATACGGGCAAAACTCTTCACCAGCTTGATGCCTACACCTAAATAGCGGGGGGCCAGAGCAGCATGCTCCCGGGATGAACCCTGTCCATAGTTCTCGCCGCCGACCACCATGCCTCCCAGGCCGTCTGTCGATGCTTCCCTGCATCTCTGTAAAAATTCCAGGTCAACACTATTGTACACATATTCGCTGATCGCCGGGATGTTGCTGCGCAGCGGCAGGATCTTGGCACCGGCCGGCATTATATGATCAGTGGTAATATTATCACCTACCTTGAGCAGCACTTTGCCGTGCCACGATTCCGGCAGGGGGGCAAACTCTGGAAATGGTGTAATATTGGGGCCACGGATGATCTCCACCTCTTCACCCGGGGCCAGGGGTGGCTCAATGCGTTGATCACCCAGCAGATATTTTTCCGGCAGGTTTAAATCAGGATACTCACCGAGAATCCTGGGATCGGTTATTTCTCCTTTGATTGCCGAGGCAATAGCAACCTCAGGACTGCAAAGATAGACCTGGTCGTTGACCGTACCGCTGCGGCCCGGAAAATTTCTCGGGAATGTCCGCAAAGAAATAGCGCCGGTCGGCGGTGCCTGTCCCATGCCTATGCAGCCCAGACAACCGGCCTGGTGTACCCTGGCGCCTGCCCTGATCAGGGTCAGCATTTCACCCAAATCGGTTATGTTTTCAAGTACCTGACGGCTGCCCGGATTTATCTCGAAGCTGACATCCGGATGTACCTGTTGGTGATGCAGAACCTTGGCAACCACCATCAAGTCACGCAGCGAGGAATTAGAACAGGAGCCGACCAGTACCTGGGCCACCGGCCTACCCGCCACCTCGGACACCTTGACCACGTTGTCAGGCGAGGAAGGACACGCTATGAGCGGCTCCAGGGAGGACATGTCAATTTCAATCACCTCATCATACTGTGCATCCTCGTCTCCACTTAACGGGGTCCATAAATCGCCGCGTCCCTGGCTTTCAAGGAATTTCCTGGTATTTTCATCTGCCGGGAACACCGATGTAGTGGCGCCCAGTTCGGCGCCGCAGTTGGTTATCGAGGCACGGTCTGTTACAGAGAGTTCTTTGACTCCCGGGCCAAAATACTCCATGATATAGCCGACGCCGCCTTTGACGGATAACTGCCGGAGAAGTTCCAGCAGAACATCACGGGCCGAGACCCAGTCCGGCAATGAACCGGTCAGCTTAATCCCGAAAACTTTCGGCATGATCAGGTAAAACGGTTTGCCGGCCATTGCCATGGCCACGTCAAGGCCGCCGGCGCCGATCGCCAGCATTCCAAGTCCGCCGCCGGTCGGTGTATGGCTGTCTGAACCGAGCAGTGTTTTGCCCGGCACCCCAAACCGCTCAAGATGAACCTGGTGGGATATGCCGTTGCCTGGCGGCGAAAAATAAAGGCCGTATTTTCTGGCAACCGATTGCAGAAATCTATGATCATCGGCATTCCTGAAATCCGACTGGACCAGGTTATGGTCAACATAGCTGACAGACAATTCGGTCTGCACCCGGGGGACACCGATTGCTTCAAATTCCAGATAGGCCATTGTGCCCGTGGCATCCTGGGTCAGGGTCTGGTCAATTCGGATGGCGATCTCCTCGCCCTTTTGCAGATTGCCCTCTACCAGGTGCGAGGCCAGTAGTTTTTCAGTTACAGTTTTGCCCATGATCTTTACCTTTACTCCCTTTTAACAAAAAAATATTCCGCTGAGCACCAATAGATATGGTGCATTTTTATCCTTCCATTTATTAAAAAATTTTGCCGTGCATTCATACCATATACCTTTATCAAAGTACATGGTTCTCAAATGATTTCAGCAAATATCCAGGCAATCCCCGAAATCCATGAGGACGGTTCACGGATTCAGGGGATAGGCAGATTTCCAATTATCCGGGAAGCCGCTTTTAGGTTTGCAAATAGACATGACCGCATTATAGATGAATCCCGTTATCGTAATATAATTATGCATCTGAGGATTAAATTCTTATATTTTAATGTATCCATTTTTTTTGAGTTAAATGATATTGCACATAAAACATCCTGATGAAAAAAACTTTCCGGAACATTTTTCTCCTGCTTGCAGTGCTGGCCGTAATTATCGGCCTGGCCCCCAGGCTCCTGGTTCTTGAGCAGGTCCATCAAAAAATTACGGCACAGTTAAGTACGAGCCTGGACAGTTCGGTAACCATTAAAAAATTGAACTGGGAATGGCTGCCTCTGCCGCATATGTTGATTACGGATACCCGTATCTCCAATGATTATATTGAGTTAACACTGCCAAAAACAAGAGTGTACCCTCACTGGAGCCTGCTTTTAGGCAAAACCCGGAAACCAGGCAGGGTAACACTCTTGAGTCCTGCCATTCATATCAAGAAAAGTTACCGCCTGGGACAAGGGGTGTCCGACCTGATCATGCCCCAGGGAGGGATACATATTGAAAACGGTACACTGCAAATAGATATTGGGGAGGAGTATCATAATATTTTCCACTCCGACACCCTTGTTTTCAAGTCTGTTCACGCCAAAATCGATCTGCAGCCCCAGGGAGCTTATATCGACTTGCAGGCCAGCGCACCCTTCAGCGACAAACTTGCCCTGCAGGGCGATTTCAACATTGAAACACAATCATACCGTTTATCGCTTGATTTCCAGGAGGTAAAACTGCACAAGGCGGTCAAGTCATTCGCAGATGGCACTTTTATTCCTGTTGAATCTACAGCCAGGCTGCAGGGCAATGTGGTCGGTAGAGGGCTCAATCAAATTGAAGCAGACATAACCGGGGTTCTGCCCCGTTTTGTCGTTAAAGCGAAAGACAAGCAGATCCTCATTGACTGCGGTTATGCACACTTTATCATGCGTAAATCCGGCCCCCTATTGCGTCTCGATATAAAAGACCTTGAGGTAAAGGAACCGAAATTAAACCTGGCGGGCCAGGTGGAAAGAAGGCTTCCCACACCAGGAAAGGTCACGGCAAAAGATATACAGGTAAGCGAAGATCCGATCTGGCTGTTAGATTTAACCGGCAGTGATCTGGACCTTACGGCAATCAGAGAAAAGATTCTCACCCTCTGGGGGAATAACGAAATAGCCAAAATCGTTTGTGATATCGTGCTGGGCGGCAAAGCCCTGGCAGCCCGTTACCAATTCAGCGGTGTGGCCAAGGATTTTGAAAATCTGTCCTCCATGACCATAACCGCCGAAGTGCAAAATGCAGACATCCATGTACCGGGCGCTGAACTCGATCTTACCAGGGCAAGGGGCCCGATAGTTATTAAGAACTCCATCCTTACCGGCTACAACCTCGGTGCCACCATGGGCAACAGCCAGGGCAGCAACGGCAACCTGTTCCTTGACCTCAAAGAGGGGCACTATGGCTTTACGCTGGACCTGGATATTGATGCCGATGTGGCGGCCTTACCAGGAGTTCTCGGTGAATTAATCGAACACGACGGTTTTTTAAGAGAACTGCAGAAATTCCACGACGCTTCAGGACGGGCAAAAGGGCATCGCCACCTGGGTGATACATTGGATGATATTGGCGCAGAGGTATCGATAACGGAGATGGATTTTACCACCCGGTATGATCCGGTTCCGCAGGCCATATCAATTCACCAGGGAAAACTTGAAATTAAGCCTTCAGAGGTCAGCTGGCAGGATGTGGGGGCCTCCATAGGAAAACAGCAGATCAAAAACACAAGCGGTGCTGTAAACTGGGAATCGGACCTGGCTCAATTGAACATTGATCAACTGAATGCGACGCTTGACAGCAAGTCCCTTTTGCAGACGCTTACGCAGACCAATGTTATGCCGTCCCAGATAGCCGATGTTCTTGCTGATCTGGATGGCAAAGTAGAACTGTCCGCCACCTCGATGCAGGGCCCTGCCTTCTCACCTGAGGACTGGCAGTATAACCTGATGCTCAGGACAAACGGGCTGACCATTAACAGCCCCCTGCTGCCGGCTCCTGTTTTCGCCAGGCAGGCAGAGGCAAATTTTACTCACAATGAGGTGAAACTGTCAAAATCCGACGTTCACTTTTTGGACCAGCCTATAAATATAAACGGTGCATTGCAGCATACTCTCCTTGATGACTGGCAGGGCTGGATAGAGTTGAACGGCCCGTTAATGGCGAAAATGGCCGGCTGGGTAAGCAGCAAGGGCTGGTTTCCTGAACAGCTGCGGCCCCGCATACCTTGCACCCTGGAAGACATGAAAGTGAGCTGGTCCGGCGAATCTATCGGGGTTTCAGGTAATATCCTCAAGGGTATGGAAGGCGGCAGGCTGCCCATGGCCAGGATAGAATTTCAGGATACACCTGAACGCCTCCACATACAGGAACTCAGTTTCTTTGCGCCGGGTGAACAGGGACGCTTGACCCTGGACTTGAGACGCCAGTCACCCACCAGGTTGCTCTTTACCTGGGATGGTTTTGCCCATGCTGAAACCATCGATTCACTGTTCCAACACAACAATTTTGTGTCCGGCACCTATGGGGGTGCATTTTCATTCAGCTACCAGGAAGACAGACCCGATGCCACGGTATTTGAAGGTCTGCTCAAGGCAAAAGATCTGGTTTGGGAGGGGAATGAACAGAAGCTTTCAACAATTATCAGGAACATTGATGTCAATGGGATCGGCACGCAGATGAAAATTACCGGGCTTGATTTTGAAATCGGCGCTGAAAAACTTTCCGCCCGCGGACAAATTGCTGCTGAACAGAATGGCATTGATGTTGATATCGATCTTCTTTCTTCCCGTTTTTCAAAAGATTCCCTGACCCGGTTACTCTCGGAAATGCAAAAAGCAAAAAAGGTATTCCATGGGTCAGCTGCTGAAACCGGCTCGACGGAAGAATCTCTTTTGCCTGTGGCCTGGGACTTTACCGGCAGGATAGGCTTTGAGTTTGATTCTTTTTCCATGAGCCGTGAAACCTCAGCGCCTTATTCAGAAGCACGGCCCGTCAACTATACTTTGCATGAATTGCGGGGCAATATGGAACTGGCCCCTGACGATATATACAGGACGGAAATTTTTTCATCCAAGCTCTGCGGCGTGGATTTTACCGGATTCTGGTACTCAGATGACAATATGGGCCAGAAATTCACTTTGTTCACCGATCCAGACCAGGACTTTTATTTGCAAAACGTCCTGCCCTGTCTCGGCATCGAACAGAACTTTATAGAGGGAGCATTTGACTTGCAGGCTGACCTGTATAAAGAATCAGGCGTCTGGTACAACGGCCATGTCCATATTCAATCCCCCCAGGGCAGGATTCTCAAACTCAAAACCCTTGCCAAGATATTCAGCATAGTCAACATCACAGACCTCCTTGATCCAGAGACATTAGACTTAAGCAAAAAAGGCTTTCCTTATTCGCGTATGGACATTGATACCCATATTGAAAAAAACAAACTTATCCTCGAGAGGGCTGTTGTGCACGGTGAAGGGCTCAACCTCTTTGCCAAGGGCGATATGAACATGGATGATTTACATGCTGACATTACATTACTCATCGCTCCCTTAAAAAGTATTGATACTCTGATCTCCAAAGTACCGATCATTGGTGAACCGATCATTGGTGAAGACGGCAGCATAGTCGCTATTCCGGTCACCATTAAAGGACCGTTGAATGATCCGAAAATTACGGCACTTCACCCTGAAGCTGTAGGTGATGCCGTTTGGGGCCTGGTAAAAGACACCATGATGCTGCCCTTTAACATTCTCAAGCAGGGTAAAAAAACAATTGGTGCAGGGGAAAAAAAATGAAGCTTTCCATCTATAAAAAGCGGCAAAAAAGAAAACAGCTTCTGCTCTTCGCACTCCTGCTGGTCGCAATCCCGCTTTGTTTAGATAATACCTTTGCTCAGGAAGAACCATCTACGAACCGCTTGTCAAAAGAGTCAAGCCCTTATCTGCTCAAGCATGCCGCCAATCCTGTCGATTGGCATCCCTGGGGTGAAGAAGCCTTTGGACTGGCTAAAGAACAGGACAAGCCCATCTTTCTTTCCATCGGTTATTCCACCTGCCACTGGTGCAATGTCATGGAGGAGGAATCTTTTTCCAATGCACAGGTGGCAGAGCTGATTAACGAAGTTTTTGTGCCTGTCAAGGTTGACCGCGAGGAACGGCCCGATATCGACCAGATATACATGAAGGCCTGCCAACTCCTGTCACCATCCTGCGGCTGGCCGTTGACCCTGTTCCTGACTCCGGCCGGCAAACCCTTTTATGCCGCAACCTATATCCCCAAGGAAAACCGCTTCGGCCGGCTGGGACTCCTGGAACTCATCCCCCGTGTCAAACAGTTATGGCAGGAAGAGCGGCAGGAGGTGCTCCGGTCAGCTGAAAGCATTAACGCGGCGATCATTTCTTCCACCATCAACCTGCCTGGTGCTGAAATGGATGCATCTCTTCTGGATGGCGCCTTTAAAGCGTATACGGTTAACTATGACTCACAGTATGGCGGCTTTGGCAACTCCACCAAGTTTCCAAACGCCAACATTCTTCTCTATCTTTTACGATATCAGCAGCGCAACAACAATAAGCAAGCCTTGGCCATGGTCGAACAAACACTCACGGCAATGCGGCGGGGGGGTATTTTTGACCATCTGGGCTATGGGTTTCACCGCTATTCAACTGATCGCATGTGGCGGCTGCCCCATTTTGAAAAAATGCTTTATGACCACGCCCTGCTGATCACCACCTATATTGAAACCTATCAGGCAACCGCCAAGGAGGTGTACGCTCAAACCGCCAGGGAAATCATCAACTATGTACTGGCGGAAATGACCTCTCCGGAAGGCGGCTTTTATTCGGCCCAGAGTGCTGACAGCGAGGGCGAGGAAGGCAAGTTTTATTTCTGGCGTTTAGCAGAGATTAATAAAGTTCTGGATACAAAGGAAGCCCCGTCAGCCCTGTCGGTATTTCACATCAAAGAGGAAGGCAATTATATCGATTCCATCACCGGAGATAAAACCGGCCAAAACGTTCTCTACCTGGAAGAAGACCCAAAATCTGCCAATGCATTTGAAAATATGCGCCAAAAACTTCTCACGGCCCGCAACCTGAGGCCCCGCCCGGACCTGGACGACAAGATATTAACCGACTGGAACGGCCTGATGATCGGCGGGCTGGCCAAGGCGGCAAAAGTCCTTGACCAGCCGGAATTTGGCAAGGCCGCCCAGAAGAGTGGCGCATTTATCCTGGATAACTTACGGAGCAAGGAGGGTAAGCTCCTGCACCGCTGGCGGCTCGGCAAGGCTGGCCTGGCAGGTAATGCGGCAGACTATTCCTTCCTGACCTGGGGTCTTCTGGAACTCTATGAATGGGATTTTGATGTACGCTGGCTGGCGGCAGCTCTTTCCTTGACAGATACTCTTATTGAAGATTTCTGGGACCAGCAGCTTGGTGGTTTTTACCTGACTAAAGCCCATGGGGATAGTATCCTGCCCAGGATAAAAGAGAGCACCGATTCCGCCCTGCCGTCCTCCAATTCGATTGCCATGCACAACCTGATCAGGCTGAGCAGGCTCACCGGCAATCATGTGTACGAAGAAAAGGCAGCCAGGATCAGTTCCTTATTCTCCGGCAAGGTGAAAGATGCCGCCCCGGCATATCCCGTGCTTTTAACATCACTGGATTTTGCTCTGTCCCCCTCCCAGGA
>PVMK01119521.1_pt1 | contig 12963 bp, 12 predicted proteins | sample 1853481 | NCBI WGS metagenome assembly PVMK01 (sample SAMN08533507, study PRJNA380276) | Marine sediment metagenome, whole genome shotgun sequencing project.
GTTTGCCGACTTTTGACCGGCGTTTGACACCGACAAGGATTTCATCCGCTTCGGTTCCCGGGCAAACTGAACCAGGTCTTCACCTGGCGTAAGCCCTCTGATCAGCAGATGGGTGTTGCATGAAACATCACTTTCATCAAATAAGGATTTTGCCCATTCCAGACCGCGCTCGGCCTGTTCGATATCCTCACGCTGATTTTCGGTTCCTTTTTCCATGGATGTGACCACATCCACCGTGGCCCCGAATGATTTCGCATGAACCTTTGCCAGGTTTAAGGCTTCCTTCGCAGCATTGGTTCCGTCATAGCCGACTAAAATTTTCATAGTGATCTCCCCATTCGTATTCGTTAAAGTTAATTGAATTTCAGAGAACATAACCTTTTTTTATGATGAGCATTTTCTATAACACACCCGACTCCAATGTGCTACAAAATTAGGATACTCCCCAGGGCAACGTTAAAGCAATTGTACATATCATCGGCCACCGAAAAATACCTCTCGCAAAGCCGCAAAGGCGCTGAAGTTTGTCTGTTTTTCTTTGCGTCCCGGCGTCTTTGTGAGAGAATTAAATTATTCCGCTTAAATGTGGTAACCCTGAACGCTGAACCATGAACCCTTTAACCTTATCGTAAAGCTGCAATAATAGCCCTCATAAACGCCGGCAGATCATCCGGCGACCGACTCGTGATTAGATTCCCGTCTACCACAACCTCCTGATCCACCCATGTGGCACCGGCATGAATCAGATCATCTTTGATGGCAAAAAAAGAAGTCACGGTTTTGCCCTGGAGTATTTCGGCCGAAGCCAGCATCCAGCCGGCGTGACAAATTGCAGCAACGACCTTGCCGGCTTCGTTAAAATCTCCAACCAGCTGGACCATTTTCGGATAGCGACGCATGATGTCAGGCGCATATCCCCCCGGGATAACAATGCCGTCAAAGTCGGCAGCCGACACCTGGTCCGCATTGACATCCACCGTAACCTCTGTTCCCGGTTTACCGGCGTAAGTCTCGGCGCTGCCCGAGCCCATCACCACCACTTCACAACCGGCTTCTTTGAGTCGATAAAAGGGATACCAGAATTCATGCGTGTTGAACATATTTTCAACCGGAATGACAATTTTTTTACCTGAAAGCTCCATTAATAATCTCCTTTCCGTAGGCTGTTTTTCTTAATAAAACACCTTAAGTAAAGATCCGGGTCCAGAGGGCCCGGCTTTGGTCCACCCCGGAGGGGTGATGAAGGTAGCAACTTTTACCAGCAGTGTTCAGGTGTCAGGTGTCAGCAACTGAAGTCGACCGCTGGATCGGAGTCGCTCATGAAATGGACTTTCTTTCACCGGTGTTGACCGTCAGTCCCTACCCAATCATTGTTCTAAACTCAGGATTTGTTTTTACTGACACCTGACACCTGAAACCATGAATAGATTGGACAGATGGCAGAGCCGATCATCTCTGACCTGGCCCACAGGACCAGGTTTTCAATGTTAGATTAAATATACGAAACCAATCTAACATCCTGCAATTGCCGACCTAAATTTGAGAGAAATATATGCATCTTTCAAACTATGTCCAGTTTTCAGCCGCAAAGGTTAATTTCTAAACCTGTTTATCAATTTATTGTGCCCAACTCATGCATAACACACAACAAAATGTGTTTTCACGTGAAACCAAATAATACGATTGCGGAATGCGGAATTCGGATTGCGGAATCAAAGTGGCCGAAATCCAATATATACAAATCAAATATTTTATATCAATATTTGCCTGCCCCCTATAATTATAGTAGGCTGGATGAGTGAAACAAGCTGTGAATAGAAAGCAGGTAGATTAAATGATTCATATTTCAGATACAATAACTTTGGATGAAAATGAGATCCAGCTGGATTTCATTCGGGCATCCGGTCCGGGTGGCCAGAATGTCAATAAAGTCTCCAGCGCCGTACAGCTTCGATTTAATGTTGCCGAAACCACCGCTTTTAACGACCGGATTCGGGAAAGATTAAAAAAAATCGCCGGAAAACGCCTGAGCACCGATGGCATCCTGATCATTAAAGCGCAGCGCTACCGGTCCCAGGAGCAAAATCGAGAGGATGCCATCGACCGATTGGTTGCAATGATTCATAAAGCAATTGAGCCACCTAAACAGCGCCGGGCAACCCGGCCGACCGCAGCCTCCAAAAAACGACGCCTGACTACTAAACGGCGGCGCAGTGAACTGAAACGCCGGCGCAAGCTGGTTCGTCAAACTGGCGATGATAATTAGAAGCAAGGTCCTCTTTGCAAAAATACAAATCTCGAATGGAACAATAATTACAGACCTCGTCATTTATTCAGGAATTAATTTGGCGCAATAAGACTCAACTTTAAGCTATAATACTGCTCGATTATGTTAAAGTATTCGTAGGATAAATATAGTAGCTATGTCAAAGAAATTTCAATCCAAAGAAAACTATCTGGTTGGTATTATCTCAGACACCCATGGCCATTTGCCGGATTCTGTTGCCGGGGCTTTCGAGGGTGTCGATCTCATCATCCATGCCGGCGACATCGGTGAACCGAAAATAATCGAAGCTCTCGAAAAAATTGCGCCGACCATCGCCGTGCGGGGAAACATGGATTTTGGCCCATGGGCGCACCAGCTCGCAACAGAAAAAACAATCGAAATCAACCAAACCCGCATAGTCGTGCTCCATGATGTCTTCCGGCTCAAGCTGAAACCGGGTAAGGCCGCACCCCGCGTTGTGATTAGCGGTCATACTCATCGTCCGCTGCAGGAGGAAAACCGCGGAGTACTGTATATCAACCCCGGCAGTGCCGGATATCCCAAATTTGGCCAGCCGGCCACCGTTGCCCGGTTGCACATAAAAGCACAATCCCCCCGGGCACGAATCGTCGAATTAAAAATTAAGACCTGATGATTTGGCTTATTTCATTTTCTTGATGATAACAATTGATCGATTGGAATTGAGAAACGGAAGGCGGAATTTTTCCACGGTCACGGAAAATTGACGATCAACCGTATCGGGATCACCACCATCACCGAATCCCCTGCCCGGCAATTCATTTATCTCGTCCATGACATGGTCTCCTTTTAAAGCCATTATGTGCCCCGCATCGATCAATAGCGGCCAAGCCAGACGGCGGAAAAATTCCAGGGAGGATACCGCCCGGCTAATGATAACATCAAATCGATTGCGATAAAGCGGATCGTTGGCAAGATTTTCCGCCCGAATATGCAGCGCTTCAATATTATCGAGTTTGAGAGTCCGGATGACATGTTTTAGAAAGCTGATTTTTTTGCGGGATGCATCGATCAGGGTAACCGATAGAGAAGGCATTAAAACCTTTAATGGAAGGCCGGGAAACCCGCCGCCGGAACCAATGTCCAGCAGGATAGCATCCTCGGATATGAATCGGGCGGCGGGCAGTGAATCCAGAACATGCTTGACCGCGATCTCGAATGGATCGGTGATAGCGGTAATGTTGATTTTTTGATTCCACCGGACAAGTTCAGCGGCATGGGTGGCGAACCGGCGGATTTGACGGTGGTTAAGGTCGATATCAAAGGCTGCGCCACCTTCAATAATTAGATCCGACCATTCTTTGGAGCCGATTTGCATGATTAATTTATACAGACCCGGCGCACTTCCTCCATATCAGATTGGCCCTGGAGCACCTTGAGAATACCATCCTGTTTCAAGGTCTGCATGCCATCGTGCATGGCGCGCTCACGGATCTGCTCGGTGTTGGCCTGACTTTTTATCATTAGTTTAACTTCGGGGGTGCCTTCCATTAATTCGTGGATGCCCATTCGACCGCGGTATCCGGTACCCGAGCAGTTGTCACAGCCCACATGGCGCGAGAGTATCATTTCGCTGTTATATTCGATGCCGGTTTTAGCAAACTGTTCCTGGCCGAAATCGTTGACTATCGCCGCAAACTCATCCGCAGTCACCGGAGATTCTTCGCGACAGTTGTTGCACAGTCTTCGCGTCAGCCGCTGGGCCAGGACGCCCAGAAAGGCATCGGAAAAATTGAGGGGGTTCAGGCCCATGTCGAGCAGCCGGGTAATCGTTTCGGGGGCACTGTTGGTATGCAGCGTCGAAAAAACCAGATGGCCGGTGAGAGAGGCTTCAATGCCGATGGAGGCGGTTTCTTCATCACGCATTTCACCGATCATAATAATATCCGGGTCAGCCCGTAAAAACGCACGCATCATTCGGGCAAAATCGAGGCCGATTTTAGGTCGCACCTCCGTTTGCCGCAATCCGGCCTGGGTGATTTCAATGGGATCTTCCGCCGTCCAGATCTTAACGCCGGGTGTGTTGATCTGACCCAGGATGGCGTGCAGGGAAGTCGTTTTACCGGATCCGGTGGGCCCTACCGCCAGAACGAGACCATAGGGTTTGGCGATGATGTTCAGCATCACCGCCAGGTTGCGTTCGCTCATCCCCATTTCATCGATTGCCATGGCGCCGGCCGAAGCCAGAATACGCATCACCACATCTTCAAAATCACCGGCAGTCGGCAGGGTGGCAACACGCAATTCAAAAGTCGGGACCCCTTTGCGCCGAAACTTGATTTTACCGTCCTGGGGCAAACGTCTTTCGGCAATATCGAGATTGGACATAATTTTGATTCTGGAAATGATGCCCCGGACCATGGAATTGGGAACTTTCATATATTCCTGGCAAACACCATCCAGCCGGAATCGGATGGTTGTGGCCTTGGTGATGGGCGAGGGTTCAATGTGAATATCGGAAGCGTTTTTACGGTAGGCGGCAATGATGGCTTGATCCACCAGCTTGACGACCCGGCTGGAAGTTTCATCCTCTCCTTCATCAACTTCAATTTCATCCTCATCTTCTTCGAATTCCACATCCGGTATCAGATCAAAATCATCCAGAGCAGCATCCTTCGCCTGGGTGTCGGCAGGCTGTTCTTTCTGATCGAAGAAAAGCTTTATGAACTCCAGGATATCTTCCCTGATGGCGACCGAAATATTAATTTTGCCTGTTTTCATCAATGTCTTGATATTATCGGTCTTATTTAAATCCCGCGGGTCATCAACCAGGACTTCCACGCCTTCCTTTCCCCAGCTAAGCGGTATCCAAATTGCATTGAGCAAAAAGGCCTTCTTAAGGTTACGCAACAGTTCGGACGGCACCGGAAATTCCGGGTTAAAGGCCCTGAACGGGCAGCCATAGAAAAGGGCGAATGATTTCCCGATTGCCTCTTTGTTGATGTGGAGATGCTCAATCAACACGAATTCCACACTTTTATTCATCTTCTTTGACAGGGCAAACGCCTGCTGCAATTTGTCAGTAGTGACAATATCTTCTCTTAGCAGATAATCATACTTAGAACCGGAGGTAAAGGTTGCGGCAATCGAATTAAACCGTTTTTTAATTTCGGAGTTCTTGGGATCCAGTTCGGCCGCAGCCTGATATTGATCATGGGCCTGATCCCGATATTCCCGTCTTTCCAATTCTTGACCGAACAAAAACCTGATGCGGGCGACTTCTTTGTGTTCCAGTTTTTGTCCGGCAATAATCGTATCAAATTCTTCAACAGCCTTGGCCGGCGAATGCATTTTCAAAAGACATTCAGTCAAAGGCCGGACAATTTTTGGTTTGGGGTAATCTTCTTTGAATAACTTTAGATACTCGGCAACGGCTTCGACGTGAAGGCCCATTTCCTGGAACGCGGAGGCGCTGTCAAGGACCGTGGTGACATCTCCTTCGGTGGAAAATGTTTTTTTAAACATCGAAATATCTTCGGCCGATACCGCTTTAGGTTTCGTCTTTTCGCTGTCGGATATTTCTTTTTTAAGCAAATTAATGCGCTTTTGAATTTTATCCTGGGTTTGGGAATCCTGCGGAGCAACAATGGCAAGAATGCTTTCATAAATACCCAGCGCATCGCCGTGCAATCCCATGGATCGGCATACTTCAGCTTCATTGATTCTAGATTCGATATCGGTTCTCATATCCGCATTTTACCTCTCAGTACATCTATCGGCCGGATCGCAAATGTCTTTATAAAATTTTGACCACTCCTGGCGGTTTTTCATCTGGCGGCGGGGATGGTATGACATGTGTAAAGATCACTGGATTCAGGCGGCTACTTCTTAAAAAATCTTCGGATCCCTTTCGCTGGTTTGGCAGGCTTTAATGACGGCAGCAATATGTCACATTGCAGCCGCATCATGGCTATCGGGACAAAAGAGCCCATCAACACAACCAGATAACCGATGTCGGTCCTGCGAATATAAAGCCGACCTTTTTCAAAGATCAGATCGGTTTCTCTCGTACCTGCCAAAGATTCGATAAACAGCCGCCAGTCGATATTCCCGACGTCTTTGTGCATGACGGGGAATTCTGTGAAAATAACATCACCGGCAAAGGAGAGCATCATCAGGCCCTTGACACCTTCAATATTTAGAATGTCATTGAACAGTTCTTTCATACCCGTCTTTCAATCACTTAAAACCTGAAGCAGTTTATCTCGCGGACATTTTGGATTCACCGAGATCACGGTGGTTCTTTCACCCGGCAATACGATATAATCTTTGGCGTCTCCGTTATCGATGTAGCCCAGCATCAATTTTCCGATGTTAAAAAATTCTCCCGTTGCGGATAATTGAATCATCAGACTATCCCAGGCGTCGTCCTGATATATATCCTGCACTCCGCAAACGGGTCCAACGTCCTGCTCGATTTTCTCCTGAATACTTTTAATGAACCTACGCGGGTCCAGTTTAAAAGGATCCATCTCCTCCAGCACCGACAGTGGCGCGTCACCGCTGATATCTTCATCCTTGCGCCGTGCAGCTTCAAGGATTAAATGCTGCATATCGCTGTGAATTCGTTTTTCTTTAAGCGCACAGCCGTTTTGAATGGAGAGATTTACCTGGTCCCATGAAAATACCTCATAAGCTGCATCTTCACCCTGTAAGTCGTTTACCCGGGCATCCAGGAGTTCACCCTCGTAGAAGAAAAAAATCCCTTTTTTACCGGTAAATTTATCTTCCAGACGGATGGTAACGGTTTTTTGCTCCAGTTCAACCAGTTGCAGGAACATGCCGGATGATACATTATGCAACGTTCCACCTTCCGATTCCTTTCGGAGAGTAGTCAAAATCTGGCGTGCCAGATTCTCGACCAGAAAAGGCTTGGAGATATACCCGACCGCCCCGCCCTCTCTTGCCAGTTGCTCCATTTCGGGTGTACTGTAACCGGTTATAATGATAACCGGAATATCCGGGTAATGCTCCATAATATGAGCCAGAAGCTCAAAGCCATCCATTCTGGGCATCTTTAAATCAGTGACAACCAGCGAGACAACACTTTTCTTTAACCTCTCGACGGCCTTGAGCCCGTCAGTGGCGAGTTGTGCCGCAAAGGAATCCTGATACTTGGTAAATCCCTCCTTGAGAGCTATCAGCATCTCGTGGTTATCGTCAACCAGCAGCACGTTTTTAATCATGATTTACCCTTATTGCGGACCCGCGAGGCTTTATCAATGTCGACAATTTTCACTCCGGCCACATAGTCCATGGCCTCATATTTTTTGATATTGCCAATTTTATTGGCTATTTCGTTCATTTTATTGACCTGGTCGCGCACCTTCAAAAGCTTGGGAAAGATTGAATCATCAGGCGGCGGCTGCTGCGCCAGAAGTTCGCTGAGTAAATTGTTAACAATGGTCAATGGTTGATTCAGACTGTGAGCGACACCACCGGCCATTTCCAGAACACCCTGAAATTTTTGATCGATATTGCGTTCTCTTTGTCGGGTGACGATGTCGCTGACATCCCGCACAATGCATTTAATGTGATGGGGTCGGCCCTCAATTTTGACCAGATATGCATGCCAGTCCAAATGATGTTTTTGGCGGCTGTGGTCCGCGACGGCCAGAACCGTTTCGGCACGACCGATTTTTAAAATATCTGATAGAAAGATGATAAAAAAAACCCCGTCATCAGGCACAAAGAACCCGGATAATGGTTGTCCCTGCATTTGTTCGCGCGATAATCCCAGCAGTTGTTCCCCGGCACGATTGATATCGATTAATTCACCCTGCAGATCCATGATAATGACCCCATCATTTACATCGTCAGCGATTCCATCTAATCGTGCAATGGTTTTGGGGAGTGGGGTCTGACTGGTGATATCCCTCATAAATCCGTCTATATGGACCACCATATCATCATCATCCAAGACAACTTTGGCCGTTACCGCGCACAATACGGGAGTACCGTTTTTCATATTAAAGGTAATCGGTAAATCAAAAAGACGGCCCCGTTGTAAAATAGAATGCACAAAAAGGCCCCGATCTTTTTTATTGCGGTAAAGCTCAATGATCGGTGAATCAATCAATTCGGCAGCTGCATCAAACCCGAATATTTGGGCAAAGGCTCTATTGCAATAAACAATTTTGCCTTCAAGGGTTGCGCGATAAATCGCAGCGGGAATACCATCGAAAAATTCCGCATATCCCCTTGCTGAAATACCGAAATCACTGATGGATGGGATATTCATCATTACTCCAGCTTAATGTTGAAATTTTCCAATTGATTCGAGTATTTATCGGACCATACGTCCGTGTTTAAAATAAATTGCCGAACCAGTCCGAGTTCTTGCGCCAGTTGCTTTAACGAATTCGTGACACCGTTGATTAACTCTTGGTCGGTAGCGGTCCCTGAAAACTTAATCCGCTGGTTGGTATACTCAAATTCCGCGGCAAAAGGGTCCAGGAACGCGTATTTTTCTGCATTCTCCACAAAATTTTTTTTCAAAATTTTATTAAAGTCAGCTGTAATTTTTTTCCGCGCTGAGACGGTTTCTTCAAAAATTTTAAGCAGTTCTCCCATCATTAATAATGTATTTTTGGAGGGTTTGGCAAAAGAACCTAAAGCGTCGCTGCCCACTTTCATTTTTGACAGGGGGATGCGACAAACGTTAAACGTACCCCCGTACTTTTTGGTTTTTTTTATCAACAGCTCCTGGTTCTTCAGGGTCGGACCGGGTTCACCACGGTTCCAGGTAAAGGATCCTCCCATGATCTTGCCGTTAATAATAAATATCAGGCCACTTTCCCGGCCGTTGCCGATGGCGACATCGATGTAGCCGGTCAATTTCTCAGAACTCATCTTCCGGATGAGGCCTTCAAGATCGGTAAATTCCGTGCTGAGATCTTTGTATATTTTCTCAGCGAATTGAATACTGGACCAGAAATAAACTTCGTCCATTGCAATTTGGTAGACATTTACACTGAAATTATATTGTCCCCCGGCATTGATCAGTCGATCAACGGCGTCAGCTCCGGTCAGTTCAGAATCTTTTTCTCTGTAGATCGCGTTTAACAGTTCGTCTTTGTCGAAAAAAATGACACCTTCAGCGGCATGGGACTTGAAGTAAATTCCACCGGAGCCGACTTCACCCTGATAGTGCTCCAGCATTTTTTTTACATTCAGGTAGTAAATGTTCAGATTTTCAATAATCGGTTTTTCTCTTGGAATAATAACCATTTTAAAATGCTAAACTCCCAGCCCTGAATCTCATTTTTATCGACGTCGTCGCAAGCGTTCTATTGAAAGCCGAATACTATCTTGCATTCTGCCGATAGCCTCAGCCAGGTCTCCGATTTCATCCTTTGATTTTGTTTCGATTTCCCTTCCGAGTTCTCCCACACTGATACGATCGGCAACCTCGGTCAACGACCTGATTTTTCCGGTCAGCCGATGACCATAAATGGTAACAATGAGTCCGATTAACAGGAGCGTTGCCCCCAGAATAGCCAGGGTGACCATTTTCGATTTGTCTGTTAATGCTTTGGCATTGGACTCCATCATCCTTACCGGTCCGGTGAACTCATCCATATAAGTTGTGGCAGCGACGACAAAGCGGGTTCCGGCGATGGGCGTACAGACCATGAACTTGTCACGAAACCTGCCATCTTTATCCTGCCAGGTATAATATCCCTGGGATTTTTTACCACCCATAACCCCCGTATAAATTTTCCAGAAACCCGGAAAATTCTTTCCAAGGGGTTTTTTCAGCGTACTCATATCGATGCCGAGAATTTTGGGTTGAATATGAGCCCAGGTTCTCCAGACCCCGTCGGAATCCGGCAACTGGTAAAGTTCGGTATAACCTGTCAGACCCACCTTTTGCACGGCCAGGGATTTAAATCCCAGATCTATGTTGAAACCTTCTTTTTTTAATTCCGGGTGGCTCAGCAGGTAAAGTTTGCATTGCATGGCAACGGCCGCCGATGTGTCGGCAATTTTTTCCTCGGCCATTCGCTCAACAAATTTGGCGCTTTCCCGGGTCAGCAAATCCGTGGTGGTTTGAAACTGCCATAAATAAAATAAACTGGCAGCGGCCATAAAAATCATGGGTATGAAGAGAAACAGCACCAGCATCTTTGCCCGCAAACCGAATCCCCGGGCCCTGCGGGGGCGTTGCGTTTCGGTTTGCACGGTTGCCGGTCTTACCGCCCCTTTTTCGGAAAAGGCCGCCGCGGCTCCATCATCCACGGTGGTGGTCATGGATTCCAGGGTTGCTCTCGGTTCGGCCGCAAGCTTCGGCGCTGCAGGTTCCGGTGGCGGCAACTGCGGCTTCGAGACCACTATCAGGTGGGCACAGGTCCGACACTTGAAACTAGCGGCCTTGCCTTTAATTTTGCCAGGATCTATGCGATATTTTTTACCACATTCTTCACAGATGACTATCATTTACCTGTCCCCCTATCCCGGATCCGCCGGAAGTGAATATTCAATCGAAAATCTTCAATCCATTGAGTATCCTTTTTGCCGGATTTTGCCGACCATATTTTTAATAAATGTCGATTTTTTTTCGTCGCGCCGGATCTCCGCGGCAAGTCTATCCACTAACTCACCGGCACGAGAACCTGGAAATTGATCAACCTCATATCCAATACCGTGAACTTCGTCTTCGATTAAAACGCCGGCAATCGGTCCGATTGCCAGGGAGAGCTCATATATCAGGTAGCGAAAAAAGTCACCGTCCAGCATTACGATGTCTTTTTGAACCGCTTCGATAAGACCATGCTTCAACAGATGGGATATCACGCCCCGCAGGTTGCCCAGGTTTTTTCCCGCCTTTTGGGCCAGCTGCCCCAGCGTCTCCTCGCCATTTAACTGCATGTATACGTTCAGAGTCTGACGATCTAAAGAGAAATCTCCCAGACCATTGGTGACCGTTCGTCTGAATATCAGGGAAGAAATATCACCCGAAGATAAATCCATGGTACCACCTGTTCGAAGTCAACAACCACCCTCTGAGAAAGTGGTGTGCATTATCGGCCATCTATTGTCATGGCCGATGAGCGTCAGTCTTCTGATCGATGAGAATATGATCAGTCAAACCATCATTTTTGCTGCCGTAACGATTGAATCTCCTCTTTTAATGCTTTGATCTCAGTATGAATGTACTGTTTGATCTCTTCAACGGCTTCGGCAAAGGCTACCGCCGCCAGATCCCGTTCCGATTCCGGATGGGTAACCGGCAAATCTTCTCTATTCGCCCTAACGGGCGCTCCGGAAGCTTCGTCCAAAGTAACAACCGGCTTTTCACCGTTTTCTTTAAATCCAGGTGCATCCGAAGGTTCGTCCAGTGTGAGGACCGGTTCTTCCTCTTTTGCTTTAAATCCAGGTGCAACCGAAGGTTCGTCCAGTGTGAGGACCGGTTCTTCACCTTTTTCTTTAAATTCAGGTACAACGGAAGGTTTGTCCAGCCTAGCGACCGGCGCTTCTTTTTTATCCTTAGTTTGAGGTGCTTCAACCGCCACCGGTTGGGCTTTGCGTTTCACGGCAGCAGCTTTGCTTTTGTCAATCTGAGTACGCAGATCCTTGTACCGATTCATTTCTGCTCGTAGGATCTTCTTTTTGGCCGACTCGGCCATATCCTTGGAAAGCACAACTTTATCAAGACTGGAGAAAACGGAATTCAGTATCTTAAATGTCTTGGGATGGGCTTTGGCCCGATGAGTTCTGATATATTTGCCCAACGAATTCAGGATTTGGAGAAACCTGGTCACGATCTTATCGTGTTTATAGGTTAACATGAGGTCCTCAAGTTGCTGAAGTAGGCTATTCAGCACTTCATCCGTAATCTCCCAGTCAATGGACAGTATTAAATTTTTTAGTTCTGCGAGCGGGTAGTGTTCCTTTTTATCATTATCCAGTGCGTCGGGAAGCTGAATGTCGTTCTCACCGAAAAGATCATCCAAACGGCTTTCAAGCTCAGAACTCAGGGTATCAATATCTTTGGCATCGACCAATTTGTCTTCTCCTATATTAAATCTTTTTTTATGGACGCCACGGTCAGAGAAATGATCCTTTTCAGCGTCGCGACCACATTATACCCCATCACGGCGCTGGCCGGAAAAGAAGGCCTTTTCAGCTGACCGTTCAAGTCTCTTTCAAGCGTTTTAACGGGTAAAAGCGGAATACCCTGCTCTTTGAGATCCATTTTATTGTACTGCATGACAAAGGGAATCTTGAAAATGCTTTTTTTATAGACGGCAAGATTCTCCTGAAGGTTTTTCAACGCAAGGATATTTTTCTCTCTTCGAACAGCCATGGCATCGGCCACAAAAACGATGCCATCCACCCCGCGCAAAACGAGTCTGCGGGTCGCATTGTATTTGACTTGGCCGGGAACCGTATACAATTGGATTTTTACATCATACCCATTGATAATTCCAATATCAAAAGGCAGGAAATCAAAAAAAAGAGTCCGATCACCATGGGTCTTGACCGTAACCATCTCGGTGTTTATGCGTTTGGCAAATTTACCGTAGATGTATTCCAGGTTGCTTGTCTTGCCGCCCCTGCCGGGACCATAATAGACAATCTTAACCTGGATTTCTTTATTCTTCAGATTTACAAAGGCCATCAGAGCGAACCTGAGTAACAAATAAAACCGAATA
>PVMK01183839.1_pt1 | contig 12963 bp, 11 predicted proteins | sample 1853481 | NCBI WGS metagenome assembly PVMK01 (sample SAMN08533507, study PRJNA380276) | Marine sediment metagenome, whole genome shotgun sequencing project.
ACTATGATTTTGGTGGACTAAGCCCTAAAGGTGCTGGACATTATTTAGACGGCGAACCCTTCCCTGAGGAGCTTAAAGGAACTGTTACGTCATTCAAGCTGGGTTTTGGTGGCAAACTGTTTCTTGCAGAATATCAGGGTGAACTCGTCTCCGCTCAACTCGCTATCCCTTTCGGGGATACCGTCGTCAATAAATTAACCGTCTGGTCAGGCCAACATAGTAAACTTAAGCCCAATGAGGGACTCGTCTGGGGAGCTATCGAATGGGCCAAGGCAAGTGGTTATCGTTACTATGATTTTGGTGGACTAAGCCCTAAAGGTGCTGGACATTATTTAGACGGCGAACCCTTCCCTGAGGAGCTTAAAGGAACTGTTACTTCATTCAAGCTGGGTTTTGGTGGGGACGTGACGATTTATCCCGAAACATACATGTTCTTGGCTAATTCAATTGCTCGATGGCTAGATCAAAAATTTTTGGTGGAATTCGAAGATTCGAAACAAGTAAAACAGATCGTTAATCGTCTTCGCACTTCGTAAAAAACGAATTTAGTCCAGGTATTCCAGCCCGACTTCAACAATATACACTGTATATGATTTAAAAGCGTTTTAGAGGCCCGTAAATGCATATCGTTCGTCATTTAGATGAAGCTGTTTGGAAAGATTTTGTAGACAGCCACCCGGCCGGAAATATCTTCCATACCCCTGAGATGTTTCAGGTTCTAAGCCGGGCAAAAGAATATAAGCCTAAATTATGGGCGGCCGTCGATGATAATGGAAGCGTTCAGGCGCTGCTGCTTCCGGCCGAAATTACTCTCTTCAACGGGCCCTTGCACCGGCTAACCACGCGCGCCGTCGCCCATGGTAGCGTCTTAGCTGCCCCGGGATCAGCCGGTCAGGCCGCCCTGGAGAAGTTGCTCAAAACTTATAACAAGGAGACCGGAAACAAGTCCTTGTTCACCGAACTGCGTAACTTGTCAGATCTTGAGACGATTCAGCCGGTGCTCAATCGCTGCGGTTTTGTATATGAAGATCACTTAAACTATCTTATCGACCTGCGACGCCCTGAAGAAGAGGTCTTTGGCGCCATCGCCAGCAGGACGCGTAGCTACATCCGGCGAGCGCTTAGGCAAGAGAACCTGGAAATAAAAGAGATAAACGATCGGGAATCCTTACGCACTTCTTACGACCTACTTAAATTGACTTATCAAAACGCCCAGGTTCCACTCTCTGATTTCTCGCTTTTCGAAAGCGCCTATGACTTGTTGCGTCCACATGATATGGTTCGTTTCAGCGCCGTCTTCCTGGAGCAAACTCCCATCGCTGTTTCCATAGATTTGGTCTATAAGGATGTTGTTTATTACTGGTATGGGGGTATGGACCGTGCTTACAGTAAACAGCACCCTAACGAATTGCTGCGCTGGCACGTCATCCAGTGGGGAATCCAGAACGGTTTCGGGATTTTTGATTTTGGCGGAGCAGGCAAACCTGGTGAAAAGTATGGCGTTCGTGATTTCAAAGCCAAGTTTGGCGGTGAACTCGTTAGTTACGGCCGCAACATCTGCCAACACTCTCCGCGTCTGCTACGCTTGAGCACCTTTGGATATGGTGTCGCCCGACGTTTTATTTAAAGCCTTGGTCTCTTAAAACTGATCGGACTCACTTGATGCCAGACTTCCCTGGCTTTGAGCCATTCCACGGCAACCTGATAACTTTAAAGTCCAAGCAACACACAACTCGGTTTTTAGTTTATGGCTGATACAAGTTTCGTTACCAGTACCTATTATCACTTGAAGCCGATGATTCCTCGGCGCCTGCAATTGAGCTTAAGGCGAAGACTGGCTGCCCGCAAACGTCCGGCCTATGCGGATTTATGGCCTGTGCTCGAGTCGGCCGGATCGCCCCCCTTGGGTTGGCCTGGCTGGCCTGAAGGGAAAAAGTTTGCCCTGGTATTAACCCACGACGTGGAATTTAGGGAAGGCCAGGATAAGTGTTTTGCCTTGGCAGAAACGGAATCTGCCCTTGGTTTTCGCTCCTTGTTTAACTTTGTTCCTGAGCGGTACCAGGTGAGTGAAGAGCTGCGAGCCTGGCTCATTAGCAATGGCTTCGAAGTTGGGGTGCATGGCCTATATCACGACGGAAAGTTGTTTAAATCTGAAGAGACGTTTAGAGAGCGAGCTGAAAAAATTAACCACTATTTGAAACAGTGGCAAGCCAAAGGTTTTCGCGCCCCGGCAATGCATCATAACCTGGACTGGATCCTCCGCTACTTGGACGTCGAGTATGACTTATCCACCTTTGACACCGACCCATTTGAACCTCAATCAGATGGGGTAGGCACGATATTCCCATTTCTTGTTGTCGACCACGGGGTATACGGACAATATGTCGAGATGCCCTATACGCTGCCCCAAGATCACGGGCTATTCATAATTCTGCAGGAAAAAAACGTCGACATATGGAAACGAAAATTGGATTGGATTGCCGAAAAAGGGGGAATGGCCTTGCTAAATACACACCCGGATTATCTTTATTTCGGCAAGGGCAAGTTGGGGGTCGAAGAGTTCCCGGTAGAACACTATGCGCGGTTTTTGGAATGGGTGGAAGCCACTTATAAAGACGAGTACTGGCATGCTTTGCCAGGTGAGGTAGCCGCCTTTTACAGAGAACAGGGCGAAACAGGCGAGCATCAAGCTGCGACCAAATAAGGGCTTGAAAGCGCCGGCTGTCGCCAATTAGCCCCAAGATAGATCTTCAATATTAAACAACTTACTTTGGGAGCCCCGGGGAGGCTCTTCATGTCGGCGACCTAGAGGTCCCCTTTAAGGGGGCTTTCAGTTGACGGCAATTGTTTGGTAAGTGTCATTAGGTAACGGTCTTCTATTTTCATTTCACTGCTCGACTTATTAAGAAATTTTAGTATTTTTAAAGAGACACTGATTCTCTGTATTTACGTGGAAAGAGCCTCCCCCGCCAGTTGGGTGACATGTTCAAATGATCAGATTTGCGGCTTCTAGGGCTAGGTCGCCGCATGTGCTTTTGTTAGCTATTGGAAATTTTATGGTTGTTATCATCACATTTTTATTGTTTTTATCAAGATGGACGACTGCTATGTTACCGATGGTTTCAGTTTTTAGTTCTGAGGTGTTATATGACTGAATCGATGATGTTATTCGAAGCGACCATCCCTGCCATATCGGTAGAAAATAGAAGAGTGTACTACATAATGAAGCGTGTGGTGGATATCACTGTTTCTTTGCTGGCACTGGTCTTGATTGCACCTTTGCTGCTGGCGATTGCTGTGGCTATTAAGTTAGATAGTCGCGGTCCTGTGATCTTCGCTCAAGAGCGCATTGGTGCCAAACGTGTGAGGTTGAACGGAATCGACCACTGGCAAATTACGCCCTTTACCTTTTACAAATTCCGCACCATGCGACCTGATTCCGATTCAAAAATTCATCGCCAGTACATCGAAGCCTACATCGCCGGTGATGAAAAGAAATTGAACCAAATAAGACAACAATCCGGTCAGAAGGAGACTTATAAACTCACGAAGGATCCTCGGGTTACCCGTCTAGGTAAGTTCTTACGTAAAACAAGCCTCGACGAGCTCCCCCAATTGTGGCTCGTTCTAACAGGCGAAATGAGTTTGGTCGGTCCCCGGCCGCCACTCCCCTATGAAGTAAAAAGGTACCAAAGCCATCAATTGGGCCGGCTTGCAGCCCACCCAGGCATTACCGGTTTGTGGCAGGTTAGCGGACGGGCGACCACAAGTTTTAGCGAGATGATCGAACTTGACCTGGAATATATTGAAAACCAGTCAGTTCGGTCCGACTTAAAGATTCTCTTATTGACGCCATTAGCAGCAATCTCTCAAAAAGGAGCTGGTTAGAATGAGCAACATAACAAGAGTAGGCGTGATAGGATCCGGCTACTGGGGACCCAACCTCATTCGTAATTTTGTTGAACTTCCCCAGTCTGTTGTGGTAGGGGTAGCCGATCTCGAACAGCAAAGGCTCGATCAAGTATGCGCTCGATACCCGCAAGTCGAAGTAATTACAACTGATTATCGAGAACTATTTAAACTTGGACTCGACGCTGTCGTTATCGCCACACCCCCCTTTACCCATTATGAAATCGCTCGCGAATGTATGGAGCAGGGGCTTCATGCCCTTATCGAAAAGCCGATTACCCTGAAGAGCAAGCATGCAGCCGACTTGGTAAAGTTAGCTGATGAGAAAGCTCTTGTACTCATGGTCGGTCATACTTTTGAATATAATTCGGCCGTGCGTACCCTTAAAGCCCTGATCGACTCTGGCGAGCTGGGAAAGATTTACTATATAGACGCGGTGCGAGTCAGTCTGGGATTATTCCAAACCAGAGCCAACGTGCTTTGGGATTTGGCCCCCCATGATATTTCAATTCTACGCTACATTTTAGGCGCCGATCCGGTAACCGTTAGTGCCCACGGTGCCAGCTGTGTGCAAGAAGGAATTGATGATGTCGTTTATGCTACCATGCGATTCCCTGACAATGTCATGGCCCACATGCGATTGAGTTGGCTTGATCCCCGAAAAACACGCCAGTTTACAATCGTAGGCAGCAAAAAGATGGTCATCTACGATGATGTTGAAAGTTTGGAAAAGATCAAAGTTTACGATAAGGGAGTGAAAGCCATTCGGCGCACCCATACCTATGGCGATTTCAACTTTGCCTACCATTATGGTGATGTCGTCATTCCCCATATCCAACATGAGGAACCCCTCCGGGTGCAGTGCCAGCATTTTATAGATTGCATTGTAGAAGGGAAAAAACCTGTATCCGATGGTGTTAGTGGAATGCGAGTGGTCCAGATTCTGAAAGCTGCTCAGAAATCGCTTAAGCACGATGGACGCCTGATATCCATTTCCAGCAATGGGCACTTACCCTTGAAGAGTTCATCGACCATTGGAGCGGTTGCAGGAAAATCACATGGCTAATGTTCCTCAAAATGTGAGGTTGGAAGAACCGTCTTCGGTTGACCACAATGTTGTGCTTGGCTACCGGACCGGTCGTTCTATTCCTAGCCAGGCTCTAAGCATCGGTCAAGAAGCGGCGATTCGCAGTGGAACTGTGATCTATGGGGGCACCACAATTGGATCCGGGTTGAATACCGGACACAATGTCGTCATCCGCGAAGAAAATACGATAGGTGACAATGTCAGCATTTGGAGTAACAGCCATATTGATTACGGTTGTCATATTGGAAACAACGTCAAAATCCATGCCAATGTTTACGTGGCCCAGTTCACGGTAATTGAAGATGATGCCTTCCTGGCTCCTGGGGTAATGATTGCAAACGATCCCCATCCTCTTTGCGAGGCGTGTACACACGAAAAGGCTCCGCAGATCAGAAAGGGAGCTCGGATTGGGGTAAACGTCACCATATTGCCGGACGTGGTCATCGGTGAATATGCGCTTGTCGGGGCTGGCAGCGTCGTTACCAAAGATGTTCCCGCTCAGGCTGTGATCTATGGCAACCCCGCACAGGTCGCCAAGAGCATAGACGACTTAACGTGTCCCCATGATCCGGATAAGCGGGCCTATGTGAATGGCTTAGACAGGAATTCGCGCTCCTAATCAGGCGAAGTGATTATGCAAAATTATATTATTTTATCCCCCAGATCTGTTTTACCATTTATAAATTTTTCATTGAGCAAGAAGTATGGTGTTGTACTTGCCTACTTAAAACAGATCCCTGAGTTGAATAGTTTGCCAGGACTTTAATCCCGTCAAACTATCGACCAAGCCTCTAAATAGATGAAGGAGGTTAAAAGCAATGCAGCCAATAATGAGTCAAAACAATAATATTCCATTTGTGGATCTAAAAACGCAGTATCAAGGAATTAAAGAGGAGATTAACGAAGCAATTGGAGAAGTCTTGGAGCGTTCGGATTTTATTCTAGGCCAAGCAGTTGAAGAATTTGAGGATGCCTTTGCCGATTATTGCCAGGCATCACATGCCGTTGGCGTAGATTCAGGCTATTCGGCCATCGAGTTGATTTTACGTGCTTATGATATAGGTCCTGGTGATGCGGTGATCACGGCGGCCAACACCTTTATTGCCACTGTCTTACCGATTCTGAACTGCGGGGCAACGCCGGTGTTGGTTGATATCGATCCTGATACCTATAACCTAGATCCGAATCTTCTCGAGGATGCTATCACCCCGGCAACGCGGGCCATTATCCCCGTTCATTTGTATGGACAGCCCGCTGATATGGATGCAATTTGGACCATAGCTAACCGGCATAATTTGCTGGTCATTGAAGATGCTTGCCAGGCTCACGGCGCTCTTTATAAAGGTAAGAGAGTGGGCAGCTTGGGACACGCCGCCGCTTTCAGTTTTTATCCTGGCAAAAATCTGGGTGCTTATGGCGACGGCGGTGCTGTTGTAACCGACTATCCGGCCATAGCCGAAAAGGTTCGCATATTGCGTAATCTGGGTATGCCGGTCAAGTACCGTCATGAGTTAAGGGGCTTTAATAATCGGCTAGATACAATTCAAGCGGCCGTATTATGTGTGAAGCTATCCCGCCTTGACAGTTGGAATGCAACCCGACGAAGCCTGGCTCAGCTCTATACCGAGCAGTTAGCCAACTCGCCGGTAGATGCTCCTTGGACAGCCCCCTGGGCCGAACCCGTGTATCATCTGTACGTTGTCCGCAGTCAAGGAAGAGAAGATCTGCAAGAACATCTCAAGTCAGCCGGCATCGCATCTGGGTATCATTATCCGGTTCCCCTGCACTTACAACCTGCCCTTAAGGATTTGGGTTACCGGCGTGGTGATTTTCCTATCTCCGAACAATATGCGAACGAGATTATCTCTTTGCCCATCTTTCCGGAGATGAGCGAACAGCAGGTTGATCGGGTCTCTAGAGAGGTCAAGATTTTCCATTCCGTTGTCGGTGAATTAGCTGGCGAGTCGAAATTTAAGGGCAATGGCCATAGCAATGGTTATACTCCTAAAATTTCATCCCAGCTGGCTGGTGCGCCTGGCGATTAGAGTAAAGCAAGCTTACTAAAACTGAATATTGATTCAAAAAAGCCGCTAACTGATTATCAGTTAGCGGCTTTTTTGTTGATAGCCAATTCTTGTGAGGCAATCAAACCCTTTCCACCAAGCAAGTTTTAAAAGCAGCCAGAATCTTGGCTGTTCTTAGAGCTCGACGCTTTAACCCGTATTTTTAATGATGGATCCTTGCCTTATTAAGGGGAAGGGGCGGTCTCTTTTTTTAAATTTGGCACTGGGTGTGTGTCTGACTCCTGGAAGTAGTAATCTCCCTCATCTGGCCCTTCTACGATATGGCGGCTTCGACTCGAAAGCACCATCGCCGAGAAGACCAGGATAGAAGAAAGCAGCGAAAGGAGACCAAAAATACTCAAGACAATTATGATAGGGCTCATATTTCACCAATAACTGCATCTATTATAGAATAAAAAAGATCGATGTCTCTATAATATGAGGTAGAGCTAATGTTTGTCATCAGTACGATCGGTCCAATATCAGCCTTTTTAACCCTTTCTTAACGGCTATGAGTCTGACCCCAGGGCCCCTTCCTTTACTAAATTAACAGTAAAATTATTCCCGTAACCAGGCCCAGGCCCGCTCCCTTTCTTCCACTTTAAAGAAGGTCGCCTCTCTTGCGTAGAAGGGATCGGCCAGCGAGGCCAGCCACTTCTCCCAGCGCTTATCGCCGACAATGGTCAATTTATCGATCTTCTTGCGAAACGTGCGGCCGAACTTGAGATCCGCACCCCAGGCTGAGGCTTCTTCCCCTTCGAATTGCTCCATGTCTAGCAGCAAACGAATGTCGCCTGCCTGTTCCACCAAAGTCTCGACTTCGGGCACTAGCGCCTGATAATCATCTTTGGTGATTTGGCCAATCATCTGGTATCCGGCTACATTTCCTTCGCTTTCACTTAACTTTTTAAACATTTTTTACCTCTTTCTATAATAAATGACTTAACACGTTTATTTTAACGGCAATTCAAGGCCTTGTTAACGTGCGAGTATATTTCTGTTAACAAATTGTTATTTTAATGGATTCACTTTTTCTGTTTCTACAGGCACAATAGTCGTTAGACGGAACCAGAAATTTCGGATGCCGCCGTTCCAAATAACAAATCCTGATGATCCCAGGGGAAGAGGCGGCCTTGTCCTTCTAACCAATGCAATTCGCAGTTAGGAATGTTTTCCGCATTATTGTGATATTTATTTCGCATAGTGATTATAAAACACCCCCAAAAACACAACTCAAATAAAAACTATTTTCAAAAACATTGTACTTTCACCACCTCTTCCACTGAGAAGATGAAGCTTGCTTGCTGGGCGTCGATCTTTCCGAATGGACAGGCTACACTGCCGTCCGTCACGCACAAATGGGGAGGGAATATGAAGGCCGCCTAATGGAAGTTTATTCAGTCTGACATGGCAACAGGAAGGTAGTTATTGTACGGGAAACTTCTACTTGTCGTCCTGAGGACAACAGTATCACTGATAGTGTCATCCTGCCGAGACGTGACCGTGACGGTCATCGAGTCATTATCATTATCGGCCGTGTTCGCAGGTATATCTACGGCCACTGTGAAGGCGGTGCTCGCCTTAGACGCCAAAACAACGCTGGATTCTGAGAGCGTTGACGTCCAGACATTGCCGCTCACTGCTAGGTCGAAGGTATCGGTTACATTACCAGTATTTGTGATATGTAAGGTGTAAGTTACTGTCTCACCCGGCCGGGCTGTTTGAGAGTCACCAGGAGATAGATCTACGCCGTAGGTGACGATCACGCTTGTCTTCATTACGGCGCTATCATTCCTGGCATTGTCTCCCCGGGAAGTAGCCGTGATAGTGACCACGTCTGTATCATTTCCCAGGGTACCAACTGGGATGTCGACGGTGACCGTAAAGATTGAGCTAGATGATGAAGCTAGGGTCAGGCTGGAAATGGATAAGTGAGTTGGCCAGAAATTGTCGTGAACTGAGAGATCATAGGTATCGTCCATGCTGCCTGTATTGGTGATGCGCAACGTGTAGGTAACTGTTGTATCGGCCGCACCAGAGGCAGCGTCGTTGGGCGATAGCTGTACGCCATAGCCGGAATCCAACACCACCTTCATCGTCACCGGTATCAGCAGGGGGCCATAAGGTGAGTCGTTCTCCACCACCAGTGTAGCTGTGTAATGTCCAGGTTCCTGAACCTCAGGCGAATTGGCGTCGAAGGTCACGGCAATTGCCCGTTCGCTTCCTGCGTTAAGTGTTCCACTGGTTAAATCGAGACTTAACCAGGGAATATCTCTTCTGGCCCCCAGGAAATCGACGATGTTCTTCATCAGTTGATTCTGTTGACTTTGCGAAGCCAGGCCATTATGGAAATTGACACCCAGCCAGACCGTTCTATAGTTTTGTCCTTCATGGCGGGTCAGGGCGGCATGCCCGCTGCCAAAATTACCCGGACCATAGATAAGGCCCGTCGGGGCGCCGGCCGTCTCGTCAGCGTAGTCGCCGTTGTTTTTGGTCGTGCCGGAGGTGCTGATCACATTTGGTGGGCTGAAATCACCGCCAACAGGATCGCCGGAGATGCCTTGTAATTCGGTGATGCTTGAGCCGGCGTAGTTGCCCAGATAGGGGGTGTTGAGCAGCAGATAGAGATTGTATCTGCCTTGCCCGGGCGTGCCACTCTGGAGAGAGCGCAAAAAGTCGACGCTGGTGGCAAAAAAGCCTTTATCATCGCTGACCAGCCAGTCGGCGACAATCTGGGCTTCGGCGTTGTTTTGGGCCACTATCGATTCGACAAACCAGATCAAATCGTCGTATGGTGCCAAATCAGACGCCGTAGGAAAGGATAAGAGGTCCAGGTTCCACTCATCCCACGTTTTCCCGGCCGCCGTCAGCGCGTCTCGATAGTCCTGCCACCCAGCTGCATCGACATTGTCGCCCATCAGCAAAACCTTGTCCGTCGATGGACCAGTAGGTGGTATGAATCCACCATCCCGTTCCTTCAGCTCGAACTGTCCCATGGCGGCACCATCGTTGGTCAGACTCAGCGGCACCGTCGTGCTTGTCCCTAAGGTCAGGGTGACGTCAAATATCTCAGGGGCGCTGCTCAAGCTGGCCGCCGGCAAGAAGAAATTTTGCCTGATTGTGTCGCTCAGTAGCACCGTTGGCGAATGGACATCGGCCTGGTAGCCACCAGGCATGGTGGTCGTGAATACCCGGCTACCGGCCGGAGAGAAAAGCGTGTAGAAGCCGTCGTCCGTAGCCAGGTCGTACGGCGTACTCAGAGCAGCGGCCGCCTGTCCGGCATCATTGACCACATAGGCGCCGACCAGGGCCACTCCGGTATTGTCATCGTAAACATTGCCTACGACCAGGCCACCTGGCTGCTGGATACAGTCGCTCAGCAATCGAATGTCGTCCACAAAGTAACCGCTGTACTTGACAGTGATATCGCTCTGGAGCTGGAAACGAAACTGGATAGTGCCGCCGGCTGCGACCGAGGCGTCATAGGTCATCTGGGTCCAGTCAACCCGGGCCGTACCGCCCCGGTGTCGCCACATAGTCGTCCAGGGACCGCCGTTGAGACTCACCTGGGCATAGGCCTGGTCTGAACTTTCACTCTCGATATACCAGGCCTGCCACCATTTGGCTGTCAAAGGCGACGAATAAGCACTTAAATCGATGATGGGCGAGACGAGCGTTTGGTTGCTGTTGTTTTCATAATTTCCGGCGAGATCCGTCCCCCAACACTTGCTTCCCGAGGCACATTGATCAGGCCAGGCGGCCGGCGTGCCCCAAGCCCATTCGTCGATGGTGCCTGAATGAGTATAGCCACCATCGTCGCTCTCAAAAACTTCATTATAAGCGTATAGGGGATCGTACCCCGGGGCTGTGCAGGCGGTCAGGTCAGCCGCCAAGCTAAAGTTTTCGCTGCGATCAACGGTTAGAGGGCTGATAGTCCGACTACTATGTTGGTAGCCCGACACCCATGGGGGCGACATTAAAAGTATAAGTGATGCCTTCAGCCAGGGTAACACTGTAGTAGCCGGTAGCCGGATCGGTCCAGGTGTCGTCGGTAGGAAAAGGTGGATCGAAAGGGTCGCCCCGTATGGTAAGTCGGGCATAAAGCGGCCAATCGCTGCTCCCATCTTTGACCACACCTTCGACCACATGCAGGTTCGCCGCTACTAGCATAAAGTCCTGCATGGTCGTGGTGTTTTCTGTAATCGTTACCCCTGCTGTCTGTTCGGATACATAGCCATAGACCAGAACGGTCACATCATACGTGCCGATAGGCAGGGTAACACTGTAGCGCCCCTGGTCGTCGGTAGATGTCGCTCCGGTTTGGGAAACGGTTCCAAGAGCGAGTAGCTGGGCACCGGACAGCGGGTTTCCGGTCTGTTGGTCGGCGACCAGCCCCTCGAGGGTGCCGGTGGGGCCGATGAAACAATCCGGGAACTTGAAGGAACCGATACGCGTTTGCCAGCCACTGCCGCTGGTCTGGTAATACTCTTGAGTGTACCAGAAGGTGCAGTCGTCCGTGGGATCAACGCCCATCATACTGTAGTCGCCCCAGCGGTTGCTAAATGAAGTTTGTGATCCACCGCCGGTGACGAGGGTAACCTCTCCCTGGGGCATCGATCCCAGAGGATCACTAGCCAGCCGGCCGGTATAACGTATCGATGGAAAGGTGGCTGCGCTGGAGACGCTGTAGCCCAGGGCCAGGTTACCGACATGGTCCATGGCCGTACTGGCCATCCAGCGATGCTCTTCATCGGGACTGAAGACGCCATCCTGGTGCAGAGACCAGCTCCCGCCCGATTTACGTAATTCAAGCCAATGGATGGCCCCGCGGTCACTGCCATCCGCATCCACCGTATGATTGGAGACCAGGCTCTGATGCCCGCCGAAATTGCGATACTGTACCCGGTACATCAGCCGGTCGGCTATCGCATCTAGCTTGTTTGTCGTACCGGGTTGGGGGATGCAGTTACGTTGAAAACCACACATATCCGGGTCAACGTCCGTTGTGGCCAGCAGCGCATTGGGCAAACCTTCCAGGCCAAAGGTCGAACTGGCCGTGTTGGTCCAATCCACCTTGAACTCCCATAGTCGGATCGTGTCATTGAGATCCCCTAACCAAATGCTATCATCCCACTCCAGAAAATAGCCCGGTGATCCATCAGGAGGCAACGGACCGTCAAGGTCGGCCGGTAACATGCCCCCAAAATTCGCGTCGATCTCATAAAGGTCAAAGAAAACCAAACGCGCCGGCCGGCCGGCAAGCATCTCCGATCGCTCCAAGGCGGCCACACCGGCTCCGCCCCATTGCAGAGTACCCGGCCCGATCTGGGTGAACTGGTTAACGGTTAGATAATATGCGTCGGGCCAGACCGCAAATTTTGGATAATCGTTAAACTTATCTACCGGCCATTGATACTCATAACGATGCCATTCTCCGGTTGGATCCGCTTCCTTAGAGACGGCCACGCATTGATAATAAGGTCCGGCCGTGCCGCCTGGTAAGGCAAATTGGCTGGCCAGCCAGCGGTGCGCCAGATGGTCAAAGAGCACGATCGGATCGCCGCTATTTGTGTTTTCACAGGGCCCGCCAAAGCCGGAGAAAAGTGTATTTCCATTGGCAGGCCCCAAGAGCAGCGTGACATTTTCTGGATCCGTTACATCCCAAATCGCCAGAGAGAGATTGACCCATTGCATGTAATACTTGACGCCGCTTGCCGGATCGTAGCCGATGTCACCCTCGGTATCTGGGGGTTGAACATTGTTATGGTTGCCAAGACCGGCGAAATTATGGATCGGCGCGGGCACCGGCCGAGCACGCCGGTCAATCTGAGGAAATCGGTAGCCTCAAGCTTCCTAAAGCCCTTCCAGGTGAATCCCCACCCGGGCGGCTTTGTTGCCTCAAGA
>PVMK01123246.1_pt1 | contig 12962 bp, 9 predicted proteins | sample 1853481 | NCBI WGS metagenome assembly PVMK01 (sample SAMN08533507, study PRJNA380276) | Marine sediment metagenome, whole genome shotgun sequencing project.
CGTGTCGCCCTGTGCAGGTTATTGATATCCAATCCCGACATGCTAATTCTGGATGAGCCGACCAATCACCTCGACGCAGAATCGGTCACCTGGCTTGAGAGGTTTTTGAAGGACTTCACGGGAACCGTTGTCGCGGTCACTCACGATCGGTATTTTCTCGACAACGTGGCAGGCTGGATTCTGGAACTTGACCGCGGGCACGGCATACCCTGGCAGGGCAATTATTCTTCCTGGCTGGAGCAGAAGCAACAACGCCTCGAAACCGAGGAGCGATCGGAAAAAGCACGGCAGAAATCGATCAAGGCAGAACTCGAATGGGTTCGATCCAGTCCGAAGGGGCGCCAGTCAAAAAGCAAGGCAAGGCTCAAGCGATTCGAGGAAATATCGTCACAGGAATTTCAAAAACGCAGCGAAACCCAGGAATTGTATATACCGCCGGGACCAAGACTTGGCGATGTGGTGATTGAAATAGATGGCGGTAAAAAATCATTCGGCGACAAACTGTTATTCCAGAGCCTTGAGTTCAAACTGCCGCGCGGAGGCATTGTCGGTATCATAGGGGCAAACGGTGCCGGTAAAACAACATTATTTAAAATAATGATGGGCCTTGAATCACTCGACGAGGGCTCGATTAATATAGGCGAAACAGTCAATATTGCTTATGTTGATCAATCCCGTGACGATCTCGAGGGCAGCAACACGGTATGGCAGGAATTATCGGGGGGCCTCGATAATATCGTTGTTGGCAGTTATCAAATTCCTTCTCGCGCTTATGTATCACGCTTTAATTTTCGGGGATCCGCCCAGCAAAAACTGGTTAAGGATCTATCCGGTGGCGAGCGTAACCGGTTGCATTTGGCCAAACTGCTAAAAAGTGGTGGTAACCTGCTCCTGCTGGATGAACCGACCAACGATCTTGACGTCGAAACCCTGCGCGCCCTGGAAGAAGCAATACTGGATTTCCCCGGATGCCTGGTTGTCATATCACACGACCGCTGGTTCCTCGATCGTATCGCAACGCATATGATTGCCTTCGAAGGCGAGAGCGAGGTATATAGTTACGAAGGCAATTATTCGGAATACGAAGCCCACCACAAACAGCGACTGGGGAATGACGCCGATCAACCGCACCGTATAAAATATAAAAAACTGAAGACCTGACCGTGAAAGCGACGCCTGATTTCGACAAGTTGTTTAATCGTTTAAATGATTTACTCGATCGCGTTGAGTTGCTCGTTCCGTCTCGCCAGAATAATGAGACCGATGATTCTTATCGGGCTTATCGATGGACCGAAAATCGCTTCGAGGGAATCCCTGATTTTGACAAGGTGGACATGGCCGAGCTATTGTATATCGAGCGCCAGAAGAATTTGCTTTCCCGTAACACAGCCCAATTTTTAGGGAACAATCCCGCCAACAATGCGCTGTTATGGGGAGCGAGAGGTACGGGCAAATCATCCTTGATCAAATCTCAGTTGACCCGGTTTTCGAAAAAGAAATTGTGCATTGTCGAAATACCCAAATCTGCCACGGGCCAGTTGTTCGAGATCATCAAAAGCCTCGCTAGCGACCCGAGAAAGTTCATCATTTATCTCGATGACCTGTCATTCGAAGCAAACGATGATTCCTACAAATCACTCAAGGCCTGCCTGGAGGGCTCGTTACAACCGCAGCCCCATAATGTATTGATATACGCCACCTCCAACCGCCGCCACCTGATGCCGGAAACCATGAAAGATAACCTCGACAGTACGATGGTCGATGGCCAGTTGCATCCAGGTGACAGTATCGAGGAAAAAATATCGATGTCGGACCGCTTCGGGTTGTGGTTATCCTTCCACCCGTTTACCCAGGATCAATACCTTGCTGTTGTCGAACAGACCCTGAAATCGCGTCAATTGAGTCTGGACGAAGAGACGCGCGTCGAGGCTATTCGATTCGCGACATCGCGGGGCTCGCGATCGGGACGTATCGCTTACCAGTTTGCTGCCTATTGGGGGAGCTTGATGGACTAATCCCGACTCAGTGGGATTCACCAGGGAACACTATCAAATGTATATCGACGGGGAATGGCACAACGCCGAAGACGGTATCGATCAACACATCCTCTGAGCCGATGTCGAGCCGGTTGGTAATGCGCTAATGCTGTGTAACTATATTAGATTACAGGTTAATTTAGGCTCGTAGGTAATTGTTTTATATGATAAATACAATAGTAAAATCTAACTATCGCGCAGGATTTTCCGACCGGGCCATAAATTTGAATACCTGCCACTTTTTAATATTCAGGCGCTGAAACAGTAGTATCCCAGCAATAAGGGCGTAAATCCCGGGCTCGAGATAATCGGCCTTGGTCAGCCACAGGTAGTGAAGCACACCCAGTATGATGATAACGTAAACTAGCCGATGCAGTTTTTTCCAGTGTTTTCCGAGTTTTCGTACCATCGCATTGTTGGAGGTTAGCGCCAGTGGAATCAATAACATCAGCGCACTGAAGCCAAAGGTGATATAGGGTCGGTCGATGATATCCTCGACCATGTCGCTGAAACTCAAAGCATGATCGATGATAAACCAGACCAGGAAATGGCAGCAAGCGTAGAAAAACACGTAAAGCCCAAGCATTCGCCGAAAACGAATGAGTGCCGATAACCCAAACCACTGTCGGAACGGTGAGACCGCCAGCGTGATCAGTAAAAACCGTAGTGTCCAGTCACCGGTCGCAAAGGTAATGGTTTCGATCGGATCGGAACCCAAATCACCAAAAAATATGCGCCAGACTATGCTTGCCAGAGGCAGCAGGCAGAGTACAAATACCAGCGGCTTTGCGAATTTTGACTTCAGCAGATCCTGTATCGCCATATTAAAAATTAATCATCAAATCCATACCATCGTATAGATGTGCAACCTCTTCTCCATAGCCGTTAAACATTTGCGTGTCGAATTTATTTAGCCTGTCAAGCAGGGAACCGGTGATGCGATGTTCCTTTTTCTGCGACCACCGTGGATGGCTCCTGGTCGGATTAACATTGGAATAAAAACCATACTCGTGATCAGAAAACATATTCCAGCTGGTTTGCGGTTGCTGCTCGACAAAATCAATACTGACAATAGACTTGATACTCTTGAAACCGTATTTCCAGGGGACCACCAGCCGTATCGGCGCTCCATTCTGGTTCGGCATGGTCTTGCCATACATACCGATCGCAAACAGCGTCAAGGGATTGACTGCCTCGTCAATGCACAGGCCTTCACGGTAGGGCCACTTCAGAACACTGCGGTTTTGTCCCGGCATTTGCCTCGGATCGTGCAGCGTTTTGAACGCAACGTATTTCGCCTTTGAAGTCGGTTGCAGTGATTTGATTATCGAGGCGAGTGGTATGCCCAGCCAGGGTATTACCATCGACCAGGTTTCGACGCAACGCAGGCGGTATATCCTCTCCTCGACGTCGAAAGGTTTAATCAGGTCTTCTAGCGCATAGGTGCCGGGTTTTTCGCATTCGCCGCCGACCGTAATTTTCCAGTCGTCGGTGTTGAATTTAGTCGCGTTCTCCTTCGGGTCTTCCTTATCAGTACCAAACTCGTAAAAATTATTGTAACTGGTAGCATGGAATTCTGGTGTCAGCTCTTCGTCGAGTGTAATCACCTTTTTTTGATAATCACCGATCTTTATCGAGGCTCCAGCTGTCAGCCAGGGATTAAGCAGTAAGGCAGTGCCTAACAGGCCCGTTGATTTCATAATTTCTCGGCGCCTGAGATATACTGATTCGGGGGTAATTTCCGAACTCTGAATATTTGATTGCTTTCTAATTTTAATCACTGCGACTCACCCGTTTAAATTCGTTGACTAGACCGGACCCAGGTATTTTAGTTCATTATGGAAAAAGGGACGGTAAAGGCATAGTTATCTATATCCAGGGTTAGCAAAAATTTACCCCAGGCTGATTTGACTATTACTTCCGGATCTGAAAACGGCAATTATACGGATTGACACTACCGAAAGTATCCCGAAACTGTAAACTTTAGCGATAATAATTTTTGCGCATACCAGTCCGATAGACTATCAACCTAACCATTTCCTCGCGTTCCTGAAGATACGCATCCAGGGACTGTACTCGCCCCAGTCGGGAGACTGCCACGAATTTTGTATGCTTCGAAAAATTCGTTCGGGATGCGGCATCATGATCGTAAAGCGACCATCATCACTGGTAAATCCATTCAGACCGAGTGCCGAACCATTTGGGTTGATCGGGTAGTATTCGCTAGCCTGGCCATTTTGGTCAACATATCGCAGGCAGGCGTTGCCTTTTGCGAGTAGCGTCTGGCCATCATCAGATCGCTGTTCCAGCATTCCTTCCCCGTGAGAGACGACGATCGGTATCATCGATCCTTGCATTCCGTCGAGAAATAACGAAGGCGAATCCAGCACTTCGACCATCGACACTCTGGCTTCGAACTGCTCGGACTGATTGCGTACGAATCGGGGCCAGTTCATCGCTCCGGGTATCAGCGTGTACAGGTTCGACATCATCTGGCAACCATTGCAAATCCCTAGACCAAAGCTGTCGGAACGATTGAAAAACGCGCTAAACTCGTCGTAGGCACGTGCACTGTAGATAACAGACTTAGCCCAGCCCTCTCCGGCACCCAACACGTCACCGTAAGAAAAACCGCCGCAGGCAGCTATCCCCTGAAAATTATCCAGGCTTACCCGGGCAGCGTGAATATCGCTCATATGCACGTCGACAGGCGTAAACCCGGCCCGCTCAAACGCGGCAGCCATTTCAACCTGACCATTGACGCCCTCTTCGCGCATTACCGCAATACGTGGCCGATTGCCTCCGATAAAGGGCGCGGCGATATCCAGTTGCGGATCGAAACTCAATTTCGAGAACAGGGTCGGTTTTTCGTTATTCAGTATTAGATCGTATTCCTGCTGTGCACATTCGGGGTTGTCACGCAGTTTTTGCATCTGGTAGGTGGTTTCCGACCAGGCACGACGCAGTATTACAATCGACTCATCGAGTATCGTGTTACCAACATAGTCGATAATTAACGACTCTGAATCATTGGGCCTTCCTATCTCGTGGCAAATTTTACCAAGACCATGTGCGTCCAGCACCTGATGTACCTGCGACAGGCTAGCCTGCGATACCTGAATAACCGCGCCCAGTTCCTCGGCGAACAGTATCGACAGGGCTTCTTCACCCAGATTCGTTACATCGCAGCTTAAACCGCTACGCCCGGCAAACGCCATTTCACACAGGCATGCTACCAGGCCACCGTCGGAGCGATCGTGATAGGCCAGGATAAGATCTTCCGCTATCAGGGTCTGAATCGCGAGGAAGAACGATTTGAATTTGTCGGCATCGTCGAGATCGGGACCCCTGTCACCGGTTTGTGAGTAAACCTGCGCGAGTGCCGAGGCGCCCAGGCGGTTTTTACCCTGCCCCATATCAAGCAGCAGTAAATGCGATCCGGTTTCGCAGGCCTTAATCTCGGGCGTTACTGTTTTACGCACATCCAGTACCGGCGCAAAAGCTGAAATAATCAACGACAGCGGAGCGGTGACCGACCTGTCCCCGCCCTCATCCTGCCAGGCGGTTTTCATCGATAATGAATCCTTACCCACTGGAATAGTAATGCCAAGCCGCGGGCACAGATCCATGCCCACGCTTTTAACAGTGTCGTACAGTCGCGCATCTTCGCCCTCGTGCCCGGCAGCCGCCATCCAGTTAGCCGATAAAACAGTACGCGACAGGTCGCCAATATAGGACGAGGCCATATTGGTCAGGGCCTCGCCGATAGCGATTCGACCCGATGCAGGCGCATCGAGAATAGCGAGCGGGGTTTTTTCGCCAATGCTCATGACTTCGCCACTGTAGCCCTGATAATCCGTCACTGTGACCGAGGCATCGGCTACCGGAACCTGCCAGGGGCCTACCATTTGATCCCGCGCTACCAGCCCACCAACCGAACGATCGCCAATACTGATCAGAAAAGTCTTGTCCGCTACCGCCGGTAGTTTCAAAACCCGGTAAACGGCCTCGATAATGTCGATGTCACCGGTATTGAGTCGTGGCTGAGAAACCTCAACATGATCTACCTGACGATGCATTTTCGGCGCTTTTCCGAGCAAAATCTCGAGCGGCATATCAACCGGGAAATTATCGAAGTGGGTATCTTCCACCCGTAGCACACGCTCTGCCGTCGCTTTACCAAGGACCGCGTAAATACATCTCTCACGCTTGCAAAGCGCTATAAAATCGTCCAGCCGCTCATCGGCCACCGCCAGCACATAGCGTTCCTGGCTCTCGTTACACCACAGTTCCATCGGTGACATACCCGGTTCATCGTTCGGTGCTGAACGCAGATCGATCTGTGCACCCCGCTCCGCATCGTTGATCAGTTCAGGCAGTGCATTCGATAATCCACCGGCACCGACATCGTGAATCGATAAAATCGGACTGTTTTCCCCCTGTGCGAAACAACGGTCAATGACTTCCTGCACGCGACGTTCCATTTCCGGGTTTCCACGTTGGACCGACGCAAAATCCAGATTCTCACTGCTAGTGCCACTCGCCATCGACGAGGCCGCACTACCCCCCAGGCCAATTAACATCGATGGACCACCCAGCACTATGATATTGGCACCTGGCGGAATATCTTGCTTGTCGATATGTTCGGGCTGAATCGAGCCTACACCGCCGGCAAGCATGATCGGTTTGTGATAACCCCGGATTTCGTCGCCACCAGTTGTTTTAACCGTTTGCTCAAAGGTTCTAAAATAACCGCAGGTATTGGGGCGCCCAAATTCATTGTTGAATGACGCGGCACCGATCGGGCCTTCGATCATGATATCGAGCGCAGAGGCGATTCGGTCCGGCTTTCCATTTTCTTTTTCCCAGGGTTGTAAATAACTGGGTATTTTTAAATCCGATACTGAAAATCCGCACAAACCGCTCTTTGGTTTCGAACCCGTACCGGTCGCACCTTCATCCCGAATCTCGCCACCTGAACCGGTAGCAGCACCCGGGAACGGCGAAATCGCGGTAGGGTGGTTATGTGTTTCTACTTTCATCAGAATATCGAGTCGCATATCCTGATAACAGTACTCGTCTGAATCGGGCGAAGGTGCAAACTTTTGTGCGTCGAATCCCCGAATCACCGCCGAGTTATCGTGATAGGCGGACAGGATGCCATTACGATGCACTGCGTAGGTGTTTTTGATCATCTGGAACAATGACAGGTCCTGCGCTTCGCCATCCAGTGTCCAGCTGGCGTTAAATATCTTGTGCCTACAGTGCTCCGAGTTAGCCTGCGCAAACATCATCAGCTCGACATCGGTTGGATTGCGTTTTAGTTTTGAATAGGCATCGAGTAGATACTCGATTTCATCGCCGGACAGTGCAAGTCCCAGATCAGTATTTGCCCGCTGCAGCGCTTTTGTCCCGCCAGACACTAAATTGATTTCGCACAAGGGACGCGGATCCTGCTCGATAAATAATGCTTCACACTCCAGCAACGACGCGAATACCTGCTCGGTCATTCGATCGTGCAACAAGGATATTACTTCTTCCCTGGGTTGCTCCAGAACTCGCAGGTGCAGCGTATAACGGATTCCCCGCTCGATACGTTTGATATCGGATAAACCACAATTGTGCGCTATATCGGTCGCCTTGCTCGACCAGGGAGAAATGGTTCCAGGTCGTGGCATAACATAGAAATCCACACCACTAGTTTCATTGTCAGCCATCGACGGACCGTATGTCAGTAAATTGCGCAGAATTTGATCGTCTTTATCTGATAAATCACTCCCGGCGAATTCCACCAGGTGGATATATTGACTACTGACATGAACGGAACCCATGCCCCGGTCGTTGAGTTGTTGCTGCAATTTTTTCAGTCTGAATTCAGATAAGGCGGGGCTACCGGGAATACAAAGCATATTGGGCGGCAATCTGACCAGGCTGCGGGAAAAGAGCGCAAATAGTAACGGAAAACCACAACGGCTCCAACACAATCGCCACTATATCAGCTATAATTCACTCACCTGGGGACGACCTGGCTTCGACGTGGGTCGCGAAACCTGAGGTGCATGTCGAGAATGTAGAAAATCTCGTTAAATCTTCTGCAAATTTTAGTTGCCAACGACGACAACTACGCACTCGCCGCTTAATACCCGGTAGGGTGCTGTCTGACTGGAGCCGTGTCTATGCGTCCAGATTTCAGGCATCGCTCTCATAGAATCGTGATGGATGCTCGTTCGGGGCTGAAGCACTAAACAAGTACCGAAATCGCTGTCTGTTTTCCCCGTCCGGCGGGTAGCACCCAGTTAAATTAAATGTCGGAATAAACATGTAGATCCAATGGCAGAGGGCTTGCGGACGCGGGTTCGATTCCCGCCGTCTCCACCAATAAATGGCCTTAACTAGTTGATAGTTAAGGCTTTTTTATTTTAAGGCTATAATCAGACTACCCCCCAGCCTACCCCCAAGTTACAAAAGATGGTCAGTTATCCGGTACATATTGCGTCTTACTGGACTAAATTTGGTACCCAATTTTGTATATTACAAACCCCCACCCCCACTTTTTAAAATAATCTATCTTTGACCTATAGGGGTACCCACCTCTCGATAAATTTCATGATTTGAAAGGACTTGTAATCTATTCATGAAAAAGCAGACATCCGAGAAGAATTGCTGGGGGTCTGCTTAGTGCCTATTCTGTTAAAAAACTTTTTTTGGTGGTCGGGAAAAAATCTCCGCCTCTGTGACGAATTTTCTCCATTTTGATACCAGGGGATATATAAAATTTCTAAACTCTCTGCACAGACCATCTCATCACTCCCTGGATAAGTATTAAGTAATTTCTTTGGATAAATTCTAATTCAGTGAAAATTTGGCCTTGTTAATTTTTCGAGTTTTTCAACAGAATCTGCCCTGAGCGGACTCAGAATTCCAATGCCGGCAGCGACAAACGTTAAGGTCAAATATCGACACTGGGATAAAAGCTTAGGTATGATTCGAGAGGCAAATATAATGAGGTCGACCCATTACCATTTACTGATAACTCGAAAATTATGGATTCTTCATGGATAAAAAAATCTCAATTGAATATGTAAGAGGCAAACTCAAGAATGGAGTTGACGAGAAATCTGTCATGCCAGTCCTGGACTCTATGCACGAACTTATCGAAAAACAACCAGGATTTATAAGCAGGGAAATTTTCAAAGGAGAGGGTCGTTTAATTGGAGCTGTCGTTCACTGGAATTCACTTGACGAAGCAAAGCAGGCAGAGAGGCTTGTACATGAAAGCCCTGTAAGTGCGCAACTTTTCAGCCTACTTGAGCCCGATAGTATGAGCGTAGAGTTTCTGGAAGTTATTAAAAGATATTAACCCGGGCCAATTCACTGATTGCATCTTCCTGGTTGCTTGCAAACATGATTCCAATTGTGAAAGCTGCCGCATCGAAAGAAGCATCAGCGAACGAAAATTTATCGGCATCGCCAATTTGTCAGTCGATTAACGGTCCCGCCTCATCGGCAAGCTGCCGAACAGCTTCCAGAAGTCCTTGTGCGATATTGATGCCGGTTACCTTTGCACCCGATTGGCTAATATGGCAGGCAGTTAATCCAGTCCCGGTTGCGATATCCAAAATCCGCTCTTCCTTAGAGGCATGCTCCCCGTGTCTATTCAATTGCTACCGGGCCCACCATCCCTAATAAATTTATTCCCAGGCTTGGTTACGTTAGTATTGATACGAGGAATTGACGCTTGATCAATAACACGACCGGAGACAAAGGCTTGCTCAGAGTGATTTGCTGGAAATTCGGGTCTGAATGGGCCAATTTGATGCGCGTGTTGTGGCCGCGGTTCGGGAAGAAAATCCACTACTTTGCGTTCGGTGCGAATCTCGACAAATCCGTGCTGGCATTACGCCGGATCAGGGTGTTCGATGCCTTCGATTTCGTGCTCCAGGACGCCGCGCTACGATTTACCACCGGAGGTTTTTACAAGCAACAAGGCTATGCCTCGGCGGACGCCACCGAAGGTGAGGTGGTTTACGGGCGGATGTACCTGATCCTCGAAAGCGATGTCCGGCGCATGGACTACTATGAAGGGGTACCGTTTTTAAAGGCCCATGAAAAAGTTTTCGTGAATTCCGATGGCATCCATTTTTACTACTACCGTGCCAGGCAAATCGTCGATGGTTTGAAACCCACCCACGAATACCTCGAATATCTATTGAAGGCTTACGAATCAATGGAAGTGGTTCCTCGGGCTTATATCGAACAGATCAAGTCGACCGAAATCCTCGAAGAATTCCTGCCCCTGACTGAAACCGGTACCTTTGTCAGTGACCTGAAGCGATGGCCCGCAATTCTGAGGCCAGGTTTGCTAGCCTATGAAAGAGCAATGATGAAATTCATCGAAGTTAGCTGGCACAAGTCGCCGATTCAATGGGCGATAAAACACCAGGAATAATAATTCCAGACAGTTTCAGTACCTCACCCGGCTTTAACTATTCACTTAACGAGCATTTAGGCTCGAAGGCTATTTACCGGAGTCTGAAGTATTGAAATTATATCGAGCCCAGGTTAGTTCGAATGGTTAATCACGCTCGAATACGACTCGAGAATGCCTTACTTGTGGGGTTCGGGTATTATCTGCTGGTTATTTATAAAATATCACCAGTCAAAATCTGGATATAATCCACTTACGAGACCATCTAGTACAGGATGCAAATCAAATTAACACGAAACCCGTTACTGGTCACATTAATGGGCCTCGGTGGAGCGGCCGTCGTATTTTTGTTCGGTGAGTATATCGGCGGTCAGGTTTCCGATCGCGCCGGTATCTGGTTAGGTGGGACACTGGTCACTCTGTCCTGGGTAACCTATAAATGGTTTTGGGGAGACTTCAGTAAAGCACCTGGTGCTTTAAAATTATTTGGTGGCGCGGTAGTCACCGTCATGATCGTATGGACGATGTATTTATTGCTCCAGTGACGCATTTTCCAGTATTGGGAATTCAGCAACCCTTGTAGCCTTTCGCCACACATTCGCGGGCAAGTTTATTGGCCTTCGTTATGTCCCCGGGATTCATTTTCAACTCAAGCATATTGCGGTTCACCAGCGCGTTTTTATTACCCTGTGAGGCGGATAGATTTAACCACATGTGAGCGCGTTTTTTGTCCTTGACGACGCCATATCCTTGCTCGTACATGTTACCCAGATTGGATTGGGCATTGGCATCCCCCTGTTCGGCTGCCAGGTTGAACCACTTGATCGCAGCCTTGTAGTCCTTGGTGATACCCTTGCCTTCGGCATACATCATTCCCAGATTGTAGTGGGCCTTGGTATACCCCTGATTGCTAGCCTTCTTATAGAATTTGACTGCAGCCTTATAGTCTCTGGAGACCCCTATTCCATTTTGATACATCAATGCCAGACTGTACTGGGATCCGGCATGTCCCTGTTCAGCGGCTAACTGGTACCACTTGACCGCGGTCTTGTAATTCCTTTTGACACCTTTTCCATAGTGGTACATCCAACCAATATTGAACTGAGCATCGACCATACCCTTTTCGGCTAGAGGCTTCCATTCCTTCATCGCGGTTACGTAGTCTCCGTTATTAAAGGCATCCACACCCGACGCATAATGAGCAAGCACAGGGGCACCAAAAAGAAGGAATAGTAGAACGGGAAAGCCGAGAAATCCTTTCATCCAACCATAATGTCAAACTGTCGATAAAATTGAAAGGTGACAGGGGATGAAATTATCTATTGTGAAGAAATAACTGGACGTCTGCTGAGTGCCGGGAGCAGAAGTTAATCTAGGTAATTTGAACGTCAGCTAACGAGAAAGCTGACCTCCAGATCTAAAGATTCAGGGGAGGCAAAGTGCCCAAAGGAGACACTTAACTGTCTGCGGTGTCACTGTATTGTTCCTCTGGATCACAGGCCGGCAACGTCTGCAATGTACCAACAGTAGGCGCTTTAGGTGAATACCTTGCGTCCTGCCTGCGGGCCCACCGCGATGCGATAGGTGATCGAGTGCCCCAACAGCTGATCCATCGATCCCCCGGGTACCGCATCCGTAACCAGGTAACTGTTCTCGGCATCCCGCTCCAGCAGACCCTGCCGTTCCAGAAAACGGCTAACGCGGTGGCCGATCGTTTGGGCCAGTTGCGTAAGTTCCTGGCTGGTCGGCGATCTGACCCAGCGAAATCGGGCTGTCCCATCAAGGCGGTCGACATACACCCCATCTAGAAACAGCATATGAAAGTGAATATTCAGGTTCAGTGCGGCCGGGGCGCCGGACCGTCCAAACCGCTGGATCAGCGTTACCGCACCCGTGCGGGCTGTCTTTTTCGAATAACCAGCCTTCTTGACCAGATGCGTGGCGGTGACGCGATTGACTATCCCGAGCAACTGGCCCGTGATCACCGGACGGCTGGCGAAGAGAAAACGCAACAGGAATGGAAAACTGAGCACCCACTGGCGCACCGGTTGATGGGGAAATACCTCATCTACCAGAAGGGCTGCACTCTCGGTCATGCGACGTGTTCCACAGCTCGGGCAGAATTTCCACGCCGTTCGCCTAAAGCGCCTACTGTTGGTGCAACTAAATGCGACCAGGCGTTCCTCGTGGCAGTTCTCGCACCGTACCCGTAGGAATCCGTGTTCAAACCTCCCGCACTTCAGGTAGTCTTCGATTTCCCGCTGCACATAGCCCGGCAGCATCCTGCCTTCCTCGGCCAACTGTTGCCTGAAAACTGGTTAGTGCTTCGACACCAACTGAGCTTATTTTGACGAAAGAGTGACATGTATTTCTTCACTGGGGGATTCAAACCGGTGACTGATTGCCTTTTGCTTAAAGTCCTGGGCATAGACCGTTATCACATGAGTTTCATTACCCAGATCAGCAAAACTAAAGGCCCCAGCGCTATTGGTAATCCT
>PVMK01125730.1_pt1 | contig 12962 bp, 14 predicted proteins | sample 1853481 | NCBI WGS metagenome assembly PVMK01 (sample SAMN08533507, study PRJNA380276) | Marine sediment metagenome, whole genome shotgun sequencing project.
GAGGGTTATGTAAGCCATCAAAAGCATGGTCTCCTAGCGTAAGCAATATTTGTTGCGGACCCGTTTGCAGCAGGCTGCCGCCCGACTGATGACCATTGAAAAAATACTTGCCTTCCTGCTTGATGGGCAGGCAAGGACTGGTTTCGTAAAGTGTTTGCCAGTCAGCCGGTGCGCCGCCCTCCAGGAATTCCTGCCACGCAACGGTTAGCGAAGAGATGCGTACAGTGTAGCAGGCCCGCTCTGGATACCAGTAGTGATGTGAAGTCAGTATCTGCTTTTTTTCGGATCCGGGTACGTCCAGCACTAGCACATCCATTGTGCGATATCTGTCGTGTCTGACATAGGCTGGAGTCTGCTCGCTAAAATCAGCCGCGTTAATCGGCACCTGGTAGTCCAGGGGCTGGACAATCAACTGATCGCCATCTATGGAAAAATCCAGCAGATAGAATGCCCCGTTCCCGGTGACCAAAAGCAGATGTTCGCCCACTGACGCCAGGCCACCACCCTTGACTTCAGGCCTGGGTACACGTTCGCGAAAAAGATTGAATTGAACCTTGTATTGCGATGCGTTCAATTTTTTGGCAACAGCTTTCTCAAGATAACGATAAATTAAAGCGCTGCGAGTAGCCGGCACGCTGATCAACGCGATCAACAATGTTGTGAAGGCCAACAGGTGAAAAGTTTTGATTCGTATTTTGCCGACTGATATGAGCGCGAAGTTCAATAATGCGGCTAAACCGCCCATGAACAGGACCAGGCTCACTGGAATGTGTAATTCCCCCATTGGTGCGAAATACCATGCGCTCAGAAATATCACAGCGGTAGGCAACACCGGCACCAGCGGGTGAGCTCTGTTATCCATGATGACCAGAACTGATGGATATGCTGTACTGACAAAGTAGGCCATGTACATTACGGCCAGTTGCATCGCTTCAAAGCGCCCCAGCAACCAGACGGGAAGACCCTGCGCGATACCGCCAAGCAACAGCAGGGCGACTGAAGCGGCCAACTGCCAGACCAGCAGCAGCATGCTTCGTCTGATCATGCTCATGACCTTGCCTCCAAATGTCATCATCCGGGTGAGCCTGTTCCCATTATTCTGGTTTTCCTCAACCGCCCCAGTGTCTTTTTCACCCCCAGCAGCACGAGTTGTCTGAGATTCTCTGTCTGCCAAGTGTAGTGGTAATAGGAAATGGCCATGCGAGTGAACCCCAGTGTATGCCTCAGCCCTCGAGTCTCACTGCCAGTTTCACCAACAGCGTGGGTATAGCGCCACCAGAGGTCACGGGCCAAGGCAGCTAAACTGTGTGATTCGCCGGGCGAATGATCAGGCATGGTGACCATTTGACCGCTTGCGATTGGCTCAGGCAGGCCCTGCTTCAGCACCGGTGGAAATGTTCCAAGTATTCGGAGAAGAACAGCCTCAGCACCTACCTCACTGGATCTGTTTTTCAAAGTACTCCAGTCAATTTCTAACCATATTCTATTGATTATATTAATAATTTCAACTAGCTCCTTATTGAGGCATGCCATCAAAAGCAAATCATTGGCCCCAGCCACCAGCAGTTTTACATCATCAATGCTGTGCTCACATAATCGCTGACGGAATTGTTGATCAGCCTGTAACGGACAGCCAGAAGAAAAAGGTCGCAGGTACAGGCAAAGTTTCCCTGCCTGCGAATGCTGGTAGTTCACGAGCGTGATATACGGCAGAAGCTGCGGCCTGGGTAAAGGCCGCTCGGGTATCCACGCTTGCGCCTGCAGAATCTCGTCGACCAGGGCGAGTGAACATGATCGTATGATCAAGTCGAGCTGGCGCAATGGCATCATGTTGCAATCCTCACGGATGAGCACCAATGCTGGAAAAATCCCGGGTATGCCAGCGACTCCAGCCGCATTCAATGACTTGAGGATGGTCAGCAGATGCCGGCTCTTAAGCTCGTTGCTCAGTCGCACCTGCTTATAGATGCCTTTCAGCCTGGGAAGCTCGGGATCGTCGATATTCAGTCCGGCAAGGTTTGCAAAGACCTGTGGCAGCAACCAGTAATCGTCCGCATCAACGGCTTCGAGGTCATGATTTTCCTTCCAGCGACGCCAGGCCTCCAGCGCGGTCGCTCCCTGCAACAACGCCGCCCGCAGCAGTAATCGCTGAGACAGCGTGAGCGCTTGCGACCGATGTAGCTGTGCTGTCACAGGCCGGTTACTGGTCGCCCTGGTCCTGCATGCGCCGTTTTCTGTCCAAAGAAGCTTTGAACACGCGCAGGTAATCCGAGCGCTTGTCACGATCCCGGATACCCATATTGTTCTCGTGGATTCGCCGTTGGAGCAAGACATCCGGCAACATCAGGTCTGTCAGGCCGGAATCGGTCGCTCTGCCGTACCAGTCGAGAAATTCCCCGACACGAAATTCACTGGAAAAGGGCCCGACTCGCACGAAAGCCCCGCGCCTGGCCAGCATCGTTCCGGTCGAGTAGCCTGCATGATTTCCTGGTTACGGGCTAGCCCAGCCGTATTGAGCTCAGGGCTATCAAACTGTTGCATGTGTCCAAAAACCATGTCCAATTCAGGGGTGGACCTGAAGGCCATGAGCTGCAGGGAAATCTTGTTGGCAACCACAGATCATCGCAGTCCAAAAAGGAGATGAATTCGCCTTCGGCTAACGCAACGCCCTTATTCTGGGCTGCACTGAGCCCGGCATTTTCCTGGTAGTGGTGGCGCAAGCTGGAACCGTATGACTGTGCAATAGCCGCGCTGCCATCTGTGGAACCATCGTTAACGATCACGATATCCAAATTCGGATAATCCTGGTCAATGACACTGTCAATCGCTGCGGCCAGGTAGCGCTCGCCGTTATAGACCGGGATGATGACGCTGACCATTGGTGAGGAACCCTCGCCCGGCATCATTTGGGTGGCCCGGGTTGCGGCAGGCCAGGCCAGGCAGCGACTCAGCCTGGCCTTGTTTCATCCGGCGCCGGCGATCCAGCGACTTCTTGAGCATCAGCAGTGTCTGTTGGTTACCGATTTCGACCTCGTTGGTCATGTTACTTTCATGCCGGCGGTAATAGTGAACCAGGTCCGTGTGGATTTTGATCACGATGCCTTGTTCGCGAACCCTCATGAACCAATCCCAGTCATCGCAGTAACGCTGTGACTGGTCCATAAAGCCCACGGTGTCAAATACGCTTCGACGGATGGCGGCACAACTCAAGCTGAGCAGTGGTGCGGGATCAGAGCAGGGCTCGAACACCGACTTGCCCTGGTCGCGACTGGTGAGTTGCATGGTTTGCGAATATCCGACCACGATTCCGGCCTCTGGGTGAGCATTCAACAGTGACATCTGCACTTCCAGCTTGTTGTCACTCCAAACATCATCGGCATCCAGGAAAGAGATGACGTCTCCGCCGGCTTTTTTCAGACCTGTGTTGCGCGCGCCGGGCGCGCCGAGGTTTTGCTGGTGGAAATACTGCAGGTCATCTCCATCGAGCTTTGCGGCAACGGCTGCGCTGTCATCGGTCGATCCGTCATCGATGATGATGATCTCGACGGCGGGATAATCCTGGCGTCGAATGCTGGCCACTGCCTCAGCCAGGTACGCTGCGCCGTTGTAGCATGGGATTATTACACTGATCAGTAGCGTCTGGCTCACGATAGGTCCCTGTCCCTTTGACTGTCCGTTTGACTGCCCCCGTTTTTCAATTCATGATCCTTCAACTCATATTCCTCCAGTTCAAGGCTTTCCAATCCAGATACTACCGCCAGGTCCGTGGCTTCTCTACCGCAGTCCCTACGGCGATCCAGTGACTTCTTCAACGCCGAAAGAAAATACAGGTCCGACTTCCGGGTGTCGTTTGTCATATTGTTATCGTGGATGCGGTACAACTGAGTGACTTCACTTGAAATCCCGATCTCAATGCCCAACTCCCGCGCACGGAAGAACCAGTCGACATCTTCCCCGTAACGCATGCTTTCATCCAAAGGTCCAACAGCATCGAATACCGAGCGCCGAAACAGACCAGCCCCCAGGGAAAAGGCCATCCACAGAGGTCCAAAGGCTTCGAGTGGGCCGCGTGCTTCGGAATCCTGGCTGGGATCTTGTCCCGCGCGCACTCGTTGGGTGCAGCCCACCATGACCTGCACGGAGATGTCGCTAATCAAACGCTGGAGTTGTCCGCAGAGCATGCCTTCGGTCCACAGATCATCCGCATCGAGAAATGCGATGTAATCCCCTTTTGCCATCCCAGGCCACGATTCCGCGCCGCCGCAGGACCCTGGTTCGGTTGATAAATATAGCCCAGTTCTTCGCCATCCTGGCTGGCGATTCCCCGGACTACCTCAGCCGTAGTGTCTGTTGAGCCGTCATCGATGATGATAATTTCCAGTGGTCGGTGGCGCTGACTTTGGATGCTGTTCACCGCCTCCGCAATATAAGTGGCGCCGTTATAGACCGGCATGATGGTACTGACAAGGGGGGCATCTGATTTCATGATCGGTCTGTGTTCATCCGCTCTCGATCCAGGTGGTTTTTCAACAGGTGCAGTAAAAAAGGCCTGCGAGCGCCCTTGTCGTTCGTCATGTTGCCTTCATGAAAGCGATAGTACTGGCTCACCCCGGGCAGGAAGACCATGGCAATTTCCAGTCCTTCTGCACGCATAAACCAATCATCGTCTTCCCCGTAACGCAGTCTTTCGTCGAAGACTCCGACTTTCCTGAACACCGTGCGCCGGAACAACGCACAACCCAGGCTGAACAAACGCACCGGTTTACGGTATGGCGTGAAGCGTGTTTCACCCGCTGCCGAGGTTTTTTTCAGCATGCGCTGCGTATGCCCGAGGACGACCTCGTTTTCCGGATGTTCAAGCAGGGTTGGCAACAGCAGTTCCAGCCTGTCGGGGGGCCACAAGTCATCATCATCGAGGAAACCGATAAGATCTCCGCCGGCTACTCTGAGGCCGTTATTCCGCGCGGCTGCAGGCCCCGCGTTGGCCTGGTAAAGATAGCGAACAGGATAACCATAATCGCACACAACCGCCGCCGTGTCGTCGGTCGAGCCGTCGTCTACGACGATGATCTCCAGTGGAGAACTGGATTGCGCCAGGACGCTCAGGATGGCCTCGCCCAATAACGTGTGGCGATTATGGGTGGGTATGATCACGCTGACACTGGCGCTGTTGGGTTTCAGGATATACGCTCCAGCAGATCAGCTATGACACCCGGAATCATCTCCAGGTCAGAGCCGATATCGATACCATAACTGGGTACCTGCTTTGCCAATGAAGTGATGGCACGCCATGCTGACTGATCCGGGCCCGAAATCTGCTGCATGGTGCTTGGCGCAAGTGCACGGATTCCGGTCAGCGCGGATACCTGGTGAACCGTGGTCTCCCGCTGGTCGCTGACTCGCGGCACCAGTAAGGCCCTGATTGGGAGATCCCGGACCAGCCGATCAGAAAAATGTTCCTGTAAAAACAGCAGGACTTTTTCTTCACCGGAATCATCGCCGGATTCATCCCAGGATTGCAGCGCCGGTAACAGGTTTGGAAGTCGTGCCAGCATGCCAGGGTCCAGTTTCGCACTGCAATAAATGCTGTGGACATAAGGTTTAGGATCAGTTGTAAACAAGCAGTAATCATCACTGACGAAGGCCATTCCAGAAGCAAGGCATATCAGTGATGTGCTCGATTTGCCTGCACCACCCGCACCGGCCAGCATGACCCCTCCCGACTCAGTGCCAACAGCCGCGGCATGGGCAAAGTGCAGCCCATATTGTCTCAGCCAGCCTTGCAGGATCATGCGCAGCGGTGCTGCGGTCACGTACATGGGTAACCGGCCGGCATCGCGGATCCAAATCACCGCCCTGTTATTTTCCAGGTCAACCATGCTGAATTCACCGGAAGCCACGTGAAACCAGGTGCGATAGGCTTCGTTGTTGTAACCTCCGATCTCCCCGCGCGACATGTAGTTTTCCCAGGACCAGGGCGGTGCCGGCATACCGCTTCCAGCAGTATTTCCTTCCCATATGCAAATCTCCAGCCCCGTTGCTGGCACGTTGGGTTCAAGGAGGTGGCTGAGCGCCGGCGTCAGTAGGGATGCCAGGGATGCATCGGCAAATTTCAGGTGGACTGGTTGACCGGCAATCCGATAACCGTACTCGATGGTTTCTCCGGTACCGATCACATCATCGTCGAATACTTCCTGCAACGACTGAAAGTAGTCAGCAGGCCCAACAACTCCTGGCCTGACCGGGTCGATAACTGGCACTGATTTCATGCTTGGCCTGGGCAAACTTTCTCGACCTTGTTACCCTGTTTCTTCAGCAACATTAGGCCAGCCCGTTTCGTCCACATCGTGAATGGGATCAAGTAACAGTAATTGTTCCATATCAGTATATTTTGACAATTCAGGCGCAACGAAAGCCGTGCTGCCGCTGTAATTGAGCAGCTTCGAAATAGTCCCTGCGGGCTCTGTTTCGGCGGGTGCAGAAACGATCAACTGCTCACTCTGCAAGCGCCCGACGAGGTCATTGATGCCCACTTCAATCTCGCTTCGCTCCGACGGAAATCGATCCACGGTGGCATCGATGATGTCTGATACCGACCATCCATTGACCAGGGCACGCCAGATCAGCGATCCGTTTTGATCCAGACTGTAATAAAACCCCTGACTCAGGTCCGCGATGATGGCCTCTCCGTCGATGATCTCCTGGATAACGTTGGGCTCGTTTACGCTAAAATGATCGGTCGATGACATAGTTCCCCCATGTTTTTAACAACTACTCAGATAATAAGTATAGCGTACAGGCCTGAAAATTCACCCTTTTAGGGCAGATCCATCCCCCCTTTCGTGGTCAGAGCGCGCAGCACCCGCGCTATGTGTGCCCGCTTGTCCACCGGGCGTTCACGCAAGCTGAGATAGAAACGCAGCTGCCGTATCCGCAGGCGCAGATCAAACGGTGAATTACGGTTGGAAGTGTTTCGATCCCGCAAGGCAGCCAAATCAGCGCAAACCTGTCGTGCCAGTGACCTGGTGGTGCGGTCCGGCGTCAGCTTCGGAATTAGCGCGGCCAGTTCCTCTACATGCAGCAATTCCTGGCATAGATATAGCGAAAGATTCACGATGCGCGAAATTCCCAGTTCAGCTGCCCGGGAGGCAATCAACTGCCAGTCCAGTGTGCTATCCGTGTGGATAATCTCCGCAATGTCGCACACCTTGGCCAGGTGTTCCAGGAGCTGGCGGCGCTCCCAGCTGTCTTTGGCCACCTGTACGCATAAAATCAGTAGCAGGTCTTCAGGTGACAATGTCCTGATTACCACATCGCCCAGTTCCATCCGATTGCAACGCTGCCACAGCAGGTCGAATTCAAAATTGACAGGAAAGTAGTCGGGCCCAAGCCGCCAGTGCAAATCGACTTCGACCTGATTTTGCCTGTGCGTGTAGACTTCCTCCTGGTCAAACTTACCGGACAGGTTGAATTCCAGGGAACTGAGTAACATTCGGCTGCGCTCCATATCCTCATGGCTGACCAACAGGTCAATGTCATCGACCTGGCGCAGGGACATATTCCGGTAAACCGCATTGGCCAGGAAAATACCCTTGAACGGGATCACCCGGATATTTTTTTCCTCATAGGCTCGAAGGAGTTTCGCTGCGTGGTGCGCGAGGCGAAAATTTCGTTTCGTGTTGAAGCTGAAATCACGCACCAATCCACTCCAGACGGCCTGGGGGATTGGTTCCTTTCCGGCGCGGGCCAGACCCCGGTACAGCAGGGGCATCACCCGGTGTTGTTCCGCCAATTCGCGAAGATAATTCCAATCCACCGGGCCTTTGAGCAACTGAGCAGTGCGTGCGGTAACCACGGCATCCGGATGCGTATGGATGCAGCACAACAGCAATTCGGCTTCTGCAGGCAGCTTCGCAGGAAGAATGTCAGGCCGATCAAGCAATAGCTTTTTGTCCTGAATAATCGCCAAAAGAAATTTTTTACACCCGTAATATCAATTAAACCAGGAGCCGTTATTGTACTGTGATCGTGACTTGCCCGTCGTCCATGTAGCTTCCTCCGGGGTGTGGCATACTGGATTTTTTTGAATACTGAGGGTGGTGATTTGCACAGCGAACACAGTACCAGAGTCATCGGCGGACTCAATGAGTCGAACCGTTGAACCTTAGGGGTCTTCAACGGCACGCGGCGGCCAGCTATCGGTGGCTGCATCCCCGCCTGGGTGAAAATGGACGATGGCGGGACAACTCTGATCTCTACGTCGACACCTATTTCAAAGCACCCTGGGGCTTCACGAGTATGGGTGACCACGAAGCAGCCCAGCGCAGCCTGGCGTACATCGAACGGAACCATCTACGCGCTGATGGCGATCTCGAGCCCGTCAATGGCCGCAACCTGCGCGAGCGCTATCCCCTTTACCCACACGCCCACGTGGCTCTGGGAGCGGTGCTGGCCGATCGGGCCGACGTAACTGACCGGATCCTCGAATTCCTGTCCCGCCACCGCCATCCGGAGCTGGGTGCGTGGGGAGATCGCGGGGATGGGCGACAAGCCCGGCGGTTCGATGCGATCAGCACGTCCTCGGTGGCACTTGCCTTTCTGGAAAGGGGCCGCCTCGATGAGGCCGATGCTGCCGCTCGCTTTCTCGAGAATTTGCTGGATATCCAACCCAATCCCGGGACTGAATTCCTGACGACCGTGTTGGGTTCCGGTGAATTGCTGACAGAATTTCCCGATGCGCTTGTCGCCACAGACCGGCGGGTGAAGCTGGGGGCCCGATTCCAGGTGTGGCACGCTATCGGCTTTCCACTGGCCTTCCTGGCACGATTGCTCGAGGTGAGCGGCGATGAGCACTGGTTGCATGTCGCCAATCGCTACCTCAGCCTGCTCGACCGCTCCGCCCAGTCGTGGACCGATCTCTCGACCGGAAAATCCGCCTGGGGATGCGCTGTCCTCTACCGGGTCACGGGCGAGCCAGGCTATCGGGAGCGTGCATTGCGCGCCTTGCGCGCCCTGGTGGCGTTGCAAGCTGGAGACGGGGGGATGGCTGCCTTGCATGGATGGTGACGGTGGAACGAGTGATGCGCCCACTACCAACGGCTACGAAGTGACAGTAGAGCTTGCCCATTGGCTGGCGCTGACCGGCGAGACGGTTGCACAGCGCGACGGAATTGCCTGGAACCCGCCGGCCCGGTCGGGCGACGAGGAACCCTTCGATCGCTGGAATCGCCAGGCTGAGCGGATCATGTTGCAGCTGGTACGGCGTGCCTCGTACCGCTGGCAAAGAACGCAGCGAACGGTATCAAGCAGGCTTTTTGGTCACGAATAGACTAACCTCTATAGCCACCGTAAAGCTTGAATGGTTTCATTTTCCTTTACCTTTGGCCATGGAAACGGCTGCGACCTTGGTGCATCGAGCGACACGCAGTGCGTCCTTGAATCCAGGACTGAACGGTCGGGAGGTTCCCAAGGTCTCGAAAAACGCCTCGAGTGAAGCACTCACCGAGTAACGCAACATCGACCGGCTGCGGATAAACCCACGGTATGCTAATGCGGCGCGATCGGCTGCGGACCGGGCCAGCCGGCCGGGCAATGAAGGATCGCGTTCAACCCAGGCCAGAAAATTGGGATCCCGCAACTGCAATGTAGCATTCTCGCCCTTGATCATGACGCTCTCCCGATTGCGGGTACCGTATGCAAGGTTACAATCCACAATGAGTCCATCGGGGAAACGGAGCGTCATGTCGACTCGCTCGTCGAGCGCTCCTTTACCCGACCGCCGCGCCTGGATTTCAACCGGTTGTTGACCAAACGTGACCAACACCAGGTCCAAAACCTGGCTCCCAAGATCATAGAGCGCCCCACCCTCGCCTGTCTGGACTCGATGATTGCTGACCTTCGACCATTTTCGCGCATTCACGTTAAGCACAAAGCGAGCGCTCTTGATCCGACCCAGGGAGCCGTCCGCGACGCGTTGACCCAGGCTCCGATATGCCGGCCAAAAGCGGCGATTGAAATTAATCATCAGCTTTTGCCAGGCCGGGTCCGCTGTGTCGATCTGCTCCAGTTCGTCCGACAGCAGGAAGGGTTTTTCCATGAAGACAGGCAACTCGCGGTGGCTGATCGCATTCCAGATTTCCAGGTGTTCCGACGGTGGTGTAGCGACAAGTACTGCGTGCAACGGTTCGTTTTCCAGCAATTGGCGGTAGTCAGCGTAGGTTCGCGTCCCAGCAAACGCCCTGGTAGCAGCTGTCCGCGAGCCTTCGAGCGGATCAGCGACACAGATTTCGAACTGCCGCCCCATTTGTCGTAAGGCCGGTACGTAGTAATTTTGCGCGAGACGACCGAAACCCACGATGCCGATTTGCAGTGGTTGGCCAGCCGCAAACGCTCCAGAGGCAGTTGATTCAAGAATTTTTTCTTTCATTCCACAATCCACGGTGACTGGGCTGTCTTCGGCGCACTAATTCCATCAGCGCCATGCTGAACAGGTCTCCTGACGGTGAGTCAAGGCGTTTCAACCCGGTTGAGCAAATGCCGCACAAATTCCGGAAAGTGCGTGTTATGACTCAGCGGAGGAAGTTGATCGGCGCTGCCATTTTGATCCAGCAGGAGGGCGAATCCGTTTGTTGCGTGCTCGCCTGTACGACCCGTTTCCGGTTCGGCGACCAACTCACCGAGTTCGTCGGAGTAGATCCGGGTCGCGCGACGCCGGTGTGCCCAGCGAATGATCAAATCGGGCATCAACTCGCGCCGCACGCCGGGAAGGACCTCATCAGCCAGCAACACATCTTTGACTATCGGTTCATCCGTACCGCATTCCTTTAGCGCCAGGAAGTTATTCACGACCCAGTCTTTGTACATTCGATGCTCATCAGAGCCCTCAAGAAGGACCCCGTCACGTTCGCGGCCAAGCAGATTGAAACGCACGAAGCTGTGAACATCCGACCGCAAAGCGATCCCCCGGGTTCTGGACCAGTCTACGCCGCCGGTCACTTCTCGATCGACAACCCAGTCCCGCACACCGACCGGCACGACGCGGGCCACGGCGTATTGCAACTTCGCGGGAATCGACTCACGCAACTTTCGAATCAAGCCGCTTTGTGCCCTGGGAGGCGCGGCAGGCGATTCACTTTCGACATGGGAATCCAGCACGAAGCGCGCGTTGATTTGATCCATAATGCGGCGCACGAAATGCTCTTGTGAAAAATTTGATCGCATCCCATGCAAAGAAAATACGATGACATTCGTTGTCTGCCTGTCGACGCTGTCGAGAATGGATCTCAAGCTGGCATCAACCTGACGATACACAGCAAGCAGAGCGCCTTCCGGTACCACATTCTCCGGCTCCTCCGGGTCAGGCCACATGATATGGCCACCCCGGTGGCACTCACCAAACACACCCAGAAAAAAATCCCATTCAACGTTTTGCATAAGCCACTTGAGCAGTTCCCCCTTGAGCCGGGCGCCCGTGAGAAGCTGTTCATGGAGCATGCGAATTTCCTGTGCGGATTTGTTGACCGGGATCTCGTATCCCATCGGATGTTTGCCGAATCGACGACGGATCTCTTGCCCTACCTGAGAGGGAACAGTTCCAAAACGTCCCATCAGGTCGTGGGATCCCCAATTGATAATTTCTGTACCATTCGTCAAGCTGCCGGGATACGTGAAAGGGACGTCAACGACGCACACTTTCAGTCCCTCACGCTCGAGGTCGTACCAGAAAGGCTCACTGTTGAACCAGTCGCCGGACAGTCGCCGCATTCGCATTGCATCAGCATCCCATTGGATATGATGGGTGATACCGTGCTCTCCCGGCATCTTTCCCGTGTAAAACGACGGCCAAATCGATGCTGACGTTATTTCTGCAGTTGAATCCAGCGGGAAAAAGGCCCCCTCTTCAAGCAACTGCCGCAGTGTCGGCAATTCGGCCAGCGAATCCCTTATAAACACGATGTCACCGGCATCAACGGCGAGCATCAGTAGTTTTTTTGCTGTCATTTAGCTCGACTCTCCCATCAAAAAAACAGAAACCATAAGAATACACAACCCCGGCGAAGCCAGGCAAGGACGCCCAGCGGAACAGAAAGGGCGCAACCCATGAAGAGGAAAAAGGGGTCGGATACGAAAAGCGGGCAATGAGGCATGCTAAAAATATAATCTACATTGTCCTTGATGTCGATGATACCCAGCACCACGGTAATGACGTGCACAGACGCACTAATGCCGCGGGCGCAGGGATACGCAAAGAGCTTTTATCCGACTTTGTATCTATACTCTAGCCGGTATGAGCTTCGTAGGAACAACCTCTTGGTCTTGGGGACGGATATGGGCGCGAACCGGTGAGGTGTTGCGTGAAGAGGGCATCAGTAGCCTGTGGTTCAAAATTCTCGGCGAAACTTTCTATCGGCGTGCATTCATATATGAGCGTACTCTGCGGGAGCACGGAAAAAGGGCAGCTGCGAACCTGCCGACTGAAGTGTCACGCCTGGATGAAAATCAGATCGGATCGTACCTTCAGTTGCGGCCTGATTGCGAAATCGAGGAAGTACGCAGACGGCTGCAGTTGGGTCATTCGTGCTTTGTGATATTCCGGGAGGGAAACTTGGTATGCGCTGCATGGGCTGGTGGCGGTAACGTTCGTGCGGACTATCTCGACCTCGAATTGCAGCTCGCTGCCGGCGAAATCTATGTTTACGAGATCTTCACCGCGCCCGATTATCGCGGCCGCAGATTCTCCGCGGCGGTTACGGCAGAGATCGCGTGCTATTTCCGGCAGCGGGGCTGCCAGCGATTGTTGCTGATGGTCATGCCGGAAAACCGGTCAGCTCTTGCCGCCACGGCCGAATGGGGCTTTCGGCGTATCGGAGTCATGCGCTGCGTGAAACTCGGCAAATGGCGCCGGGATTTCTCCCGGGCCGAGCCCGGATCCACGCCACCGGGGCGTGATACGGCATACTGGG
>PVMK01130723.1_pt1 | contig 12962 bp, 12 predicted proteins | sample 1853481 | NCBI WGS metagenome assembly PVMK01 (sample SAMN08533507, study PRJNA380276) | Marine sediment metagenome, whole genome shotgun sequencing project.
TCGACCAGGGCGTTGCGCGTTTCCCCGGGAGGGGCCCAGTCGATTACCGTGTGGGCAGCGAGGGTGTTGGGGACGCGCTCGATCAGGTCGAAGTGAAAATCGATGCCGGCGGATTGTCCCGCTTGCTGCATACGGTCTCGCAGCGCGTCGACGTTGCCGCCAAACTTTCGTCGATAGTGCTCGTCGAAGGACACACCTTCGCGTGGGATATAGGGATGCAGCTGATACGGGCGCCAATCGACCGCGGTCTCGAGGTCTGGCAATCGCGTGAGCGCGTCCCCGAGCCGCCGATGGCCAATGAAGCACCAAGGGCAGACGATATCGGAGACGACGGTGATGGGGAGGGGCACGGCGGTTTTATAGGGCAGCGAAAGGGGCTCGCACCCTAGGGGATACCCTCCCCAAAAACGCAGGGGAAAGCACAGGCCGCACGGCCGCTTCAGACTCGATACATACGTCGGGGTGTTCGCGCTGGTGTGCTACGCATCAGGCGATGTCCATCGTCGTGTACCAGTACCCAAACTGCAGCACATGCAAGAAGGCGCTCCGGTTTCTCGACGAAGCGGGGGTGGACTTCAAATCGAAAGACATCGTCGTGAGCCCGCCGTCGAAGGCGATTCTCGCAAAGGCCCTCAGGCTGTCCGGACTCCCCCTCAAGAAGCTCTTCAACACCGCGGGGAAGAGCTATCGGGAGGGCGGATTCAAGGACAAGCTCCCGACGATGAGCGACGACCAGGCACTGACCGCGCTGGCGAAGGACGGCAAGCTAATCAAACGTCCCTTGGTCCTCGGAGGCGGCTTCGCTCTTGTGGGTTTCCGAGAAAGCGAATGGCGAGAAGCACTCGGGATCTGAGCCCGCATCGCACCCGCCGGGCGTGACGACTCCTCAACGTGACAGGGCCGGCCCTTCCAATTGCCTAAAACGCAGGAGAAAGCACAGACCGCGCGGACGGCTCAGCTTCGATACGCTGGATCGGAGCTTCGAAGTGGCGGGCAAGGTCCTCGTGTTCAACCTGGGTTGGGTCTTCCAATCTCCTCTGCATTCATCGTGAGCACACGCTCGATGACCTGCACGATCGTGTCTGGGCTCTGCGCGCCGACGATCGGGTATCGGTCGCCAATTAGAAAGAACGGCACGCCCGTGATGCCGCCGCGGCGGGTGGCGTCGGCCTCTGCCGCGATGCGCTCTCGATCGTCGTCTCGCGCGAGCCGTTCGGCTACATCGGATCGATCGAGGCCTGCGTCGGACGCTAGGCCAGCTAGGACTTCGGAGTCGCCCACGTCCTTCCCCTCGAGGAAATACGCCTCGAACAATCGCTCGACCACGGCGTTGCGCGTTTCCCCGGGAGGGGCCCAGTCGATGACGGTGTGCGCGGCGAGGGTGTTGGGGACGCGCTCGATCAGGTCGAACTGAAAATCGATGCCGGCGGATTCCCCCGCTTGCTGCATACGGTCTCGCAACGCGTCGATGTTGCCGCCAAACTTTCGTTGATAGTGCTCGTCGAAGGACACACCTTCGCGTGGGATATAGGGATGCAGCTGATACGGGCGCCAATCGACCGCGGCCTCGAGGTCTGGCAATCGCGCGAGGGCGTCCCCGAGCCGCCGATGGCCGATGAAGCACCAAGGGCAGACGATATCGGAGACGATGGTGATCGGGAGGGGCACCGCGGGTTCATAGGACAGGGAGAGAGTCTCGCACAGGCTCGCCTACGCCAAGTTCGACACCGCGTCGCCGATCCGACTGAGGCCTTCGCGGATCATCTCGTTCGATGCCGCGTAGGAGATGCGCACGAAGCCGGGAGCTCCGAAGGCGGTGCCCGGGACGACCGCGCAGCGCGCTTCCTCCAAGAGGTAGCCCGCGACATCGACGTCGGTTTCGAGCTTCTTACCGCCGCCTTGCTTGCCGATCAGGGCCTGCACGTTTGCGAAGGCGTAGAAGGCGCCCTCGGGCACTCCGCAGCTGATGCCGTCGATCGCGTTGAGGCCCTCGACGATGATGCTTCGGCGCGCCTCGAATGCTTGGCGCATCTCTTCCATCGGCTCCCACGGGCCCTGAAGCGCTGCAATCGCCGCATGTTGGGCAACTGAGCTCGGGTTGGTCGTCGCCTGGCCTTGGATCTTCTCGCAGGCTTTGGTGACGTACTCGGGCCCTAGCATCCAGCCGATGCGCCAGCCGGTCATCGCGAAGGTCTTGCTGACACCGTCGACGATGATGATGCGATCCTTCAGATCCGGCGCGACCTCGGCGATCGATTTCTGTTCGAAGCCGCCGTACACCAGCTGCCCGTAGATCTCGTCGACGATGATCCAGAAATTGTACTCGGCAGCCACGTCGGCCAGTCCGCGAAGCTGCTCCGCCGTGTACGCCGAACCGGTAGGGTTCGACGGCGAGCACAGGATGAGCGCTTTCGTCTTCGGTGTGATCGCTGCGCGCAACGCCGCCGGCGTCATACGGAAGCCTTCTTCTTCGGTGGTCTGCACGATCACGGGGTTCGCGCCCGCGAGACGCACCTGTTCCGGGTAGCTCACCCAGTACGGTGCGGGAATCAAACTTCATCCCCTTCGTCATACAGCGCCAACGCGAGGTTGAAGAGCGTGTGTTTCGCGCCAACCGAAACGACAACCTGCGACGGCTCGTACGTCACGCCTGCACGCCGCTTCGCGGACGCCTCGCAGATCGCTTCGCGCAACTCGGGGATTCCGCGCGCGGCGGTGTAGCGAGTGGCTCCTGAATCGATCGCCTTCTTGGCGGCCTCGCGGATGTGCACCGGCGTATCGAAGTCCGGCTCACCCACACTGAAGGAAAGCACATCGATGCCTTGCGCCTTGAGCTCGCGCGCCCGCTGGGCGACCGCGACCGTGGCGGAAGGCTTGACGGCGCTGAGCCGCTGCGCGACAGGGATCTTCTCACTCATGCCGCGGGCTTAACACCGAAGCTGAAAGCTATCAATGCTTAGCGGGCGCGACGGCTGCCAAGGCGCGCAGATCCCGCTCCAGGTCGCCAATTCCGTCGTTGTTCGCGCGGTAGTAGCCGCGCACCTGGGCCTTGCGGTCGACGAGCACGAACGAGTTCGAATGCATGATGTCGTCGGCGCCAGCCGCCTTGCTGTCCTCGTCCCCGAGCCCCACGCGGAAACCGTCGACCACCACGTGCCGAATCGCTTCCTCATCGCCCGTTACGAAGCGCCAGTTGGTCTCATCCAGCTCGTTTTTGGTCATGTAGGCCTTGATGACCTCGGGGGTGTCGTTGCGGGGGTCGACGCTGACGGACACGAAATGGGCGCTCGGGACGTCGGAAAGGCGCGCTTGAAGCCCCTTCATGTGGGCGGTGATCCGGGGGCAGGTGGAGCGGCAGTGCGTGAACACGAAGGCCGAAACCGAGAGCTTGCCTTCCATCGACTCCCGGGCGAACGCCTGCTGGTCCTGATCGACGAGGGAGAACTCGGGAAGCTGACCGAGAACCGGGATATCCGCGGCGCTCCGCTTGGAGCACCCCGTAACCAGGAGACCCAGTAGAACCACCAGGCTCAGGAGCCGCAGACCGAGGACGTTAGAGCGCATCGATGATGAGGGCCGCGAACAGGGCCGTGAGGTAAATGAGGGAGCTGAAAAAGAACTTTTTAGCCCAAACTTTCGAGTCCTCCGCCTTGAAACCGCGGAGCGCCATCCAAAAGAAATAACCGCCGAGGACCATCGCCGCGGTGAAGTAGATCGTACCGGCCAGCCCGTAGGGCACCAAAGCCAGCGAAACCGCCCAAAGCGCGCCCGCGTACACCGCCGACTGCACCTTGGCCGCGCGGATGCCATGAACCGACGGCAGCACCTTGAGGCCCGCCCGTTCGTACTCTTCCTGCCGGAAAATCGAAATCGCGATGAAGTGAGGGATCTGCCAGAAAAACAGGATGCCGAACAAGACCAGTCCCGGGACATCGATGCTTCCGGTCACTGCGGTCCACCCCATGAGTGGCGGCAGAGCGCCTGGAAGCGCACCCACGAAGAGTGCCGCGGGAGTGTACTGCTTCATCGGGGTATAGATCGCGACGTAGCTGGCAATCGCGATGAAGCCGAGGAGCCCCGTGACAGGATTGACGGCCAGGGTGAGCGTCGGCACGGCGAAGAGCCCCATGAGAACGCCTAGCGTCAGCGCCCACGAGGGCTCGAGCCGCCGATCGGGGAGCGGCCGCTTCGCGGTGCGCGTCATCAAGCGATCGCTGTCCCGCTCGAGGTAGCAATTGAGGGTGTTGGCGGCGCCGACAACCATCCAGGTGGTGAGCAGCATGATCGCCATCGAGCCGAGATCGAGCGAGCCGGGCGCGAGCCACATGCCACCGGCAGCCGTCACGAGGACCATCATCGTGATCCGCGGCTTGGTGAGCGCGATCATGTCGCGCACGGTCAGCATCAAGGTGGCTGGGCGAGTCGCTACTGCGGTCATGGTGGTCCCTGGCTCGGAGCGGCGCGAACTGTGACGCTCCGGCCCGAAACGGTCAAGCTCCCCAAAGAGCGGGCCTGGGATCAGTGGCTAACGGGTCAAGAACCGCGACCGAAGGCCACCACCAGCGCAATTACGCCGGCCACGGCGAGGACGACCCCCACCCCCAGCATGAGCCAGGGCGTGTTGGGTTTCTCGCGGCCCCGAAGGGGTTCGATATGCGGGGCCTCGTTCGGTAAAGGCACTGCCGGGATCGGAGTGGGAAGGCTGATCGGACCGCCCGTGCCGGCCTCGGCCTGCAGGACGCTATCGAGGGCCGCCGCAAACGCAGCAGCCGAGGCGTACCGCTCCTCGGGCTTCTTGGCCAACGCGGCCATGACCACGTCTTCGAGTCCGGGCGGGAACGTAGCTTCGGGACGGCGCTTGGCCAGCGGGATCGGCGTCGCATTGACGTGCAGCTGGATGTACTCGATCGGTTGCTTGGCATCGAAGGGCAGCTTTCCGGTCAACAGCTCGTAAAGGATGACGCCCAGCGAGTAGATGTCCGAACGCGCGTCGAGGCTCTTGCCGTGCGCTTGCTCCGGGCTCATGAACTCCGGGGTGCCGAAGACCATGCCCTGCTGAGTGAGCACCATCGAGCCGGGCCTCATCTGACGCTCGGTGACTTTGGCGAGACCAAAGTCCAGCACCTTGGGGAAGTCCCGGATGCCACCCTGGGTGGTCACGAAGATGTTCTCCGGCTTGAGGTCGCGGTGAACGATACCTGCCTGGTGCGCCTCTTCGAGGGCGCTACACACTTGAATCATGATGCGCATCGCCCGCTTCGGCTCCATCGCGCCCTCGGCTCGAACGATTTGAGCGAGGTTCTGGCCGACCAAATGCTCCATCACGAAGTAGCAAGCGCCGTCGTCGAGCTGCCCGTAGAGAAACACCCGCGCGGTGTTGGGATGCGAGAGCTGACTCATTGCGCGCGCCTCGCGACGGAAGCGGGACACCAAGTCGCTCCGCGAGAGGTAGCGTGAGTGAAGGATCTTGATCGCCACGTAGCGATTCATGTCGGGCTGCTCGGCCTTGTAGACCGAGCCCATGCCGCCCTTGCCGATCTTCTCGACGATGCGGAACTGACCGGCCACCTCTTGGTCGAGATAAGGATCGCTCACGGAACCACACTAGCACCCGAGATGGGACTGGGTGAGGAAAGTTGGAGTCGAGGTTAACCCTCGTCGACGATCGTGAAGCGGAGGGCGTGCTTCTCGCCACCGCGCCGATAGTCGACCACCAGACTCGAAGCCGTTCGAAGGTCTTCCCACACCGCCGCTGCTTGCTCCGGGTCGCTCGATGGGCTTGCCGTTGATGCGCGTCACGGTATCCCCGGGGCGAAGGTCGAGCGACGCAAACGCCGGCTCTCCAGGAAACAAGCTCACGATGCGAAACCCGACGAAGGTGCCCTTGTGGAACGCGGGCTCGGTTTCGACGCCTTGCAGGAACCGGCCCAGGCCGCCGTCGAGCACCGGCAAAAGCTCTGCACGTGAGATGGTGCCCGTCGATACTCGCGGATAGGACTGCCCGAGACTGCTCTCCGGCTTCTGCTCCTCGGCGGGAGGCGCGCCCTCCATCGGCGCGTTTTCTTCCTCCCACTGATCGTTTCGCTTGGGCGGTTGGTCTACCGCTTCCCACTTCTCCTCGCCGCGGAGCTCTCCCAGGTGGAGTCCCCCATCATATCGTCGCGCAGCTTACTTTTCTCGCACCCGATCACGCTCGCGATCATCAGGGCGGCCCACAACACACTCAGATAACGGCTCATACAGACTCTCCTCGGAGCGCCATGACCTCGGACCATATCGCCGCGGCCACTTCCTCGACCCCACAGTTCGCGTCGATGTGTCGAATGGTATCATCTGGAAAAAGTTCGTCGATTTTCACGTAGAACTTGGCCAGCTCGACCTGCATCTCGTCGACTTCGTACAGCTCGGGGCTGCCGGATCGCGTGTTTCGGCGGCTTGCCGCCACCTCGGGGTCGACGTCGAGAACGAAGGTCAGGTCGGGGCGCTTCGCATGCCGGTTGAGCTCGCGTACCCAGGACGCAGCGTCGTCCCCACCTCCACCGCTCACCGTCTGATAGGCGACGGAGGAGTAATCGTACCGGTCGCAGATCACCGTGACACCATCCACGACGTTCGGGATGATCTCCGCCTCCAGGTGATCGAGGCGGTCGGAAGCGAACAGCGTGGCCATCGTGGCCCAGCCTGGCGGACGGGTCCCATGACGAGCGGACACCACCAGCCTCCCGGTGAGGACCTGACGGATCAGAACGCCGATGGGACCGTCGCTCGGTTCGCGCGTCGTGTGCGTTGGCAGTCCTTTGGCGACCAGGCGCTCCGCAAGCGTCGAGCACTGCGTCGTGGTGCCGGAGCCGTCGATGCCTTCGATCACGATGAAGTGACCGTCGGTCACGAGCCTCCTTCGCGCCACCAAACTTGAAGGTCGCTCCGAACTGCCCATAAACCAGCGAGTCGGGGTGGCCTCCCCCGAAGACATCCCCGAGGATGCGACGCCGCTCCCCAGCAACGATGCCTTCTACCTCAATCCACACATTCCACTTCCGTGTCACGACGATTTCCAGTGAACCCCCGAGCCGGGCGCGCACTACGTTCTGCCGGGAGGTTGTCACAGCAACGCGACTGTTGCGACCGTCGAAGTCCCAGCGGTCACTATTGAAGTCGCCTGCGATCCAGAGCGAGAAGGCCCCTCGGGGCGGAAAGTGCAGGCTGAAGATCGCATCGAGCGAAATGAAGAAGTTGTTCGTGGGATGCCTCACGCCAGAGGGTTCTTCGCGCTGGGACGGTCCCACGCCGCCGCCTATCTGAAGATCCCCGCCCAGGGAGAAGTTTCGGGACGCGCGCCAGCCAGCCTTCGTGCTCACCGCGAAATCGGTGAGGCGCCCGAAGCTGCCGACGTAGAGGCCGACGTCGAGGAATTTCGTGAGCCCAGCGCGCATGCCGAGCGTCGCCAACCACGGCCAGCCGGTCGAAAAATCGAGCGTGGCGACGCCGACGGGGTTCGGAGCGCCCGCATGTGTGACGGTATTGCGAAGCGGGTCGTTGCGCTCGGCTTCCTTGTCGCGCTTCGCCGGATCCATCGATACGGCAGCCGCGCTCAGGATCACCTGTATCAAACGGATACGCGGGGATTTCTGCAATCGGATTTGCTCGACGTGATTCCCATAGCCCTCGGCTCGAACCTCCAATTGATGGGTGCCTGCAGGCAGGTCTCCCTCCCAGGGGACAGGGCCGCGCGCCTCGCCGTCGATGAAGAGCTGCGCGCCCGATACGTTCGCTTCAATCCGAACGGGCACACCGAGGGCGTTGAGCTCGGCGTACACGTCGCAATTGCGACTGGGCCCCACCGAGCACGTGCGTCGGACCTCGCGGAAACCCGGCGCGCGCACGACGACCGAGTGGGTTCCAAACTCGGCAGGCTCAATGGTGATCGGTGGATTGCCGTAGTCCTCGCCATCGATCGTCACCGTCGCTTCGGGAACATTGGCGCGCACCAAAATGCGCGCAATGTCGGTGCTCGCTGTCGTGAACCTAATCGAGACGACACGCTCACGTCCAGCGATGACGGTGACTGGCTGCTGCACGGCTTCGTAGCCGGTCGCCCGAGCCATGACACGGTGCTCGCCGGGCGTCAGCGCGCCTTTGGCCGCCGGGGCTACGCCGATGTCGACCCCGTCGAGGCTAATGACCGCGCCCGGCACGTTGGCGATTACGCGCAGGCTGCCCAGCTCGGGAGCCACGCGAATCGTCGCGTCCACCGTGGCCCGCTCGTTGGCCTTGATGGTCACAATCCTCAGGAATGGTTGGTAGCCCTCGCCCGGGCTTCGGATCTCGACCTCGTGATCGCCCTCCGTCAAACCGTCGACGACTAGCGGAGTCCCCCCGCGCCGCTGTCCGTCGATGTACACGGGCATCCCTGTCACGTCGGCCGTGATCAGGAGGGAGCCGGTGTTGACAGTTCGAGACTGCAGTGCGACCGGCACGGTGAGAACTTGACCGCCAACCAGGTCGACCCACTTCGAGAAGGTCACGAACCCGCGCTTGCCGACCTGCAACAAGTGCCGGCCCGGAGCGAGCGTCCTGCGCTCCGGCACGTTGCCGGACGGCTCACCATCGATGCGAATGGCCGCGCCCGAGGTCGCAGCATCGCTTGCGGTAACTACGAGGACAGCGGGAGCGGCGTCTTGCGCGAAGGCCGCGGAAGAGACGAGAAGCAAACCGAGAGCGAAGACAATCCGAACGAACCCACCAACGCGAAGCAACCCTTGCATAATCCCTCGGACGCGCCGAAATTGGGGCGATTCACTCGCATCCCCCGCGCCTCGCTCGTGTTTACCCCCAGCCCTGAGGTCGGCCCAATAAATGACCGGCATCGCCTGTGGTGAGGCAAGAATTTTCGAACGAGGACGCTCCTACGGTGCGACGAACAACGCGTCGAACGCATCGAGCGCTTCCGGATCCGGGATCTCGGGCGCACCGAGAGGCGGCAGCACTCGTGGCTCGGGCGCCGGGTCTCCGTCGCGGCGGAAGCGGAACTCATCGAGCTCGGCTAGCCCGTACGCCAGCGCTTCAGGACCGATGCGCTCTCGCTTGGCCATGTGCTCGAGCAAGCGCCGCATCCTGCTCTTCATCGGCCGGGTGAGCGTGCCGCGCTCGTACGACACGTGGTAGCTCTTGGGCGACGGCAACATGCACGCCAGGAAAGCCGACTCCGCGGGGCTCAGCTCGCTGGGCTCGCGCCCGAAATAATAGGCGGCGGCGTACCTGAGCCCATAGACGCTCGGCCCGTACTCGATCACGTTGAAATAGAGCTCGAGGATCTCGTCCTTGTTGAGGGCGTTCTCCAGCCACCACGTGAGAATGACCTCTTGGACCTTGCGAGCGATCGTTTTCTCGCGCTGCAGATAGAGGTTCTTGGCGAGTTGCATGGAGATCGTGCTGGCGCCGACGACGTAGCGACCCTCTTGCAGGTTGCGCACCAACGCATCGCGGATCGCCCACGGCGCAAAGCCACCGTGCTCGTAGAAGCCTCCGTCTTCGTGGCTGATCACCGCAGCGGGCGCGAAGGCGCTGATGTCAGCGAACGCGACCCAATACGCAGTGCCGGGGCCGGTACGCATCTCGAAGACGCTTTCGTCGGGCTCGACCGCGCGGTGACGGAACGGTTCCTGGAATCGCTCCACACGAACCCATCCGGGCGTCGTTTCGAACTGACAGAGATTGCGGACGCGAATCGTAAGCTCGGTCGTTTCGAGCTCCCGCGAGTCCAGCGAGATGTGGGTCAAAGCGCTCCAGTTCCCCGACCATGCGAACTGAGCGAGGGACCCGAGAACGTCTTGGGGGATGGCTCCGATGACGTCGTTGCAGGGGGTGGGCGGAAGCTTCGCGGTCAGGTCGACCCGGTAGTGCTCGGGGGTCCGCTCGAGCTCGCCCTCGATCCACACGTGGGCTTTTCCCATGTGAATCTGACCGCGCTCTATTCGAAGCAGACGGTCGGCCGGGCGCCAGACCCCCTTCCCCTCGACGTCGATGTTGATGTTCTCGACGGGCTCGGGCGCGATCCGCTCGGAGGCCAACGCGAGCTCGCGCAACCGCAGGCTCCCCTCGATAGTGATGCTGTCGGGCGAGCTGGCCTCGAGCTCGAGCTCGGCACTCAGGGTGCCAAGCTCCGCGTTGTAGAGCGGAAGCTCGGGTGCGAACGGCGCAATGAGCGCGAGCGAAATCCGGCGCAGCCGAATGCTGCCATCCGCACGGGCCTCACCCGGCATGATGCTGAGATCGACTTGCAGCGTTCCCTCGTTGGACGTCTGACCGCCGACAGCCACCCGATACCAACCATTGCCCCCTCCATTCAACTCCAACTTGAAATCACGAATGCGTTCGACGTGCCCGCCGGGGGTCCGGCTCTCGATCTGCACATCAGACACCACCACGCGGACGTCGGGTGTGAGGCGGTTGAAAAGAAGAGGGTCGGTGCCAGCGTCAGTGCCAGTGTCAGTGTCAGTGTCAGTGCCAGTGTCAGTGCCAGTGCCAGTGCCAGTGTCAGTGTCAGTGCCAGTGCCAGTGTCAGTGCCAGTGTCAGTGTTGGGGCGTAGGGAGGACAGGGCTTGGCGGAGGCGGGAGGCTAGTGGCCTTTCTTTGCCCTCGCCGTCGTGAAGGGAACGCACGCTGGCGCCATCGATCTCGAGCTCTCGCAGCTTCCATTCGCCTTCTCGTCGCGACAGGGCGAGCTTCGAGGGTCCGACTGCCGCGTGATCCGTGTGCTTGTCGCCGAGCAGGGTGTTGACGACACTCGCAAGCACGTCATCACCCTTTTTGTGTAAGCTCACGTTCGTCATGGAGACCAGCGGCCCATGTGAATCGACTACGTGAACGCTGAGCTCGTCGATGGCATAGGTCCTGCCCCTACCGGGAGTGCTCGCTGAGCCCACGGAGCGCGTAGACGTGGTGCCAAACGCTTGACTCCGTAGCTCCGCGATCGAATCGCCGAACCCCTCGTGCGTTAGGTCTACCGTCACATCGATGCCTCGGGCGGACACCCCACGCACCGATTTCGTGCCGCTGAACAGAGCGCGGAGGAGGCTCATTTGCGCGTCGATCTGATCGATTCGCACGACAAAACCTCCGTGGCGACCCCGCAACTCGACGCCAGCGAGCTCGACGCCACCCAACGAAAGACGAGCCAGGTCGATATGTGCATCGACGCCGAGCCGATCACTCATCAGAGTGGACGCGCGCGCTGCGGCGCGGGGCGCACCCCACATCCAAAGGCCCACCACGAGCACGAGCGCGACGAAGCCCGCGACCACCCATCCGCGCCGCTCGCTGAGGAACCGCAGCATCGAGGCGGGAGTATGCCGCGTCTAAAACGCGAACTCTAGTAAAGTTTCCGGCTGTCGATTTGGATCGTCACCGGCCCGTCCACTGCGCATTGAACCAGCATCATGGCGCGAAAGGTGCCGGTCTCGATAGGCAAGCCTTTGCCCTGCAAGCCGCCAACCACCTCCAAGTAGAGTCGCTCCGCATCCTTGGGACCCGCGGCGCCATCGAAGGACGGTCGTCTGCCCCGCCGCAGGTCTCCGAATAGCGTGAACTGTGAGACGACCAGGATCGCCCCGCCGATGTCTGCGACCGACAACGACATGCGCCCGTCGTCATTTGGGAACACGCGCAGCCCCGCGATTTTATCGACGGTGTACCGGACATCCTTGGCCTCGTCGTCTCGTGCTGCACCCAGATACACCAATAGGCCACGTTCGATTGCCCCGACCACTTCGCCGTCGACGGTGACACTCGCTTGGTTGACCCGCTGAATGACGGCGCGCATACGGGCTTGCCTAGCACATGGCCATTCGTCTTGCCCGAGCGAAACGATGTTCAATACTCTGCGGCGATGAAGCCAGTGGTCGGTCTGACGGGTGGGATCGCGTGCGGAAAAACTACCGTAGCGGGAATGTTCGGCGACCTCGGCATCCCCGTGATCGATGCAGACCAGTTGGCGCGCGATGTCGTCGAGCCAGGCACCCCCGGCTTGGAGCAGGTCGTGCGCGAGTTCGGCGACGGCGTGCTCGACGGGAGCGGCCGCCTCGATCGCAAGAAGGTGGGCGACTTGGTGTTCGGTGACGAGGCTGCACGCCAGACCCTGAACGGGATCATGCATCCCTTGATCGGGGCCGCCGGCGCAGAGCGAATGACGGCCCACCAAGACGATCCGGCACCGTATCTCCTCTACGAGGCCGCCCTACTCGTGGAAACGAGCTCATACAAGGCGTTTTCCGCTCTGATCGTGGTAAGCGCGGAAGAATCCCTCCAACGGCTCCGACTGATTGCGCGCGACGGGTTCACCGTCAGGGAGGCCGATGCCCGAATCACGTCGCAGCTACCTCTCGCCCAAAAGATCGCCGTCGCCGACCACGTTGTGACAAACAATGGCAACCTCGAGGCGACGCGACGGCAAGTCGCCGAGGTGCACGCTCTACTGGTGGCGCAGTTCGGATCACAGGAGTCGAAGTAATGGGAACGTTGGTACGTTCGGTCTTGGTTACGGGTTTCCCTGGCCGGCAAGCGGCGACGCACCTGGTGCGCGAGCTCGCGACCCATGACGAGCGCTCGGTGTGTTGCTTGGTCAACGAGAACCAACAGGAGCGCGCGCTCGGGTTACTCGACGCCATTCCAGAGGCGGTGCGTGACCGCGTGTCGCTTTGGGTGGGTGACCCGCGGTCGATGGATCTTGGTTTGAGCGGCGAAGAGTTCGCCGTCCTCGCCGAACGCGTGGAGGTCATCCACCACTGCGCGTCGATCACCGATCCGGCGGGCACCCCCGAAGAAGCCGCGGGCAACGTTCGCGCGATGGCTGAGGTCTTGGAGTTCGCAGAGGCCGCGCCGCGGCTACAGCGCCTCGTGTGCTGGTCGAGCGCGATGGTCTCAGGCAACCGTGAAGGCTTCGTCAAAGAGACCGACCTCGGCGA
>PVMK01174403.1_pt1 | contig 12962 bp, 12 predicted proteins | sample 1853481 | NCBI WGS metagenome assembly PVMK01 (sample SAMN08533507, study PRJNA380276) | Marine sediment metagenome, whole genome shotgun sequencing project.
TGAGCACAATGCGTGTGCTCACAGTCCATGTGCTCACATTGGATGGGGAGAGATCGGGGACCTGCTTGCAGGACACGTTCAAGACATCCCTGTGCACTAATCGGCTGTTCCCGACAGCCCGATTGTCCTGCAAGCAGGTCCCCGATCCCTCCCTGATACGCCGATTGCCAAAATCATGCGAAATACGGGCGATAAGCACATGTCGGCCTGTCCGGGAGGTGGCGGGTGTCTACCTGCAGGACCGTCATTTGTCGGGAACAAATGAAGAGCGAACAGGGATGTCTCGAGCGTGTCCTGCAGGTAGACACGCGGCACCTCCCCTTGGCACGGCGTTTTTCGCACCCACAGGGCGTAAACACGCATGGCGCGCTCCTGCAATCAATGTCAGGCTATAGAGCCAGAAAAATACCAAGTATCGCCATCGAGTAAAGGGCGGCCATGATATCGTCAATCATGATGCCAAGTCCGCCGTGGAACATCTTTTCCAACTGCCGGATCGGCCAGGGCTTGAAGATATCGAACAGGCGGAACAGGACGAAGGCGGCCAGCAACCAGGGCCATTGGGCGGGAATGAATGCAGCGGTCAGCCAGTAACCAACCATCTCGTCCCAGACAATGCCGCCCGGGTCATGTTTGCCCAGGCGCCGGGCGGTTGTTCCACAAAGGTAGACTCCGAGCAGAAACAGCGCAAGCAACGATATCCAGAACGCGGCCGAAGGCAGCTGCTTTAACAGAAAAATGAATGGTACAGCCACGATCGTTCCCATGGTTCCCGGAGCGAACCGGGACAAGCCGGAACCAAAACCGAATGCCAGAAATCCCACCGGTGTGCCGAAGACAACCCGGCGTATATCCTTATCCTGTTCCAGCAAAGCCTTCACTTGTCACCCGCCTCATTCCGCGAGAAATGTTCGTAGCCCCTCTTCATCGGAAGATAAATTCCACCGTCCGGGGTCTTACACAGCAATTCCCCGGAGGCAGTAATTTCACCGATTACCGTCAACCGGGTGCCCGTTTCCTTTTCGATCTGCTCCAGTTCGGAGCGCCGCTGCGGAGGAATCGTGAAACACAGCTCGTAATCATCTCCACCGGCCGTTTGCAATTCCAGGCGTTCTGATTCTTCCAGAGCGTTCATGCTGTTAGAGCCTGGCAGGCGTTCCAGTTCAATCTCAGCCCCTTTTCCGGATGCAAGCAGGATGTGCCCAAGGTCAGCTAAAAGACCGTCGGATACGTCGATACAAGAGGTGGCAAGCCCCTGCAAGCATCGTCCCAACTGCAACCTGGGCACTGGCCTGTCCAGCGCATTCCTGCTGGCAATATCGGCTGTTCCCCCGGCATTCATGGTGTGCAGGGCAAAAGCAGCATCACCCAGCGTTCCGGAGACCACCAGCAGGTCCCCTTCCTGCGCCCCGGAACGCGTCAGCGCCTTTCCTGTTTCGACCAGCCCCAGCGCAGTGATGGTGATACTGAGCGGTCCCGAAGTGGTGTCGCCGCCGGCCAGTTCGATGCCGCTGGTTCCAGCCAGATCAGCCATGCCCTGCGCAAAGGACTCGAGCCAGGCGGAATCAGCAGATGGTAAGGTCAGCGCCAGGAAAAACCATGCGGGTTCTGCACCCATGGATGCAAGGTCGCTAAGATTGACCGCCAGGGCTTTGTAACCCAGGTCGCAGGCCGCACTTCGTGGACGAAAATGGACTGCTTCCACCATCGTGTCAGTGGTCACGACAAGTTGCCTTCCCGACGGAACAGCCAGAACTGCGCCATCGTCGCCAATTCCGATGACACAGGAAGGATGGCCTGCCGCCGGCTTGATACTGATGATTTCCTGCAGTCGTTTGATCAGGTCAAATTCTGACATGCCAGTTACCGGCTACCTGTTGTACCCACTTCGTCCGCCCGCCACACCCTGGCTGCTTTGTCGAGCACCGCGTTGACGTAGCTGTGGCCTTGTTCGGAACCAAATCGCCTGGCCAGGTCTACGGATTCGTCAAGCACCACCCGGAAAGGCAGCTCCGGGCAATTCAGCAGTTCCCAGGCGCCGATCCCCAGCACGGCGCGCTCCATCAAATCCACCTGCTCCATTGGCCGGTCCATAAAAGGCTGCAAAGCTTCATCCAGGTTTTCTTTATCGGCGGTCACGCCATGCAGGAGCCTCTCGAAATATTCCTCGTCGATCAGGCTCAGGTCCTGTGCAGCGCGGAACTGGCCGAGAATCTCAGCAGCTTCCTGGCCGGTGATCTGCCACTGGTAGATGGCCTGTAATGCGCGGCGCCGGGCGCGTTTGCGAGGCTCAAAGCGTTCACTTGCGGTCATGGTTCAGGGGTGGCTTGCAGGTGATCAGCAACCTTCCGCATGGTCTCAACCATCTCGATTGCTGTCATCGCTGCGTCAAAACCCTTGTTGCCTTCTCCGGTTCCGGCGCGTTCCAGAGCCTGCTCGATGGTGTCGGTAGTCAGCACACCGAAGCTTACCGGAAGACCCCGGTCCAGCGCCACGCGACCAAGTCCGCCGGCGCATTCACCCGCCACGTAATCAAAATGCGGTGTACCGCCGCGAATGACGGCACCCAGGGCGACGACCGCATCATAACGGCCCGAGGAAGCCAGTTGATCAGCCATCAGGGGCAATTCAAAAGCACCGGGTACCCACACAAGGGTCTGCCTGTCTTCGTCGATGCCGTGGCGCTTCACGGCGTCCATCGCGCCTTTGACCAGCTGTTCCACGATAAAGTGATTGAAGCGGCTGGCGACGATCGCGACTGTCAGATCATTTCCACCGCTACTGTTGCCGAATTCTCTCATGCGGACTCTCCGCTTCCACCCACTGTTTCAATGTACTCGACGACTTCCAGCCCAAAGCCTGCCAGCCCCGTGAGCTTCCACGGCGCGCTCAAGACACGCATCTTGCCAACACCCAGATCAGCAATAATCTGGGCCCCAATGCCATAGTTCCTCAGCTCCCTGGAATGCCGGTCATCACCGCTGGGGGCTATTGCGGGCTCAGGTTTCTGTTGAATCTGCCGCAGCAATTCATCTTCGTCCTTGTGTCCCCCAAGCACCAGGACCATACCGCTGTCGGCGGCAGCGATTTCGGCCAGCGCAGTACGCAACGGCAATCCGAAATCAGGCCGTTGAATAGAAAGCACATCGCTCAGGGGATTCTGCACATGCACCCTGACCAGGAACGGTTCTTCCGGGTTAACCGTGCCACGCATCAGGGCCAGGTGGAGGCGTTCTTCGATCGTGTCCCTGTAGGTATGCAGGCTGAAAGGGCCAAAATCCGTTTCAACTTCATGCGTGGAAATGTGCCGGACGGATTTTTCCGTCTGCATTCTGTAGTGAATCAGGTCGGCGATGGTCCCGATCTTGAGGCTGTGCTCCTGAGCAAACTGCTCCAGTTCCGGCCTGCGCGCCATGCTGCCGTCTTCATTCAGAATTTCAACCAGGACCGCCGCAGGTTCCAGGCCGGCCAGCATGGCCATATCGACACTGGCCTCGGTGTGGCCTGCACGGGCCAGCACACCGCCGGGCTGGGCCATCAGGGGGAATACATGCCCCGGCTGGGACAGGTCTTGCAGGCTGGCATCGGGCCTGACCGCCGTGCGAATCGTGTGGGCCCTGTCATAAGCTGAAATGCCGGTCGTAATGCCCTCGGCAGCCTCAATGGAAACGGTGAAATTTGTCGCAAAGCGGCCCTGATTTTCGTTCACCATCAACGGCAGGCGAAGCTGGTGGCAACGTTCCCGGGTCAGCGGCAGACAAATCAGTCCCCGTCCGAATCGCGCCATGAAATTGATGTCTTGCGGGCGCACCTTGGAAGCGGCCATTACCAGGTCACCTTCATTTTCCCGGTCTTCGTCATCCATTACCACGACCATGCGGCCGTCCCTGATGTCGTCCAGTAATTCCCGCGTGGAATTCAAAGCCATCTCATTGCTCCTGGGCCGCCCCGGCTGAAGCCGGCGCATTGTTATTTTCATTTTCGGGATCTGCCAGGCGTTCCAGATACCTGGCGATCAGGTCTACTTCGATATTAAGCTCATCACCGGCTTGCAGCATGCCCAGCGTGGTGACCTCAAGCGTGTGCGGAATCAGGCACACCGAAAACCGGGCACCGTCTACTTCGTTGACCGTGAGGCTCACTCCATCGATACAAATGGAGCCCTTTTTTGCCACGTAGCGGGCGAGACCGGCAGGCAACTCAAACTCGAAGCGCTCCGCCCGCGCGTCTTGCCGGCGGGACAGCAAACGACCTTTGCCATCCACGTGTCCACTGACCATATGGCCACCAAGACGATCTTCCAGGGCCAGGGCCAGTTCGAGGTTGACCTGGCGGCCCGGTTCCAGAAGCCCCAGGGTTGTCAATTCCAGGGTTTCCCTGGAGACATCCGCCGAAAATCCCGATTCCTTCGGCTCCAGCATGGTCAGGCAGACTCCGGACACCGCGATGCTGTCCCCGGTCCGGCAATTGCCCATTTGCAGGGATCCGCAGTCAATCCACAGACGGCTGTCACCGCCCAATGGGGTAATTTTCAGTAATGAACCTTTTGTGCTGACAATTCCAGTGAACATAATCAGGACCCATATTCCGGAGTGAGCCGGAGTCGTAAATCTTTGCCGATGTGAACTGTTTCCAGCACTCTTAAATGCGTTCTGTCATCGATGGATTCAAGCGGGCCGAAAGCGAAAGGCCCGGGACCGCCTTCACCCAGCAGCACCGGCGCCTGATATATCAGTAGTTCATCCACCAGCCGGCTCTTCAACAGGGCCCCACACAACCCGGCCCCGGCTTCCACCTGGACTTCATTCACTTCCATTGCTGCCAGGGCTGACATCAGCGGGCCGAGTTCGACCCTGCCGTCTTTTGCCGGCAACGGCATGCAATTAACGCCTGTTTCCGCCAATTCCCGTGGGACCGATATCGCACGGTCCCCGGCAATAACCGCCGTCTCAGGCTCAGACAGAATTCTGCTGCGCACGGGAATCCGCCAGCGGCTGTCCGCAATAATCCGCAGTGGTTGTCTGCTGAGGCCTTCCAGTCGTGCGTTCATCGATGGATTGTCGGCCAGTACGGTTCCAATGCCGGTGAGTATGGCCGAAGAGCGCGCCCTCCATAACTGAACATCCCGGCGGGATGCCGCGCTGCTGATCCACTTGCTGTCGCCATTGCGCAGGGCGGTCCGGCCATCCAGGCTGATCGCCGCTTTCACCCTGACCCACGGACGCCCTTCCCGCATCCGCTTGTAATACCCCGTGTTGAGCGTCTCGGCCTCAGCGGCCATCAGCCCGGTCTCCACAGCCACACCGGCCATTTTCAATCGCTCCCGGCCCTGTCCGTTTACCTGCGGATTCGGATCGGCCGAGGCCATGACCACGCGCGAGATACCGGCCTTTAACAAGGCCTCTACGCAGGGCGGTGTCCGGCCGTGGTGGCTGCAGGGCTCGAGCGTGACATAAGCAGTGCTGCCGTTTGCAGTGGCGCCCGCTTCCCGCAATGCGGCGATTTCCGCGTGTGGTCCGCCGGCAATCTCGTGCCAGCCCTCGCCGCTGATCCGTTCCCGATCCGCGATCACACATCCAACATTGGGATTGGGATGTGTGCTGAACAGACCCCGTTTGGCCAGTTGCAGCGCGCGGGCCATGCAATGGTGGTCAAACCGTGAAAAACTCATCTATTGGGTCGGCCCTTTTTCTGCCCGGCAGGTTTAAGCAAGGAAATCTGGCGTTTGTCGCCATCACCCGGCGCATCCCGCTCCAATCGCTCAATGACGTCCCGAAACGCCTGGACGTCCTCGAAGCGCCTGTACACGGATGCGAATCGCACATAGGCAACCTGGTCGAGTTTGATCAGTTCGCGCATAACCCATTCACCCAGCAGGGTACTGGGGATTTCGGCATCTTCAACGCTGCGTATTTCGCGTAACAGGACTCGTATTGTCCGCTCTACATCGCGGGTTTCAACGGGACGTTTTTCCAGGGCTCGCAACATGCCGTCACGCAGTTTTTTCTCTGAGAATGCCTCGCGGGCTCCATTCGACTTGATAATGCGTGGCGCCTTGAACTCCGGGGATTCATAAGTGTTAAAGCGCGAACTACAACTTTCGCATTGGCGGCGCCTTCTAATCTGCATGCCATCCCGGGTCAGGCGGGAATCCACCACGCGGGTATTCTCATGGCTGCAGAACGGGCACCACATGAAATCAGCCTGCGTATACCGGGTGCTTACGGCACAGTGCCAGCGCCGCCAGCCGGGTTTTTTCTATAACGCCGCTGTCTTCGACATTGTCCAGTACGTCACAAATCAGGCCGGCAAGCTCAGAACAATCCTGTTCATCAAAGCCACGCGTCGTAACGGCCGGCGTGCCCAGGCGCAAGCCGCTGGTCACGAATGGAGACCTCGGTTCTCCAGGAACGGTATTTTTGTTGAGGGTAATGTAGGCACGGCCCAGGGCCTCTTCAGCTTCCTTGCCGGTAAAATCCCTGCCGATCAGGTCGATCAGGAACAGGTGGTTGTCCGTTCCTCCAGAAACAACCTTGTAGCCCCGCTCCATGATGGCTTGCGCCATGATGCGCGCATTCCGGACCACGGCTTGCTGGTACGTTTTGAATTCGGGCTCAAGTGCTTCTTTGAATGCCACCGCCTTGGCTGCGATAACATGCATCAGGGGCCCGCCCTGGGTACCCGGAAACACCACGGAATTGAGCGCCTTTTCCAGTTTCTCGTCGCCGTTGGCAAGGATGATGCCGCCCCTGGGCCCACGCAAAGTCTTGTGGGTAGTCGAAGTCGTCACATGCGCGTGTGGAACAGGATTGGGATAAACGCCCGCGGCAATCAGGCCGGCGACATGCGCCATGTCCACCAGGAACCAGGCATCGACGGAATCAGCGATTTCTCGCATTTTCGCCCAGTCGATCACCCTCGAGTATGCTGAAAAACCCCCGATCAGCAACTTTGGCCGGTGTTTTTCGGCCAGGTCGGCAATGATATCGTAGTCGATCAGACCGGTTTCATGGTTGATCCCGTACTGCACAGCGTTGAACAGTTTGCCGGAAAAATTGACGGGACTGCCATGCGTGAGGTGCCCGCCTTCATTCAGGCTCATGCCCAGCAGCGTATCGCCCGGGTCCAACAGAGCATGGTAAGCGGCTGCATTTGCCTGGGACCCTGAATGGGGTTGCACGTTGGCATAAGCGGCGCCGAACAGTTCTTTTACACGTTGACGAGCCAGTTCTTCAGCCTGGTCCACGAACTCACATCCGCCATAGTAGCGCCTGCCGGGGTAGCCTTCTGCATACTTGTTGGTCAAAACAGAACCCTGTGCCTCCATGACGCGGGGGCTGGCGTAATTTTCCGACGCGATCAATTCGATATGGACTTCCTGCCTGTTCTGCTCGGCGTCAATAGCATTGGCCAGTTCATCATCAAATCCGCGAATGCGGAAGCTTTCATCAAACATAATCTACCCATACCTGTCAGCAGTTTCGGGGTGTTCCCCGCTTTTGAACTGTTCGGAATTACAACCTTTAATTCTACCATTTTTGATGGCATGGACGTCCACTAAACCAGCATCCGGAATCTGCTGCCGCCGCTCTGGACCAGCGGCAGCACATGGCGCATAATTCGCCAATTTCCGCCGGAAACCACTATGGCCCAGTACATTTACACCATGATCGGGGTGAACAAAGTCGTTCCTCCCAACAGAACCATCATCAAGGATATTTCCCTTTCCTTCTTTCCAGGCGCCAAGATCGGGCTGCTGGGACTGAACGGTGCGGGAAAATCAACCGTGCTTCGCATCATGGCGGGCGTCGATCCGGATTTCGAGGGTGAGGCCAGGCCGCAGCCGGGCATCCGCATTGGCTACCTGCCACAGGAACCGGAACTGGATGAAAACAAGTCGGTTCGAGAAATCGTAGAAGAAGGTGTCGCTGAAACGCGCGACCTGCTGCAACGTTTTGATGAAATCAGCATGAAGTTCGCACAACCCATGGATGATGATGCCATGAACGAATTGCTGAGCAAACAGGCCGAATTACAGGAAGCCATCGAAGCGGCCAATGGCTGGGAACTGGAACGCACGCTGGAAGTCGCCGCGGATGCCTTGCGCCTGCCCGACTGGGATGCCAGCGTGGCCCACCTTTCCGGTGGCGAACTTCGCCGGGTCGCCATCTGCCGCCTGTTGCTGTCCAGTCCGGACATGCTGTTGCTCGATGAACCGACCAATCACCTGGATGCTGAATCCGTCGGCTGGCTGGAGCGCTTCCTGATCGAGTTTCCCGGAACCGTGGTCGCCATTACGCATGATCGCTATTTTCTGGACAACGCCGCCGAGTGGATCCTGGAACTGGACCGGGGTTATGGCATACCCTGGAAGGGCAATTACTCTTCATGGCTGGAGCAAAAAGAAAGCCGCTTGCAGCAGGAACAAAGCCGTGAAAAAGCCCGTCAGCGCTCGATTCATTCGGAGCTGGAGTGGGTCAGATCCAATCCCGAAGGCAGGCGCGCCAAAAGTAAAGCCCGCCTGCAGCGTTTCGAAGAACTGAACTCCCAGGAACACCAGAAACGCAACGAGACCCACGAAATTTTTATCCCACCGGGTCCGCGACTGGGTGAACAGGTGATAGAAGTCGAGAATCTCAGTAAAGGTTTTGCGGACCGGTTGCTGATCGACAATCTCAGTTTCAAGATCCCCCGTGGTGCGCTTGTCGGCGTCATCGGGGGCAATGGCGCGGGCAAGTCTACGCTGTTCCGCATGCTCACCGGCCAGGAGCAAGCGGACAGCGGGGAGATTCGCCTTGGCTCTACCGTGGAATTGGCCTGTGTCGACCAAAGCCGCGATAGCCTGGATGGCGACAGGACTGTGTGGGAGGAAATTGCAGACGGCCAGGAGTTCATCCAGGTGGGTAATTTCAAGACACCGTCCCGGGCTTACGCAGGGCGCTTCAATTTCCGCGGCTCAGATCAGCAAAAACGCGTGAAAGACCTTTCCGGCGGCGAACGGAATCGCGTGCACCTCGCCAAGCTTCTGCGTTCCGGCGGAAATGTACTACTACTCGACGAACCCACCAATGACCTGGATGTAGAAACTCTGAGGGCTCTGGAGGAGGCGCTGCTGGAGTTTCCGGGTTGCGCCGTGGTGATCTCTCATGATCGCTGGTTCCTGGATCGTATAGCCACGCACATACTGGCATTCGAAGGCGACAGCCAGGTGGAATGGTTCGAAGGAAATTACTCTGAGTACGAAGCGGATCTCAAGCGCCGCCTGGGCGACGAGGCGGCCAGGCCCCATCGTATGAAATACCGGCGTCTCAGCTGAAAGGCATAATATTTTGCCGTAAATTACGACAGCCACGTGATTTGGAAGGAGCAATTGGCCGCAAATTACGCAAATTACGCAAATTTTAAGAGCATTTTTATAGTGGTGCTGTGCCAGCTGATGTTCTGAGCAGTGAAGTTAGCTTCGTAGCTTCAAGAGCCTCTGATTTTTAACACAGCATTTCAGCTTATGACGCGCAAGCAATAATCCGCTCTTTTTTTGCTCTTTAATTTGCGTAATTTGCGTAATTTGCGGCCAAAATTTCTGAATTATTCAATCTGGATGCCGGTATTTTCTAGATGTTGGTGGGATTTCGTAATCTCCCGCCGCTGGCCTGAAAGGCCGGGGATTGTAATCCAGTGCTTGCTTCAGGGCGGTGTCGTCGAAAACCAGGTCGATGTTTTGCCGGCGAACCATCTCGCGGTTCAGGCCCTGGAAGCCAGGCAGCTTTGCCAGCAGGCCGGCGAGCGCTACCATGATCCCGGCCGGAAGCCTGACGATTCGTCGCGGCTTGTCGAGGCTGTCGAAAATCAGTTCAACCATGTGTCGATAGCTCAGCGTACTTCCTCCGCAGGCCGGGCTGTCCAGGGTCAGTGGATTATTGCTTGCCAGTGCCCTGATGGCGACTCGAGCCAGGTCATCAGCATGTACCGGTTGGCGCAGGCCCTTTGCCGGGCCGGCCAGGGGCAGCCAGCCATGACGTTTGATCCAGGCTGCGAGCCGGCTGATATTCCGGTCCAGCCCACATCCATAAATCAAGGTCGGGCGCAGGCAAAGCAGGGCCAGGCCATGTTGTTCACAATGGGCTTTCAACTTCGATTCAGCGGCGAGTATGCCTGCAATCTGTTCATTCTCCAGGCGGTCCGGAGAGCCGGCTTTACTGAACACGCTACTGGTGCTGAACACCACGGCCCGCTCCATCCGGGGACACATCCTGACAGCTTCAACGGCCAGGTCCAGTGGCCCGCAGGAAATGAGTATATCCACCTGCCCGAAAAGTTCGTGAGGCATTTCGGGCTGCCCTTGTGCAGCATCGATTGCCAATGCATCAGGATGTATCCAAAGGAGATTCTCCTGCTTGCCCGACAGGGCTTTGCAGGCATTGCGGCTCATCGCGAGCACTCTGAACCCCTCGGTAAGAAGACGGGGAATCAGGAAAACCCCCAGCTGGCTGCTCGCACCCGTCAGCAGGACCGTATGCTGATCGACAGGCGTTTTCAATTTCGAACCAGTACCCAGGGCAGAGTCACCGCGTAGCGCAGCCAGATTCCTGCTATTACCAGCCAGCGCACGGGGAATGAATAGCGCCCGGCCTGGAATTTTTGGAAAAACCGTTGCATACCCAGGTGTTTCTGGCGATGCACCCACAGCGGCCGGCTGCGGGAAGAAACACCTTGTTGATGAAATACGCGCGCAACAGGCACAAACAGGCAGTGATAACCCTGCAGGCGCAGGCGATACATCAGGTCGAGATCCTCGCAGTGCAGCCCGTATCCCTCATCCATGCCGCCTGTCTCAAAGAATTGCTTTCGCCGCACCAGCATGCAGGCGCCGGACACCGCCTCTGCTTCGGTGGTGCTGTCCGGCAAGCCGCTTTGATGGATATCCACGCCCTTGATGGAGGGAAATCTGCGGCCCAAACGCCACAAGCCACTGAAGGTCAGAAATGATTTCCAGGGATCCGGGAAAAAGCGCAGAGTCCCCTTTTGCGCCACGCCCAGACTGTCCACCATCAAGGGCCCGGCCAGGGCGGCCGCGGAGTCTTTTTCCAGTTCCTGCTTCAAATGCTCCAGGGCGCCCGGAAGCAATTCACAATCCGGATTCAGGAACAATAAATACTCCTCGTTCCCCGATTTGGCAGCCGCATTTATCGCCCTGGAAAATCCAATATTTTCAGAGCCTTGTATAATTTCTACGTTCTCAAGATGGCTAAATAAACTTGTGACCAGCGACATGCTGCCGTCGCTGGAAGCATTGTCATAAATCGTGATTTCCAGCGTTTCTTCTACAGCAAGCACGGACTGGACACAACGAGTGATGATCTCGCCGGCGTTGTAGTTGACGATGATGACCCTGATTGATGATTCCATGTTCACCGGGAAAAATCAGCGGCCGCGGAACAGCCGCCGCCACCACGGGATGGCTTCCGAAGGGGTGGATGACTGCGCCTCCATCCGGGACCGCAATTGCTCCAGTTCACGCTCCTTGGATGCCAGCAGATCCCCGGCCGACATGTTTTTGCGGATTTCATGCTGATAGTGCTCATAAACCGATTCACGCGCATCATCGAACAGCCATAGATTGCCATCCAGTTGCGGCAGGGCAGCCTCATCAGCGGCACAGACGGCGATATAGTACATGGCCTCGTGCCCGGGATCTGACCGCGCCGAAACCTCATCTTCACCCGACTGGTGAAGTGTAAACCGGGACCCCGCTTCTTGCGACCAGATGGCGGAATAAAAAAGCAGCTTTTGACGCAGCAAGCTGCGCGCCGGGAACTGCTCGGCAAGCAGGGCATCCAGTTCGTCCCGGTAGAGTTCCCGCACATGGAATTCGTTTTCGTTGTGGTAACGATCCGTATACACCGCCTTGTCCGGTGATGAAAGCAGCAAAAAGCCAGCGGGCTCGAGCACGCGCCTGAATTCCCTCAACAGGCCGGACTGGTCTTCCAGATGTTCAAGGGTCTCAAAAGACACGATGCATTCGAACTGATTGTCCTCGAAAGGAAGCTGGCAGCAGTCGGCAACCCGGTAGTCCAGATTCTCCGCACGGTAACGGGCGCGCGCATGGGATATGGCTTGTTCAGAAATATCCACAGCCGAGACCGATTGGGCAGTGCGCGCCAGATGAGCCGAACCGTAACCTTCACCGCAGGCTGCATCGAGTACCTTTTTGTTCCTCACCAACTCAGCGGCAAATACATAACGGTGTACATGCTCATAAGAGATTTCCCGGATGCACTCCGGTGTGAATCGCTCTCCGGTAAATTCAAGTGGATTGGACAAGTTCTGCTCCGGGACCGGGGTGGAAGGGACCGCGCCACCGAGGGCCCGGGCCAATTCTTGCCGGCGCGGCGCCAGTGGATCGGAATGGATGAATGCCTGGACCAGCCGCAGGTAGTCCGGATGACGCGCAAGCAGTCTTTGCATGGATGCTTCATCAGGCTTGAGCCCGAGTGGCCCGAAAGACCTGCCGCCGAGGTGTACGACATATACATCATCGCAAAGGACGTTACGCATTCCCGCCTGTTGAGCTCGCATGGAAAAGTCATTCTCCTCGCCGTAACCGATGCCAAACGTCTCCTCGTCGAACAGCCCCAGTTTATCCAGCGCATGGCGGGAAATGGCCATGCAATATCCCACCGCGGTTGGCAGTTCAGGATAGCAGGCCGTGCCGGTGCGGGCGATAATCCGCGCTACTGCCTCCCGGTCCGCCGGGGGTGGATTCACTTCGCAGAAGCGTGGGAGGGACACGATTTCTCCGTTGTTCGTCCAAGGTGTGGCAGTAGCGATAGAAGAATCTGACGCAAGACAGCGACTCAGGCCTTCCAGCCAGCCTGTTGTCACTTCGGTATCTGAATTCAACAAAACGACATCGCCCCGGGTCATTGCCATGCCCCGGTTTACCGTGGCAACAAAGCCGAGGT
>PVMK01123707.1_pt1 | contig 12960 bp, 7 predicted proteins | sample 1853481 | NCBI WGS metagenome assembly PVMK01 (sample SAMN08533507, study PRJNA380276) | Marine sediment metagenome, whole genome shotgun sequencing project.
GAACAGATGCTGTCGCCCGAGAAGGCCTGCAGCCACTCTCCGGGATCGTCAGGCGTAGGCCGGCGACGCACCGGCACCGCCACCGGTCGCTGTTTGACGCGCAGGAATCGTCGGCGGAATCGAACGGACCGGGTCCCGAGATCGAGGAGCTCGCCGTCGATCCGGGCGGTCGTGATCTCGGCCGACTCCTCCTGCCACGGATAGCATCGAGCGACGTCGAAGATCTCCCACGCGAGATTGTCATCGCCCACGCCACGCCCGCCGACCACCCACTCGTAGAGCCCGGGCGTGAGCTGTCCCTGGATCCTGGCGTATCGGTGGACGAAATCAAAGAAGAGACAGCGCTGCCAGCGCGCGACGTCGGTTTGCGTCTGCTCCGCGTACGAAGCCGCGCCCACCTGCCACACCACTCTTGTGAGGGCCGCGCGGTCGGGGACTCTCGATCCCGCCTCGGTCTCGCGACTTCCGCGATGAGCAGCATAGGCGGCCACCGCCCGCGCACGCTCGGGGCGATCCTCGATTCTGCCGCCGGTAACCACCGTCAACACCCCGTGGGGCAGATCCAGACGCGGTGCGACCGTGGCGGGGAAATCGGGCTCCGGCGGCAGCTCGGGCAGGCGCAGGAGCTCGTAAACCGCGTGTGTGAGAGGAGGATCGGGGAGAACAGCGGTGAGGCTCTCCGGGTGGAGGTGGCGGAGATGCACCCGGCTCCGCCGCTGTCTCGCGAGCGGCGGGGCGGTGGGGCCCGCCAGGAACTCGGCGACACGGTCGGCGTGGGCGGCGCCCAACAGACAGAGTATGGCGCCGTCGATGTGCTCGAGCGCCGTCTTCAGGTGGAAGGCCATGCCGCGTTCGCGGAGGGTGTCGCGCTCGTCGTGCGGCGCTTCGGTGGCGAGACGGCGGATGAGATCGAAGTATTTTTCTGCACCCAGCTCATGCAGCGAATGGGGATCTGGAAGGACGTCGTGCCGCCGGTGCCGGTAGCGAATGTCCGGATCCACCAACAAGATCTTGCGCTCGTTCTCAGCGGCCCAGCGCATGCCCTCGACCAGGGGATCCCCGGGGGTTACCACCCACACCAGGGCGTCTTCGCCGGGCTCCTCGGAGACCACCACCGATATCTTCGGCAGCCGCGCCACGGCCTGAGAGGCGCTGTCGGCGAGGGTGGTGGGCAGCTCGACCGCCACTGCGGCCGGTCGCAGCGCTTCGCAGAGACGGCGCACCACGGGTGCGAGATCGACCCGCTCGTGCAGCACCGGCATGATGCGGATGCCTGGCACCGCTTCGGGTGCGATGAGGTCGATGTCAATGCTCATGACTGGTGGAAGAAGGATTTCGAATTTTGAATTTCGAATTTCGAATCTTTCGATCCCACCCGATAAGGGAGAGGAGGCAGGGCGACAAATCCGAAATCCGAAATCCGAAATCCGAAATCATGTAGTGGTAAACCGAAATGGCTCGGCGTCCTCGTCGCCAAGGGCCAGCCGGAGGGCCGTGTCAACGGCGTGCTTTGCATCGGGGGCCTGGTGGCATTTGAGGACCTTCATGGCGTAGCGGGCGATGTTGATGCCGTCGCGAACCGAGTAGCGGAGGTCGGCGAGATGAGCGGCTCGGAGGAAGGAGAGCACGTAATTGAGGACCTCGGCGTCGATTCCTCCGACCTGGATGCGGAGGATCTCGCGTTCCTCGTCCTCCTCGGGGAAGTCGATGGTGATTTGCGGCATCAGCCGCGAGTGGATGTACTCGGGCACCTCGTAGGTGGAGGCGTCCTCGTTCATGGTGGTGGCGAAGCGGAAGTTCTCGTGCGCGTGGATAGTGATCCCGGCGACCACGCTGTCGACCGAACGACGGTGGTCGAGCAGGGGAGCGAGCGAAGCCCAGGATTTCTCGCTCATGCGGTTGCCCTCGTCGAGGATGCAGACCCCGCCGCGCACCATCGCGGTGGCCAACGGCGAGGCCATGTAGCGCACGCCACCCGAAGGACTGAGGACCGGGGTCACCAGGAGGTCCTCGGGGCGGGTGTCGGTGGTCGCCTGGACGATGTAAATCTCGCGCTCCAGCTCGACCGCCGCGGCGCAGGCGAGGGTGGTCTTGCCGACCCCCGGCTTGCCGAGAAGACGCGGGTTCAACGGCACATCGTCGTCAGAAAACAACGACCACGCCGCCAGCAGCTGCAACAACACCTCGCGCTGGCCGATCCACGGCGGGATCTCGCGCACCGGCCTTGCCAGGTGGAGCTCGACGCCTTCGACCTCGATCACACTATCCAGACTCATCGCAAGCCTCCCAAGAACGACCATTGTACCCGCGGGACCTCCGCTTCGCTGCGGTTTCGCGGGGCCTGGTTCGGTCCTTCAACGCCCGACGTCGGCGTGGCGGCTTCGCCGCCCCCGCCGCTGTTGCTGCGGACCTCTGCTACGGCCCGCGATACGCCGCAATCTGGCACGCGGAAGGGGCGTTCCTGCGAGGGTCTTCCGGCTTGAACACCCCAATTCTCTGAGGCGGCATTGCCCGTGAGTGCCCCCTCTGACGATGTTTGGGTAAGAAGCATCCACTCGCATCAATCATCCTTGCTCCCAAAATCGTCAGAAGCGGCACGTCCGGTGAGCATTCGCGACAGCGCCACGCCGATCGGGGGCTCCGGGCGCCGGATTCAAGCTTGGGGGCGGCAAATCCGAAATCCGAAATCCGAAATCCGAAATTCCTTTGGGCGGCCGGGGGCTCGGGGAGCCGAATTCCTGTGCAATAATGCGCGGTCCGGTGGAGGTGGTTTGATGGACAGGACACGCGCGGGCTTGGACGACGAGACACTGGGATTCGTCCTGCAGACGTTGAAAACGGTCACCGAGCGGCGTCTTGACCAGGAGACTCGGCTCCATTTGGACGAGGAGGCGGAATTTCCGTTGGAGCTGGTCAACGAGATGCTCGGCCCCGAGCTCGGACTCCACCTGCTCTTCCTGCCCGAGGAGGTGGGGGGGCTTGGCGGGGGCGGCCGCGATGTCTTCCGGGTGTCGGAGGAGATGGCTCGGGTGGATCTCGGCGTCGCCACCGCCTTTCTCGCGATTTGTCTCGGGGTCGACCCGATCATCGTCGGCGGTACCGAGGAGCAGAAGAAACACTGGCTCGGGCGCATCGGCGAGGAGGGTCTCATCGTTGCCTATGGGGTCACCGAACCGGAGGCCGGCTCGAACGTTGCTCGCCTCAAGACGGTGGCCGAGCCAATCCTCGATGAAAACGGGGAGGTCAGGGCCTACCGAATCGACGGCACCAAGCAGTTCATCACCAATGGCGGCGTTGCCCAGATCTACACCGTGTTGGTGAGGACTCCGGGCGGACCCTCGTTCTTCGTCATCGAGCGCGACACCCCCGGCTTCTCGGTCGGTGCGCCCGAACACAAGCACGGGATCCGCGCCTCCAATACCACGCAGATCATTATGGAGGGTGTCGAGGTGCCGGCGGATCACCTCCTCGGGCTCACGGAGGGTCAGGGGCTCCACCAGGCCAACGAGGTCTTCGGTTTCACCCGCCTGATGGTAGCGGCGTTTGGTCTCGGCGCCGGTGAGGAGGCCCTCCACCGTTCGGTTGCCTATGGGTTGGAGCGGATCCAGTTCGGCGAGCCCCTGTATCGCAAACAGGGCTTTACCCACAAGCTCATCGTCCCTCACGCGGTGCGGCTGGAGGCGGCCCGCGCGTACTGCGAGGAGGTTTCCAGCCGGCTCGATAGTGGTGAATCGGGCCTCCAGGTGGAGGGAGCGGTGGCCAAGCTCTTCGCCACCGAAGCCGGCAACGCGGCGGCGGACGCGGCCATCCAGGCCCATGGCGGTTATGGCTACACTCACGAGTACGAGGTCGAGAAGATCCGCCGTGACGTGCGCATCACCACCATCTACGAGGGCACCTCCGAGATCCTGCAGAACATCATCGGCACCCACCGCTGGCGGATGGTGGTCAAGACCAAGGGTGCCTTTTACCGCGACATGGCAACTGCGCTGCGGGAGCTGGGAACCGGTGAGGCGGCTGCGCTCGCGGCCGACGCGCTGGCGGAGACGATTCTTGCCGCCCACACCAAAAAGCTGCCGCGCGAGCAGTGGGCCATGTTCGAGCTTGCGCGGCTCGCGGCCGAGGTGGAGACCGCGGTGGCACTGGCGCGCAAGGCGGCTCAGGACTCGAGCTCGCGCAAGGAGCTGTTGATGGCGTGTGCCCGCCTCCACAGCGGTGCCGCGGCACGTGACGTGGCGGTGACCGGGCTGCATCTCCTGCAGGCGAGCGCCCGCTACGATGCGGACGAGGTTGCGGCCTACCGTTCGGCGATATTTTTCGACGAGCTCATGGCGACCGCCACCGGCGAGCTCGATGAGATGAACAAGGTTGCCACTGCCCTCGAAGCCGAGAACGTATAACGTTCAACGTTCTAACGTTTCAACGGTTTCCTGACTTACGCCAACTCCGTGCTTGTATACCAACGTGCCTCCGCGATCGGCGGTGAGGGCAAGCATGGCGAGACCGGCGAGCGCCACCGGAATGGCGACGAGACGGAAGAAGCCGAGGTTGATGCGCCGGTCGTTTCGGGCGAGCCAGCTCACGGCCAGGCGCACGAGACTGACGACCGAAAGCGCGACCAGAGTGAGCACGGCGAAATTCTCGTGATCGGCGAGCGCCGATTCAGTGGCGGGAGAGAGATCCTGCAGGGCCGCGGCGGCGCGCTGGCCGGTGAGGTAGGCGGCGCCCGCGCCGATCGTCCCTATCACGTAAAGGGCGATGGCGGCGCGGTCGAGCCACACTCGTTTTCGAAAGACGAGGCACCCAATATCGAAAAGGGGCGCGAGGAACAAGCAGGCGATGGGAAAGTGAATGACTATCACATGCAGGCTGGGGAATGGAGAATCAGAAAGCAGCGAACGCAGGGTTTCAATCACGACGCCTCCGCTTGGTCTCGCCGCGCACGGTCGGGGTTGACGAAGCGCCCGTAAAGGGCAAGGCCGATCACCGAAAACGCGCCCATCAGCATCACCCCGGCGAAGAAGGGCCCCGGCTGGATCTGTGCCCCGGCTTCGTCGGGGGCCTGGATAAAGCGTCGGTAGAGCCATCCGGCCCACGGACCCGAGTAGAGGTTGCCGATGAAGATGGCGAAGAACGAGTAGCCGAGGTAGAGAGCCACCTGGTCCTTCGGGGCGACCGTGCCGCAATACTCGAAGAACCGTGCCGAGCAAATCATCTCACCCAACGACCAAACGAATATTCCGAGGGCGACCACGGCGGCGACCGGCGACATCGCTGGAAATATCCACGCAAAGGTCGCGATCGTCGTGCCAATGAGCATGGCGCGCAGCGTCGGCCAGCGGCGCGTGAGGTACGAGATCGGTGCCTGGAAGAGCACGATGAGCAGGGCGTCGAGTGACACCAGGACCTCGGCATTGAGCCAGTGGCCCGCCCAACGGGTCAGCGGCACGACTCGGTCGACAGCAGCCTCGGCCGCATGGAGATCGGTGAAGGAATTGACGTAAGGGGGCAGGAAGCCGAAGAGGACGTTGATCATCCCCCAGAAGCCGGAGAAGATAACCAGCAGCAGCATGAAGCGCCAGTTGGCGAGCACCATCACGATCTCTCGAAAAATATCGCCCATGTTCTTGCCTGAGGAACGCTCTTCGGCAGACACCGGCTCGCGGAAGGCGACTATCGCCTGCACGAACATTAGAGCGCAGGCCGCGGCCGACACCCAGAAGACGTAGCGGAACTCGGTGCGGTTGCGGACCTGGGCCGCGATGACCGGGCCGATGAGCCCGCCTGCATTGATCATCATGTAATAGAGACCGAATCCAACCGGCCGGGTACTGCCTTCCTCGGTCGTCCTGGTCACGGTGCCCGAGATGGTCGGCTTGATGATCGAGCCGCCGACAGCGATCAGGCCGAGGGCGACGCAGATGACCGTGAAGTCAGTGGAGGCGCCGAGCAGGAAGTAGCCGGCTGCAAGCGTCGAAAACGCCAGCATAAGGGCCGGTTTGTAGCCGAAGCGGTCGGCGAGAGCGCCGGCGAGGACCGGCAGGAAGTAGAGCGTGCTGGTGAAGACACCGTACACCAGACCGTAGGTATCGGCACGGATTCCGAGGTGGTCCATGATGTAAATGCCGAGCACCATGACCATGCCGTAGTAGGCGAGGCGCTCGAAGAGCTCCATGGTGACCGCGGAGTAGAGCGTGCCGGGAAGCTGGCGAATGATCTTCAAGTCCATGGCCGGAGATTCTACCCCACACACCCGATACTCGATATTCGATATTCGATATTCGATACTCGATGCTCGATGCTCGATACTCGATTCGCCCGCCGGCCGCGGGCAGGGCCCGCGGCTCTGCCCGTTTCCGTGCCCGAGTCCGTGCTATTGCCCCGGGGAGGCGCTTCCCGTCCTGCAGGTGCAACAGGATACGGTCTTCGAGGGTGATCATGATTTCAGTTGACGACTTCCGGTCGTTTCAACGGTCCAACGGGGCTTCGGGCGGTTGAACGGTCGGTTCAGCGGTTGAGCGGCCAAGTTGGATCCAGTGACAGATTCTCCGTCGCATAGGTGCCGCGTCCCGAAGCTGTTGGTGACGAATACGGTGATTAGTGTCGTCCACTCCATTATTCTGCCTGAATATGCGATGCTAATAATTTGCAATCAGGTTATGAATTTCGTAACCTAGGAGCAACATCATAAAGAGAGGCATCATGCAGACACTGACCGAAAAGACCCACCGTCTCGCGCCGCCCGGCGGGCTGTTTGACGATTCGGTCGTCCGCAACCTGTTTCCGGACGCCTCTGAAGGGGCGAAAAAACTACTGGTACACCGGGCTCTGAAGCACGGTGAGGTGCTGCGGCTAAAGCCGGGGCTCTACTGCCTCGCGCCTGAGTATCGCAAGTCCAACGCCCACCCATTCGTCGTTGCTGCGGTGCTTCACTCGCCCTCACACGTCAGCCTCGAGTCCGCGCTCGCGTACCACGGCCTCATCCCGGAAGCCGTGTACACCGTCAGCAGCGTAACCTCGCTGCGCAGCCGCGTGTTCGACACGCCGCTGGGCCATTTCTCATTTAAACGCGTACCGGCTGTGAATCCGCGGGCCGGGGTCGAGGCAATCGAGGTTGCCCGAGACAGTTGGGCGTTCGTCGGTACCCCATTGCGCGCGCTTGCCGATCTCATCTACTTGAGAAAGGACGTTTGCTGGGAATCGGACGGACTCGCCTTCCTGACCGAGTCCATGCGGATCGAGGAGGAGGATCTCGCCGAGATCACCACCGAAGAATTCGAGGAGGTGCTTGCCGGCATGAGGAACAAACGGGTAAGAACGTACCTGACGGAGCTGAGGAATGAGGCAAGGCGATGATGAGTGACATCTTGCTCCAGCGCATTTCGGCCCTCGGACCGGCCAACGCCGTCGAACAGGAGAATATGTTGCAGGAGCTGATGCAACACCTCGTCCTCGCCAGCCTGTCGCGTGCCGGGTTCTTTTCCGTAGGCTGCTTTCACGGGGGGACCTGCCTGCGGATACTGTATGGAACCAGTCGGTTTTCCGAGGACCTCGACTTCCTGCTCAAGAAACCTGACCCCGACTTCCGATGGGACCCGTTACTCGAACGCATCCGAAGGGACTGCCTGGCGGATGGCATTCACGTTGACGTTCAGGACAAGAAGAAAACGAACGCCGCGGTTCAGACGGCACTCCTCAAGACGGATTCCATCGATCAGGTTCTGACGCTCGGGCTTCCGTTCCAGCGCGACCGAAGGAAGAAGATCCGAGTCAAACTCGAAGTGGATGTGAATCCACCCGCAGGGTCGCGATTCGAGTCCCGCTACATCACCTTTCCTATGACGGCCGCGATCACCACGCAGGACCTCGGATCCGGGTTCGCCACCAAGTCGCACGCGCTCCTGTGCCGCAGTTACACCAAGGGCCGCGACTGGTACGACTTTCTCTGGTATGTCTCCAGGAAGGTCGTACCCGACTTCCAACTCTTCGCCAATGCCCTTCATCAGCAGGGACCATGGGCGGGTCAAACGCTCGAGGTCACCGCGGCATGGTACCTCGAAGCGATGCGCGCTCGCGTTGTGGAGACCGACTGGGAAGCAGCCAGATCCGATGTCGAGCGCTTCGTCCCCTCGAGAGAGCGCCCGAGCCTCGCATTGTGGAAGCCTGATCTCTTTCTGGATCAGCTCGACCGGCTGGAGGATTTCTTGGGTGTCGGAACCGACGACCCCCGCAGACCGGGCTAGCCCGGTCTTCTCACCGGGTGTCTACTGCGGGCTGCGAATGGCAGCCATCTGTCGTGCTTTTCGCAAATCGTGCTCCTCAACGTAGTGCGACTACGCCTGCGTCGCCCAATTCGCGAAAAACCCAACATCTGACTACCCTTCGCAGCCCTCGTCACGAAACCCGGTGAGAAAACCGGGCTAAGCGGTAAAGGGAACGGGAATCGCCGCCTCTCGGCGACGATTATTCTCGGGACGCGGGCCGTTTCTCAAGGCGGGTCCGGAAATCCGAAATTCGAAATTCGAAATTCGAAATCAATCCGTGGCGGTATTCACCTGCTCCGCAGGAATGGTGACCAGCTCGTTCGATTCCTTGAAGCTGGAGAACTGCAGCCACTTCACGTCCTTCCAGTAGTCGTGCGCCGGGTCCGGAGCCCCGGGATCGGCGATTTCGACGCCCTTCGACTCGAGGAAGGTGCCGGTCGAACCATAGTAGATCGCGAGGGCCTTGCGGTAATTCACCCGTGCGCGGATCTCGCTGAACTGGGCCGTGGCCGCCGCGTCCTGAATCTCCAATACCTGGAAGTTTGTCGACAGTCCGTTGTTGAACTTGGTCTGCTCGGCCTCGAGGTTGCGCTCGGCGAGATGGCGCGCGGCAACCGCCGCGTCGATGGCCGCTGCGCCGTCCTCCAGCGAGCGAACTGAGAAGCGCACCTCGCGCGTGATCTGCTGCTTGAGGGCGGCGAGTTGGGCGCCGGTGCGGTCCCGTTCCCAGCGGGTACGGGCGAGCAGCTCCTTTGCCTGGTGGTTTCCGATCGGCATCGAGTAGGTCAGACCGACGGTCCACGCCGGGAAATCGAAGTTGAACACCTGTTGCGCGGCGTCTCCCCAGCCATCGCGGATCGTAATCGGCTCGCCGTCGGGACCCTCGATCGTCGAGGTGCCGCTGAGACCGCCGAACGCGTAGCTTCCGGTGAGATCAAGGCGGGGGAGGGCGCGGTTCTTCGCCACCTTGACGTTCTGTTGCAGCCGCTGCATCTCCAGCTCCTGGCGAAGGATTGCAGGCCGCTTCACGAGGGCCATATTGATTGACTCGTCGAGATCGGGGAGGATCGGCTCGATGACATAGGAGTCGGTGGTCTCGATCCGCACCTGCCACTCGTGGGGTTGGTCGAACCCGAGCAGACCTTTGAGGCTATCCTCGGCGTTGGCCGCGGCGTTGAGGGCGTAGATGAGCTCCTGGTTGCGGGTCGCAACGGTCGCTTCCGACTGCACCGTGTCGATCGGCGCCGATGTTCCGACCTCGACCCGCTGCCGGGTCTCCTCGAGGAGCCGCTCGGCGAGATCGAGCGACTGCTGGGTGACGCCGATCGCCAGTCTCGTGGCGATGAGCTCCCAGTAGGCCTGCTCGACATCCGCAAGAAGCTGGATCACCTGCACCTCGAAGCCGACCGCCGTCTGGTCGCGGATGTTCTCGGCGATTATGATCCGCGAGCGGGTCGCGACGGTTCCGAAGCCGTTGAGCAGCGGCTGGGCGAGAGTCGCGCGGATCTGGGCATCCCAGCGCGGGTTGAGGAAGAAGAAGGTTGAATTGGTCTCACTGCGCCGGGAAAACCACTCGAGGCCGATCTCGGTGCCACTCGGAAGCAGCTGGTTGATGCCGAGCCCGAAACGCGTGTTCTCGCTCTCCGCGACGTTGGCGCCTTCGAGAATGGTCGATGTCGGGACCTCGGTCGAATCGAAGTTGAGGAAGGCGCTGAAGTTGGGATCGAAGATGCCGCCGGAGCCGCGTACGTCAGTGTTTGCGATGGCGAGATCGTAGCGTCCGACGTGGAGATTGAGATTGCGGGCCAGAGCGAGCTGATAGGCGCTGGTGAGATCAAGTCTCAGTGTATCTCCCGGTGTCGCCGGGAGACCCCCAACCTGGGTCGGAAGTGCAGAGACGTCAAGAGTTGCTGAGCTACCGAGCGCGGCGGGCAGCACCAACAGAGTTGCAGCGAGCAGCATATTCATTCTCGTTTTCACCTTGGATCCTCCTTCGGTCTCCCTACGCTCCTGTTTTACGCACCGGAATCTGAAAGGTTCGCCGCCGCGTTGTCAATCCTATGACATTGACGACTACCGACGGGGCTCCTTACAAATTCCGGATCTTGCTCTCCATCAAGTAAACCTGGAATGCCTTGTCTCTCATGCCCTTCCTGCTTTCAGGTAGTTCAGAGGATAACAAACACCGTGCTGGCTCTGTTCTCGGGCGGGGTCTACCGGAGGCCGATGGGGTTAGGAAGTTAGGAAGTTAGGAAGTGAGGAGGTGAGGAGGTCAGGTGGGAACCCAAACCCCTAACCTCCTAACTTCCTAACTTCCTAACTTTTCTCGCCTACAGCGTCGAGATTGGATCGACATCGATGATCCGCCGAACTCCTCTCGGCACCGGCTGCGCCTCGATCTTCTCCAACATCTCGCGTAGCAGCTCCCGGTTGGCCGCCGATAGCAGGAGCTGCCAACGCCAATGGTTGCGGATTCGCTCCAGCGGCGCGGGCGCAGGTCCGCGAAGACGGGCCCTCTCCGGGACCGGCGTCACGGCCCGCGCGGCCGCTTCCGCGCCATCCCTGGCCAAACGTTCGCTGGTGGCCTCGAATCGGACCAGAGTGAGACGGGTGACCGGAGGGTAAGAGAAGCTGCGCCGGAAGACGAGCTCCTCGGAGAGAAAGGTCGTTACGTCATGGTTGCAGGCGAGGCGGACCGCGGGGTGTTCCGGATAGTAGGTCTGGATCACGACCCGTCCGGGCCGTTCGCCGCGGCCCGCGCGGCCGGCGACCTGAGTCAAAAGTTGGAACGTGCGCTCGCCGGCACGGAAATCCGGTAGGCTGAGCATGGCGTCGGCCGAGATCACGCCGGTCAGGGTGACGTTGGGGAAGTGGTGGCCCTTGGCCACCATCTGGGTGCCGATGAGAACCTGGACGGTGCCGGCCGCGAACGCCCCCAGCGTGTCCTGGAGGCCGGAGCGCCGGCGCACGGTATCGCGGTCGAGAATCGCCGACGAAACCTCGGGCAGAAAGCTCCGGAGGTGGTGGGCGACCTTTTCGGTGCCGGCACCGACCGCGTCGAGGAGGTTGCCGCCGCACGCCGGGCATTTTGACGGCGCCCGCTCACGGTGGCCGCAGTAGTGGCAGCGGAGATCGCCCGACCGCTGGTGGACGACCAGCGACACCGAGCATGCTGGACACTCGACGCGATGGCCGCAGTCTCGGCAGAGGTAGATCGGCGCCCATCCCCTGCGCTGCATGAGCAGGATCGCCTGCTCGCCCCGTTCCACGGTTTCGGTCAGCAGCTCGCGCAGCCGGCGGGAAAAAAGGGTTCGCCCCTGCTCTCCGGGCTCGGGCGGCTCGCCGCGCAGGTCGACGAGTTCGACCGATGGCAGCTCGCCTCCGGCCACACGGCGGGTCAGCTGAAGCCGCTCGGCGAGGTCTCGCTCGACCAGGGCGGATGCTTCCACCGAGGGGGTTGCCGAGCACAGGAGGACCGGGATCTCGAGGTGGCGGGCGGCTACCAGCGCGAGGTCGCGAGCGTTGTAGCGCGGTGCCTCCTGCTGCTTGTAGGCGGTGTCGTGCTCCTCGTCGACGACGATCAGCCCGAGGTTCTCGAAAGGTGCGAAGAGGGCGGAACGGGGGCCGACAACGACTCGCGCCTCCCCGGCCCGGATCCTCTTCCATTCGCGCCACCGTTCGCCGTCCGAAAGCGCCGAGTGCAGGACAGCGGCCTGTGATCCGAATCGGCGTTCGACCGCCCCCGCGGCCGCCGGAGTGAGGCCGATCTCGGGTACCAAGACGAGACCGCTGCCGCCCCCGGCCAACACCTTCTCGAGACAACGTAGGTAGACCTCGGTCTTTCCGGATCCGGTGACGCCCTGGAGGAGGATCGGTGCGTATCGCCTCTCGGAAATTGCGTTCTCGACTGTCTCGACCGCCATCCGCTGCTCGTTGGTGAGGGTGAGCCGCTCGGTGGTCGGCTGCAGGACCCACCTCGGCCGGCGCGGCGCCTGCTGGTAAAACCGGAGCAGGAGGCCGGCTTTATCCATTGCGCGCAGAGTCGCCGGCGAGCACCCGACCTCCGCGCAGACCTCGGCGGCGAGCGCGGGCCGACCCTGCTCGGCAAGCCACTCCAGGACCTGCCGCCGACGAGGAGCCCGCTTGCACAGCTCGAGGAGCTCCTCAATTGGTTTTCGGGGCAGCTGCACCGCGGCGACCTCCGCCTCCGGCGCACGATCGCGGCGCCGGCGGCTGACGGTGGCCAACCGGGCATCCACCAACGCGTCGAGAGGGCCGCGCCCACGGGCGCCGGCCCGTGCAAGGAGGGTCGGGACCCGGAGCCTGGTTGCCGCCTGGAGGGCTGCGAGGACGGCGGCCTGTTTTGAAGGGAGTGCGGCGGGGTCGGCGCCTGCGCCGGCTGTGGTCAGACGGGCGACCTCGCCGTCGGATCGCAGGAGGCTCGCGGGGAGGATGGTCGCCAACGTGTCGCCGAGCGGGCACCGATAGTAGGTGGAGATGAAGTCGGCGAGAAAGAACAGGTGTGGAGGCAGCAGGGGCTCGGGGTCGAGGACCTCGGTCAAAGGGCGCACTGTGTTGGGATCGAGGTTGGTGCTGTGGGTGGTTGCCACCAAAACACCCGTGGACCTCGAGGCTTTTGCAATTCCCGGTGTCAGAGTCCGGGTGCCGCTCCGGAAGAAAACGCCCACGGGTGTCT
>PVMK01135642.1_pt1 | contig 12960 bp, 12 predicted proteins | sample 1853481 | NCBI WGS metagenome assembly PVMK01 (sample SAMN08533507, study PRJNA380276) | Marine sediment metagenome, whole genome shotgun sequencing project.
TCTTCATGAGCGCTGCTGTTCTTTCTTCACAAGAAACATACTTTACCACCAGTTCATTCCAGAGTACACTGTCCGGGCCAGTCAACGAGCGTGAGCCAGATGTGCGGAATAGTTGGAATTTATTACAAAAACAAAGACCTGAATAAGCATCTGGGCACGATGCTGGCGTCAATGCTGGTGCAGATGAGTGAGCGCGGGCCCGACAGCGCCGCGTTGCCGTCTATCGAAATCCGGTTGGCGTCCCGCACCAAGGTGACCCTGTATGCCGGTGACGGGGATTACGATTGGAACCGCTTGCGCGCGCTTGCTCACCAAGGCCTTCAGCGCAGACGTCGATATTGAAGTTCGCGTCAGCCACGCAGTGTAGTGACGAACGTCAGCATGCGGAACTCAGGGCCTGGCTGGGTTCAAGCTGCCCCGATCTGCGGATCATGAGCGCCGGCAGCACCATCGAAATCTACAAGGAAAAAGGGGCGCCGCGGGAGTTCGTGGAGCGCTCGACTGCAGGACTTTCAAGGCAGCCACGCCCTGGGACACACACGCATGGCCACCGAAAGTGCGGTACCACCGCAGCACTCGCATCCTTTCTCCACCGGGGCTGGACCTCTGCCTGGTTCACAACGGTTCCCTGTCCAATCACAACCGCCTTCGTGAGCAGTTGCAGGGCGACGGATCGAATTCCAGACCGATAACGACAGCGAAGTGGCCGCAGGATACCTGATGTGGCAGTTGCACCAGGGCGCCTCGTTGGAACAGGCGCTGAACAGCGCGATCCGTGACCTGGATGGCTTCTATACTTTTGCAGTGGGCACGCGAAAAGGTTTCGCCGTGTTGCGCGATCCCATCGCATGCAAACCGGCGGTCATGGCGGACAATGATGACTGGGTAGCCATGGCATCAGAGTTCCGCGCCATTGCCCAGTTACCCGGCGTGGAGCATGCAACCGTGTGGGAGCCGGCGCCAGCCACCGTTTACAGTTGGGGAGAGGAATGACCCGGTTCGATCTCACGCGCGATTCGGTGCGCTCCCTCAACCAACGCCTGCATGATTCTCCCTCCGGGCAATGGATGATCGGCCACCCCGACGGCCGCCACTGTATTGCCGCGGGCCTGGATGCGGCAGTTGACCTTGTTATCGACGGCCATGTCGGCTACTACTGTGCGGGTATGAACCAACAGGCGCACATCACCATCAAGGGCAGCGCTGGTCCGGGCGTAGCAGAAAACATGATGTCCGGTTCAGTACGGGTCCAGGGCAACGTGTCCCACTGCGCCGGCGCATCGGCTCACGGTGGTCTGCTGATCGTGGAAGGGGATGCCAGTGCGCGTTGCGGGATTTCCTTGAAAGGATCTGACATTGTTGTCGCCGGGTCTGTCGGACACATGAGTGCGTTCATGGCGCAAACGGGCCGGCTGGTAATCTGTGGGAACGCGGGTGATTTTCTGGGCGATTCGATCTATGAAGCCGTCATCTACGTTGCCGGCAAAATCGGTGAACTGGGGGCGGACTGCGTCGAGAAGAAAATGACGGCGGAACACCGGCAAAGCCTCGCTGATCTGCTGTCAACGTCTGGCGTGAAAGCCGACCCGGACAGCTTCAGGCGTTATGGCTCAGCCCGCAGGCTCTACCACTTCAATATAGATCATGCGAGCGATTACTGAGCGCCGTCCCTTATACACTCGTGCGTGGAACTGATATGAACAGGCAAAAACCACTTCGACCCTCCGCAACTTTTCCGCTGGACGTGCTCGCTGAAATTCATCGGGCAGCCGATCAGGGCATTTACGAGATCAGGGGCTTTGGCACCAAGCGCAGTTTGCCCAATTTTGACGACCTGTTGTTCCTGGGTGCATCCATGTCCCGCTATCCACTGGAAGGTTATCGTGAAAAGTGCGCCACCGATGTCACCCTCGGAACCCGCTTCGCGAAAAAGCCGATCGAGCTGAAAATTCCCATCACCATTGCGGGAATGAGCTTTGGTGCTTTGGGCGCCAATGCAAAGGAGTCGCTGGGCCGGGCAGCAACGGAGATGGGAACCAGCACGACCACCGGCGATGGCGGCATGACCGAGGAGGAGCGACAGTCTTCAAAAATGCTGGTCTATCAGGTATTGCCGTCCCGCTACGGCCTCAACCCCGATGATGTCAGGCGTGCCGACGCGCTTGAAATTGTCGTCGGGCAGGGCGCCAAACCCGGTGGTGGCGGCATGCTGCTGGGGCAGAAAATTACCAAACGTGTGGCTCAAATGCGGGATCTTCCTGAAGAAATTGACCAGCGCAGTGCTTGCCGCCATCCCGACTGGACGGGCCCCGATGATCTGGAGATCAAAATACAGGAACTGCGGGAAATTACCGACTGGCAAATCCCGATCTATATCAAGATCGGTGCGACACGCGTCAGTTACGACGTTGCCTTGTCTGTCAAGGCAGGCGCCGATGTCATTGTGCTGGATGGCATGCAGGGCGGGACCGCAGCGACACAGGACGTGTTTATCGAGCAAGTGGGTATCCCGACGCTTCCGGCGCTGCGCATGGCAGTGGACGCGCTCAAGGATCTTGGCATGCACCGCAAAGTGCAGCTCATCGTCTCGGGTGGTATCCGCACCGGTGCAGATATCGCCAAGGCGCTGGCCATGGGCGCCGACGCCGTTTCCATAGGTAGTGCGGCAATGGTTGCCCTTGGCTGCAACAAACCCGTCTACCTTGAAGATTATCAAGCCCTGGGTACTGAACCGGGTTATTGTCATCATTGCCACACTGGGCGCTGCCCCGTTGGCATCACAACCCAGGACCCGGAGCTCGAAGCCAGGCTCATGCCCGAGGCGGGAGCACGACTATTGCGCAACTACCTCACTACCCTGACTCTGGAAGTCCAGACACTCGCCCGGGCTTGCGGCAAGAGCCATGTGCTCAATCTCGAGCCGGAAGACATGGTAGCGCTGACCATCGAAGCCGCTGCCATGGCCAGGATACCGCTGGCCGGCACCGACTGGATTCCCGGCGCATGAGCACACACATTGCACCAATAAGCGGGCTAAACTGATAACAATCACGTACAAGGAGCAGCAACATGGCCACCAATCTCGCCACAATTGCCAAGGCCAGGAACATCGAGTACTTCCTGATCAGTTTCGTTGATTTGCTGGGTCATTTACGCGCCAAGCTTGTGCCCGCACCCGCGATTGGCGACATGCAGAAGACCGGCGCCGGATTTGCCGGGTTTGCAGCCTGCATGGACATGACTCCTGCCGATCCCGACATGTTCGCGATCCCTGACCCGGGCAGCTTGATTCAGCTGCCGTGGAAGCCTGAAGTAGGCTGGCTGGCGGCCGACCTGTGGATGAATGGCAAGCCCGTGGAGGCATCACCCCGGGTCGTGTTGAAGCGCCAGTTGGAAGCCTCGGTCGCAAAAGGCTATCGCGTGAAAACGGGCGTGGAGTGCGAATTTTTCCTGCTCAATGCGGACGGCAAGACGATATCTGACGAACTCGACAAGCAGGCAAAACCCTGTTATGACCAGGGCGCCATTATGCGGCGCTACGACGTCATCAAGGAAATCTGTGACGCGATGCTCGAATTGGGCTGGGGCCCGTACCAGAATGACCATGAGGACGGCAACGGGCAATTTGAAATGAACTGGGATTATGACGATTGCCTGGCCACGGCGGACAAGCATGTATTTTTCAAATTCATGACCAAGTCGATCGCTGAAAACCACGGATTTCGCGCAAGCTTCATGCCCAAGCCATTCGCCAGGCTCAGCGGAAACGGTTGCCACGCACATGTATCGGTTTGGGACCTGGCGGGCAAGAAGAACCGATTCATGCACAAAAGCGATGAAATGGGCCTGTCCAAACTCGCTTACCAGTTCCTGGGGGGGCTCATGCACAGTGCCGACGCCTTCGCCGCACTGTTCATTCCGTCGGTCAACAGCTACAAACGAATTGATGCGGAAAATACTTCATCCGGCGCGACCTGGTCGCCAAATGCCATTACCTACGGGGGCAACAACCGCACGCACATGATCCGGATACCCGACCCTGGCCGCTTTGAATTGCGCCTCATGGACGGCGCCGCCAATCCCTATCTGATGCAGGCCGGATTGCTCGCCGCCGGCCTGGATGGCGTTGCTAATAAACGTGACCCCGGAAAGCGTCTTGACATCAACATGTACACCGACAGCCACAAGCTCAAGCGCCTGCGCAAGCTGCCCGCAAACATGCTGGATGCGGTGCGCTGTTCGACCAAGAGCGACGTTGCACGAACGGCTTTCGGTGATGAATTTGTCGACAGTTACGTGAAACTGAAGCTGGAGGAATGGAAGCGTTTTTGCCGGTCTGTGACTCCCTGGGAGTTGGAAAACACCCTGGATTGTTGACCATCAGGCAACCGCGAGCTTGATTTTGGGAACCTGAAATGCCTCTGGGTCTATTAAAGTACGGATTGCGCAGAAAGTACCGGGGCCAGAGATACTTCCCGGCAGCCAGGGAGCTTCGCCCTGCCTATGACGTGGTCATTATCGGTGGGGGAGGTCACGGGCTGGCTTGTGCTTACTACCTGGCCCGGGACTGGGGCATCAGCAATGTCGCTGTATTGGAAAAAGGCTGGCTGGCATCCGGTAACACGGCCCGCAACACCGCCATCATCCGGTCGAATTACCTGACCCCGGAAGGAGCTCTTTTTTACGAGGAGTCCATGCGGCTTTACCGCAGCCTCGCCAACGAACTGGGCATCAACCTGATGTACTCCGAGCGCGGTCACCTGACCCTGGCTCATACCGATGCCGCCATTCGCACATCCAGGTGGCGCGCCGAGGTCAACCAGCATCTCGGCATCGATTCTGAACTGGTGGGCCTTGATGAGATAAGCAGGCTCTGTCCCCAACTCAATCTGTCACATAACGTCCGTTACCCAATCATGGGTGCGCTGTACCACCCGCCGGGGGCGATCGCACGGCATGATGCGGTTGCCTGGGGTTACGCCCGCGGCGCTATGGAACGTGGGGTCGAGATCCATCAGCAAACCGAAGTCACCGGGATCAATCTCCGCAATGATCGGGTGCGGGGTCGCCACGAACCGCGGCCCGGTCAGCGCCGGCATCGTATTGCAGGCGGTTGCCGGTATGAGTTCGGTTCTCGCCCGCATGGCCGGCTTCAAACTGCCCATTCGCTCGATCCCGCTGCAGGCGTGCGTATCAGAGCCGCTGAAGCCGTTCCTGGATCCGATCATGGTATCCGGTTCCCTGCACGTGTATGTTTCGCAATCTGCGCGCGGAGAACTCGTGATGGGTGGTTCCACGGATCCCCGGCCCCTGTATTCCACCCGGTCCACCCTGGAATTCACCGAGGGCCTGATGGCGCATATGCTCGAACTATTTCCCTTCCTCAGCCACGCATCCGTGATGCGCCAGTGGGCGGGAATCGCCGACATGACACCGGACTTCAGCCCGATCATGGGCCTGACGCCGGTGAAAAATTACTACATCGATGCAGGTTGGGGCACCTGGGGTTTCAAGGCGACACCGGTCAGCGGAAAACGCATGGCTGAGACCATCGCAAACGGCGCGGTGCCTGAATTGCTGCGGCCCTTCGAACTGGCGCGTTTTGACCGCTTGCAACAGCTCGGCGAACGCGGCGCGGCGTCCGTAGGACACTGATTCCATGAAAATCATCAACTGCCCCTTGAATGGCCCGCGCAACGCCCAGGAATTTGTCTGTGGCGGCGAAGTGAAGTTGCCGCCAAGCCAACACGATTCCGGGCACGACGCGGATATTCAGCAATGGGTCGATTACATCTTCATGGAGGAAAATCCGCGGGGTGTAGTCACCGAATGGTGGTGTCACGTTGCGAGTGGCTATTGGTTTATCGCTGAACGCAATACGATCACCGATGCCATTGTGCGCACCTATCCCAGCCAGGAAATGTCTGCTCATCCCACCCTTAAGGGTTCAGACCAATGAGCAGATTTGCCAAATATCGCCTGCCTGATCCGCGATTGCCAGAACCCTGGGGCAAGCGGATAGACCGGAACCACCCCCTGGCGTTTACCTTCGAAGGACGCCACTACCAGGGCTATGCCGGGGACACGCTGGCCAGCGCCCTGGTCGCAAACGGCCAGCTGGTGATCTCTCGCTCATTCAAGTATCACCGGCCCCGCGGCGCTTATTCCTTCTCAGGCCTGGACGCGAACGCTTATGTGCAGGTTCTTGACCAACCCAATGTCCGTGCCGACCAGCTGCCTTTGAGCGAAAATCTCCAGGCCAGCGCACAAAATGTCTGGGGGTCGTTACGCCGGGACCGGGGCGTGCTTATGGGATGGTTGGCCCGCTTCCTGCCGGTGGGTTTTTATTACCGGGCATTCTTTCGGCCAAAGGGCATATGGCCGTTTTGGGAACGGCTGCTCAGGCGTACCGCCGGCCTGGGCCGAATCAGCGAACAAACACTGCCCAAATCTTCCGACAAACAATACCTGTTTGCCGACGTGGCCGTCATTGGTGGCGGCCCGGCGGGCCTGTCGGCGGCATTGACAGCGGCCAAAGCAGGTGCTTCGGTAACGCTCATTGATGACGCGCCTGAGCTGGGCGGTTCACTGAACTACGCTCGATTCCAACGCCAGCCCCGGGAAGTGGAAGCCATTCGCAAAAGCCTGGTGGACCAGGTAATGCAATCAGCTGGCATCAGGGTGCTGACCAACACCACCTGCACGGGATGGTTTGCCGATAACTGGCTCTCACTGCATGACGCCAAGCGCTTGTACAAGCTGCGCGCCTTGCAGGTCGTTGCTTGTACCGGCAGCGTCGAACAACCCATGGTATTTCGCAACAACGACCTGCCCGGCGTCCTGCCGGCCTCGGGCGCACAAAGACTGATGCGGCTGTACGGGACACGGCCCGGTAAGCACATCGCAGTGGTGACAGCAAACCTCGAAGGTTACGACGTCGCGAAAGACCTGGTCGAAGCCGGATTGACGCCTTCGGTGTTCATTGATATGAACAAGGTGCCGCGCGATGCTGACGGTTTGGAATGGCTAAAATCCAGGGGTATCGAGACGCATTGCGGATACACCGTGCTGGAAGCCTGCGCCGGTCCCGGCATGCGCTCCATCAACGGAATTGTGTTGGGTGAGATCGACGCCCACTACGCCTCTCACGGCGCCGCCCTGCGGGTGGCCTGCGATGCACTGATCACCAGCGTGGGTTATGCACCTTTGGCCCAACTGGTCTGCCATGCGGGGGGCAGCCTGGTTTACGACGGCGCCGTTGGCTCCCTGAAGATTGACGCCTGCCCCGGAAACGCTCACCTGGCAGGCTCGATTAGCCACCGCTATGAACTGGAGGACGTGCTCCGGGACGGTGAAATCGCCGGATCAAATGCAGCCCGGGCCGCCGGGTTCAAAGTTCAATCCACACCGGCCGCGCTGCTGGAGGCGGGCAAACAGGGTGTCAACCACCCCTGGCCCATCTTCCCGCACAGAAAGGGGAAAGATTTCGTGGACTTTGACGAAGATCAAACGGTTGCCGACCTGGAAAACGCCGTGGCAGACGGCTTCGAGCACCCGGAGCTTGCCAAGCGGTACAGCACAACCGGCATGGGTCCCAGCCAGGGCAGGTTGTCATCGTTGAACGCGATGCGGATCGTCCGGCGTTTCAGCGGACATTCGCTGGATGGCACCAAAATCACCACGCAACGCCCACCTTACAAGCCCGTTCCCTTCCACCTGCTGGCCGGCCGGAACTTCCAGCCCGAGCGTCTGACGCCGATGCATGACTGGCACATGCAGCACAATGCGTTGATGATGCCAGCGGGGCTGTGGCAGCGGCCCGCATTCTACGGGCATCCGGATATCCGGCAAGAACGAATTGCGGCCGAGGTCACCGCAGTTCGCGAAAACGTTGCGCTTATCGATGTCTCTACCCTGGGGGGAATCGAGGTTCGCGGACCCGATGCTGCGGAGTTTTTGAACCGAATGTACACATTCGCCTACAACAAGCAGGAGATCGGCCGCACCCGCTATGTCCTGATGACCGACGATAGCGGGTCGATTGTCGATGACGGTGTCGCTTGCCGCCTGGCTGAAGACTACTTTTACGTCACCACAACAAGCACCGGATCTGATGGTGTTTACCGGAACATGTTGTGGCAAATTGCACAATGGCGACTCGAAGTGGACATCGTCAATGTCACTTCAGCCTACGCTGCAATGAACATTGTGGGGCCGAAGTCACGTGAGGTGCTCCGGCAAGTCGAGTCGGAAATCGACTTTTCACCGGAGGCCTTCCCGTATCTGGCCGGGCGGCAGGGCCGGCTGTGCGGCGCTCCGGTGCTTGCCATGCGCATAGGCTTTGTAGGGGAACTGGGCTTTGAGCTTCATGTTCCCTGGTCGAAGGCACTGGCCATCTGGGAGGAATTGATGCGCGCGGGTGAGCCAATCGGCATTATCCCTGTCGGGGTCGAAGCGCAGCGGATATTACGGCTCGAAAAAGGACACATCATCGTGGGCCAGGATACCGATGGCCTGACGTTCCCCAGGGAGGCCGGGCTGGGGTGGGCTGTGAGCCAAAAGAAAGGATATTTTGTCGGCGGGCCGGCGATCGCCCACTTGAACCAGGCTCCCGTTTCCCGCCAGTTAACCGGCTTTGTACTGCAAGACCCTGCCGGACCGATGCCCAGTGAATGCCACCTGGTATTGTCTGGTGACATCATCACGGGCCGGGTGACCTCGGTGGCGAAATCCCCCTCCCTGGGCCAGGTAATCGGGCTCGCCTACGTTGCGCCGGAACAAGCCGTCACCGGTTCGGAATTTGAAATAAAGCTTGGCCGACGACAACGCGTGAAGGCCAGGGCCACCGAACTGCCTTTCTATGATCCGGATAACTCGAGGCAACAATTGTGAATAAACCGGAACTCAGTCAATCACTCTCCAGGCTCACACTTCAGGACTTTTCCGCACTACCCCGCTTTGGCCTGAAAGGCATCAACACGCAAGCCTGGCTCAAAACACACAATTATTGCATCGGAGACGAATCAAACAAGGCCTATCCCCAGGATGATGGCTGTCTTGTAGCCAGACTTTCCCCGCGGGAATTGCTTTTTTTGTGTGATCCGGAGCATCCTGTTTTGTCCGTGGATCTTGAATACTTCACGCCCGGGCGGGATTGCTACCCGATCCGCCGGCAGGACAGTCATTACTGGTTCGCAATTAGCGGCAAAGACGGCCCAACCATGCTGGCCAAACTCTGTGGCGTCAATTTCGAAGCGGACTTATTCGACAATCACCGGGTCGCACAGACACAGGTGGCGCGCACCAGTACCATCGTTCAGCGCAAGGACATTCAGGAAACGCTTTGCTACTACCTGTTGGGGGACAGTTCCACCAGTGCTTATATGTGGGGCTGCCTGATGGACGCAATACAGGAATTCGGCGGCAGGGTGTCAGGAACACAGGCCATCAGGCATGGCTCGCAGTTTTAAAAAAAGAGCCATCCTGGATCAGGACATGACCCAGAACAGCTCCTGAATTGTTATTAATCAAGCAGTCTGTATTAATTACCTACCGACATCTGCATGAACCGCCACATGATGTCCATGGGCAGGCCACCATCAGTGCCGGGATCCACCCCACCTCTCCAATCGCTCCCTGCCTTTCCATGTGTGTCACCGCGATTGTCGCCTCTCTCTTCTGTGTCCCATAAGCAGATCGCGAGCTTTTCACAGCTTTTTCCGTCAGCGTCTTTCGTGAAACAGTGGATTGCTGACCGATCCTCGTTAGGGTACGGGCTCTGGTCACCTTCCAGAGCGGGGAGGCTGCGGTACCCGGCAGGCACAACACCACCTGGAGCCAGGGCACCGAAGCGGTCGCCGACGTCGCCTGGCTCAAAGCCACAGTCCGAATAACCGTCATTGTTTGCGGAATATTCGGCGAAAATCTGTAGCACCGGAGGGTAAATCCATATCGGGTTCCAGCCTCCGCCGGCATCCCCACTGAAGTCTGTATAGTTCATGCCGTCATACGGTTCGAAGCGATCGAAGATCTCGTTGACGTGCAGAATCCAAGGAGAATCCCCGTCCTGGGGTGACTGAATCCACCTGAGGTGGTCGAACATTCCCGCCTGGTCCACGCCGTCCATAGGCAGCAATGCCTTGAACAGGCCCGAAGTGTCGGGGTGCCGGGCAAGAAGATGGGACATCAGGCTGCCGTTCGAATATCCGGTGCCGAAGATCTGGCCGGGTCCACACAGTAATTATCCATGGTCCACTTGATGATCGCCCGGCTGAAATTGATTTCCCGCTGGGTGGTAATTTCATCGTCTTCAGTGATATCGCCACACCAGTCGCAAGGAATGCCGTCTTCAAGCAGGCACCCATCGTCAGGAACCTGGCAGGATGGAACCGCCCAATTATTAATGAAGCCGCCGGAATAGTTCGTTGGGGCGGTATCATCCCCTTTTGGGTACAAGCTGATAAATCCAACGGCAGCGCCTTTTGGAACCAGGCGGCTTTGCCAGTGGCTGCCATCTCCACCAAACCCATGGTATCCCACCACGATCGGGCAAGGCGTACAATCATCTCCATTGCACTCGCATTGATCGGGCACGGTGAAACCGAGTTCACGGCTACCGTAATTATTGCCATCACCAACGTCAAAGGGTGATGACGGCTCAGCGCCCGTATCACCGGTCACACAGGCCAAAGACATCTGCTCGCACGGCAACTCTTCTTCGCCGGTCAGCCTCTGGTAATTGGATTTCACGCGGGCACAGGCCTTTTCCGATGCATTGGGGTCCCAGTCACAGTCCATAGCCTCACAGTAGGCGTTGCAGAGTCCAAACGCCCTGCCTGTTTCTCCTTCACACACGCTTGGACTGCCACCCCTTCCCTTTGCCACAGCGAGTGTTGTCCAGGAAAGAAAAACCATTACACAAAATACCGCAACTAATATTTCCGTACTTTTTTTAAATTTCATTGATTCTTACCTCACAACAATGATCCCTTCCTGATTTCAAGCTGATCAACGGTTCGCTGAGCTTTGTTAATCTGCCCAATGTGCGCGGCCCGTGAATAGACCGGACACTCATGCCCTTGACAAATCGCTGTACGTACTCTCTTAATGAACATAGAACTTATTTTCGAGAAAATCTACATCAATTTTTTATATGCCTGACGGGCTTCAAAAATGCAGTCTTGGAAAGTTTGAATATGCTTTCCGGCGCCTGCCAAGATGCGGTGGTTCAGCCATGTCAACCCTTATGTCGTAAAAGGGCATCGCAATTCGGCCAATAATCAATTGAATTTATTCGCTTTAATGGAAATTATCAGGGATATGGCTTTGCGCTGTCGATGAGTCCAAGTGAGCTAAGTGAGAATCGTTTGCGCCGAAACAGCAACTCTTTGGCTCTCACGGACTGCCAATTCTTCACACGACCGGTAAAAAAAATTCAACTATAGGAGACAAAAACTCGTTTGCCAAACCAGCCCCCAGTTTCTATCGTTTTTGCATTATTGCTTGTGTCACGTTGATTCGTGACACGCGTTTTGCTGTAAAAATAAATTAAAAACCAGGAACCTGTCCAATACATGTGACCCTGATAATGTTGCGAGCGGCTATCAATTGTTCGAAAAAATTGTAAATTTGTCGAAATACAGCAATTGTTCAAAACTGGGTTGTCCAATCATAAAAGTGACTCCAAGAGTGCATTTTATCATCCGGTCGTCGGAGCGCTTAAATCACACAAATAGTGGGGATCGATCATGAAAAGCAGCAACAACGCAAGCCAAGAAGGTCGTAAACTGGAACTCACCCCCCTCGCCAAGGCCATACGGCAGCACAGACGCCTGATGCAGGTCTCCCTGCTGGCGGCTTCATCCACCATGGCGGTTGCCCCCGTTCTGGCGCAGTCCGCGGAAGGCGATGAACTCATACTCGAAGAAATCACGGTGACTGCGCACGAAGCGGGAGCAAAGCCTGCAGGATGTACCGGTCAGCGTCATGGCGCTTACTTCCCGGGCCATTGAACAATTGGGAATCCAGAGTTTCACGGACTACGTTCTGCAAATTCCCAATATTTCCTTCAAGAGTTTTGGTGCGCCCGGTGGAGCGACGATTTACATGCGCGGAGCCTCTGACGGCGGTGATGCCAACCCTTCCGGCTCAACCCCCAGCGTGGGCCTGTATCTCGATGAGCAGCCGGTTACCGCCATTGGTGCGAACCTGGACATCCATATCTACGACATCGAGCGTATCGAGGCCCTGGGCGGCCCGCAGGGCACGCTGTTCGCGCCAGCTCACAGGCCGGCACGGTGCGCATCATCACCAACAAGCCCAGCACGGATGGCTTTGAAGCCGGCTTCGACCTGGGTGGTTACGGCACCAGCGGCGGCGATGCCAGTTATTCGGTGGAAGGCTTTGCCAATATACCCCTGGGTGAACGCGCAGCCTTGCGGGTGGTCGCCTGGTACCTGAAGGAAGGCGGCTGGATCGATAATGTTGCCGGCACGAGAACCTATCAGCTGGAGGGGGGTTACGGTTACAACCCGAACAACTTCGGCAGAACCCGCACGATCAACAACGACCACCTGATCGGGAACGATATCAATGAACTCGACAAAGCCGGTCTGCGCGCTTTGCTGCGCGTTAACCTGAGCGACAACTGGACCGGTACAATCGGTGTTATAACCCAGAAAACGGATTCGGATGGTTTGTGGGAATATGATCCGACCATTCCCGGTAAGAGCAGCATCCAGCGGTATAATCCTGACTTCCAGGACGATAAATTCACCCAGGCTTCCCTGACGATCGAGGGCAATTTCGCTAATGCCCAACTGGTCTACGCAGGCGCTTATCTGGACCGCGACGTGGATTACCAGACGGATTATTCGGCCTATGGCGAAGACGCTTACTTCGTTCCCTACTATGCCTGTGACTATTCGGCCACGGGGCCTGACCTCGAGACACAGACCAATA
>PVMK01126339.1_pt1 | contig 12959 bp, 10 predicted proteins | sample 1853481 | NCBI WGS metagenome assembly PVMK01 (sample SAMN08533507, study PRJNA380276) | Marine sediment metagenome, whole genome shotgun sequencing project.
AACTTCAGGTGACACACGCGTATGATCGCTATTCCTGAAAAAGCAAAAGAACCGTTCAAAACCGCCCTGGCGATGACCATCGCCTACGCTATCGCTTTGTCCATGAACTGGGAGAACCCCTATTGGGCTGGTTTCGCAGTGGCCTTTGTCAGCCTGGCAACGGTCGGACAATCCTTCAACAAAGCCGCTATGCGCATGTTCGGCACAGTGGTGGGCGCCGTTGCCGCACTTACCTTGATTGCCCTCTTCCCCCAGGATCGCTGGCTGTTCATGCTCTCCCTCTCTGTTTACGTCGGCTTTTGCACCTACATGATGTGCGGAGCGAAACAGCAGTATTTCTGGAATGTCTGCGGTTTTGTCTGCATTCTCATCTGCATGTCCGGCGGTGCTGATCCGGTCAATGCCTTCGACACCGCAATATTGAGGACTGAAGAGACCGGACTGGGGATCCTGGTTTACAGCCTGGTGTCGATCCTGCTCTGGCCCACCAGCAGCCGGACAGACTTTTTTGCCATCGCAGGCAGCCTGACTACAGCGCAACAACAATTGTATCGGTCCTGTTCGCCCTGATGCAAGGAGAGGGCGACATACAGCAGGTGCAAACGCTGAAAGGTCAGCTTCTGCAGGCACAAACCAGGTTTAATCAACTTCTGGATGCCGCAGAGACCGATACTTACGATGTCTGGGAACTGCGCAAGCAATGGCGATTTTATCAGGGGCAGACTCTCAAACTGACCGAAATGATCGAGCGCTGGCGCGAGGGGTTTAGTGAAATCCAGTCATTGGATCTGCCAAATTTATTGCCAGGTCTGGAAGCTTTTAATGCTGAACTTGAAATGAGGTTTGTTCAGATCGAACGCATGCTGGCTGGCCATGAGCCTGAACAGCAGCCGCTTGCCGTCGATCTCAACCTGGACATGGCAGCGGTTCGCAGCTTGTCCCATTTTGAGCGAGCGGCGCTGATTGTGGCGCGGTCGCGTTTGCAGCAGATCGAGCAGCTGACCCGGGCACAATTCGAGATAGTTGGCGATATCAACGGTTTTGGCATAGCTGCACCTTTGCCTGAGACAACAGGGGTTATCTCGATCCGATTTGTACCCGACCCGGATCGCATGCTGGCTGTCATCCGGGTCATGTCGACCTTGTGGCTGGCTTATCTGGCCTTAATTTACGTGGATAGCGTCCCTGGTGGCGGAGGTTTTGTGACTATGGCCGGCGTGATGGGGATGATTGTCGCGAGCATGCCCCAGTTTTCGATCACGAAGATGTTTGCTCCGGTTGCCGTGAGCATGGTTTTCGCCAGTTTGGTCTATATTTTTGTCCTGCCCAAGCTGTCAAGTTTTCTTGGCCTCGGACCTCTGCTCTTTGCCGTGACTTTTGCGATCGGTTACTTATTTTCCGCACCTCAACAGATGCTGGGCAAGCTTTTCGGCCTGGCTATGTTCGTGTCGATCGCGTCCATCTCCAACCAGCAGAGCTACAGTTTCATGGTCGTCGCGACCAACGTCTTGATGTGGTCGCTGGTGCTTTTGCTTGTGGCGGTGACAGCGCATTTCCCCTTGACGCTGCGCCCGGAAAAAGCATTTTTACGTCTACTTGGCCGCTACTTTCGCAGCTGTGACTACCTGTTATCCTGTATACATCGGGACTTGCAGCACACTGAGACAGCTTCCGACCGCTGGAGAAAGGCATTCCATCTCCGTGAAGTCTCCAACCTTCCGGCAAAACTTGGGGCATGGGCCAGGTTTCTGGATTTCAAATTGCTGCCCGGCACTTCACCGCCGCAGGTTCAAGGTATTGTGACCAGCCTGCAGGAACTTACTGGCCGTATCCGGGAATTACACGAGGAACGCAACTCTCCCCAAGCACCATTCTTGGTCCATGAGTTGAGCGAAGAGGGCCGGAGCTGGCGGCTCAGTGCGCAGAGGGCCTTTGCTCAACTCGGAAGTGACCCAGTCTCCGGAGATCGGGCGACACTTCGTACCAGACTGAACGAGGTCGTGGAAAGACTGGAAGCACGCATCAAGGAGATCCTGGACAAGGCTGCCGAGGGAGAGGTCAGTGCCCGTGACGGTGAACATTTCTACCGTCTGCTGGGAGCTTATCGGGGTGTTTCGGAATCGATGGTCAGATATGCCGGAAGCGCAGGCGCCATCAAGTGGGAACCCTGGCGCGAAGAACGGTTTTTATGAATCAAATACCTCATGAAGTAGCTCTCGGTGGAGTGTTCATGCCGCCGTTGCTGGTCGCGAGCATTTTGGGTGTCATTGCCGCGGTTGTCACGGCACGGCTGCTCAACCGCTACCGGGTGTCGCGTTACTTTTATTATCCGCCGCTGGTTTTCATCGCTTTGATGGTCATTTATACGGTCATCATCGGAACATTCATCGTCAGGATATAGTGCCCTGTGCGGCTAATCCTGTCTTATAATTCAGGCCCTTTTGGCCGCTGTCTTCGTTGTGCTTCCTTGACTTAACGCAAGGCTAGGACTTCGTCGGCAGCGCCTTGACAGCAACCAAAATGACTCAGAATTAACTGATACGATTAACCAAACAGGACACTAGCTTATGAAATTGCCACCGAAATATCTCTTGACCGCCGCCATTGTTCTGATTGCCGTAGTTTTGGGGCTTGCCAAATACTGGGATTACGTCGTGAACCCCTGGACCCGGGACGGTCAGGTCCGGGCCGAAGTCATCCAGGTGACACCACGCGTGTCCGGCCCGATCGTGACGCTACCGATCCTGGACAACCAGCCCGTCAAGGCTGGTGATCTGCTCTTCGAGATCGATCCAAGAACCTTTGCCGTCAGTCTCGAACAGGCGCAGGCCCAGTATGACATGACCGGAGACAGCTATCTCGGCCAGGTTGAACAGGTCGAAGCGGCCAAGGCCCGGGTCGAGGCCTCGCGAGCCACGGTGCGGCAGGCACAAAGCAGCATCAACCAGCTCGATTCCACGATCGACAAGAACAAGGCGGAATACGAACGTCAGCAGGAGATGCTGCCGAAGAAAGCGACCTCACAAAAGGCGGTGGAGAGGGCCGAGGCCAACTACAAGGTTTCGGTGGAACAACGTAAAGGGGCCGTGGCCGGCCTGGGCCAGGCCCGGGCCGGATTGAACCAGGCGAAAGCGACCCTGGCCGAAGCCCAGGCGAATTTAGGCGCGGCAGGGGATGCCAATGCCAGTATCCGGAAAGCGCGGGCAGCCGTCCGCCAGGCCGAGCTGAATCTCGAATTTACCCAGGTCCGGGCACCGGTGGATGGCTATGTGACCAATCTGAATCTGAGGTTGGGGAGCAACGCTGTTGCCAACCAACCGGCCCTGGCGTTGGTCGACGTCGGCAGCTACTGGGTGTACGGGTTCTTTAAGGAGAACTCCATTGGCAATATTCAAAAAGGCAACCAGGCGTTCATCACCTTGATGGCGTATCCGGACCACCCGATTGAGGGGACGGTCGATAGCCTTGGGTGGGGCATTGCCCAACAGGATGGCAGTACAGGGTTCGAGCTGCTACCCAATGTCAGCCCGACCTTCGAATGGATCCGCCTGGCCCAGCGGGTGCCGGTGCGAATTCACCTGGGTGAAATTCCCAAGGATATTGCCTTGCGTGTTGGGACCACAGCGTCGGTTCTGGTTAAAACCGGGACAAGCAACACGGAAGAAAAGGAATGATGTCGATGCTGCTTCGTCACCCTCTTTCAGGGTTTTGCATACTCTTCTCGCTGCTTCTCAGCGGCTGCATCAACATCGGTCCTGATTACCAACGTCCTGAGGCCGAGGTCGAACCCGATTGGATCGAGATTGAGAATTCACGGGTTACCACTGAGTCGGCTACCGACCCGAAGTGGTGGAAAAGTGCTTTTCAGGATCCAGAGCTCGATAAACTGGTCGAAGCTGCTCTGCAACAGAACTTGACGCTGCGATCGGCGGGGCTTCGCGTACTGCAGTCACAACAGCAACTGGCTATTGCTGTCGGCAACCAATATCCTCAACAACAGCAGCTCTCAGGTGTCGCAGCAAGAGAGAAGTCCGGTGGTGCAATTTTTAATAACTACAATCTTGGTTTTAATCTCGGCTGGGAGGTCGATTTCTGGGGACGTTTCAGTCGTCAGGTGGAATCCGCTTCAGCCAATCTGGACGCAAGTGTGGCCAATTATGACGGTGCCCTGGTCTCTATGGTCTCCCAGGCGGCCATTAACTATGTCCTGATCCGGACCTACCAGGAGCGGATCGAAGTGGCCAGAGACAACATAAAGCTTCAAGCTGAGAGCCTGCGGATTGCCCAGGCAAAGTTCGACGCCGGTGACGTCAGTGAACTCGACGTTGACCAGGCTGAATCTTTGCTGAATAACACCAAGGCAACGCTCTCCTCACTGGAGGTCTCTTTACAACAATTCAAGAACGCTCTGGCGATTCTCCTGGGGAATCCCCCGCAGGAATTCAATGGTTTGCTCAGTGAGAAGGCCAGTATCCCGGCTGTGCAAGCAGATGTGGCTCTGGGGATGCCGCAGGACCTGATCCGCAGGCGCCCGGATGTCCGTGCTGCCGAGCGTCAACTCGCAGCCCAGAGTGCCCAAATCGGTTTTGCCGTGACTGAGCTTTATCCGCATTTGACTATTGGTGGCGGCATCGGGACGAGCGCCATGGAGACTGGTGATCTGTTTGAAAGCAACAGCGAGACCTGGAGCCTGTTCGGTATGTTCGAATGGAACATCTTCAATTATGGGCGACTGCAGAGCAATGTCAGGCTGCAGGACGCACGTTTCCAGCAACTTCTGGTCGATTATCGTAATACCGTACTGCAGGCCCAGGGCGAAACCGAAAATGCAATCGTCGCCTATCTCAAATCCCATGAACAGTTCCAGTCATACTCTTTGGCTGCCGCAGCATCTCAGCGGGCCGTGGATGTAGCAACAATTCAGTATCAGGAAGGTGCTATCGACTTCAATACTTTGATCACCACCCTGAATGTCAACCAGCAACAACAGGACTTGATGACGGCAACTCAGGGCAGCGTTGCCACCAGTCTTGTCCAGGTTTATAAAGCGCTCGGCGGTGGCTGGGAGATACGCGGCGATCAGGATCCGGTCGATCTTCTTCCTGCAGAGATGAAAGAGGGTATGCGCGAGAGGACCGGAGCCTGGGAAGGAGTACTCAAATAGGAGGCTTATGCCCTTCATGTACAAGGACGTCTTTGAAAATGCAGGCTGAAGCAGTGAAAGAGAGGTATCGCTGATGTTGTTTAACGTTGCTCTAGGTGGCTTCCTGATGGTGGCGACAACCGGGATCCATGCCGGAGGGATGATACTGGCGTTGCGTATTGCTCAGATGGCAAAAAAACGAAATATGACAGGCTTTCGTGTCCTCAGGGTCAGCAGCATCATTCTTCTGATGTTTGTCACCTCTGTCCTGGAGGTGTTGGTCTGGGCTACTGCCTATCTTGCATTGAATGCGATTGAGGGGCTTGAACAGGCCGTTTACTTCTCAATGGTCACCTTCACTACGCTAGGCTATGGCGATGTTTTGCTCGATGAGAATTGGCGGTTACTCGCCTCATTCGAGGCGGCAAACGGGATCATTATGTTCGGTTGGACTACGGCGATCGTCATGGCTGTCGTACATCGCATTTTTATTGCAGAGAAGGACAAGAGTCACTGATCTTGAAAAACAGGGGAACACTGTTTTGTGGCAAACAAGATTTTTTCTGATATTTTGTGAAGAGCCTATAACATAAGACTTTGTTGCTTATGGCGGTATTGACCCTCACAGGTTGTGCCGCCAATTCGCAGTCCTTCGTCGTTACCCCGGCCGATGAACCCCGACCCGGTCCCGGGCTCTTCTCTGGGTCGGATGGTGTATTCACTGTCTATAAGACTGAGGTAGAGGAAGCCCCGTAGATTTCATAGTCGGGGGTGATTATAACAAAGAGGCGTGCCCTGTAGGGCAAGCCTCTTCTTTACCTGGTTCTCTCCATGCGTGTTACTTATTGATACCAGTATCTAATAGTCCGAGGGATTGTTGATTTGATCGATGGTCTTGATATCCTCTTTCTCGATCGGCGTAGATTCGTCTTCAAACGAAGTGTCTCCATTGATTTCGTTAATGCTCTTCATGTCTTCCTGCTCAATCGGAGTTGATTCATCCTCGATGTTTGAACCATCGTCTTTAAAGTCCGAATGAGTTTCTTTAAAGTCTGAACCAGAGCCGTCAAAGTCTGAACCGGCGGCGTAAAATGGGCAAAGCAAGGTAAGGATTGTGAAACACGTAATGACTTGAATCCTCATGGTTGGGCTCCTCTTGTTGTCTCCGTCAGGCCGTGTATCTTTTCCCTGGAATGTTCAATTACCACTTGTAGCCCTCCAGGCTGCTAGAGGTTTGTATAAGGACATGTGCTATTAATTATACATAGTTTGGAGTTGAGGTCCAAGTGATGGATTTCGTGTTTACTTTGAAGATAAGAGCGAGATGTATTGATTCTGCGAATGCCTGTTCACGTTAAACTTATCTGCTATAATCACAGGAGTCAGATGTTGCTCTGGAGGTTATCATGCAAAGAATTTTATGGTTAACAGTTGCACTTTCCTTGTTGGTCCTGACCTATGCCTCTGCAGAAATTTTTCGCTGCAGAACACCCGATGGTGTGCTGGTCATGACCGATCGAGAGACTGAACTTCCGGCTGATTGCCAACTGGTCGACGAACCCGCAGGTAAGGGCAGCTTCAACGTCGTACCCAGTGCTGAGACTACTGATACTAAGAGACCGTTGGTACCCTTTGAACGAGGAGCGGCAACAAAAAGGCAAGATATTGCTCCATGGCAGAAGGATTCCAGTGCCCTGGTTGAACGTTATAATAACGCTCTGCGAAGACGAAATCGTGAGAGCCTCGAAGTTGATAGGCTTCGTGCAACACGGGAGATTGGCCAGCTGAAACAGCAAAAAGATGAAATGCTTAATGACATAAAGGGGAGCGGTCTGAGACATGAAGACCAACAGACGATTCGGAAGACCCTGGATAAAATTCCAAAGCGGTGATCTGTCTGTCAGCCGAGGCAGGTTTCTGTAAATGCATTGACTTTATCTGTCCATTTTTAGGCTGTTTAATCTTTATTTCCTCTTGCGGGTGAAGCCCATAAGCACTACGATGAAAAATTATTCGGCAATTGATTGTGGTTGCCAGTTTTGTTTGCAAGATGTATTAGTCTTAATTGTCTATAAATATTTGAAATTGTAAGAAATTATGCCTGCCAAACTTTTTTTCAAAGAACAACTCTTTGAACGGTTGCGTTCCTTTCTCGCGTCACTGCAACGTTCTTTCCACATCAGCGAAAATACCTTCCTGATTATCCTGGCCGTCATTATCGGCCTGCTCGGTGGTCTGGGTAACTACGCTTTCCGTAAAACCATTGAATTCGTTCACTGGGGGGTTTTCGAGCAGAGCAAGCACCTGTTTGGTTATTCTCTGGAAGAATGGAGTCTGGCGCGTCTGGCGGTGGTGTTTTGCCCGGTGGTTGGCGGACTGCTGGTTATCCCGCTCTGGCACTGGTTCGGCAAGGATCTCAAAGGCGGGTTTTCCGCTTTTCTTGAAAGGGTTAACCTGCGTGGCGCCAAGCTTCAACTGAGACCAATATTCACTCGTGGCTTTGGTTCGGCGATTACTATCGGTACTGGCGGCTCTGCCGGACAGGAAGGGCCGATCGCCATGATTGGCGGAGCGATCGGTTCCCAGTTCGGTCAACTCTTTAAAATGAGTGGTGATCGTCTCAAGGTGCTGGTTGCCTGCGGCGCGGCTGCCGGTGTGGCAGCAACTTTTAATGCGCCGATTGCTGGAGTCTTCTTCGCCCAGGAGATCGTCTTGCTTGCCGCCTTCGAGCTCTCCAGCTTCACCTCAATTGTCATTGCCAGTGGTATGGCCACGGTTGTCTCCCGTGCTTTGCTCGGCAACACCTCTGAACTTCATGCGCCGGTTTACCTGGTGAACAGCTACTGGGAGCTGCTGCTCTATGTGCTGCTGGGCTTGCTGATCGGTGTTCTGGCAGCCTTGTTTATCGATACCCATTTTCGTATCAAGGACCGTTTTACGGCTCTGAAAATTCCAAAACTCGCCAAGCCTATGCTCGGCGGACTACTGGTCGGCGTGATTGGTTTTGTTTTCCCCCAGGTTTTCGGCAACGGCTACGAGTTTATCGAGAAGGTCCTGATGGGCGATCAGGCCTGGCATCAGTCTACCTGGTACCTGCTCGGTGTCCTGATTGTTATCAAAGCCGTGGCGACCTCGATTACGCTTGGCTCAGGTCTTCCCGGTGGTATTTTTGCCCCCTGTCTCTATCTTGGTGCGGTCACCGGCGGGTTCTTTGGTAATATTGCCGCCAAGATTCTGCCACAGATTCACATTGCTCCCGGTGCCTATGCTTTGGTCGGTATGGGAGCCTTTCTCTCTGCAGCGACCCATGCGCCGATGACAGCAATTTTCCTGCTGTTCGAGATTACCGACAGCTACGAGGTCATCGTACCGATTATGCTGACCTGTGTTATCGGCACCGCTGTGGCCCGACACTTCAAGAAAGACAGTCTGGAAACGGTGGAACTTTCCCGTGCTGGTATTGATTTGGAGGCGGGCAAGGAGCGTAATATCATGAAGTCATTGAAGGTTGGCGACGTCATGATTCGTGAAGTAGAGACGATTCCAGAGCATATGACGCTTGGTCAGTTTGCTCGTTTCATCGAGCAGACCCATCATACCAATTTTCCGTTGGTCAATGCGCAGGGGGAACTCTCAGGAATCATCTCGGTGCAGGACTTCATGGGCGTGGTCTTCGAACGCGACCTGATGGACCTGGTGGTGGTTAAGGAACTGGCAACCGCCAACGTCATCACGGCCCACGCTGATGAGAACCTTGACCAGACCATGCGCAAAATTGGCTACCGCAATATTGAGCAGGTGCCGGTTGTGGATCGTGAGAGCCACAAAAGACTGCTTGGCATCATCTCACGTCGCGATATTGTTACCGCTTACAACCGGGCTCTGATGACCCGTACCCTTGAGGAGCAGTAAGTGGATCTGTTAGCTCAACTCAACCCAATGCAGCAGCAGGCGGTACAGCATGACACAGGACCGTTGTTGCTACTGGCTGGTGCCGGTTCTGGAAAGACCCGTGCTCTCACACATCGGATTGCCTGGCTTATCCAGAAGTACAAGGTCGATCCCTGGCAGATCCTTGCTGTCACTTTTACCAATAAAGCCGCTGGTGAGATGAGGGAGCGTCTTGATGAATTGCTTGGCGGCAATCAGGGACTATGGGTCAGCACCTTCCACTCCATGTGTGTGCGGATTTTACGTCAGGAGATCGAAGCTCTTGGTTTTGGGCGTAACTTCTCTATTTATGATGATCAAGACCAGGAACGCCTGCTCAAGACGATCTTGCAGGAACTTGGTATTGACGATAAAACGCTGAAACCACGAACGGTGGCTGCCGCCATCGATCGAGCCAAAAACCGTGGTCTCTGGCCCGAAGACCTTGACGATGGCGATTACCAGACCGAGCAGATCACCCGTATTTACGCCCTTTATCAAGAGCGTTTGCAACAGGCCAACGCCCTGGATTTTAGCGATCTGTTGATGCAGACTGTCAGGCTTCTGGAAGAGCATCCCGCTGTTCTGGAAAAATACCGTCAGCGCTTCCATTATATTCTTGTCGACGAATTCCAGGATACCAATCAGGTTCAGTATCGGCTGGTGCATCTGCTTGCCTCCGGGCACGGTAACCTCTGTGTGGTTGGTGATGACGATCAGTCGATTTATCGTTGGCGTGGTGCAGAAGTCGGTAATATCCTCGGTTTTGAGCGCGATTATCCTGGCTGTGAGACGATCCGGCTGGAGCAGAATTATCGCTCGACCAGTACGATCCTCGATGCTGCTGGTGCTGTTGTCGCCCATAACGCTGGTCGTAAGATCAAGAAACTCTGGACAGAGAATGACGCCGGAGAAGGTATCACTCTAGAAACCCTCCCTGATGATCTCGAAGAAGGCCGCTACCTGGCCAGTGAAATCACCCGCCTGAAACGCAATGGTCGTCACCTGCGTGATATTGCCGTCTTCTATCGCACCAATGCCCAGTCCCGGGTTATTGAGGAGTCTCTGCGCAACGAACGCATCCCTTACGTGATGTTCGGTGGCACGAAGTTCTACTCGCGTATGGAGGTTAAGGACATCCTCGCTTACCTGAGGATTATCAGTAATCCGGCTGATTCGGTCTCTGCTCGTCGTATCATCAATGTTCCGGCACGTGGTATTGGCGCTGTGACTGTCAACAAGATTGCGCCTTTCGAAACAGAAGCAGGCGGCTTCCTTCCTGCCTGCCGTCAAGCATTGGAACGCGGTGCCCTAAAAGGTGCGGCCGCAGCTAAAGTTAAAGCCTTTGCCGACTTGATGGATGATTTTAAGCAACGCAGCAGTGATACACCCTATCCTCAGTTGACCTCCGAGTTGATTGAAGAGATCGGCTATGGTCCGCAGTTACTTTCGGAACGAACCGATGAGGCCCGTAATCGACTGGACAACCTGCAACAGTTACTGGCCGGTATGGAAGAGCATTTTGGTAGTGAAGGGACTCTGGAAGAATATCTGGAACAGGTGGCCCTGATTACTGATGTCGATTCATACGATCCGAGTCTTGACCGGGTGACCCTGATGACCTTACATTCTGCCAAGGGCCTTGAGTTTCCACTGGTCTTCATGGTTGGTATGGAAGAGGGACTCTTCCCACACAGTCGTTCCGCCAATAGTCAGGAAGAGCTTGAAGAGGAGCGTCGTCTCTGTTACGTCGGTATGACCCGCGCCATGGAGAAACTCTATCTGACCCATGCCCGACGGCGGCGGATTTTTGGCGACTACCAGTTTAATCCCCCCAGCGGTTTCCTGAGTGAAATTCCTGAAAAGCTTCTCGTTCAGCCTGCTACAAGTGGACTGCACAAACCGGCCAACCACAATCTGGCATCACTCTTTGATCAGACTGAACCGGACTTTTCTGACGAGGATCCTTTTGTCGATGATGAAGTGAGAATTGTCCCGGATGCTGAAGAGGGGCTGCGTATTGGCCTGCAGGTTCGTCATGTCAAGTTTGGTGTTGGCACTGTGCGCCGGATTGAGGGACAAGGTGATAGTCAGAAAGTCACGATCTATTTTCACAAACCGGCCAACCACAATCTGGCATCACTCTTTGATCAGACTGAACCGGACTTCTCTGATGAGGATCCTTTTGTCGATGATGAAGTGAGAATTGTCCCGGATGCGGAAGAGGGTTTGTGTATCGGTATTCAGGTTCGTCATGTCAAATTCGGGGTTGGTACTGTTCGCCGTATTGAAGGACAGGGCGATAGCCAGAAGGTCACGGTCTACTTCCATCGTCTTGGTCCGAAAAAGCTTCTGGTCAAATTCGCTGGACTTGAACCTGCCTGATAAACAATAAACTCGTAACGCAAAGACGCCAAGAAAAGCCAGTAAAGACGCAAAGGGTAGGGGGTATAAAAAATAGTTCCTCACAATGTTTTCGAGGAGGTCAATCATGTCGAAATGGGTCTTGTCCGTTCTGCTTGGTGGAACAGTGGTCCTTGTCTCTCTTGTCCCAGTGTTCGGAAAAGAAATTATCAGCACTCTGGCCGATCAGCAGGAAGTCGCTGTTACCATTTACAATGAAAACCTGGCGCTGGTGCGTGACCAACGGCAGGTGACTCTGCCGGAGGGGACAGTTGACCTTGCTATGCGTGAGGTGAGTGCCAGGATTCGTCCGGAAACAGCTTTGTTGCGTAGCCTGACTCGTCCCGGCGGGTTGACTATCCTGGAGCAGAACTTCGATTTTGATCTCCTGACTCCTCGTAAACTGCTTGAAAAATATGTCGGCAAAGAGGTTCAGCTGGTTCGTACACATCCGGAAACCGGTGAGGATCGTTTTGAAACAGCGAGAGTTCTGGCGGCTAACGATGGTGTGGTTCTGCAAATCGGTGACCGGATAGAGACCGGTGTGCCGGGGCGGCTGGTTTTTCCCGATGTGCCGGAGAACCTGCGTGATCGTCCGACCCTGGTTATCTCGCTCGATAATGCAAAAGCCGGTCAGCAGACGACGGAGCTCAGTTACCTGACCAGCGGACTTGGCTGGCGGGCCGATTATGTTGCCGAGTTGAATCAGAACGATACGGCCTTGGACCTCTCTGGCTGGGTGACCTTGACCAACCAGAGCGGGACGACCTATCGTAATGCTCTGCTGCAATTGATGGCCGGGGATGTCAACCGCGTGCAGGATCAACTGCGTGTTCGCAAAACCATGATGATGGAGAGTGTTGCCGTCGGAGCGGCGTCTCCGCAGATGCGCGAAGAAGGTCTGTTTGAATATCATCTCTACACCCTGCAGCGGCCAACCACGCTTCGTGACAATCAGACCAAGCAGGTTTCTCTTCTCAATGCGGCTGGTGTTGCCGTGAACAAAGAGTTCCGCCTGCAAGGCAACCCTTATTATTATCGTGGCCGTCAAGGCGATCTGGGGCAGAAGCTCAAGGTCGGGGTCTTCGTGGAATTTGATAACCGCAAAAAAGACAATCTGGGCATGCCGCTACCGAAAGGGGTCGTGCGAGTCTACAAGCAGGATAAACAGGGGCGTCCGCAGTTTGTCGGTGAAGATCGTATCGATCACACTCCGGAGAACGAAACAATGCGCCTCAAACTTGGTGATGCCTTCGATGTGACGGCCGATCGCAAGCAGACTGATTTTCGTAAGCTGGGTGGTGATAGTCGTTACAACTATCGTTTTGAGAGTGCTTATGAGATCAAGTTGAAGAACGCCAAGGATGAAGAGGTTATGGTTACGATTGCTGAACCGGTCCCCGGAGACTGGCGAATCCTTAGTGAGAGCCACAAGCACAATAAGGCTTCAGCTGATACGGCTCTTTGGCAGATCAAGATACCG
>PVMK01145228.1_pt1 | contig 12957 bp, 23 predicted proteins | sample 1853481 | NCBI WGS metagenome assembly PVMK01 (sample SAMN08533507, study PRJNA380276) | Marine sediment metagenome, whole genome shotgun sequencing project.
CGTGATCGTTCGGACGACGAGCTGCGCAAGGGGCTTGGGGATCTCGAGGAACAGCTCTTCAAGCTGCGCTTCCAGAAGTCGACGGGGCAGATCGAGAATCCAATCAAGATCCGCGAGGTCCGCAAGGACATCGCTCGCGTGCTGACGGTAATGGGCGAACGTCAGACCGAGGAGGGCGTGTGATGAGCACTGATGTCAAGGCTTCGCGCAAGACCACCAAGGTGGGTCTGGTGACCTCCAGCGCCGCCGACAAATCAATCGTGGTGAAGGTCGAAAATTTGATCATGCATCCGTTGTATTCAAAGTTCGTGCGCACCTCGTCGAAATTCATGGCGCACGACGAAGAGAACGCCTGCAACGAGGGTGACCGGGTGCTCATCGAGGAGTGCCGTCCGCTGTCCAAGCGCAAGCGCTGGCGGGTCCGCAAGGTCCTCGAGCGGGCACAGTAGCCGGGAGGTCGAGCGATGATCCAAATGGGAACCATGCTTCAGGTCGCCGATAACTCCGGCGCGCGTCGGTTGCAGGCCATTCGCCAGCTCGGCGGATCGGCGGCGCCCCGTTATGCCGGCCTCGGCGACATTATCGTGTGCTCGGTCAAGGAGGCTGCGCCCGAATCCGAAATCAAAAAGGGCACCGTGGTCAAGGCCGTCGTGGTCCGCACCAAGTTCCGCGCTCGCCGTCGCGACGGGACGTATATCCGTTTCGACGAGAACGCCGTTGTGCTGATCACCCCAGAGAACGACCCGGTCGGCACCCGTGTCTTCGGGCCGGTGGCCCGTGAGCTGCGCGAGAAGCGATTCATGAAGATCGTGTCGTTGGCGCCAGAGGTTTTGTAGGAGCGAGCATGAAGATCAAAAAGGGTGACACCGTCGAGGTCATTTCCGGCAAGGATTCCGGCACACGGGGCCGGGTCCTGGTCATCGATCGCCACCGGGAGCGGCTGGTGATCGAGGGCGTGAACATGATCAAACGTCATACGCGGCCCAACCCGCAGAAAAATGTAAAGGGCGGAGTCGTTGAACGCGAGGCGCCGATTCACGTTTCCAACGTGATGGTGATCTCGCCGGACAGCGGACAACGCTCCCGGATCGGGTTTCGAATCCTGGACGACGGGCGGAAGGTCCGCGTTGCCAAGGTCGACGGCGCGATTCTCGACCGATAGGAGGGACGATGGCGCGCTTGGAAGAAAAATATCGTGAGGAGGTCGTCCCCCAGCTCCAAAAGGAGTTTGGGCTGACCAACCCGATGCAGGTGCCGAAAATCACCAAGATCACCTGCAATATCGGGGTCGGCGAAGCCAGCCGCAACGCCAAGCTACTCGACGTTGCGATGGAGCAGCTCGCGAACATTACCGCCCAACTGCCCGAGATGCGAAAGGCGCGGAAGTCGATCGCAGCTTTCAAGCTCCGTGAAGGCACGCCGGTAGGCGCGAAGGTAACCCTGCGGCGGGAGCGAATGTACGAATTTCTGGATCGTCTGATTTCGATCGGGCTGCCCCGGGTGCGCGACTTTCGCGGCATTTCGGCGAATGCCTTCGACGGTCGCGGTAACTACACCCTCGGCATTCGCGACATCCTGGTCTTTCCGGAGGTCGACTATCAAAAGATCGAAGGAATCATGGGTATGAACATCACCATCACGACGACGGCACCAACCGATGATCAGGCGCGAGCGCTCCTGGCCGGTTTGGGCATGCCGTTCAAGAGCCGTTAGGAGGCACCGTGGCACGCAAGGCAATGATCGCGAAAAGCCTGAAGACGCCGAAATTCAAGGTTCGTCAGCGCAACCGCTGCCGGGTCTGTGGTCGACCGCGGGGTTATATGCGCAAGTTCCAGTTGTGCAGAGTGTGCTTCCGCAAACTGGCCCTCGAGGGGTATCTCCCCGGGGTTACCAAGGCGAGCTGGTGAGGAGTGCATCATGAGCATGACTGATCCGATTGCCGATCTGCTGACGCACATCCGGAACGCAACCTCCGTGCGCCACGATCGCACCGATGTTCCGGCGTCGAAAATGAAGCTCGAGATCGCGAAGATTTTTAAACAGGAAGGGTACATCCGCACCTTCAAGGTGCTCGAGGAGGGTCCGCAGGGAACTATCCGCATCTACCTCAAGTACGCCGACGACGGCGAACCGGTGATCCACGGACTGCAACGGGTTTCGCGCCCGGGCTGCAGGATCTACCGAGGGGTGGAGGATTTGCCCAAGGTCCGCAACGGGCTCGGCGTTGCGGTGATCTCGACCAACCGGGGCGTCGTCACTGACGAGCAGGCGAGAGGTCTGCAAGTGGGTGGCGAAGTTCTGTGTGAGATCTGGTAGGAGGCGTCATGTCACGGATTGGAAAACAACCGGTTCCCGTGCCCAAGGGGGTCGATGTTCAAATTGCCGAAGACCTGATCTCGGTCAAGGGCCCGAAGGGGCAGCTCCAGGTGAAGCTGTTGCCCGGCATCTCGGTGGTGGTCGAGTCCGTAAGCGACAATGTCAGCCGCGCCGATGACGAGGGTCAGACGCGCTCGTATCACGGGCTGGTGCGCGCCCTGCTGGCCAACGCCACGACCGGCGTCTCTGAAGGCTGGTCGAAGGAGCTCGAGATCGTCGGCATCGGCTACCGTGCCGAAAGCAAGGGCAAGATTGTCACCTTCAACCTCGGTTACTCGCATACCATCGACTTTCCGGTACCCGAGGGAATTGAGATCGATGTCGATGCGAAGGCCAACAAGGTGATGGTGAAGGGCTTCGATCGCCAACAGGTCGGCCAGATCGCGGCCGAAATCCGTGCCCTGCGACCGCCTGAGCCGTACAAGGGCAAGGGTATCCGCTACTCCGACGAGCGGGTCCGCACCAAGGCTGGTAAGCGGGCGGCGACAACAGTATGAGTCGGGTTCAGACCGTAGCAGGAGGATCTGAGGTATGAGGGTTACAGATCGTAAGCAACGCCGGGTGAAGGCGAAGCGCCGTTATCGCGCGGCCGTTCGTGGAACCGCCGACAGGCCGCGTCTGTCGGTATATCGGAGCTTGCGCCACGTCTATGCGCAAATTATCGACGATGACAAGGGCGTCACCCTTGCTTCCGTGTCGACCCTCGAAAAGGAGACGTCCGGTGGCCTCGACGCAACCGGCAATCGTGAGGCCGGCAAGGTGCTCGGGAAGTTGATTGCCGAACGGGCCAAGGAGCAGGGCGTGGAATCCGTAGTCTTCGATCGTGGAGGCTTTCGGTATCACGGTGTGATTCAGGCGTTTGCCGATGGGGCCCGCGAAGCGGGTCTGAAGTTTTAGAGACGACCGGGTTAGGGGTTGCCGACAATGATGAACCGAGAGTCCGAATTCGCTGAGACAGTCGTTCACATCAACCGCGTTGCCAAGGTGGTAAAGGGCGGGAAAAACTTTTCCTTCTCCGCGGTTGTGGTTTGCGGTGATGGCGCCGGCAAGGTCGGCTACGGTACCGGCAAGGCTCGTGAGGTGCCGCCCGCAATTCAGAAGGCGAGCGAGCAGGCTCGCAAAGAGATGGTGAAAATCCCCCTGGTCAGCGGTACGGTGCCGCATCTCATATGGGGACGTTGGGGAGCCACCAAGGTTCTGCTACGTCCGGCATCCCCCGGTACAGGCGTCATTGCCGGCGGTGGGGTGCGTGCAGTGATGGAATCAGCTGGTGTGGCCAACGTGCTGACCAAGATCGTCGGCAGCCGCAATCCGTTCAACGTGGTCCGTGCCACCTTCGACGCTATCGACCAGTTGATGACCCTGGGCGAGGTGCAGCGTCTGCGCGGTATTGACATCACTGCCGAGGTGGACGCCGGATCCGAACCCCAGAGCGCCCCAGCCGAGGAGACCGTCGACGCCGTGGCGGTTGAGGAGGTTGAAAGCTCATGACCGCAGAAAAGAAGGATCCAAAGGCCGCCGCCAAGGCGACGGCGAAAAAGGCGCCTGCAAAGAAAGCAGCCGCCAAGAAGGCGGCTCCGAAAAAAGAGTCGGCAAAGAAGCCTGCCGTGAAAAAGGCACCTGCCAAGAAGGCCGCCCCCCAAAAGACGGCCGCGCCGAAGAAGGCTGCGCCGAAGAAGGTTGCCGCCAAGGCGCCGGCGAAGAAGGCTGCGCCGAAGAAGGCTGCCGCCAAGGCGCCGGCGAGTAAGGCTGCGCCGAGGAGGACTGCACCGAAGAAGGCTGCCGCCAAGGCGCCGGTGAAGAAGGCCGCACCGAAGACGGCGACGGCAAAAGCCTCCAAGAGTGGAAAGATTCTCAAGATCACGCAGGTGAAGAGTCAGATCGGTTTTGCGAAGAAGCAGAAGCGGGTGCTGGCCGGGCTCGGGCTCGGTCGTATCGGCCGAACAGTTACCAGGGGCGACGACCCGTGCATCCGAGGCATGGTTGCCAAGGTCATCCATCTGGTCTCGGTCGAGGAACTGGAGGGGTGAGCCATGGAACTTCATGATCTGCATCCGGCGCCGGGCGCCAAGCGCACGCGCAAGCGGGTCGGGCGGGGCCCCGGCTCGGGCAGCGGCAAGACCGCAGGGCGAGGCAGCAAGGGTCAAAAATCGCGCAGCGGATACTCTCGACGCTACGGTTTTGAGGGTGGTCAAATGCCGCTCGTGAGGCGAATCCCCAAGCGCGGGTTCACCAATATTTTCAGAGTCGAGTTTCAGGTCGTGAATTTCCGCGACCTCGAGCGGGTCTTCTCCGAAGGTGACACCGTGTCGCCGGAGGTCCTGGTCGAAAAGGGTCTGGTCCGCGGCGGCAAGCGGCCGATCAAGGTTCTTGCCGACGGCGATCTCAGCAAGAAGCTCATCGTCCAGGCCCACAAGTTCTCCGGTTCGGCGCGGGCCGGCATCGAGAAGGCCGGCGGCAGTTGCGAGGTGGTGACGTCGTGATCGAGAGCTTCCGCAATATCCTCGCCATTCCGGACCTCCGCCGGCGCGTGTTCTTCACGTTTGCGTTGCTTGCGGTCTACCGGTTGGGGTCGTTCATTCCGATTCCGGGTATCGATCCGGTGGCGATTGCCGAGTTCACGAAGGCGGCCGAGGGCACCCTGCTCGGGTTCATCAACCTTTTCTCGGGCGGCGCGCTCGGTAGGATGACGGTCTTTGCGCTCGGTATCATGCCGTACATTTCGGCATCGATCATCCTCCAGCTGTTGACGGTGGTGTGGCCGTATCTCGAGAAGCTCTCCAAGGAGGGCGAGCTCGGCCGCCGCAAGATCACCCAGTACACCAGGTACGGCACGATCGTGCTGTCGGTGATCCAGGGCATGGGCATTTCATTCTTCCTCGAGCGGACGACTGCTCCGGGCGGCGCGCTGTTGGTGCCGGAGCACCTCCAGGGATGGGGGATTCCGTCTCCTGACGGTGCTCACGTTGACCACAGGTACGGCATTCGTGATGTGGCTTGGCGAGCAGATTTCGGAACGCGGAATCGGCAACGGCATCTCGTTGATCATCTTCGCGGGAATCGTCGTCGGACTGCCGGGGGCGATCATCAACACCATCACCGACATGCAGACCGGAGCGTTGAGCATCATCACGGTCGTTCTGCTGGTCGTCTTCATGATCATGGTGGTGGCCGCGATCGTGTACATGGAACGTGCGCAACGTCGCATTCCGATCCAATATGCCAAGCGGGTCGTGGGTCGAAGAGTGTACGGCGGTCAGAGCACCTACCTGCCGTTGCGCCTCAACACCGGAGGTGTGATCCCGGTGATCTTCGCGGCCTCGATCATGTCCTTTCCGCAGACCCTCGGCCAGATGATCGACAACAGGTGGCTGCAAAAGATCACCGAGGCCCTGGCATGGGGCGAGCCGATGTACAACCTCGTCTACTTCATGTCGATCGTGTTCTTCTGCTACTTCTACACCTCGATCATCTTCAACCCCGAGGACACCGCCGAGAACATGCGAAAGTACGGTGGGTTCATCCCGGGAATCAGGCCCGGCAAGCGGACCGCCGAGTTCATTGACAAGGTGCTTACCCGTATCACCCTGGTGGGCTCGATCTACCTGGCGGTGGTGGCGATTTTGCCGAATATCCTGATTGCGGGATTCAAGGTCGCGACGATTCCGTTTATCGGGCCAACGCTCGATGCCTTCCTGCCCGCCTGGTTCACTCAGGGGCTCGGGGGTCAAGTTCTTCTTCGGCGGCACCTCGCTGCTGATCGTAGTCGGCGTCGCCATGGACACGGTCAACCAGATCGAGTCACAACTGGTTATGCGCCACTACGACGGGTTCATGCGTCGTGGCCGGGTTCGCGGGAGGCGCGGGTAAGCCCATGATCTGCCTCAAGTCCGAACGCGAGCTGGAGACCATGGACAGGGCCAACGCCCTGGTTCATCGGGTGCTCCGTGCGGTCGAGAACGCTGCCGGTCCGGGGGTATCCACCGGCGAGCTCGACAAGCTCGCCGAGGAGATGATCCGTGCCGACGGGGGCATCCCGGCGTTCAAGGGTTATCGTGGGATTTCCGGCCACCCTTTGTACCTCGATCAACGACGTGATCGTGCACGGCATCCCGAATGGAAAGAACCGCCTCCGCGACGGCGATCTCGTCAGCGTGGACTGCGGCGTTCTTCTCGACGGCTTCTACGGCGACGCTGCGGTGACCTTTGGTGTTGGAACCGTGAGCGCGGAGGCGCAGCGGCTAATGGATGTGACCCGGAGATGCCTCGATGACGCGGTGGCCGCGGTGACACCGGAGGGCCGGCTGGGCGATGTCGGCGCGGCGGTCCAGAAGCGCGCCGAGGAGGCCGGTTTCGGCGTCGTACGGGAGTTTGTGGGCCATGGAATCGGTCGCGATCTTCACGAAGAGCCGCAGGTCCCCAACTACGGAAAGGCGGGCCGCGGCCCGCGCCTCAAACCGGGCCTGGTCATCGCCATCGAGCCAATGATTACCGGCGGTAGCTGGCGGGTGTCGATCGACGACGACGGCTGGACAGCAAGGACAGAAGACGGTAGACTCGCAGCCCATTTTGAGTACTCGGTGGCAGTCACTGTCGACGGTCGCCGTGTGCTCGGTTCTGAGGAGTCGATTCATGCCTAAGGAAGAAGCGATTGAAGTGGTGGCCACAGTTGTCGAGCCACTTCCCAATGCGATGTTTCGCGTCGAATTGGAAAACGGCCACGAGGTGCTGGCCCACATTTCCGGCAAGATGCGGAAACACTTCATCCGCATTCTTCCGGGCGACAAGGTTTTGGTGGAGCTCTCTCCTTATGATCTGAAGAGAGGGCGCATCGTATACCGCTACAAATAGGGAGGGCGGCGATGAAAGTTCGTCCATCGGTCAAGAAAATGTGCGCAAATTGTAAGATCATTCGCCGCAAAGGTGTTGTTCGGGTGATCTGCGTCAATCCCAAGCACAAGCAGCGACAGGGTTGATCTGGGAGGTATCTGGTGGCACGTATTGCAGGCGTTGATTTGCCGGCCGGCAAGAGGGTCGAGATCGGTCTGACCTATATCTATGGGATCGGGCGGACCCGCGCGAAGAAAATTCTGGAGACGGCAAAGGTTGATGAGGGCATCAAGGTCAAAGACCTTTCCGAAGACGAGGTTCTGAGGATCCAGCAAATCATTCAGGCCGAGGGTAAGGTCGAGGGTGATCTCCGAAGAGAGGTCGCCATGAACATCAAACGGCTCATCGAGATCGGAAGCTATCGAGGCATTCGACACAGGCGAGGGCTGCCGGTACGGGGTCAGAGGACCCACACCAATGCTCGTGGGCGCAAGGGCCCGCGGCGCCAGGCCGTAGCCGGCAAGAAGCAAGTCGTGAAGAAATAAGATACATGGTCGGCAGGCAGGAGATACAGTATGGCCACTGAACACAAAGCTGGGCGAAAGTCGCGTCGGGAGCGCAAGAACGTGCCCCACGCCGTGACCCACATCCACGCCACATTCAACAACACCATCGTTACCTTTGTGGATCCGAGCGGCGGCACCCTGTGCTGGTCCTCGGGAGGACGCATCGGCTACAAGGGTTCGCGCAAGGGCACCCCCTTTGCGGCCCAACTGGCCGCCAAGAGCGCGGCCGAGCAGGCCCAGGACCATGGCGTGCGATCGGTCGATGTGCAGGTCAAGGGACCCGGACCGGGCCGCGAGTCGGCGATCCGAGCGGTTGCCGCGAGCGGGCTCGACATCAAGAGTATCCGTGACGTGACTCCGATCCCCCACAACGGATGTCGTCCGCGCAAACGGCGCAGAGTGTAGGAGAGGAAAGTACATGGCACGATACCGAGGACCCGTATGTCGGCTCTGCCGCCGCGAGGGCATGAAGCTCTTTTTGAAGGGCGAGCGGTGCTACAAGGAAAAGTGCGCGATCGAGCGTCGCAATGCCCCTCCCGGCCAGCACGGGATGGGCCGCCGGCGCAAGGTTCGCGCCTATGGTGTGCAGCTCAGGGAAAAGCAGAAGCTGCGCCGCATCTTTGGTCTCCTCGAAGGCCAGTTCCGGCGTACATTTGACGAAGCGAACCGGCGCAGGGGCGTCACCGGTGACACCTTGTTGCAACTTCTCGAGCTTCGGCTCGACAATGTGGTCTACTCGCTTGGCTTCGCCACCTCCCGAACCCAGGCCCGACAGCTCGTGCGCCACGGCCACATCAACGTCAACGGCCGCCGGGTAGATATCCCGTCGTTTCGAGTCAGTCCGGGAATGGAGATTTCCGTGCGCGAAAAGAGCCGCAAGAACCTCCACATCATGGAGGCGGTGGAATTTGCGCAGGGTCGGGGAATCCCTCCCTGGCTCGAGCTCGATGCGGAGGCTTTCAACGGAAAGGTTCTCGAGAACCCGGCCCGCGAAGATATCCGCTTCCCGATTCAGGAACAGCTCATTGTCGAGCTGTACTCGCGATAAGGTGGAGGGCAAATGATCTGGCAGGATTTTCAGCTACCGGCGCAAGTGCAGCCGGAAGAAGAGGGACACACCTCTACCTTTGCGCGGTTTCTCGCACAGCCGTTCGAGCACGGATGGGGCACCACCTTGGGCAATACCCTGCGGCGGGCACTCCTTTCCTCGATCCCGTCGGCGGCCATTACTGCGGTCAAGATCGAAGGTGCGGATCACGAGTTTTCGGCGGTTCCCGGAGTGGTCGAAGACGTCACTGACATCATCCTCAACCTCAAGAGGATTCCGCTCAAGACACACAGCCAGGAGCCGACCTTCCTGACCCTGGAAGCAAAGGGCCCGGGCGAGGTCACCGCAGGACAGTTCGCGGGCTCGAGCCAGGTCGAGGTAATCGACCCCGACGTTCATGTGGCGACCCTGTCCGCCGGTGGCAAGTTGAAGATGACCGTACGGGTGGCCTCCGGTCGCGGATATGTCCCGGCGGAGGAGAACCAGACCGAAGATCTCGACGTCGGCTTCATTCCCGTCGATTCGGCCTACTCGCCGGTGCGCAAGGCGAACTTCCGGGTAGAGATGGCCCGACTCGGCCGCATGACCAACTACGAGCGGTTGGTGATCGAGGTGTGGACCAACGGCACGATCACCCCAGAGGAGGCGCTCAGCCAGGCCGCCCAGCTGGTCCAGGGCCACATGGAAATTTACACCTCGTTGGCAGAAGTTGAAGAGCCGCAGATTCCACCCGAGGCTGAGGTCGAGCCCGAGAAGGAAGACAGCATCCTCGACGACTCGATCGAGACCCTCGAGCTTTCGATACGGTCCATGAACTGCCTCAAGAATGCCAACATCCGGACATTGCGCGACCTCGTGAGCCGTTCCGAAAAGGAAATGGTGGAGATTCGCAATTTCGGCGAAAAGTCCCTCAAAGAGGTACGTTCCAAGCTCGAGGTCATGGGCCTCGGCTTTGGGATGAACCTCGATCTGTAGGAACGGGAGACTCCCATGCGACACCGAGTACGCGGCCGCAAGCTGGGCCGCACTACAGCCCACCGCAAAGCGTTGTTCCGCAATCAGCTCACAGCCCTCTTCACCCACGAGAGGATCATCACGACCCTGGCCAAGGCCAAGGAGCTCCGCCCGATGGCCGAGCGCATGGTCACTCTTGCGGGCACCGGCTCGCTTCCGGCGCGTCGCAAGGTTCTCACCTGGGTTCCCGACAAGGAGATCGTACGCCTTCTCTTTGACGATATTGCGCCGCGGTTTACCGACCGTCCGGGCGGCTACACCCGCATCATGCGCCTCGGCCGCAGGCATGGAGATGGTGCTGAAATGGCGATCATCGAGTTTGTCGACTACGACCTCGCCGACCACGAAGAGGGCGGAAGTTCGTCGAAGGAAAAGGGATCTCTGATAGACCGCGCCAAGGGACTGTTCGGTGGTGGCGCCAAGGCAGAGGCCGAGGAGACCGGGGACGAAGCAGAGGTGGCCGGGGAAGTTACCGAAGAGATTGTCGAGGCCGAGCCGACCGGGGACGAGACCGACGTAGTCGTCGAGGCTGCCACAGTCGAGGAGTCCGAACCGGTCGAGGCCGATGCAACTGAAGAGATCAAAGCCGAGGAGGCCGAAGCTCCCACGGATGAATCAACCGAGGAGCCGGAGGCCGTCGACACTGCTCCGGTCGAGGATGAGGCCGAGGATGCTAAAGACCCGGAGGCTGTCGAGACTACCGAGGCAGAAGAAGAGAAGAAGGACTGACGCAACATTCCTCGATCTCTTCACCCGCCGTGTTCAGTTTTTAGTTTTAGGTTTTGAGTTATCCCCCCCAGATGACCCCGGGGCTTGGCTGAGTCACGACGTGTCCGTAACTCAAAACTCATAACTCAAAACTCAAAACTTGAGAGATTCGGCTGTTCAGACGCTGATCGTGTCGCCGAGCTCTGGAATCACCGGCTCCCACCCGAACTCCTCCTTCAGCCGCTCCGCGAACACCTGCTGTGCGTCGTACTCACCGTGAATCAACACCACCTTCTCGGGATCCCGTTCGCGGCGCTCCATCCAGATCATGAGTTCGCCCGCATCGGCGTGCGCGGAGAGGCCTGAGATCCTTTGAATGTGTGCCTTCACCGGTATCCACTCTCCGTGGATCTTGATCTTCTCCTCGCCATCGACGAGACGCCGGCCCTTGGTCCCCTGGGCCTGGTAGCCGACAAAGATGACCGTGTTCTTTTTGTCGGGGAGGCGCAGCTTGAGGTGATGGAGGATCCTGCCGCCGGTCGCCATCCCGGAGGCCGAGATGATGATCGCCGGTCCGTCGATCGAGTTGAGTTTTCGAGAATCGCGCGAGGAGCGCGTGACCTCCATGGTCGGAGGGAAGATCGGGTTTTCCTGGTTGGCGAAAAACTCGCGCATTTCGACATCGTGCTCGGCTATGAATCGGGTGTAGAGCGAGGTTGCCTCGATACCCATCGGGCTGTCGAGAAAGACGGGAATCTGTGGAAGATCCCCGTCCACCATGAGCTCATGGAGCATGTACAGGATCTCCTGGGTGCGGTCGATCGCGAAGGCGGGGATGATGATCACCCCGCCCCGTTCCAGCCCCGCCTTGACCTCGTCACCCAACAGGGTGCGGGGGTCTGCGTCGCCGTGGAAGCGGTCGCCGTAGGTCGACTCGATGAAGAGAACGTCGGATCCGGGATAGGACACCGGTTCGCGCAGTATCGGTACGCCATAACGTCCGACATCGCCCGAAAAAGAGATCGTCTTGTGCTTGCCGCCGGAGACCTTGGTCTCCAGCTCCACCGCCGCAGCGCCGAGGATGTGGCCCTGGCGATGGTAGCGGAAGCGGATGCCGGGGTGGAGCTCGTGCCAGTGATCGAAGGGCACCGCCTCGAGGCGTTTGAGAGCCGCGCGGGCATCGGCCATTCGGAAGAGCGGCAGTGCGGGCTTGTGCTTGGAGTACCCCTTTTTGTTGGCGAAGCGCGCCTCCTCCTCGTTGATGTGGGCGGCATCTGGGAGGAGGACGCCGAGGAGGGACTTGGTGGGAGGCGTGCAGTAGACGGGGCCGTCAAAACCCTTGCGGCACAATCGGGGCAGAAAGCCGGAATGGTCGATGTGGGCATGGGTCAGGACCACCGCATCGATGTCATGCGCGGGGTGGGGCAGGGGCTTCCAGTTGAGGCGCCGGTTGGCGGCCGGGCCCTGGAAAAGCCCGCAGTCGATAAGCGCGTGGAAGTGCTTCCAGGAGAGCAGGTATTTCGAACCCGTCACGCAGCGACCAGCGCCCAACACCGTGATCTTCATCAATCCTCCGCCCGGCGATCCTAGCGCGCCCCAGCGCATGAAGCCACCAGACTGGTATCCGCCCGCCGTCCGCGGTCTTCGACCGCGGCCACGCGGTCTCGGCCGAGGTCTCCTCCGAGAGCAAGCTCTCGTCGGAGCCATCGACCTCGCCCGCTGCGCGCCTTTGGCGCGCCGGCGGGCTGCATTCGAGCGGCGGGACGCTGTCGTGCGCCTTTTTTCCCGCCCCCACCCCCCGCCCACCCGCCCTCGGAAAGCCACGACGGGCTGCGCCCGGCGAGGCTTTCCGAGAGGTAGGAGTGATAAATGGCCTTTGGGGATAATTGTGGTTCGTCGACGGTGCTGGTTTGCTGTGCGTGGCAAGAACTCCCAGGTTCCTCGTACCGGGAGAATGGAGGGGAACAGGAGGGGGCTGTCGGGGCCCTTGTGGGGCTTTGTCCCGCCTGCCTGCCGGCCCTCCGCAATAGTGCCACGCCGACTCAGGCTCCCCGGCAAAAGATTGAGGTGTCGGGACGTCAAATCCGAAATCCGAAATCCGAAATTCTAAATCCTCCGCTCCTCTATATCAATTCTCCGCGTCGCGCGCCGCGCGCGAGGCGGAGAATTGATAGTGGACGGCAGACGAACTTCCTCGTAGAATGTTTCCCTACCGAGGAGGTCGATCATGGTGACAAAGAAGAAAACAGTGGATGAGGCCATCGACGAGGTGGCCGAAAAGACGCCCAGCGGACTGCCCGGGGTCAAGGATTCTCTTGCCAAGGCGCAGGAGTCGATGGAGAAGGCAAAGGTCACGATGCAGGATGCCTACGGCAAGGCCAAGGATGGTGCCGTGGTGGCGTCGGATCGGGCCAA
>PVMK01189240.1_pt2 | contig 12956 bp, 12 predicted proteins | sample 1853481 | NCBI WGS metagenome assembly PVMK01 (sample SAMN08533507, study PRJNA380276) | Marine sediment metagenome, whole genome shotgun sequencing project.
TTTTACGAAATGAAAAAAAAAGGCGAAAAGATCACTTTCCTGACGGCCTACGATTTCCCCACGGCTCAGTTTGCCGAGGCCGCCGGACTTGACATGCTGCTTGTGGGGGACTCTTTGGGAATGTGCGTCTATGGCTACTCCGGGACCATTCCGGTGACCATGGATCAAATGATCTACCATGCCGAAGCCGTCAGCCGCGGCGCGTCGAACACCTTTGTCATCGGCGACATGCCGTTTATGAGCTACCAGTCTTCCCTGGAAAAAGCCGTCGAAAATGCCGGCCGTTTTTTGAAAGAGGCAAACTGCGATGCCATCAAACTTGAAGGCGGGATTCGTATAGCGCCCCAGACCAAGGCCATCGTGGAAGCAGGAATCGTCGTCATGGGCCATATCGGATTAACCCCCCAGTCTTCAGGTCAATTGGGCGGGCATAAAGCCCAGGGGCGCACGGCCGAGACCGCCGCGTTAGTTGTGGAGGATGCGCTGGCTGTTCAGGAAGCCGGGGCCCAGATGATTCTGCTTGAGGCTATTCCACCCGAAGTGGGCAAATACATCACCGAAAACCTGACGATCCCGGTTCTGTCCATCGGTGCCGGGCCACACTGCGACGGTCAACTCTTGATCGTCTCCGATACAATCGGCCAGTTCCAGGCCTTCACACCCAAATTCGTAAAAAAATACTGCAATGTGGCGCAAATGGTGACCAATGCCATGAAAGATTATGTTGCCGAAGTCAGGGCCGGTGAATTCCCCGAAGCCGAGCACTGCTACAATATGATCGCCGGTGAAGAAGAGAAGTTCCTTAAGTTAATAAAAAAATAGCGGTTTAACTTTATAAAATGGGACACAGATTACAGACCTCATAATTTACTCTGAAAACAGCTCTTTTTATTTTGCAAATATGGGATAAATCAATATTTATAACCACCTAACCAATCAACTAATCACCCAATCAACGATATCTGGATTACCGATGGGCAGGCGCTTGGCCCTGCCGGGAGGAATTTGGTCATGGACAATTTAAGAGACCTATTGAAGATTTCCGAAGATCGTCTGAATGAAGTAAATGATTTATTAACCGATCCCGCTAATGAAACGGTTGGTCAAATTCTGGCGATCGTTGATAAGTACGGCGGCCCGCAGGAAATTAACCGCAAGGCAGCCGAGGCTGGTAAATTCGAAAACCTGATGACCCGGTTAAAAGAGATCAAATCACCCTATGTCGCCGAGGTTGAGTGGCTGGCGGAACAACGCGACAAAGAAGCGTTTATCTCCATGGCCGATTATTATGATCGAATTTTGGATAATCGTGATGCCGGCACTGCGATCAATCAGGACAACGCGGTGACCCTGGAAATCAGCGCCTTGCAATTTTTCCCCTGGCTGATTGCCGAGGCCAGGCAGGCCATTAAAAACAAAGAATTGATGCCCGGCCGCTATATCAGGGTACGCAGCATGAAGGAGCAGACCCAGGACAATGGTGACATTCTGGCCACGGCTGCGGCGGTACAGATTGTTGGCGCCACCCATGTCGAGACCCTTGACACCAAAGGTACCGATGGTTCCAACATTCACCTCGGGGGGCCGGAGACCATCACCGGCTATTTCGGCGGTATCGGCCAGCCCAACGATCACCCCTACAAATGGATTGATGAATACCTTCATTATTACACGAGTTACGGCGTACGCCAGGTGTTAAATATCAACGCCGGTACCATCCTGGCAGCTTACCTGCTGCACAAACTGGGTGTGGATAATGAGTTCAAAATTTCAGTTTTCATGGGCAACGATAATCCCCTGGCCATACTCTGGACTCTGATGGGCGCACGTTTGTTTGCCCGTGAGGATGGTACCACGTCCCTGATCGGTTTTAATCTTTCCAACTCGGCTGACAACCAAACCATCCGGCAGGCCGCTAAAATACGCAAAGCCCTGGGCCTGGAGCAGGAGGTGCGCTTTGAACACCATATCACCGAGACCCAGAAATCGATCGTCATTCAGCCTTATAACAGGCGCGAGGAACTGGTCGAGGTAGCCCGGGAGGTGTCCAATATTGCTGCCAAACACGAAGGCGGCGATCCCGAGGTGGACGCCGCCCGGGAACACCCCAGCGATATTCTGGAATACTTCCTGCCGAAAGAGGAAATTTTGTCCCGGGGCCTGATGGATGCCCTGGAACGGAACTACCTGGATAAGCATGATGCGCTCAACCGCACCGCCGATGCTCTGGTAAAGGCCGGCATTGGCGTGGTGTGCGCCTGGAATTTGCACAAATAAAGATAGCCGTTTACAGGTTCAAGGTTCAACGTTCTGGGTTAAGGACAAAGAAGGCATTAAAGACCCGTTCGGCCTGACGAAGCTGACGCTTTTCTCGTAAATACGCATCCCCAATCCAGCGTCGTAGTTGTAGGTTGGGTTAAGCGACTTTAATGTTGGGTAGTGCTATTGCAGAAAAATTACGTTAGATAGCAGGAAGTTGTTATTTAGTTGAACTGAGCTTTACCCGACGTTTACGCCCGCACAACCCAACCTACGATTAAAAGTGTAAACTACTTTTGGCGCCATATGAAGGATGCCGATAAATTCTTCGCAAACATGATGTGATTTCAATAAATAGGTACTAAGCTTTTTCCGAGACTGCGCTCGGAAAAAATGGCCCCTGCGGGGCAGTTGTCATAGCCAAAACTTGACCTGCAACTGCCTAACCGAGATAGACCGGCCTCCGGCTCGTAGATTCGAACCTACGGCTCGGAGAGAAATAACAAATTACAAGCACCTCCTGATCTTAAAATTGGGCCAAATAAATTCTCAATTCCAATATCCAAATCTCAAATAAGACCGAAAGCCAATTGTTTGGAATTTTGAATTTCGGTCATTGTGATTTGCCCTTCGACTTGGCTCAGGGTGGTGAGCTTGTCGAACCGTTTGGTATTTGTAATTTGGTATTTGTGATTTTTTAATTGCTGACACCTGACACCCGACACCTGAAACCTTAACTTACAACATGTTGCCAGATAGTGCCTATGGTGAACTAAAATGTCTAAAGATTCTCTGACGCATCTATACAGTCGCGAAGCCCTGAACGTACAACCGTCTGCCATCCGGGATATATGCGCCCTGGTTGCCCGACCGGAGGTGCGTTCCCTGGCCGGTGGCTGGCCGGATCCGGCAAAGTTGCCGATCGAAGCGATCCGTGGAATCTTCGATGATCTGATTGTCAAACATGGCGATCTGCTGCTCCAATATGGCTCAACCGAAGGCCTGGAAGATCTGAGACAGGTGCTGGCGGAACGAATGAAAACCGACGGGATAGTCGATGCCGCTGCTGACAACTTGATCATTACCCATGGATCGGCCCAGGCCATGCATCTGGCTGCTCAGGTTTTTATCGACCGCGAAGATGTGGTTATCGTCGGGCTTCCGACCTACTTTGGCGGACCCGGGGCTGTCCACTCCCGGGGCGGGCAAGTTGTGGGGGTTCCGGTAGACCGCGATGGCTTGAACACCCATCGTCTGGGTCAGGAAATCAAACGTCTGAAGGCGGCCGGTAGACGCGTCAAGGGCGTTTATGTGATTCCCAATTTCCAGAACCCTACCGGGGTTACCCTCAGCCTTGAAAGACGCCGGCAGCTTGTCCGCCTGGCTGAAACCCACGATCTGGTCATCTTTGAAGATGACCCTTACGCCGATTTGCGTTTCGAAGGCAAACGCCTGCCCTCACTCAAATCCATGGATCGCAACGGACGGGTGATACATATGCGCTCGTTGTCCAAAACGTTTGTGCCCGGTGTTCGATTGGGCTGGGCCTTTGGTGAATCCGGGGCGATACGCCAAATGGTAGTGGCCAAACAATTTGCCGACGCAGCCACCAACACACCGGCCCAGTACATTCTGCTGGAGTTCATCCGGCAGGGACTCTTAGACAGACAAATTCAGGAGAACATCAAATTTTACCGTGCCAAGCGGGATTTTATGTTAGCGCAGATGGACCGGCATTTCCCCCGGGAGGCCACCTGGAATCGACCCCAGGGGAGGCTTTTTCATTTTCGTAAAACTGCCAGAAGACATGGATGCCGCTGAACTTTTCCAGCGTGCTGTGGACAAGAATGTGGCCTTTGTTACCGGTCAGCCTTTTTTCGTGGACGGCAGCGGGCACAACACACTTCGTTTGTCTTACGCCCAGGCCGGTGAAGAGGATATGGAAGCCGCCATCCGGGTAATTGGCCATCTGATCAAAGATGGCCTGGCAGACCACTGACCGGATCGAGTCGGCTGATATATTCTTTAAGAATACATAGTTGGGGGTATCATGTGAAAGCAACAACGATAAGAATCGATGATGAAATGTTAGGCCGTGTTGATGGATTGGCAAAAGCATTAAGCTGCTCGAGGTCATGGAATATCAATCAAGCGATAGACCGATTTCTTGATTATGAGGAATGGTACGTCAAAGAGGTAAAAGACGGCTTGGCAGAGGTGGAACGCGGGGAAGTAGCTACCGATGAAGAGGTTGTAGCCAAATTCCGAAAATGGGGCGCTGATGCGAGTTAAGTGGTCGCGAAAAGAACTTCTTAACTTAGACTATGCAGTAGAATACATTGCTGCTGATACTCCTACGGCAGCCGCAGGAGTAGCTCAACGGATTTGGGATATTTCACAAATGTTAGCCGATCAACCAGGTATGGGCCGCCCTGGTAGTGTGGTGGGTACACGAGAACTTGTGGTCTCAGTTTGTCATACATCCTGGCCTATATTGAAAAGGCTGGCGCCGTGATCATTTTGCGGGTGATGCACACCTCAATGAAGTGGCCGAAAAAGTTCTGAATTACCGGATTTCAGACCTTGTTGAAATGAAAAGAACCAAAAAAACTATAAAGAAGATTGCCTTGACAGTCGTAATACAGTGTGTGTAGTGTAAATATTATTTGCTCCCCGTTCGGTTTCCGCTACGCTTCGGCGTAGGTCAAGGCTCGGACGGGGTTATTTTTTTAGAATAAACATTCATGCCTGCTTCTATCAATCCTCCACGTAATAAGGCCATCGCTTTCTTTGATGGCCGAAACCTTTTCCATTCAGTTAAGGAATCTTTTGGTTATGCCTATCCCAACTATCATCCGAAGCGTCTGGCCCAGGCAATTTTAATAAAAGGTTTACTATGAGTTTAAAACAAATCATCAACCCAGCCGGTAAAATAATTATCCGCTTATGACCAGGAGCAAAAAGCAAAAACTATATGCTTACGTGGACGAGTCCGGTCAGGACAGTAAGGGACAGATATTTATTGTCTCTGTGGTGGTTGTGGGTCAACGGCGGGATGAGCTACGGAAAAAACTTCGTGCAATCGAGCGGACAAGTAATAAGAAGCTACGAAAATCGATGGGCTCAAAAAAACAGAGCGGATGTTTTTTGGATCAAGTTTACGAAAGTTGAATATTAAGGTTCGCAAAGTGCGTGGACTGAGAGACGAATCTGACGAGTTTATTCGTCTAGCTGATGCGATTGCCGGATTTGTGAGAGATTGCTTAGAAAAAGATCCGAAGATGAAGGATTTGTACGAACAAGCTCTAAAAAGTAAAGTGATTCAGGAAATTTAGCCAATAAAAAACCCCCGTTTAAGGGGGAACAGCCTATTTCCACTAAAGTGGAACACCGTCCAAAGCTCTTTCGGGCCCCTTGAGACATGTCACAAGGTGGGTACGTATTCGGCTGACTTTTTGTAAACCTATTATACATCCTTTAAGGTTGTTGTCAATAGGCTCATAGTCAAATACGATGAACAGTTTATTTTAATTGTTAAACTTTGCCATTCTGAGGCCAAACTATCAAAACCATAATCACTGTTTTTCCTTTTCTCAAAAATAAAAACCCTGAGCACCCCCCAACACCCCTTAATTCAATGTAAATCAAAGAAAACAAAAGATTATCAGAGATTGAAAATATTGCTTTAAAAATTATGATAGCCTTCTTTTCGGTGAGGCGGCGACCACGGGTCCAAGTACCGGGTTCATGTCTTTTGCCCCGGGGCGTCAGGACAATCTTTTTAAATAGAGCCCCTAAATCCTGTTATCAGGAGCGCCGACATGTGTGTGGCGCCGCTTCACCAACCCATGTCCCGGCAGCCTTAAATCCTTTCTTCTCTAACCAGTTAGCTTTCCCTTCCCTAATCCTTTTTCTATTGACAAACCAGGCCGCGAAACCATAAAATACCACTCAGCTCAAACCCAGCCGAGAGGCGGGAGGCTACATTTCAAAAAAAGGGCAGCTTCCCGTTTATGTGGCTGCCCTTTTGAATTTTCAATTAAAGTTTGACAAAAAAGTTCTTTGGTAGCATCATTATTTCAGCAATTGACTGCCGCCCGGCTTCAACACTTATTAAAAGAACCGCGTGATGGCTTAACGCCTCCAAGGGTTATATTTTATAAAACGAGGTTTGAGGCGGCATTTAATAGCCTTTCTTTTCGTTAAACCATTTGACAATTCCATTAGCCATCGTAACACCCTCCTTATAAAATAATTTTCATGGTTCCAAACTTCAGGCTGTCACTTTGACAAATGGATCTTTCCCTCAGAACGAAACCGGTACACCAACCAATAAGCGACTTCACAAGCTATTATATTATGAAAATTTAATGTCAAGGTTTTTTAAAAGAAACACGCAGATTCGTGCGAAAATACACGCTAAGGATATCAATATTGGCAGGGATATATAACCCTCTTCCTCTTTAACCACCGCCCTCAAGCCGGTTTTATAATTCTTAAATCGCCAGCCGCCAGCTTCGCGCCGCCCAGCTTCAAATCAGCGAAATTCATACAAAAACAAAAAATCCGCCCACAATTCCTCAATGTAAAAAAAGCAATAAGATAGAAAAATTTTATTGCCAATAATTTCAGCGCCTTGCGTCTACGGCCGGCAAAATATCTAGAAAAACCAACCTCAGGCCATAGTTTGCGGCCACCCTAGTCATTAATCTAGGCTAAAATCTATAAAGTTATACTTTGCGGACTAGTTATAAAGATAGGTTAACATATTGATTTAAAAGAAAATTCTTGACAAACCAAAGTTTCTGTATTACTATAGTTTATACGCTAAATTTTTAACAAAATTACTCATCCGCGAAAGGAGGAAATCAAAATGTACAGCCAAACAGCAAACACCTTGGAAAACGGAGGATTAAAAATGAAAAGCGAAGTCTTGCAGTTCGCGGACAGTATCGGAGCAGTTGACCTTTCGCAAAAACTAAAGGAAACCGAATACAGGGTTCTTTTCAAGCGCAGAAACTACTTTTATTTAAAAGACAATAATTATTTGATCATAAAAGTCAGTAAAAACAAAATAAGGCCCTTTTGGGGCGTCGGTAAAAAATTTATCGAATTGTTTGATGTTTTGACTCAAGACGGCGGGAATTATTTCGTGGTAACGCTTGTATCGAACCGGTCCGGCTGGGTATTTTCAAAACGTGAAATAAATAGCTATATACAAGACAGCTCTTTAAGCTACTCAGAAAAACAAGGACAATATAAGATTAACAATTATAATCTTAAAGACAAAAATGGCTTTGCGTCACCTGAAGCTTTTTTGGCAAAAATCAAAACTTAAAGACTCTTACCGCTAACATTAAAAGGAGGCAGACATGGCAACCAACTTTTTAGACCTTGACTTCCGCAAACCAGACCCGAAGTTTCCGGGTCCGCCCAATGCGCAAATTTACGTGAAGAAATATGCCAAAGATGAAAACTTTGACTGGCCAATCATTTCAGCTAAATGCGTAACTTTTGCGGAGATCGACTATCAGATCAAACGTCTCGAAGGTGAATTGAAAACCATCCGCCAGAAAGCCAGACACAAATTCGGACCCAAATAGCGCAGGATAATTAACCGCGTTTTTTATTGACAAATCAGGCCGCGAGATCATACAATACCGCCCGGCCCAAAGCCATCATAAGAGGCGGGAGGCTACATCTCTAAAAAAGGGCAGCTTCCCGTTTTGGTAGCATTATCATTTAAGCAATTAATTGCCGCCCAGCTTCAACACCTATTAAAAGAACCGCGTGATGGCTTAACGCCTCCAAAGGTTATATTTTACAAAACGAGGTTTGCGGCGGCATTAAATAGGCTTCTCGTATGTGCGTGCATCTTTTCTGCTGGTCTGTGCAATCTTAATTATAGAATGACGGCACCAGAGAAAATAACGGCATTAGGAGAAGCTTTCTTTTTTCCCCGCACAGTTCTGACAGGGCTTGCCAAGCTCAAAAAAACATAATAAAATCAATAGGTTAAAAATTTTAATCTTTGCAAATAATTCCAGCCCCTTACGCCTATCAAGACCTAAACTCTTGCTTACACCTCACCTTTGATGATATTTATAACCCTATCAAACTAGTGATCTTGGCATGAAAAGTCAGAACTCAGAAAATCATTAAATGGATTCAAGAGAGCTGGGAAAAAATGAATGACAACTCTCACGAACCTGACCACAGCCGGCGAGCTTTCTTGCTTAAAGTAATGGCTGGCGGATCCATCCTGCTGGGCTTGTTGTTATCAGCGCTTTTGAATTGGCTCATGAAAAAAACCGAAGAATCAAGGCGAAAACAAAAGCTCGAGCGCTACAAAGCCTCCCCAATTTATCCGTATAAGAAGGATTGACGCCCATCACATAACCACACTATTAATTTTTCATCCGCCCTTCCGAATTACTACATTGTTGGCTAAAATTAAACATTTAGGGGAAAATCCCCATAGGATTTTGAATAATTGTTTGAATTTACAAGTTATTTATAAAAGTTACACTTTCCGTTTTAGCTCACGTTTAAATCAAGTAATTCCGGGAGTCTAAAATCGAAAGAATCCCGAAGGATTTCATCGGAAAAATCATATTCCCCATGCAAGTTAATATGCTGCCAGGTTACCGGAGAGCCGTTTTTGATGGTTTGAACGAGATTCTTTTTTTTATCATCTGATTCAGCATCGCAAACAAGTTGAGACAGGTACAGGTAGTTCCAGCAAATAATGGCATTTTCAATTAAACGTTTACACCCTTCCGCTATAAGCTGTTCCTCTTTTGTCGGCTGCTGAAATTCCTGGTTATTTCCATAGAAAACGGCTTTTCCAAATCTATTTGAACTTTCCAGTTTGTTCAGCTGTTTTTCAATCGCCTGTCTGAGTTCAACGTCATCGATGTATTTGAGCAGGAAAAACGTTTTGATAATTTTCCCAAATTCCTTTAACGCCCGATACAAAGGGTGTTGCCGTGAGTAAGAGCTTAGTCTACGAAAAAGTTGAGAAGCGGTGGTTTCTTTCAGTCTAATAGTGACCAGAAATCGCAAAAGATCCTCCCAGTTTTCTTTGATGATCCTTGTATTGATCTTCTTATTGGGCAAAATTTTGAAGCCAAGAGTTTTAACTTCAGATCGCTTTTCAAAGCTATAAAGTCTTTGATTTTTTAAGTTTTTGATCCGCGGAGCAAATGAAATTCCAAGCAGATGTGTCACGCCAAAAATGATTTCACTGTATCCATGTGTATCCGTGGAATGAATATCACTTTGAACCACATCGTTATGCATGAGACCATCGATAACATATGCGGCTTCGCGTTCCGAAGAGCTTATGACAATTGAATAAAAAAGCCGGTGACTTTCATCGATAAAACTGTAAACACTTACGCCTTTTCCCTTTCCAAAGTATTTAAAGGAATAGTTTGCGTTTAAAGAATCAACGCTGATGTTAAACTTTTGTCCATCACTGCTGGTGTGCGTTTGGCCATTTTCTTTTTTAAAAAGGCCCGGCAATTGAAGCCTCTCGATTAGTTTCAGTATTCTATCATTTGCCTGGATCAGGTTCTCGTTAGTGAAATACCAGTTAACGGTGTTTTCAAGTTCATTCTGGTTGATATTGCGGGAAATTCTGGCAATCTTTCGGATGCCAAGATTGCAGCCGTAACCCATAACACCGGCAAAGAAGGTCTTTTCTTTGGGCTTTTCCCGGTTATGCTTGATTTGCCAATGCTCGAAACAGTTCGAAAAATTTGAGAGCCGATTGACCGTCGTCAACACTTCAAAAAGGGAAATAAACCGGTTTCGGGGAAACAGATCGGCTGCTGTATACGAATCATCCTTTTCCACTTTTGGCGTTGAAACCTTAAGATTGGCTTTGTCGTCAATCTTTGCATATTTATTTTTACCGGTTTTAATGTTTTCATTGGTTGTCTGATACTGGGCGTTTAGCGCTTTCTTCAGTTCGGGTTCCAGTTCCTGAAAATTGTCAAATCCTGCAAGCCCTGTTCGCTGAAGGAGTTGCTTTTTCCTTGCTTTCCAGACATCCTGCGGAATCATATAATCATCAAACGCTCTGTATTTATAGGAATGACGTAAATTTAAGGCCCCTGATTTGATGGCGGAGGCTATTGTTTTGAATAACAGAACCTTATAAAGGGATATTCTGATTTTTCCCTTTTCATCAAACACAACCTCCTGTTCGTCGGCATCCAGAAAATCAACGGGAGTTCCCGTACCCAAAACGCAGTCTTTTCTCTTGTAATAGTCGATCGCCTTGACAATTTTATCGATAGAGGTTTCCTCGTCAAAATCAAGATGTGTAACAATTGCTGTAGCCCGATTTTGGAGTTTTACGGACCTGGATTCCAGAATGTTGTAATAATCCTCATTTTTGAGAATCTGTCTGGATTCTTTCCCCAGCAGGTCAAGTTGCTCTTTAATCTCAGGATAGTCTGGTGTCTTGTTTCCGGATAGCAGGGATTTTACAGTTTTTACTTTTTCAGCGTCGGTCAGTTCCGGACCACAGATGACCTGCCCAATTTTTTCCAAAGTGGTCACATAATCGTTCAAGGTTCTGCTAAGATCACAAATGAGCTGGTTTCTGGATCTACGGGCTTCGTAAAAATTTTCCTTATGTTCCTTTATACTGGCATTGAAAGCTGTTTGAACCGCCTGCATCAGAATCTCGATAAGAACATCGAGAAACTCACTTTATTCGCAGAATACATCAACAATTTCAAAGAAAAGTTTGATACAATGCGTATACTTGATGCGCTTGACAAAGTGCGTGCGGGTATTTCAGATCAATGAAGGTGGCTTTTCGCAGCCGCCGGAGATTCGGAACCTGTTGCTCAGTTTACACGGAAAAGCGCATGAAATAATAAGCGGCAATTTCAGCATGATACAGACATGGGTATGTTCGACTTGGCATGGGAACTTGAAGACGAGCTTTCCGACGTTATAGAAAAATTGGGGGATATTGAACGTCAAAAGTGATTTGACAGACCTGTCGCCATCTTTGGTTGATAACCAAGATGAGAACATAGTTGGTAAACTGGATTGATTTTAACCTTAAATTTAATCCAACGCTCGTTGAAATCGACAAATCCTATGGGGATTTTCCCCTAAATGTTTAATTTTAGCCTTCTAACCAGTTATCACTTTTTTTAAATCTAAAGCCTCTCACCTTGCCAAATACCTTACCAGCTTGTAAACTAATCATATCCCTATTTTTAGGGATTTTTATTTAACAAAATTAAGGAAGTAAAAATATGGGACTACCACGCACTTTTGTAAGCTTCAGCAGTACCGACATTCATCGTTACAGGCTAATGCAGGCATGGAAAGCCAATACTAATATTGACTTTAATTTTACCGATTGCCAACTTAGCAATGAGATCAACTCAGACAATGAGGCTTACATTAAGCGTCTTGTCCGCCAACGTATCACCATGGCTGGTAAATACGCAATGCTTATCGGGCAGGACACAAGGCATAAACACAAATACGTTCGATGGGAAGCCGAAGTTGCTATTGAACAGGGATGTACAATAATTGGAATAAATATTGATGGATCACGAAAAATGGTTTCTAAAACCTGTCCCGCCCGTAATACGTGATATCGGTGCTATGTTTGTACCCTTCTCACCAAAAATCGTAGCGCATGCAATCAAAAATTACACAATGAATGAGGATGGTAACTGGAGTTATAAAGACTCTGTTTATAAACGATTAGGCTATTAATTTCAATATTCACCAGCTCAATAACTCATAAAATAATCATAAGCCACCATGGTCCTCAAACAGGGGATAGAGTTGGTTCACCCTAATGAACAACAATCCCACCGGCACACATTCCGCAATCCGGCATTTGAGCTTTATACAAGTTGTACGAACTTGAAGTCTTGACTTTGAGTATAATGTTTATTAGTTAGAATGTATTGCGCTTCTTGAAGCGCAAAATTCTTTAAGTCGGGAGAGCAAAACCCGAGAAAGGAGGTGGCAGCATAGAAAAAAATAAGAGGAGATTTATGCTGTGATTTTTTCACAGCCGGGTTTTCCCCCGACCTGGGAACAGAACGGGGGACCAAACAACCGGGATTTCCGCCCCTACCTTACCCTTCAAAATTAAAAATCTCTTCATATACGGCCTCTCACAAGGCCTTTCCTGTTTGAAACAAGTCCGGCGCCATAAACTCATACAATTTCTTGACTTTTTCACCTTATATTTATATTGACCTATTTTATCTAATGTTTCCGGAGGACCCCCCCATGAACAAACTGGAACTCATCGACGCTATCCGAGGTGAAACCCAAATCACTAAATCGGAAGCTGCTGCAGTTATAAACCTATTTTTTAATGAGATGGCAAATGCGCTTGCGAACGGGGACAGGGTCGAAATCCGGGGACTGTGGTCTTTTTATGTCAAAAAATATAAAGCATACACTGGACGAAACCCTATAACCGGTAAAAGTGTCAAGGTCAAAGCTAAGAAACTCCCGTATTTCAAACCCGGGGTAAAATTGAAGGAACGGGTAGATAATAAGTAACCGCATTGTCAACCAACGCTAAAGTGTTGATATCACGCCTCCTCGATTTGGTCATCAGCGATCCATTCGGGACAGACAAAATTGACAGGATTTTTTGTTTTATAATCTTTGGACAGAGGGTTGTGACATTTCAA
>PVMK01167919.1_pt1 | contig 12954 bp, 11 predicted proteins | sample 1853481 | NCBI WGS metagenome assembly PVMK01 (sample SAMN08533507, study PRJNA380276) | Marine sediment metagenome, whole genome shotgun sequencing project.
TTCAGAGGATCGGGTCTATGTTTTGGGGACGACCCGCAACGAGCTCGGCGGCTCGGAGTATTATGCCCACTTGGGGGAAGTTGGCTTAAATGTTCCCCAGGTCCGGGCTGATGCCTTTTTGGAAACTTACCGGACCTTGAGCCGGGCCATCGCCAAGGGAATGGTCGCCTCGGCCCATGCCATCTGCCGAGGAGGCCTGGGGGTACATCTGGCAATGGTTGCCATGGGAGGTAACCTGGGCATGCAGCTCCAACTGGACCAGGTGCCGGTGGATGATCTGGATCGTAATGATCAGGTGCTGTTTTCAGAGTCGGCCGGTCGTTTTATCGTGACCATCGATCCCCAAAACCGTGAAAGTTTTGAAAACTTTTTTAAAGCGTCGGCCTGCGCCTGCATCGGTACGGTAACCGCCACAGCGCAATTTGAAATTAAGGGGCGCGATCAAGAAACCATCGTTGCGGTTGCAGTTAAGGATCTAAAATCGGCCTGGAAAAAACCTTTCGGGGACCTGATATAGAACAGATGTCAGAGGACAGATGTCAGAAGTCAGAAGACAGATGACAGATGACGGAAATTTGAGGGGGGAATTCAGATAACTTGAATCGGATCATCGGTTTCATTTAACGCTATTCTGTTATCTGTAACCTGTTTTCTGTTATCTGTTCTCTGTTTTCTGACCTCTGACCTCTGACATCTGTCCTCTGTAATATTGGAGCGAAAGCATGAACGACGTCAACGTACTGATTATGACCGGTTTTGGATTAAACTGCGACAACGAGACGGCCTATGCTTTTCAGCTGGCCGGGGCCAAAACCCGCTTCGTCCATATTAATTCTCTGATTGACGGAGATGCCCGCCTGCAGGATTTTCAGATCATGGTATTTATCGGCGGGTTTAGCTGGGCCGACGATCATGGCGCCGGTGTGGTTCAGGCCGTGCGTCTCAAGACCCATATCGGCGAAAGAATTCTTGAATTTGTCGATCAGGGAAATCTGGTTCTGGGCATTTGCAATGGATTTCAGGCCCTTGTTAATCTCGGCCTGTTGCCGGGCTTCAACCAGGATTATACCCGCCGCTCGGTGGCGCTGACATTCAATGATTGCGGCAATTTTAGAGATCAGTGGGTTTATTTAAAAACCAATCCGGCATCGCCCTGTGTGTTTACCGGCGGGATCAACTCCGCCGAGTTTCCGGTGCGCCACGGAGAAGGTAAGTTCTATGCCGATGACGATACGCTTGCCCGTTTGCTGGAAAATAATCAGATCGCGCTTCAATATGCCGCTCCGGACGGAAACTTAGCCCAGGGCCGCTTTCCTTTCAACCCGAATGGATCCTTGTTGGACGTCGCCGGCATCTGTGATTCCAGCGGGCGCATCTTTGGCCTGATGCCGCATCCGGAAGCTTACAACCACCGGTGCAATCATCCGGATTGGACCCGCAACCTTGAAAAAGCCAAACGGCAGGGGCAAACCTTGGACTCCGGACCGACAGTGGGCATTCGGATGCTGCAAAATGCCGTTGATTATGTGCGCGCAAAATAAAACCGCCTTCTTCATCATCATACCCATTCCCCAATCTTATATAATTTCAATTCCGTAATTTCAATTACATAAATGTAATTACTCCGCCCTAAAAAATAGCATATTTAGGGTTGCAACTTGTTCTGTGAAAACTGAAGTAAGTTGTTAGATCGAAGGTTCGGCGGATTAATTATTTTGAAGCGCTTTTCAGTACGCATACGCCTTTGTGCACTTTTTTTTAAGAAATAATTAATTAATCCGCCCGGATCAACTTCTAAATATTTTCTTCAATTTTCAAAGAACAAATTTACGATACCCAACCCTGTTATGGCTATTTTTCAGGGCGGATTAATTAAAATGATTTAATAGTTATAAAATTATTTTATAGCGCTGTCTAAAAATACATTCAAAATAAACCCGATCGATTTGCGGCTCCATTTTTTTGTACGGCTTTATTAATACCATAATATATTGAAATTAATATTTATTTTGCATTTCACAAAATATTAATTAAAAAGATGTTTGCTTGATCACGTCTAATTGCTCGAATCAACCGAGATGGCACAAGTTTTGAAAGAACAAGGACATATTTAAACAGGAGTTTAGAACCGATGCGAAAAAACTCAGGTTTCACAGCATATGAATTGGCAGTGACCATTGCAATTATATCCGTAATTGCGGCGTTAACGTTGCCGCCTTATCTAAAGTGGTGGCGAGCATCCCGCTTGCAAAGCGCGGTCTCAAATATGACCACGGATCTCGAGATGGCCAAGACACGCGCTATAAGGGAGAATGCGTCTGTAGTGATTGAATTCTATAGCGGTAGCTACACCATATTTGTGGATAATAATAAGGATTGGAATCCCAATAACGGTGAGGATATTGTGCTGAATCGAAGCCTTCCGGCCGGAGTATTTGTCGATACCGCCAGCCTCGAATTTCCGACGGTCAACGACAAAATCCGATTTAACGGCAGGGGTATTCCTTTTGAAATTGTTTCGGAGGAAGAAATACAGATAAACCAAGCCAGCAACAACCGAAAAATCACGATAAACCGCCTGGGGAATATCAATGTACAATAAAAGAAACAAGCCGATCATCTCATTATATTCGAAAACAGGGTTTTCGTTGATCGAGCTTTTAATGGCGCTGGCAGTTTCGTCGATTGTATTGGCCGCCATTTATAGTGTGTTTACGATTACCAATAAAAATTTCACAACCCAGAATGTGGCGGCTAACGTGCAGCAAAATTTGCGCTCTGCGATCGGGCTAATGGCGCGGGATATACGGCTTGCCGGTCTGGATCCGATTGGTACGGATAGTTTCGGAATTGAGTATGCTTCTCAGACCAAAATTCGTTTCACGTTGGACAGCATTGACAGCGGCAGTGGTGAATTCAACGGCATCGTTGACGAAACCAATTTTGAGGAAGTTACCTATGATTTTCAGGGTAATCAAGTCACGCAGACATTATATGAGACGGGAGCCAGTCCAAACCCTGCGGTGTTGGTCGGCAATATTACGAATCTAAATTTTGCTTACCTTGATGCCGCAAACAATGATTTGGTCGATTATGGTCTGAGCCCTGCGCGGGTTCCGGACAATAAACTTGCAGATATCAGAAGCGTTGAAGTCTTAATAACCATCGAGGAGCCAGCCGGTCGCGAAGAACCGGTTAGCCGGACATTAACCCGAAAAGTGGAATGCCGTAATCTGGCATTCAATTAAGGCACGAGCTTATGTTGAACACCCAATTGGCCAAGACAACTCACCCCGTTGATGACCGGGGCTTTACCTTAGTTGAAGTGCTTATTGTGATTGCGATTTTTTCTATCGGGGTTCTCGCGATCGCAACCCTGCAGGTGACCTCGATTAATACCAATGCATCTGCTCGAATGTCCGGTGAAGCCACCGCCCTGGCAGTCAATCAGATAGAAGCGCTGATGGTTTTAGGCTATGGACACGCTGATCTGAATCCGGCTGATAACCCACACGAAGTCGTCCAGGGAGCGTACACGGTTAATTGGATTGTCACCGAGTCAGATATTGACGGTGATGGAAACAACGAAAGCAAAACCATATTTGTGACGGTTCGCTGTGCGAATCCAAAAGCAAGGGATGTTAAAATTAAATACATTATACCTGAGATATAAACGGGGGAAGGTTAGGAAATCATGCATATGCAGGTAAATAATGAAGATGGATATTTAATGGTTGTGGTACTCATGATTTTATCCATCCTTACCGTAATTGCGACAGCGGGAACAAATAACGCGATTACAGAGCAACGCTCGGCGACAAACGAACAAATTCATGAACTGTCATTTTATGCGGCTGACACCGCTAGAACATATGTGATCGAACATTCTGATTTGTACCATGAAGCGAATGTCACCGTTGGAGAGATTATCGCTTTTCCGGACAATGATAATCCAGCGGAGAAATTTTCAATGGGGCCTTTGGAATCTTTTAATGGCGATGTGGAATACCTGGGTTCCGCGATCCCTCCCCGGGGATCCGGATTTGAAGTGGGCAAGTTTGTTTCGCATCGGTATCGAATGAATAGCACCGGATTGGGCCCGCGCAGTTCAAAGTCTGAAATTGAAGCCGGATTTTACCGGATCGGTTTTTAAAACCATTAACGGCTATGAAGATGGGTATTATGAAAACAAAATATATGATTGCAGTCACCTGGATCGCAGCATTTTTGGGCCTGGTTTTTCCGTATCACCTGGGACGCGCCGCCGATACGTGTATGTTTGCCGTCACGGCGGATGACATAGCGCCCAATATCGTCATTCTGCTCGACAATGGCGCCGAGATGAAGCATGCGGTCAATCATGGCGACTATGACAGCAGCGTCGACTACACGCCCAATGAGGCCACCCCAGTCGACGTGATTCCCAACGGCGCTTCGGGCAACGGATTTTTTAATGAAAACGGTTACGGTATTTATATTACGGGAGGCAAGTATTATTTGGTGCCCGTTGAAGATAACCTGGAGTTGAATACCAACATTCGTTTGGAAGGTTTGCCATCTGCCGACAAGAAGACTTCCAGTTGGATAATTAACGGGGAGACGGTTCATTTGCCTGCTGAAGCTTCAGCAGAGGTAGATGCCGACGGCATTAAAGACAATGCCGGAACGTTTCGCTACTCTAAAAACTATTTAAACTGGTTGTATTTTTATACGTCAGCGGTGGATCTGAATGCAGATGGGGTGAATGAGCCGGTCTACGACGGAACGCCCCTGCCCAACAAAAGTCGCTTTTATTATGCCAAGCAAGCCCTGCTAGCGGTCGGCCAGCTCTCGTCGAATAAGGCCATATTTGCAATTTATAATTTTACCAGCACGCCCGAGGGATCTTCCAGCGTTCAGCCCCTGGGTGAGGTGGTTAGCACCCTGGGCGCCACGGCGCCAGAGAACATTCTGGATCCCAATTATATCAACAATATCAATAATATGGGTACCGTGACCTACTCACCGCTGGCCGAGGGTATGGCCAGGATCGGCGGGTATCTGAACTCAAATTCATCCGGAGAGCCCGACGTCACCAATTACTGCCAGAAAAATTTCGTGATTGTGGTTACGCCCGGAATGTCTTCCGAAGACACATCCAGTGGGTTAAGCCAGACCCGGCCGAGCGATTTGATAGATCATGATCAGGACGGCACCGACGGATACGGGGAAAATGGCAACCCGGGTCAGGGAACCCTGACAGTCGATGGCACCGACTACACGATTACCACCAACATCAACGGCTCGACCTATATGGATGATGTGGCCCACTTTTTTTACACCAACGATATGCGAGTTGCCAATGACAAAACCGAAGCCTTTCAGAACATCACGACTTACACGGTCGGGTTTATGGCCACCACCGCAAGCCGGCTGTTACTGATAAACACATCCAATAACGGCAACGGAAATACCAATTTATCCAACAGTGCCGATCTGGAATACGGCAAGTATCATTTTGATGCCCAGTCCGCGGGTGGTCTTTCCCAGGCCGTCATGGATGCTGTCAACAGCATTATTTCGCGTACCAGTTCGTTTACCGCACCGGTGGTCCCGGTCACCCGCACGACCAGCGGCAATAAAATCTATATGGCCTTTTTCAAACCCGTTGAAGAAAATTTCTGGGAAGGCAATGTAACCAAATTCGGCCTCAGCACCGATAATGAAATTATTGGCAGCGACGGGAATCCGGCCACGTGGGCCAACGGGGCCATGCGAGAAGATGCCAAACCTTACTGGGCCACCATCGACTGGGCCGATATTTCTAAAAGCAATGGAATCCACAACGACAGCCGCAATATTTATACCTATTTGGGAGCCGTTGATAGTTTAACCGATGAGGCCAACCGGTTTGCCGACGATAACCCCAATTTGACTGCCATGATGCTTGGTAATCCGACCGAGGTTACCGTAAACGGCAATCCCGTCACCGGAAGAGACAAGGTGATCAACTACATCCGCGGCGCCGATGTGCTGGATCAGGATGCGGACGGGGATAGCTCTAAAAACCGACCGATCATTACCGGTGACGTGCTGCACAGCGAGCCCCTGGTATTCGACTACCACTATGCCGACAACAGCTCCAAAACCCTGGTCTTTTTTGGGGCCAACGACGGCATGCTGCATGCGGTTTTGGATGTTATCGATCCGGATGTAACCGAATCGGACGATGAGACCCACTACGGCACGGAAGCCTGGGCATTTATTCCGCCGAATCAACTCAATCGCTTAAAATACATTTTAGAAGGCCCGACTCACAGGTATTATGTTGATGCGAGCCCCAAGGCATATTTTCATGATGTGGATCAGGATGGACGTGTTGATTCCGGCGACGGCGATCGGGTCATTTTGGTTTGCGGGCAACGCGATGGGGGTTCAGGCTATTTTGCACTGGATATTACGAATCCGGATGTACCCAAATACCTGTGGAGAATCGGAAGTGCAAATGATGCCGAGACCGGTACCGTGGAGCTGGCAGATATAACCCGAAACGCCGGAGGCACCTTTCAGGATGGCGATACGCTACGACTGTACAATGGCGCCGGGGAGTGGCATGATGCCGCCATGGTGGTCGGCGCTGAATTCGGCAGCGTCTTTGTGACCTACGATGCCCGAACGTTGGTCTTCGGTGTCGGCAAATGGCTGGGCAACCTGACGACCGGCATGTATCAGGACCATGATGCCGATAATCCCACGGGGCCCTTTGTCCTGGGCAAAATTGTTTCCATGACCAACACGGACCCGGATGTGCTCATTCCGGAGCTCGGTCTCAGCTGGTCTGAACCCCAATTCGGTTTGGTCAAAACTTCGGCAGCGGATACCACCGGCACTGCGGTATGTTTCATAGGAGGCGGATACAGTGCGGACAATTCGGCGGGCAAGGCTGTGGTGGCCGTCAATGTGTTTAGCGGAGCAGTGGTCAGGAAATTTACGAAACGCTTACCGGATACCACTGATTTTATTCTGACAACGGATACATCCATGGATTATAGCGTGGCCAGCACGCTTAAGGTTGTTGATGAAGACGGCAACGGCTTTGTGGATAAAATCTATGTCGGTGATCTGGGCGGGCAGGTGTGGCGTTTCGGCCAGGTTGCGACTGATTCCGGGGGCAATCCGTTGAGTTTCCCTGACTGTGACGAAGACATAAACAACTGGGTCGGTCAGATTTTGTTCACAGCACCGACATATGTTATAGATTCAACAACTTATACTCGAAAAATGTTCTACCCGCCGGGCGTGACTCTCGAAAAAGGGTATGATCTGATTTTTATGGGAACCGGCGATCGAGAGAATGCATGCGATCCAACGACAGCCGCGGATCGCATTTACGTTATCAAAGATACCCACGGGATAACCCCATTAAACCCAACTCCATTAACTGAGACCGACCTCGTCGATGTGACAAATCCCGCTGCCGCCGTGCCGGATCTGAATCATACCAATGGCGATGTGGATTCAAACGGCAGCATCGATCAAGGCTGGTTTATTCGCCTGGTTAATTATTTAGGTGCAGATGCGGGTGAAAAGGTGCTGGCACAAGGTGTCGTATTTTATAAAACGTTTTATATTACCACCTTTGCCCCTAATAACGATCCCTGCTTACCGGGCGGGGCTGCCAATCTTTATGCCCTGAATTATTTGACCGGCGCTGCTGTTATTAAATTTACGGATACCGACGGCGATGGTGAAAAGGATTTAACCCGAAGCGTTACTTTAGGCGGTGGTATTCCTTCCAAACCGGTAACCGTAATTACCGCCAAGGGTACCAAACTCTTTATATCGGTCGGAAGCACCAATCCGAATTCTGCAAGTCAATCCATCGGAGCCGGAATTATCACGGTCGATCCACTTTATCCGAAGCGGAATTTCTTTTACTTATGGTGGAGGGAACTCTTTAATTAAGGTTCACGGGGGGATGGGCCTCATTAGCGCTAAGTTATTTATACTCTGGGGGACTGTGGAAGGTTTACTGAAAAAAATGAACATCGAACATCGAACGTCCAACATCGAATGTTGAATGGGAAAAGATGAAGAAACAAATGAAATTAAATTGCGGAGCGACACGCGGCGCAAGCGCCTGCGCTGCGCGAGCGACATCATTATTCGATGTTCAACGTTCAACGTTGATGAATTCGTAAAAAGTCGAATTCATCAAGTGTTTGGTGTTTGGTATGAAATAGATGATGCTATATCGGCATGTTAGAATACTAAACACTAAATACCAAATACAAAACACACTCGTAAAAAGTCCTTTTTACATGGATTTAGGAATTTAGGGATTCAGGAATTGCGAATTATTTAAGCTTGTTGTCATAATAAAGTTCCGATACAGGCAGTTTTCTGAGTCTTTTTTGGGTTATTCATAACCTTTAATATAGCGGTTGTCATGTTGATTATAATTTCAGAGGTTTACACCTTGTATTTTCGCCTGTTAGACTGTCTGGCAAACGCAACATATTTATGACAACCGCTATAATTCAACTGAAAAGCGTCCCGTCGGATAATCATCCGGCGAGGCGCTTTTCTATTTTCTTACCTTTGTTTACACAAAATGGCACATTTTTGTTACCTAAGTTACACATTTATCCGGTTTTCAAAGTGGAATCTTTTTACATAGGATTTTTAAGTTATTGAAAATTATATGAATTTTAAATTAAAGGGGTTTTGGTATATTTCTTGCGAGGCAAATAGCCAGGAAGCGTATTCCGGCCCATTTATTTGCAATTGACACGCTAGCGGTTTTGCTATAATTGTTCTTGCGGGTGCTTGATAATTCTGTACTTATGGAATTTACTTTCGATCAATAGGCTATGAAAGCGATTTTCCAAAAGCAGTAAAATAAAGCCTTCGTGGGAACCGGAAGATTCCTTTTGAGGGCTTTTTCTTTTATCCTGTGATAAAGCCAAATCCCGAGTAATCGGGAGACGGAAAGCTGCGGGTCCCGCAAACAATTTTTCAAGCGGGATAGCCGGGTTGCCTGAGGGAAAAGGTGGTCCGGTTTTTTTATTTTATAGGGAGAATGCAGACCATGAAAAAAGCAGGGGGGTTTTCAATTTTCGAGCTCCTGATCGTGATTGCCGTTATTGCCGTGGTGTCGGCGATTGTCACGCCCAACATCATCAGCTGGCGCAATAGTGCCAAGCTAAGAGGCGCCGCCGGTAATATTAAAGGCGATCTGGAAATGTCCAAAGCCAGAGCCGTTCGGGAAAGATCGCCGGTAACGGTCACTTTCACGGCCACAAATTATCAGGTCACATTTACAGATAAAGATGGAAACACCAGAACACTTCGCAATCGGCAATTGCCTGCCGGTGTCAGGGTTGATCTGGGCAGCACCAGTTTTGGCGCCATGGACGACAAAACCCAGTTCAACGCGAGAGGGTTTCCGGTTGCCGGAAGTGCCGTACTGGTGAACACGAAAGGTGACCAAAAAAAAATAATCGTCAGCAGGTTAGGACGCATTCGAATTGAATAATTGCGGGGTTAAGGGGGTTAAAATGAAATACATGGATTTAAAAGGCATCGGCTTTAAAAACACAAAAGGCTACATGATGATTGAGGCCCTGATTTGCATCGCGATATTTGCCGTCGGGTTTTTAGCGGTGGCCACCCTTGTGTTTTCAGCCACCCGCAACAATACCAACGGAAATCTCTTAACCCAGGCCAACATGCTGGCCAGAAAACAGCTGGAACAGCTCAAAAGCACACCCGACATCACGACGCTGCCCGCTGTGTTCACGACATTCAGCGATGGCCCCTGGGATGGAAGCGGCAACCCGGGGGGCATTTACACGCGCACCTGGACGATTCAAGATGCGCTGGCCTTCAACACGTCAAGGGAAATTCAGGTGACCGTCAACTGGGCCTGGAGGGGCCGGAATCGCAGCGTCGTTTTGAGCACGCTGACAAAGGGAAATGGGACATGATCGATATCGAAGTTACCCGCAAGAAAATTAGCATAGACGGCAAACAGAAAGGTTTTACCCTGGTGGATATTCTGGTTGGGCTTGCCATGGCATCGGTGCTGATGGTGGCCATGGTCAGCCTTTTTACCACCATGGGACGATCCTATACGACTCAAAACGTCGCAGCCGACGTGCAGCAGGTTGCCCGCGCCGGCGTAGAGCTGATGATCCAGGAAACGCGCATGGCGGGCTTTGATCCCAGCGGGAACGCCGCCGCCGCGATTGTCTCTGATTTTGATAATATCAGCGGCTTTCATATTGATCATGACGGTAAAATTGCACCCACGGATGCAACCAATTTTGCTTTCACCCTTGATGCGGATATGGACGGTCGCATCGACCACTGCAGGTCTGCGGATGCAGCAGCTGGATGTCTGACAGCGGATGACAACATTGAAAATGAGCTGATTGCCTACCGGATAAACAATGGCGCGCTGGAGAAATACCAGGGCGCGAGTGCAGTATGGGAAGATTTAACCGAAAACAATGTCTCAAATCTCAGTTTCACCTATTATGATGACAGCGGGGCGGTGACCACTGCGGTGGATGCCATCCGCACAGCGGAAATTTCGATGACCGTACAGCTGCCCGCCGGACGCGGGGGTACGGTAAGCCGGACCTATTCAACACGGGTCAGATGCCGCAACATCGGTTTATAATGATATTTTATTGAATCTGCATAGAAAGGACACAAGCGTCATGTCAAACCCGATGAAACCATTAAAAAATGAGCAGGGTTATTTCCTGATCATGTCCACCATTATGCTGCTGGCGTTACTGACGATTATGAGCATCGCGGCATCAAATACCGCCAACACCGAAGTCCAGATTGCGGGCAATGATGCGGTCTACCAGCGCAATTTATATCTGGCTGAAGGTGCCGCCCTGCAAGCAGTTGACGTGCTGCAAAATGATCCCAATCCCAGAGGATTGGCCTTTGTTGATCCGGGGCTTAAAACGATAGATGATGAGAATTTCAGGAATGATTGGGCGGCGAACTCGGATCCCGTTACAACGAGCCTGGATTCCAGCGGGAAAACCCGTTTTAGAGCCGGCTACGAGGGAACCGCTGCCGGCTTTTCCCTGGGCATAGGCACACCCAAGGTGCATGGATTTGCCATTTACGGGCGCACCGAAAAGCAGGGCGTAACCACCATCAAAATCGGATATCGCAGAGCGTTTTAGCACCTGAGATGCGTTGTAGGAGATACCCCATGTTTAACCCCAACGATATGAATACTTACCTGCAAAGATTAAGATACGGGCACCTGGCGCGGGTACTGGTCATCGGCTTTTGCGTATTGACGTCCGGCATCCTGTTTTTCGGCGCTCTGGTAGCACACGCAGTGGAGTTGGCTGATGTGCCGATGTTTACCCAGATAAATCCGCCACCCCCTAATATCATGATTCTAATGGATGATTCCGGAAGTATGACCTTTGAGGTCCTGGTCAAAGGTCAATTCGAAGGGCAGTTTATAACTGCTGAAGATAATTTTTGCTATGTTTTCAGTGATTTGGGTGATAATTATAATATTTCATCCTACTGTAGCAATTTCGATTCGGAAGACCGAAAATACTGGAAATCCCAGTTTCATGAAGAAAACTTCTTATACTACAACCCGAATGCTAGCTACCAACCCTGGCCCGAATACCCAGGTCAGAGCTTTCCGCCCGCAGATAAAAAAACACCCCGGGTTCACCCGTTGAAACCAAACAAACTTGACCTGGATGCAACGTCTTTCACTGTTGATACCGATGCTGATGGTGAGCATGAGGTGCCATGGGCCCATTATTTTGTGAAAGCAAATGATGGTACACCTTACCTGGTTGAGATGGATGGGGTCCATAAATATTACACGTTTACGGTTAGCGGCAGCGGATTGGATGAAAAGATTAACTCATTAACAGAAGTCTCACCGCCAGCCGAAATCCAAAAGGATGATTATGAAACAGACCGCCAGAACTTTGCCAACTGGTTTACTTACTACCGCCGGCGTGAATTTGTCGCCAAAGCAGCCATTACTAGAGCGCTCCGGGACCTGGAAGGGTTCAGGGTCGGGATTCTCGGTATCAATGAAGAAATAATCGTTCCACTCAAACCGGTAAAGGCGATGATCGGCGGTGTGCTCGTGGACGAAACAGATACGCTCATAGAAGAAATATTGAACTACGAATCAGATCGATATGGCGGAACGCCATTAAAAGAAGGCCTGGAATCTGTAGGTGAGTATTACAAAAATAATAGCCGCATGGGCGGTGAGGCGGGTGATGAGCCTTATACCGAAGATGGGGGCGCCTGCCAGCAGTCGTTTACGATTGTCATGACCGATGGATATTATAGTGATTATAGTCATAAACCCGTCGGTAATACAGACGGAGCTACGGGTTCCCCCTATGTGGACTGGGGGGGTGGTGAACCTCCCTATACAGATGGCTATAGCGGCACGCTTGCAGACATCGCCATGTATTACTACGCCAATGACCTTTCAAACTTTGAGAATAAAGTGCTGGTCAATAAGCTCGATAGCGCTTCTCATCAGCACATGGTCACCTTTGCCGTGGCCTTCGGGGTAACCGGTACTTTGGATCCGGATGATTATGAAGATGATCCTACGAGCCCCAACTACATGAAATCAATAACCGACGGCGAATACGTGGTCTGGCCGGAAGTGACCGGCAATCGCAAGCCGGAGTCCATTGATGATCTGTGGCATGCGACGGTTAACGGTAGAGGTAAATTCCTGAAAGCCTTTACATCCCCGATCCACTCATCCTGCTCATTACTGTAGCTGGATCGGAAAATAAGGATATCCTCACCGATCTTTGCATAAAGCCAGTCGCCGTTGAACGCCACCGAAGCGCCGGACCCGCCCTTCCTGGCCCCGATATTTCTCATAATTTCCGCCAGTGCTTCGCCCAGTAGTCCGGGGGTTCCGGCATTCAGGAA
>PVMK01125617.1_pt1 | contig 12952 bp, 10 predicted proteins | sample 1853481 | NCBI WGS metagenome assembly PVMK01 (sample SAMN08533507, study PRJNA380276) | Marine sediment metagenome, whole genome shotgun sequencing project.
AAGTGCCTCGGCGACTTCAAAGAAGTCCTCAATTGTTTCAGGAGGCGCCAGCTGATTGGCTTCAAAAACCTCGGGGTTGTACCACAGAACGTTCGAGCGATGAATGTTCAGAGGAATGGAATAGATCTCCCCATTAAACGTGATCTGCTCGATCAGCACCGGGTGCATGACTTGATCCAGGCCCTGATCTTTAAATAGCTGGGTCAGGGGTTCCACCTGGCCAAGAATTACATGGTTGCGAACCATATCTCCCGGGTGAACCGGCCAGCTATCGAATGGCTGCTGCTTCTCTAATCTTTCAAAGAATAAGGCCACCACCTCCGGATGAGAGAGACCCGAATTAACCGGGTTGATTACCTCGACGCCTGGATTTTGCCGCTGATAGACCTCCACCAATGCCTCGAGTGCATCCCGATTGCCCCCACCTGTCCAAGGGCTCACGATTTCCAGCTGGCTAATGCTGCTTCCATCTCCAGTAGATCCGGGACCAGGCAGAGGTATGTTCTCCTCAGTCGGGGTAAATGAAGCACAACCACTGATAAGAACTAGGCCCAACCCCAGAATGTAGGTAAACTTCGGAGAAGGTTTATTCAAGATCATGGCTTCCTCGTTATCCACACAAAAACCTCAAGGTAAAGGAGATAGAGTTGTTTCGCACAACGGCTCCAAATGGTAAAACTCTCGCTGTTCACAAGGCAATTCAATAATAAACCGGTTCGCCTCCGTCCACGAGACCAAGTCCTCCAGTGAATCAATCCGCCATAGGCGCAGGCTGCTATCCAGGGAACCTGATAGAACCATTTGGCCATCTGGGCTAAACGCCGCTGCACGGATTGCATCGACGTGCCCCAGGAAGCGCCGCACCGGCTGTCCGCTTGCTGCATCCCACAGGATCAGGGATTGATCCATCGACCCAGAGAGGATAGTTCTTCCATCCGGGCTGAACTTCACAGCAAAAACAGGTCCTGTGTGACCTGAAAAACGGCGCAGTTCGGTCCCTGATTGGAGGTCCCACAAAACGAGATCACCATCTGCAAGCCCCGATATCCCGGTTTTCCCATCCGGGCTGAACGCCACGGCGTTGATAACACTCCCCTGTACAGGGAATCTGCGTACTGCCTGACCGCTATCCAGATCCCACAAAATTAACGTGCGATCATAGGAACCGGAAAGTGCCTGTTTACCATCCTCCCTGATGGCTACACTGGTCACAGCGTTCGTATGGCCATTGAATTCATGGATCGCCTGCCCTGTGGCTAGGTCCCACAACATCATCCTGCGGTCCAGCGAACCGGAAAGGGCTGCCTTTCCATCTGGGCTGAAGCTCAGGGAAGTCACCTGGCTGGTATGTCCGTCAAAGTCGCGGACAGATTGTCCAGTTTCAACATCCCACAGCTTGAGCCGGCCATCTGGACCCCCGGTAAGCGCTCTTTGCCCATCCGGGCTGAGCGCCGCCGCGTGGATGGTTGTACCCACAAATATTTGTTGGGTGGGCGTCCATGTAGGTACATCCCACAGGATCAGCGAGGTATCCGCCGAACCAGAAAGGGCTTTTTTTCCATCAGCGCTCAAATCAACCACATTGATCGCGCTGGTATGTGGCTCTAGGCGCTTTATTTCTGCCCCATTGGTAAGCCCCCATAAGATCATCGACATATCGGATGATCCGGAAAGGATTGTTTTTCCATCCGGGCTGAAGGCTACCGCTGTAATTGGACCTATGTGCCCTTCGAAGCGGCGCAAGATCTTGCCGCTGGTCACATCCCATAGAATTATGCTTCGTTCAAGCGTGGTGTTAAACACTTCCTCGGAACCACTTGCCGATAGAGCCGTTTTCCCATCTGGACTGAATGCGATAGCATTGACCTGATCCTGGTGCCCTTCATAGCGGCGAAGGGGTTCCCCACTGGCGACGTTCCATAGTATCAGTACCTGGTCAAGCGAGCCCGAAAGTATGTTCTTTCCATCGGGACTGAATGCCACCGCTGTCACTGCACCCAGATGGCCTTCAAAACGGTGAAGGAGTTTTCCAACGTCCACATCCCACAGGATCAGTTGATTATCAGATGAGCCTGAAATAATCAAATTTCCATCCGGACTGAAACCAGCACTTTGCACCTCACCTGTGTGACCGGTGAGTGTATGAATGATCTCGCCGGATGCCAGATCCCATAAGATCAGTGTCTGGTCGGCCGAGCTGGACAAAGCAAGTTCCCCATCGGGACTGATCGCCACGCTAGTGATCTCGCCTGTGTGCCCTTCATAGCGGCGGAGCACATTTCCATTGTTTATATCCCATAAAATCAAGGTTGTATCTTCGGATCCTGAGATGGCTGTGTTCCCATCCAGACTGAACACAACCGCTGTAACTGGCCCTATATGCCCACTTAACCAGCGCAGGGGTTGACCGCTGGTCACATCCCACAGAATCAGAGTTTTATCCCTGGAGGCAGAAAGCGCCTGCTCTCCATCTGGAGCAAAAGCTACAGCGCTCACCTGGTCTGTGTGTTCAACCATGCGCCGCCTGATACCCGGAGCGTAAGCTAGGTCAGAAAGGGTCAGCTGAGCTTGCACATTGGTTTGATCCATCTGGTTTGCTGCCAGTGCAAGTGCCAGGGCAAGCTCAGGATCCCCCTGGCTGGCTGCGAATTGCGCCCCAGAAGTTAGCGCCAGACCTTGGGCTGCGACCTCATTTTGGCGTGCGATTCGGCGTTGGTTCCATGCCAGACCGCTCAAGGTGAGTGCGCCAATCGTCGCCACCAGCAAGACCACCACCAGGGTACGCAATATTTTTCTAGATCGCTCTTCCAGGCGCCCTTCGCGAGCAATACGCTTTTGTTCCAGGTCTTGCACCCGATCGCGTTCTGCCAGGCTGTTCTCGAGATAAACCCGTTCCAATTCCCCCAATTTAATAGTTGAACTATTTCCTAGCGTTTCAAACTCTGCAAGGCGGGTGCCTACAGCCAGGTAGCTCGCATCTCGCCCTGCGTTATCCCATTCATGTGCTGCAACCGTCAGCATTCTCCGCTGGCGAAGTTCACCGCGGCTGTCATCCAACCAGGCCTGTAATCGTCCCCAGGTTCGAATCAAAGCTTCGTGTGCGACTTCGACCGTGTCTTCTCCCAGCGTTATCAGCCGTGCCTCAGCCAGGAGATTGAGCACTTCTTGAATGCTGGTGCCATTTCCATCCAGAAATTCTGTGTGAGAGACTCTACGGCGGGTATCCGCTGTTCCTTCGCCCAATTCAGTTAAATCCAGGAAGATCGTCTTGGCAATCTCCCTTTGATCAGGCGATAACCTTTGATAGATATTCTCGGCGGTACGCGAAATGGCTCCTCGTACACCACCGGAATCCGTGTAGCCCTTCAAAGTAAGTGTTTGGCCGCGGCGCCTGTTCCAGGTCTCCAGCAAAGCATGGGAAAGCAGGGGCAGCTTTCCGGGCTCATCACCGATATCTGCCAGCATGATATCCCCAATACCCGGCTCAAGATCCCAGCCATCCCGCTGGGCTGGTCCTTCTATGGCGCGCCGCAGCTCTTCTGCGCTCATCGAGCCAAGATACTCCTGATGCTCCACCAGTACCTGGCGCAATCCTTCATACTGCGCACAATGTGCGTAAAAGTCAGCCCGCAGCGCCAGGATTACCAGGATGTTCACCTCGTTCTCGCTTGAGACCGCGGAGAGCAAATTATCCACGAAGACTTCACGTTCGAACGGTTCGTGACAGAGCGTAAACAGCTCCTCGAGCTGGTCCACAATTAGCACGAACTGTGCACCTTCCGGGAGCAGCTGCGAGAGGTTGCGCTTGTATCCAAGCGGATCGCGCTCCAGTTCTTCACGATATGTTACGGTTGAGTTTAAAGAATCCGGGAACTTTACCAATGTGGAAGCAAGTGACTCAAGCGGCAGTTCAGTGGGTGTAATGACCTGGACGCACCAGCTCTGACTGCTGACATTATTCTCATCACAATTGAGGGCAGGTACAAGACCGGCGCGAAGCAGGGAAGATTTGCCGCTTCCAGATGCACCTACCAGGGCCAATATTCCCTCTTTGTGCAGGCGGTCGACAAGCCTGCCGGTCAGCTGTTCTCGCCCGAAAAACAAATCTGCGTCAGCCTCTTCATAGTAAAACAGCCCTTTGTATGGAGGTCTGTCGGGGCGCCGCGTCTTATCGGAAACCGGGGCTGAAGCCTCGCTTGCCGAAGGTGGCTCGATCGTACCGGCTCCCTGTGTGAGCTGCTCATAAAGCTTAATGGTCCGTGAAGAGGGTTCAACCCCAAGATCATCCCGCAAAGCCTTTTGGCAGCGCTCATAGGTATGGACAATTTTCGACCGGTCTCCAAGCGCAGCATAAGCGCTCATCAAGGCCCGGTAGGCGGGTTCCGGATTCTGGCCAGAGGCAAGCCAGTGTTCGCCCCATTCCAGCATTTCCGTCCAGCGCTGTTCCTCATTCAGCCTTTCGAGAAGCTGTTCTACTCCCCGGTCGAATACAGCTTGCAGGCGTTCTCGCTCAAGCAGCACCCAATCCTCATAGAAACCCGGTAATAGCTCACCACGATAAAGCTCGAGCTTTTCTATCAGCTGATCGGTCGCATTCATCTCCTGCGCCCAATTTTCTAAATCAGGTACATCGAGCCAGTAGTCGGATTCTGCGTTGAACTCTATCGAGAACTGGTCGGAATAAAGGTAGTCCTTCTCTGGAGGAGAATCACCATTCAGCGCTTTCCTAACCCGCCATAGCGCCTGGCGCAGGTTGCTGCGAGCGTTATCTTCAGTGCTGTCTGGCCACAGTAAACCAGCCAGTTTTTCCCTGCGGTGGGCTGTTCCCGGGGTCAGCAGTAAATATGCCAGCAATGACTGGGCCGGGCGGGAGGGAATCTGGATCGATTCACCATTCTCGCGCACATCGAACTGGCCGAGAAATCTCACTTTTAGCATTCGTGCTCCAAAACATAAATTGGGGAGTTCGTTGAGAGCAGTTTATGTGTGGCTCCCCTGTTCGCTTCAACAAGTAATAAACAATGGAATTTCTAGCTGGTAATCACTTGCAAGAGCCATACTTTCTGGTATTAGATAAATTCTACCATTATTCTCTCACAACCAATTGTAACATCCATCTATTATGGAACAGAGCAGGAAAAAATGATCGAAAATACGCAAAATTAACGCCCGTGTAGATGTCGCACAACGCGGTCTTGCTAATGTGAAGGCAGTCATCTCCCCGGCTCTCCAAGAGCTAAAGCGCATAAGAGAGAAAAATGATTCCTTCACTGTTCAAGATTTTTTCCGTATTTGTTCTGGTCATGCTCACCACCCTTCTTATTACTAATCTGAAGGGAACTGCAAAAGATTCATCAACAGAATTCCCCACCCCTGAGCAGCCTAAATCAGGATTGGGCTTGCCTATCGATTTGCTGGCAGCCCTAACCGCAGCTCATGGAGACTACGAAAGTCTAATAACTAAAGATGATTTATTGGACGATCTGCTGGCGGTCGATATTGTGCTGATTGGCGAAGCCCACTACGACAGGCAGGATATGCAAACCGCCTTTGAGCTGATTCGATTATTAGCCCAGCGAAGGAAAATCGCCCTGGCGGTAGAGAGATTCCCCATTTCTTTCCAACCAGATCTAGAGGCTTTGAATAACTTTGAAGATGAAAAGTTGAGATCAAAAAGAATGATAGCGTTTATGCAGGAGGATGAATATCAAACTGTGTGGGGGATAAATGATCCTTCTCAGGCTGGATTTTCAGATCCGAAACAACCACAATACCCGCTGAACTCCCCTTCCGCAGAAGTATTTGAGTCTATGATGCTCTGGGCAGCTTGTGAACGCGTCCCGGTCGTCGGCATGGATTTACCATTGTCGGAACGTGCATCAGGCTTCGGCGAAGATATCCCCTATCGAAATGAACTTTGGACGAATCAAATCATCAATTTCCTGGAAAATAACCAATCCAATGATTACCTTGTGATAGCAATTGGTGGGATAAATCATTTCAGCAATGCCCCTGGATCCGTACAGGATAAATTACACAGGAATTATTCTACCTATCATTTCCGTTCCATCGGACAGCGGGATGTAAATTACCCCTCCAAAAAATCGAAGCAGGTCCAGGATTTAGCCTTGGCTTTTCAAGTCGACGACATTATCCTCGATAACCCCCAATTTGCTGTAGTCCGAAATGATGGATCCGCCATGTTTCCCTCTCCACCAGATTATTGGATTGCAGCACATATTGTTGGTGGGTGGGATAACTCAGCTAATTGTTCTATCAACTAGGTTTCAACCTTCACCCAAGCAATCAACAACGCGGGAAATAATTCCCAGAAACTCCCAATCAGACTCATTTCATAACCGAATCCGGTTGGACACCCGGCAGCACCAGAAGGGGAAACGGATGGGGATGATATAATGCGCGAACACCTTATCTTCTTGATTCAAAATCAGATCTTCAGGATAGTGGGTCATGATCCTCATCGCATTCTTCATCGTTCTGGTTTTTTTCTTCATCCTGGTATCAAAAAGAATCGAAAGGACCATCTTTACCGCTCCACTCATCTTCACGGTGGCTGGAATGGGTATATACTATCTCTCTCCCCCGGTGGCAGATGTAGAAATTCATAATGAGACTGTCCTGCTGATCGCGGAGCTGACGCTTGCGCTTCTGCTGTTTACGGACGCCTCCCGCATTGACCTGAGAAAACTGCTCAAAGAGACTGTGCTCCCTGAGCGTTTGCTCGGGATTGGCATGCCCCTGACCATCCTGGCAGGGGCAATCATCGCCCTGCTTTTGTTTGATGGCATCTCCTTCTGGGAAGCCGCTTTGCTGGCAGTGATCCTGGCCCCCACCGATGCCAGCCTGGGCCATGTTGTGGTTAAAAGCAATTTGGTGCCTGAACGCATCCGCCAGGCTCTCAATGTTGAGGCTGGACTCAATGATGGTCTGGCTATGCCGCTCTTCACCCTCTTCTTTGGATTAGCTGCCGCCAGCGACCCATTTGTTCCCGGAAATTGGCTTCTCTTCACCATAGAACAAATCTTTTTTGGCTTGCTGATGGGCATTGTCATCGGATGGGTAGGTGGCTGGCTGATCGGTGAAGCAGGTAAACGAGGTTGGATCGATGAACCTCTACAGCAGTTGGGACTGCTCGCCCTGGCCTCGATGTGCTACGGCGGCGCGGTCATGATCGGCGGAAACGGGTTCATCGCTGCCTTCGTTGGCGGCCTTCTGGTCAAGCGCGGCTTCGAAGATGCACAGTATCATGCCAGCGAGTTCAGCGAAGCCTGGGGGCAGCTCTTAAATTATTTTGTGTTTTTCATTTTCGGAATGATTGCAGTTGAGATATTTCCCGGTTTTACCCCTACCATCCTGCTGTTCGCTGTGCTCAGCCTGACCGTTATCCGTATGCTGCCTGTTGCTGTGGCGATGATCAGAAAACGCCTTTCACCGGAAACAGTGCTCTTCATGGGCTGGTTCGGACCGCGTGGGCTGGCTTCCATCGTGTTGGCCTTGATATTCCTGGAACGAGAGGCGAACCTGCTCTATGAAAATACCATTGTTTCTGCAGTAGCTGCCACAGTACTGCTCAGCATCTTCGCCCATGGGCTTAGCGCCTTACCTGGGATAAAATGGTATGCCCACCAGATTGAGAAATTGGACGACAGCGCCCCCGAGCTGCAAGACACCGTTTCGGTTACTCCAGGAAGAGGCACATAACAATCGATATATTTGACGTGGAAAGTAAAATGCAATATTACTTGACTGCGACTGAAATACAGAGACTCAGTTCAGGTAATGATTGAGATCAAGCCGATGCTGCCGGATCAATGGCAGCTGTACAAAACTGTGCGCTGCGCCGCGCTCGCAGAGGCGCCCTATGCATACAGCAGCACCCTGCAAGATGCCCTCAAACGCAGCGATCAGGATTGGCAGCAAATCACGCGTCAATATGCCAGCCATTCCAACAGCCTGACCTATTTTGCATTCGAAGATGATAATGCCTGCGGGATGTCTGCCTGTGTCATAAATGGGGATGAAGTTGAGTTGTATGCAGTCTGGGTGGATCCTGCGTACCGGCGAAAAGGGATCGGTCGCACGCTGATCGATTTTGGGCGCGCCTGGTCGCTGTCAATGGGTGCGAAACAGCTCAGGGTTGGAATATTTGAAGATAACCCTGCTGCCCTGGCATTCTATCGATCGGCTGGTTTTACCGACAGCGGCCAGACTGATCCAGTTTTGTCAACGGTGAAGCGAGCAGTGCTCCTGTACACCATGTTCGTGCAATAAATTTATAATTTCCTGACTGGTTGGCGCAGCACGGTTTTAAGCTTTTCCGGGGCAACTCGGCGGGGATCGCCCAGGTAAATTTCGTGATGTTTACCATTTTCTGCATAGCCATTCTCCGGTAGGAATTCCCGGTGCAGCTTCATTAATGTCGGTCCTTCTTCATCATAAGACCCGACGTGCATAATTTGCACACTTAGTCCCTCGGTATAACTTTCTAAAAGGATTTTGTCCAATGCTGCCGGATTTTTTCCCTTTCGAACTACTTCGAGAGATTCAGCAAACATCTCGTCGCTGATCCACTCGGGTGTCATGATCATCATCGTCCAGTCCCATTGGGTTTTATCGCGAGCCGTGGTGAATGTCTCCATATTATCAGCCCACCATAGACCTTCGAGTGGCGGTACAACGTAATCCTTTCCGAGCTGCTTCTTGCTCATAAACTTCATTTTATAAGCCATCGCATAGAGCGCTTCGAGCGCATCCTGGTATTCCTGGGCGACATTGGGATCGCCGTGACCGTCAACCATCAAGAACTGCATCTCTGGCACATCGACGAGTACAAACTTTTTGGGTGGGGAGAAAAGATCTTTGAGCTCTTTCTTAAAATCAACTTTAGACACGTCCGGCCTCCACTTCCTGCATGAAATCCCGCATCCAAATGAGTTCAGCCTCAGCCAAAACCCGGCTGTAATCAAACATAGCCTCTACAAAAGGTGGTAGTGGGCGCTGTTTTTCCGCCCGTGTTCCCATGTGCTGCATACTTTCCTCGAGCTTGGTTGCATATGAGTTCAATGCGGTCAACAATTGCTCCGTGGGGATTATCGGCAGGTTGGATAACCCCAACAAAAATGGTCTCGAACCACTCATTGGAGTCGATAATGCTGCCAGCGCACTCTCGGCCAGCGTATGCTGACCATCGGAAGTGATGCTGTAGACTTTACGGGCAGGACCTTTACCACCCGGCTGCTGGAGGTGACCTTCAAGCATGCCATCTTTCTCCAACTTCTTCAGCAGGTAGTAGATAGATGAAAACCCGATCTCCGTCCAATCGCGCATACCGCGCTCTTCAATAATTTGCTCGATGTCATAGCCATGCCGCGGCTGTTCAGCAATTAAGCTCAAGATCGCCAGTTCTGCGTTAGTCATTAGTTATCCTATACATGATATATTCTAGTATTAGAATATCACACATAATTGATAGCGTCAAGACAATTTCACCGGCATAACATATATCGTTGATTCGGTGGAGCAAGTGCATGAAATCTATTCCTTCATAATTTTTGTTGAGGTTCTCAAATGGAGTAGAACGTCTCAATTGTCTTCACCCTGGTTTGAGCCCCAATCTCCCAGAAGGATGTACGGAATACCACCACCCCCAAGCTTATATAATTCAAATGATGAACAGCTCTTTTCGTCACTTTTCCCGGGGTGACAATCCACGCAAACGATTGCGAGAGGGAGGATATTTGTCACTTGACGGTCTGAGGATTAGTTTTTATAATGTGAAAAATATCACAATATGAATTTCTTGCATATTGGAACGAGAAACTGGCTCCTTTATTGATTGAAGCCTGAGCACGAATAAATTTTTTCGAGGGTATGCGGAGCAAAACTATGCTTTACATGACGATTACCAAGGACAATTTCAAATTAATGGTAGAGGGCCTCTTGGAGGACAACGAGGTCTTCGGTCCCAAATGGAGAGATCGGGATTCGCAGGGAAACAAGATCTACCGTTTCTTGAAGCTCAACAACTTCGAGGAGCTGCAGATGGATTACACGCGCACTTACGTATCCCCCAAGAACTTCTTCCTCCCATATAAAGAAGACCTGGCCACCTACCAGCTGGATGGCGAGAATTGGGAACAAGACATCAAGTACCGCATCCACCCGCGGGTGATCATTGGCATGCGCGCTTGCGACATAAACGCCCTGCGCAAGCTGGATGAGGTCATGCTTAAAAGTGCCTATCCCAACCCCTATTATTCCGCCCGCCGGCGCAACACAATCATCATCGGTCTCGATCATGAACCGCTGGAAGATTGTTTCTGCCGCTCAATGGATGCAGATGTGGCCTTCAAAGGATTCGATCTCTTTCTAACCGACATCGGCGAGAAATACTTTGTTGCCATCAACTCAGATCCTGGATACATGCTGGTGAACAAGTATGGAGGTCAAGAGGTCACCGACGAAGATCAGCTGGAGTTCAAGCGGGTAAAAAAGAAGATTGAATCGAAGTTCAAGACCCAGGTCAATGTGACTATCGTACCCGGACTAATGGATTTGGAATTCGAATCAGACGTCTGGAAAAAGTGGGGCGACAAGTGCCTCAGCTGCGGCAGCTGCGCCATGGTGTGCCCGACCTGCTACTGTTATGGCGTAGAGGAAGATGTTGACATGACCTTCAGCTGCGCAACCAAAAAACGTTTTCTATACTCCTGCAACCTGCTCGATTTCGCCAAGGTGGCTGGCGACCATAATTTCAGGCCAGAACCGGAGATTCGCCTCAAGTACCGCTATTACCACCAGTTCAGGGGATTTGTGGAGGCTTTCAACCAATCCTTATGTGTGGGCTGCAACCGCTGTGGTGCGGCCTGCCTGGCAGGTATCCACCCCAAAGCCGTGATCGACGATCTGATCCAAACGGAGACAATATGAGTTTGAAAATTCCCCAACACGACATCAATCTTGAGCCCTATATGTCGATCTCCCCGAATTTCAACCGCAAATCGACGCGCATGCACGTTGAGCGCACTTTCAAGTCCCAGATTCTGGCGGTAATCCCGCTCACGGCTCACGAAAAACTTTTCCATATCCGCATATGCGATCCCAAGGAACGTGAAAATTTCACCTTTCTGCCCGGCCAATTCGTGATGCTCGAGCTTCCCGGATGCGGCGAGGTGGCTATCTCCTTATCAAGTTCGAGCTCGAACAGGGAATTTATTGAGCTGTGTGTACGCAAGGTCGGCAAGGTTACCGGCATGCTGCACCGCCTGGAAGCGGGCGTCAACGTCGGAATTCGCGGCCCATTCGGAACCCACTTTCCCATGCAGGAGATGATAGGTTCTAACATTCTCCTGATTGCCGGGGGTTTAGGGATCGCCCCCCCTGCGCTCCCCAATCTACTGGGTAAATGAACACCGCATGGACTACAAAGATATCACGGTGCTCTATGGAACCAGGGACCCATCCCAAATCTTGTTTGAATACCAGGTAGAAGAGTGGCGCAGGGTTTATGGACAAAACATCTTGACCATTGTTGAACACCCGGATGAAGATTGGAATGGACCTGTCGGCATGATCACCGAGCTGTTCGATGATATCTCCATCGAACCAGACGATACTTTTGCGATCGTCTGCGGACCACCAGTGATGTTCAAGTTTGTGTGCGGCTACCTCAGCGACCTGGGACTGCCGCGCCAGCGCATGTTCGTCTCTCTGGAGCGACGGATGCACTGCGGTATGGGTAAATGCTGCCGCTGCAACGTGGGTTCCACCTTCACCTGCCTGGATGGACCCGTGTTTGACTACTGGTCCGTGATGAACCTGAAAGAAGCAATTTAGCTGTGTCTGGAAAATATTGAAAACTGACGAAGGAATAAATATGAACTACCTGGGTATTCCGCTCGAAAAGCCGAAAGTTGGCGTCTTTGGCTTTACCGGTTGTGAAGGCTGCCAGCTGCAGATCGCCAACAAGGAAGAAACTCTCTTAGATCTGCTTGGTGCGATCGAGGTGATGAACTTTCGGTTAATCTCCTCGGACAAGCATGATGAATACGACATCGCTTTCGTGGAGGGCTCCATTACCACCAGTGATGAAGTTGCCCGGCTCAAGAAAATACGCGGCCAGGCGAAAATCCTGGTTGCCATGGGCGCCTGTGCCTGCCTCGGTGGAGTGCATAAATTGAGAGAGCGCTTTCCTTTAGAAGATGTCGTCAAGGATGTATACGGCACCCATCCCATAGAGACCGGTCCCGTGAGGAAGATATCGGATGTAGTCAGCGTCGATATCGAACTGCCAGGCTGCCCAATCTCAAAACCAGAATTTGAGTGGCTGGTCCGGCCCCTGATCCTGGGTTTAGAACCCCAGTTTCCACAGTATTCAGTTTGCGTTGAATGCAAGCAGCGATTTAACACCTGTATGTTCGACATGGGCATAATGTGCCTGGGACCCGTCACCCGCGCTGGATGCGATGCTATCTGCCCGCGCAACCACCAGGGCTGCTGGGGATGTCGAGGTCCAGCTGACGAGGCGAATTTCGAGTCAATGATTGATATTCTCAGAGAGCATGGTTTTACTGAACGGCAAATCGCGGAACGAGCCCAATTTTTTAATGCCTTTAGCGGTAATAAATTCTTCCCCACAATGGAAAAGTCCCCGCTTGGGTAGCGGGATTGAAAGGTATTTTTATGAAGATTAACGTTGATACGCCGATTAATATCGAAGTTGAACACATCGCCCGCGTCGAAGGACACGGCAACATCCACATCCGTATCGAGGATAACCAGCTCAAGGAATGCGCCTGGGAAGTAGTCGAGACACCCCGCTTCTTTGAGGTGATGATGAAAGGTTTATCTGTGGAAATGGCACCCTTGCTGGCAGCGCGCATCTGCGGCATCTGCTCCATTTCACATGCCCTGGTCAGCGCCCGCGCTGCAG
>PVMK01125034.1_pt1 | contig 12947 bp, 9 predicted proteins | sample 1853481 | NCBI WGS metagenome assembly PVMK01 (sample SAMN08533507, study PRJNA380276) | Marine sediment metagenome, whole genome shotgun sequencing project.
GGCGTGACACCAAGATCATCGAGACCGGTGAGATCAATCTCTGCAATGCGGTGCACCATCTCGTCTGCCATCAGCTGCAGAATCTGACGAGGAGTGGCGTCATCGGCGATCTCATAACGCGCCGGGTAGAGCAGCCCCTCCCATCTCGACAACTCGTTGACGCCATCTGGCAACTCGGCGGAAAGATACGGTGAGATCACCCGTCCATTGCGCAGCGGCTCTGCGAAATCCTCAACCGAAAAGTCAGTCTGTGAGGCGAGGTCTTCGATGGCGGCGGTGACCGTGACACCCTCCAGAATGATGACGCTCTTTGCGATGACGTCGGGCCCTGCCAGCAGGCGCGCCGCCACCTGTTCGGGGGTCATTCCCGTCTCGAGGTTGTAGGTGCCCGGTTTCAGCTGGGCGGCAATTCCCTCTTGCTCGACCAGCCGCACGAGCTCCTGCTGGCTCACCACACCGGCACTCTCGAACGAGTTTCCGATGGAGCGGGCGGACGCTCCCTCGGGCACGTCGACCGTCACCGGGATTCCCGCCTGGACGGTTGTGGTTACCGGCGCCGCCTGGGTGAAGGCGTCGGCGAGAACGTTGCCGAGAACCGCGACGGTGATGACACCCACGACGAGCAGCCCGACAACGATGCCGACCCGTACCGGGGTCCGATCAGCGCTGCCGGTCTCCATCGTCATCCTCACTCCGCTTGCTGTCGAGATAGCCCTGCAACATCACCGCGGCTGCGACCTTGTCGCGTATCTTGCGCCGCTCGCTTCGGCGAACACCGCCTTCGATCAGGGCCCCTTCGGCGGTAACGGTCGTAAATCGCTCGTCCTGTAGCGCTACCGGCAAACCGGTCGCCTCGGCGACCGATTCGGCGAAGGCCCTGGCCGATTGCGCCGACGCTCCTTCATCGCCTGAGAGGTGCAGCGGCAGCCCGACAACGATGACCTCGATGTCGTACTCATCGATTACCGATCGCAACACCTCGGAGACGTCTTTACCGCGCCGGTCGATGACCGAATGCGGCGTGGCAATGGTACCGGTGGCGTCCGATACCGCGACTCCGATGCGCCGCTCACCGTGGTCTAGGCCCAGCACCCTCACCGTCCCGTGAGCGCCTCCCGGGCCGCATTTCTCGCCTCGGCAAGGGCGTCGTCGATGCGATCCCCCTGCGGGCCACCGGCTTGTGCCAAACGGGGGTCGCGGCTTCCGCCGCCCCCGAGCGTCCTCGCCGCCTCAGCGATCACTTCGCCGGCAGAGACGCCCTCCTCGACGAGGTCATCAGAGACAAATGCGATGATTGCGCCCTTCCCCTCGACCGTCGACCCCAGAACTCCGATTCCTGAAGCCAGTCGATCCCTGACCTGGAACGCCAGCGCCCGCAGCGCATCGCCGCTCAGGTCGTCCTGCTTGGCAATCAGGATCGATCTGCCATCCAGTTCCTCAACCTGGTCGAGCAGATCCGCGGCCGCCGAGCCTCGCGCTTCTTGCTCGAACTGCTCGATCCGCGCCGCGAGGTCATTACTGTTCAGGGCCATGGCCTGTGCGGCTTCGACCAGCCTGGCCGGTTGGGTGCCGAGGGCCCCCGCCGCATCCTCCAAGTCACGGCGGAGCTTGGCCAGATACTCATACGCTGCGGTTCCGGTCACCGCTTCGATGCGCCTGGTATTGGCTGCGACCGAGCCTTCGGACAGAACGATGAGCGGGCCGATCTGCCCGGTGCTCGGGACGTGGGTTCCACCGCAGAACTCGGTTGAGTAGTCGCCGGTCACAACCACGCGGACCTCTTCGCCGTATTTGTCGCCGAAGAACGCCAAGGCCCCCATCGCCTCCGCCTCGTCCTTGCTGGTCTCGATCGTCGTGACCTGATCGTTGTCGATGACGCGCCGGTTGCTCAAAAGCTCGACATCTCGCAGCTCTTCAGGCGCAAGGGCGGTGTAGTGGCTGAAGTCGAATCGCAGCCGATCGTCGGCAACCAGCGATCCCGCCTGGTGCACGTGGTCACCGACGATGTCGCGCAGGGCGTAGTGCAGCAGGTGGGTGCCGGTGTGGTTCTTGCGGATGCGTTCCCGGCGTTCCCGGTCGATCGTGAGCGCAACATCCTGGCCGACGCTGACCGTCCCGGTGGTTACGACCCCGAGGTGGCCGTGGAGTCCCGGCAGGGCGAACTGGGTGTCGGAGACCTTGATGGTGCCGGTTGGCGAAACCATCCGGCCCGAGTCGCCAATCTGGCCGCCGGACTCTGCATAGAACGGGGTGCGGTCGAGGAAGAGCTCGACGGGCCGGCCTTCTTCTGCGGTTTCGACCTGCTCTCCCTCGCTGAGGATGGACAGCACCCTGCCCGACCCGGACTCTTGGTCGTATCCGATGAAATCGGTTGGTTCTACGCCGTCGAGCAATGTCCGGTAGGCGTCAGAAACCGCAGCCTGGTCCCGGCCCCGGTACGCCGCCCTGGCACGCTCCTGTTGTTCGCCCATCATGCGATCGAAGTCGCTCAGATCGACCTCGTAGCCGCGTTCGGCGACGATCTCCTCGGTGAGCTCGCGGGGAAAGCCAAACGTGTCGTGGAGTTTGAAGGCGGTCTCGCCGGGGAGCGTGGCGCCCGGCTCCAGCTCGACCAGCGCCTCATCCAGGAGCTGATGGCCGGCGTGCAGCGTCCTGCGGAACTGCTCCTCTTCCCTCGTGACCATCCTGATGATGGCGTCTTCCTGGGTCGCCAGCTCGGGATATGCCTGCCCCATGACGTCAACGGTCGAGGAGACCAGGGGCGCCATGATGAGGTCTTCGACTCCGAGGAGAAAGGCGTGACGCACCGTTCTCCGGATCAGGCGGCGCAGGACATAGCCGCGACCCTCGTTGGAGGGCACCACCTTGTCGCCTATCAGGAACGTCACCATCCGGCCGTGGTCGGCCATGATCCGCAGTGAGACATCGGTGCGCTCGGCGGCTCCGTAGCCGACACCGGTGTAACCCTCGGCGGCGGCAAGCACGGGTCGGATGAGATCGGTGTCGAAGACGCTCGGCACGCCCTGGAGCACGGTGGCAAAGCGCTCGAGGCTGGCCCCGGTATCAATGTTCTTCGCCGGGAGGTCGCCGATGAAGTGGTAGGGCTCGTCCTGGATGTTCGCCATGAAGACCAGATTCCAGAGCTCCATGTGGCGCTCGTCGTCGACGGCCGGGCCGCCGTCCTCTCCGTACTCGGGTCCCTTGTCGAAGAAGATCTCCGACGAGTAGCCGGCGGGACCGGGGATGCCCATCTGCCAGATGTTGTCCCGGTCGAGGCGCTGGACCCGATCGGCGGGCACGCCGACCCCGTCGATCCAGATGGCGGCGGCCTCGTTGTCGCTGATGTGCACCGTGTACCAGAGGCGCTCTGGGTCGACGCCGAGGCCCTCGGTGATCAGCTCATAGGCCCAGGGAATGGCCTCCTCCTTGAAGTAATCGCCAAAGGAGAAGTTGCCCAGCATCTCGAAGAACGAGAGGTGTCGCTGGGTGGTGCCGATGATGTCGATATCGCTGGTCCGGCCCACCTTCTGAATGGTGACCGCACGCGGATACGGCGGCGTCTCCTCACCAAGCATGTACGGCTTGAACTGGACCATTCCGGCGCCGGTGATGAGAAGCGTGGGATCGTTGGGGATCAGTGACGCCGAGGGCACCACCGTGTGCTCTCTTTCGGCGAAGAAGTCGATGAAGATGCGCCGGATGTCGTTGGAATCCATGGGCCAGGGAGGTTAGCCCCGGGGGGCTTATCGCCAGGGAAGGAATGAGTCCGGCACAATGTCGCCCGTGGCCGAGCCATACCTGACCGAACTGCTGGAACTCACTGAAGCATGGCATGGCGCCGATCCCTCGATCGGCGCTGTCGACTGTCGCCACTTCTTCTCGGGGGCGGCCGCCTACCGCGATGGGGCCATCGTCGCCACCCTGACCCCGGTCGGCCTGGCGTTCAAGGTACCGGCGGAGGTACGCGATGACCTGCTCGCTCGCGGAGTGGCGGTTGAGCTGCGCTATTTCGACAACTCCCCCATGAAACGCGACTACGTCCTGTTCCCCGATGCCGGTGTGGAACCAGACGACGCCGTTCGCCTGATCCGCGGTGAGTCGTTGGATGGCGGCTGACCGATTTCGCCCATCTCGTCTCGGGTATCCTCGTCCGCTACCACCGCCGCAATCACAAGGGGGCCCCCATGGCGCAGGATCCGTCGATCGGCCGCGAGATACTCCCGATTCCCGACATCCCCGTCCGGGCAGAGCCGGCAATGCACGCATCGGACACCAAGGCCCCGCCGATCGAGCCCTTGCGCCCGCCGGAAGGGGCTCCGAATGTGCTCATCGTGCTCATCGACGACATGGGATTTGGCGCCACGTCCGCCTTCGGTGGACCCATCGAGATGCCAACCCTCGACCGGCTCGCCTCGAACGGTCTGATATACAACCGGTTCCACACCACCGCGCTGTGCTCACCGACCCGGCAGGCGCTGCTCACCGGCCGCAACCATCACAGTGCCGAGATGGGGAGCGTCGGCGAGGTCGCCACCTCGATGCCGGGCAATACGTCGGTGCGGCCAAACACCGTGGCCACCGTTGCCGAGATGCTCAAGCTCAACGGGTACAACACGGCAGCCTTCGGGAAGATGCACCAGACGCCGGTGTGGGAGACATCGGTTTCGGGGCCGTTCGACCGCTGGCCGACCGGGGACGGATTCGAGAAGTTCTGGGGCTTCGTCGCCGGGGAGACCAACCAGTGGGAACCAACCCTCTATGAGGGGACGACACCGACCGAGCCTGCGGGGACACCAGACGAGGGATACCACATCACCGAGGAGCAGGTCGACCAGGCCATCGCCTGGGTCGAGGCGCAACAGGTGATGACCCCGGACAAGCCGTTCTTCATCTACATGTCCTACGGCGCAACCCATGCCCCCCACCACGTCGCCCCCGAATGGACTGCCAAGTACAAAGGAAAGTTCGACAAGGGCTGGGACGCAGTGCGCGAGGAGACCCTGGTTAACCAGATCGAGAAGGGGATCGTGCCGGAGGGCACCCGGCTCACCGATCGTCCCCCCGGCGTGGTGGCCTGGGACGAGCTCTCCGAGGACCAGAAGACGGTCGGAACCCGTCTGATGGAGACCTATGCCGGGTTCGCCGAGCACACCGACCATCACACCGGTCGCCTCATCGACGCCATCGAGGAGATCGGCGCCCTGGACAACACCATCGTCATCTACATCGCCGGCGACAACGGCGCATCCGCCGAGGGTGGCCTGGACGGTGCCTTCAACGAGACCAAGGCACTCAATGGTGTTCCCGAGACCGTTGACGAGATCCTCCCCCGCCTCGACGAGATCGGGTCACCGACGTCCTTCAACCACTACCCGGTGGGCTGGGCGCACGCCATGAACTCGCCGTACCAATGGACGAAGCAGGTCGCCTCGCATTGGGGCGGAACCCGCAACGGCATGGTCATCCACTGGCCGGCCGGAATCTCGACGAGCGGCGAGGTCCGTCAACAGTTCCACCACGTGATCGACATCGCTCCGACGCTGCTCGAGGCAGCAGGTCTGCCGCAGCCGTACTCGGTGAACGGGATCGCGCAGAAGCCGATCGAGGGCGTTTCCATGAACTACACCTTCGACGACGCCGATGCGGACGACCGCCACACCACCCAGTACTTCGAGATGTTCGGCAACCGCGGCATCTATCACGACGGCTGGACCGCGGTCACCAAGCACCGGACCCCGTGGGAGATGGGTAAGGGCGCCGTGGTGCCGCTGCTGGATGACGATGTGTGGGAGCTGTACGACACCAGGCGCGACTGGTCACAGGCGAACGATCTGTCGGGCGAGATGCCCGACAAGCTGTACGAGCTCCAGCAGATCTTCATCCTGGAGGGCGCCAAGTACAACGTGTTCCCCATCGACGACCGCACCGGTGAGCGTTTCAATGCGGCGATTGCCGGACGGCCGGAACTGCAGGCGGGCCGGACGAGCCAGCGCTTCGTTCCCGGAATGACCCACCTCGCCGAGAACACCGTGCTCAACGTGAAGAACCGATCGCACACGATCACCGCCGAGCTCGTCGTACCGAAGGACGGCGCCGACGGGGTGATCATCGTCCAGGGTGGCCGGTTCGCCGGCTGGTCGTTGTATCTCGACGAAGGCAAACCCACCTACTGCTACAACTGGTTCGACGAAAGCCGGTACTACGTGCGCGCCGAAGAGGCGCTGAAGCCAGGGAAGGCAACGGTGCAGTATCAGTTCGACTTCGACGGCGGGGCGCCGGGAGCTGGTGGCACCGGGACGATGCTCGTCAATGGCAATGTCGTCGCCGAGGCTCGCATCGATCGAACGGTGCCGTTCATCTTCTCCGCCGATGAGACGATGGACATCGGCGTCGACTCGGCATCTCCGGTGACCGACGACTACGAATCAGGCGAGGAGAATGCGTTTACCGGGCGCATCCAATGGGTCCAGATCGACCTCGAAGACGACGAGGTCAGCCATCTCGAGGACCCGGAGCAGACCTACCACCGGATCCTGGCCCGGCAGTAGTCAGACACCGCATCCGTTGGCAAGGACCGAGGCGAAGCCATCGCGCTGGTCGCGCCATTCGTAGAGCTCGGTTCCCCACCATTCGTACCCTCTCGAGCTCATCGCCACTTCATCCACGCCGTCGCCGTTCACGTCGGCCACAGCGTCGAAGCGGAACACGGTCGCGGTGTAGAACCAGTCGTCGATCCCATCGTCCGGGAGCTCATTCACGACGTGCTCGGCGAGCACAATAGGCGCCAGCCCGGGCATGCCCTCGAACATCACCACCGCGACTCCGTAGTCACCGAGGGAAGGGAACGAGCCAGCGCCGCGCTCGAGCACCCCGAATACCTCGGCGTTGCCGTCGTGGTCGAGATCGGTGCGAATCAGCTGGACGAACACGGGGTCCTCGTGGTCGGCCCCACGTTCGTCGAGCACCTCATGCGCTACCGACAGATGTACGGGGCCCGGCTCGATCGATTCGGCCCGTCCGCCCGATGCCCGGGCGTGGGCAGAGACTCCGAGGCCAAACGACACGGGGGCAAGCGCAACCTGATACCCGGTGCCCGCATCGCTCACCCACTCGCAATGGATGAGCGGGGGGCCGGCAACGGATTGCACCTCCGGCTCAGTGACGCTGAAGATCCGGTACTCGTCGCCATCGTCAAGCGGCGCGTAGTCGGGATCGTTCTGCCAGCCTGCGTCCGACCACCACCCCAGCAAAGCGCCGTCGGACAGCACGGCCACCGGCGCCAGCGGTGCGGCGGTCGTTGTGGGTGCCGGGATCGTGGTGGTTGCCGTTATTGGTGCCTCGGGCACCGCCGTCGACGTCACTTCGGTGGTCGTTGCAGTGGACCGAGCGCACGCGTTCAGGAGAATCGCCAGAGCCACCATCGCCGCCAGCAATCCGGGGCGGAGGCTGCGTCGCATGACGATCAGCGTAGAGCAGGCCTCGATTTGGGCACACGTTCCGTTCGCTGGGTCAGCGGCTCTTGCCCAGGATCTCGTCGATGACCCGCAGCCGATCGGCGAGGGCGGCCTCGTCGCCGGCATCGCCGGGGTGATATAGCGACCGATCGAACCCGTCGGGTAGGTACTGCTGGGCGATGACTCCGACGGGGTCGTCGTGGGGGTACCGGTAGCCCACGCCAATCCCAAGGTCACGCTCCCCGCTCGTTGCCGCCGACCGCAGATGCATCGGCACGTCGGCCCCCGGAGTCTGCTCCACGGCCTCCCTGGCGTCGCCGATGGCCAGCGCCAACGAATTCGACTTTGGAGCCGTTGCCAGGTACAGCGCAGCATGAGTGAGGGCATAGCCGGCCTCTGGCAATCCGATGACCTCGACTGCGCGGAATGCATCCACGGCGATGCCGAGGGCTCTCGAGTCGGCCAGGCCGACATCCTCCGAGGCGAGGATCACCATCCGCCTTGCGATGAACTTTGGGTCTTCTCCCGCCTCGATCATGGTGTGCAGCCAGTACAGGGTGGCATCAACGTCGGAGCCCCGCATCGACTTGATAAAGGCGGAGATCACGTCGTAGTGGCGGTCGCCGCCCTTGTCGTAGCGGATCACCCGGCGCTGCAGGGCCTCGGTGGCGTCGTCGAGCGTGATCGAGTCCCGGCCCCGCCCCTCGGCCAGCGTGGCCGCAACCTCGAGGGCGTTCATCGCCAGCCTGGCGTCACCACCGACTCGCTCCGACAACGCCTCGAGGGCATCGTCGTCGATGGTGACTCCCCCGAGCCCGCGCATCGGATCTTCGGCCGCCCTCGTTACCATCTCGGCGACCTCGCCCGGAGCCAGCGCTTCGGTCCTGAACATGGTCGAGCGCGAGATCAGCGGTGAGTTCACCTCGAAGAACGGGTTCTCGGTGGTGGCACCGACGAGAATGATGATCCCGTCCTCCACTCCCGGGAGCAACGCATCCTGCTGTGCCTTGGTGAAGCGGTGGATCTCGTCGAGGAACAGCACGGTCTTGCCCTGATCCTCCTCCACGCGGCTGGTCGCCATCGCCAGCACCTCTCGAACATCCTTGACCCCCGCCGACGTCGCCGATAGCTGCTCGAAGCGGGCGCCGCTGTTGGAGGCAACGAGACGGGCCAGGGTGGTCTTGCCGGACCCGGGTGGTCCCCACAGGATCATCGACACCGGCTTGCCTGCCTCGACCATGGTGCGGAAGGCAGCGCCGTCGGCGAGGAGATGATCCTGACCTACCACCTCATCCAGCGTGGCCGGTCGCATCCGCGCAGCCAGCGGGGCATTGGCGCGGCGACGCTCGGCGCGCTGCTCGGAGAACAGGTCCGGCTCAGTCACCCGACTGCTCTGCTGCGGCCCACTCGGCTTCGACCTCGTCGCGAATCTCGATCCCGAGCTCGCGAAGCTGCTCCTCTTCTACCCGGGAAGGCGATCCGGTCAGCGGGTCGGCACCGGTTTGGGTCTTCGGGAACGGGATCACCTCGCGGATGTTTGGCTGGTTCTGCAGGATCGCAACCAGACGATCGATGCCGACGGCGAACCCGGCATGGGGCGGCGTCCCGTAACGGAGCGCCTCGAGGAACCATCCGAATCTCGTCTCGGCATCTCCCTTGCTGATTCCGAGAACATCGAAGACTTCCGCCTGCACCGCAGGGTCATGGATCCGTACCGATCCGGAGCCGAGCTCGGACCCGTTGAGCACGAGGTCGTAGGCCTTGGAGATGGCATGACCCGGGTCCTCTCGCATCTGTTCGATATCCACCGGTGCGGTGAAGGGGTGATGGAGCGGCACAAAGTCGCCGTCGTCGTTCAACTCGAACACCGGGAAATCGATGACAAACAGATAGGCGAGATCGTCGTGCCCATCCGGCTGGCCCAGCTCGATACGGAGCTGACCCAGGACCCCGAGGGCGAGAGGGCGCTCGTCGGCAACAATGAGCAGCACGTCGCCCGAACCCCCATCCAGCTGTGCAATGAGCCCCTGTTGCTCTCCTTCTGATAGGAACTTGGCAACCGGCGATCGAAGCATTCCATCCTCTTCCACCACGGCCCATACCAGCCCCTTGGCACCGAGCTCCTGGGCTCGCGCCACCAGGGCGTCGAGGCCTGCCCGCGACAGTCCGAGTGCTCCACCGTTGATCCCGCGCACCGAGCCGCCACTCCCCAGAACTCCGCCGAAGGCGTTGAACTCGGTATCGGCGAACACGGCGTCGAGATCCCGGATCTCCATCCCGAACCGGATATCCGGCTTGTCGGTGCCGTAACGCGCAATCGCCTGGTGCCAGGTCAGCCGCGGGAATGGCCGGGCCGGCTCGGTGTCGCGCAGTACCGAGGTTGCCGCGGCCGCGATCGCCTCCAGGGTCTCCAGCACTTCCTCCTGGCCCCAGAACGAGCCCTCGAAGTCGAGCTGGGTGAACTCGATCTGGCGATCGGCCCGGGTGTCCTCATCGCGATAGCAGCGGGCGATCTGGTAGTACCGCTCGACGCCGGCAATCATCAGCAACTGCTTGAACAGCTGCGGTGACTGGGGCAAGGCGTAGAAGTTGCCCTGCCGCAACCGGGAGGGGACGATCATGTCTCGTGCTCCTTCCGGCGTGGAAGCGATCAGCGTCGGCGTCTCGACGTCCAGGAACCCACGCTCGTCCATCACCCGTCGCACAGCTCCAACCATCCGGGATCGCGCCACGAGATTGGCAGCCATTGCTTGGCGTCGCAGATCGAGGTAGCGGTATTGGAGCCGGAGCGCCTCGTCGACATCGATGCGCTCATCGAGCTGGAATGGCAGCGGATCCGATGGGCTGAGCACTTCGATTGCTGTCGCACCGACCTCGATCGCTCCGGTTGGCAGATCGGGATTGACGTTGTCTGCTTCCCGCTCCCGCACGGTGCCGCTCACCGCAATGCAGTACTCGAGGCGCAACCCATGGAGGGTTGCCTCGTCGGCTGGGGCGTCCTCGGGATTGAGCACCACCTGGACGATGCCCGTCGAATCGCGAAGGTCGATGAAGATGACACCGCCGTGATCGCGCCTGCGGTTCACCCACCCGGCGAGCGCGACCTCGCGCCCGACATCATCGACACCGATGGTTCCCGCCGAAGTGTCCTTCATCGGCTCTTCAGCCATTGCTCGATCTCCTCGAGGGCGACCCGCTCTTCGGCGCCGGTATCGAGATCTCTCGCGGTGACTTGACCGTCCGCCCACTCGTCCCCAACGACGAGGACCACGGTCGCCGATCGCCGGTTCGCGGCCTTGAACTGAGCACCGACCGAGCGATCTGCAAGCTCGAGATCGGTGCGCAGCCCGCGGCGGCGCAGCTCGGAGACGAGGTCGAGGGCGGCGTCGCGACGGCCCTGGTCGGCCACGACGACAAATGCATCGAGGGCAGCCTCACCGCCGTACTCATCTGCCATGAGCATGATGCGATCGATCCCCATGGCCACACCGACGGCCGATGTCGGCTTGCCGCCGAGCAACTCGAACAGCCCGTCGTACCTGCCTCCGCCGCCCGCCGCATCCTGGGCGGCCTCATAGCTCGTCGACAGATACTCCCACACAGTGCGGTTGTAGTAATCGAGGCCCCGCACCAGACGGGGCTCGATGCGATACGGGATTTGCAGGCGCCGCAGGCCCGCCTGCACGGCATCGAAGTGTGCCGCGGCCTCGAGCCCGAGGTGGTCGACCGGAGACGGAGCCTCGGCAACGATGTCGGCGTCTGCCTTGCTGTCCAGGACGCGCAGCGGGTTGGTTGCGATACGGTCGCGAGCGTCGTCGGAGAGCTCTCCGGCCCGCTCCGTCAGCCATTCGCCGAGGAGCTCCCGGTAGGTGGCGCGGTCCTCGGTGTCTCCGATGGAGTTCAGTGCCACCACGACATCCGGTACACCCATCTCCTCCAGGTAGCGGTAGCCGAACTCGATCACCTCGACGTCGGCATCGGCTGAAGGCTCACCGAAATACTCGATATCCCCCTGGTAGAACTGGCGCCGCCTCCCCGCCTGTGGGCGCTCGTAGCGAAACATCGGCCCGAACATGGCGATCTTGGCGGTGCCGTTTACGCCTCCGTCCTGGATCATGGCTCGTACCAGGCTGGCGGTGGCTTCCGGGCGCAACGTCAGCGACCTGCCCGCCTTGTCGGTGAAGGTGTACATCTGCTTCTCGACCACATCGGTGGCCTCCCCAACCCCCCTGGCGAACAGCTCGGTCGCCTCGAAGTGGGGTGTCAGAACGGCGTCGTAGCCAAAGATCTCTGCCAGATCCACGAAGGTCCGTTCGGCGCGCAACCAGTCCCGCGACTCGGGCGGAAGGACGTCGTCGGTGCCCTTGGGGGCGCGATAGGTCAAGAGAACTCACTCATTGGTCATCGTTCGCGAGGGTAGCGCTGAAGTCTTGAGTCCAGAGCCGTCAGATCTTCGACCGGGCTCTCGACTGTCGGCCCTCATACCTCGAAGTCTCTGAGAAACGGGTTGACCCGGCGCTCCCTACCGATGGTGGTCTCCGGGCCATGGCCGGGAAGGACTCTGGTCTCATCCGGCAGGGTGAGCACCTCGGTCTCCATCGACTGCATCAGCGCCTTGAAGTCGCCCCCCGGAAGATCAGTTCTCCCGATCGAACCGGCAAACAGCTGGTCTCCCGAGAACAGCAGACCCTCCTGCTCGACTACGAAAACGCAATGGCCGGGTGTGTGACCGGGTGTGTGCCGCACTTCGAACGTCATGCCGGCCAGGGGAAGGCGGTCGCCGTGGGCGAGATCGGAGTACTGCTCCGGCGGGGCGAACTGCTCCCTATCTGGTGGAACGAACCCGAGGATCGCCTCCAGCTGGGAGACCGGATCGGCCGAAAGGAAGTCATCGTCGGGATGGATGTAAGCGGTCGCCCCGATGCGTTCGACGACGTTGCCCGCTCCCCCTGCGTGGTCGACGTGACCGTGGGTGACGAGCAGAGCCACGGGGAGGAAGTCGTGTCGTTTCACCAGCGAGGAGATCGCTTCGATATCTGGAGGCGCATCGACGATGACGGCCTGGCCACCTTCCTCTGATGCGATCACGTAGCAGTTCGTCATAGCCGCCCACAGTTCGGCGCTCTCGATGATCACCCGCCGCCCCCCGGCATGAGGCGATAGGCGTCGTACACGCCGTCGACCTCGTGAATCTGCGCCAGCGCCCGCTCCAGCTGGTTCGGCTCGGAGAGCTCGAGCTCGTAGCGCAAGAAGGCGATGCGGTCGCGCCCGGCAACCGACGACGAGGTGTGGATGTTGGCTCCGATGTCGGAGAGCACCTCGGTGACGTCACGAAGAAGCCCGGACCGGTCGAGGGCTTCCACCTGAATCCATACAAAGAACGCCCCCGAGTGCCCCGGCGCCCAGCTGACCTCGATGAGCCTCTCCGGATGCTCCTCGAGCGAGCCGATGTTGCCGCAGTCGGAGCGGTGCACCGAGACCCCCCGGCCCACC
>PVMK01131796.1_pt1 | contig 12947 bp, 12 predicted proteins | sample 1853481 | NCBI WGS metagenome assembly PVMK01 (sample SAMN08533507, study PRJNA380276) | Marine sediment metagenome, whole genome shotgun sequencing project.
CGTCATCATCTCCGCCTATTTCGTACCCGCGGAGCGTCTGATCGACTATTTCGTCAGTCTCAGGAATGGAGGCGTCCGGGTACGAAATAGGCGGAGATGATGACGAGCTCCTCCGGACTTCCCTCCCCGAGCGCTCCGAGTGACATGAAGACTTGATCGGGAGTGCCGCCGCGGGTTTGTTTGGGATCATCGGCCACCGCGAGCCCCGGCCCGAAGGTCATCTCGCCGCCCATCGCCGCGAGTTCATCTTCCCAATTGTGGGGCTCCAGGGGAAAGGAAGTCAGCTTTGCTCTTTCCTCGTCGTAGATCTCCAAGACCCTCTCCCTCAGATCAGCGAGCTCATCGATCTTGGGATGATTCTTGACGACGGATTGGGCGGGGTAGGCCCATTCATCGGTCCAGTAGTCGTCGAACGCCAGGGAAAGATCTCTCACCACCGGTCCCACCGTGACGACATCCAGGTCCCTGAAGTTCTTTTCGGAGTTGAGACCAAAATATTCGTTGGCGATGTTGCGTCCGCCCGCAATCGCCACCTGGTTGTCGGCGATGAGTACCTTGTTGTGCATCCGGCTGTTCAGATCCGGGCGGCTGAGCCACTCGAAAGCCCGAAGAACGACGCGGTTGCCTCGATTCATCCAAGGGTTGTAGAAGCGGATGCCGATCATCGGGTGTTCGGCGATCCCGGCGGCATCGGATCCGTCACCCGTGATCAAGAAATCGTCGACCAGCAGGCGCACCCGCACGCCGCGGTCCGCAGCCTGTATCAACCGCCTGCCTAGCAAACCACCGACTGCATCCCCCTTCCAGAGGTAGTACTGCACGTCTAGGGATTGGGTGGCGGAATCGATCAACGCGAGCCGCCAATGCAACGCCGCATCGCTGCGATCGACCAGCAGATAACCCGAGTCTCCCTGTGCCGCGTGCTTTTCGGCCATGATCATATTGGAAAAAACGGTCAACGCGCCGCTGGTAGCAGCGGGCAAGGCTTCGTCGACCGCTCGATCATATGGGTCGCGGGTGAACGAATGGGTGCAGGCGCTCATGAGCGTGACCGCGGCGATCGTGAGTAGGCAGATAAAACGCTTCACGGGCATTTCTCTCTCACTGACTCGATGGCTTCGAACAATGACGACTCGGGCTCGAATTTTCGCACAGGGTCGCGCATTCGAACAGATCACTTCATCGCGTTCCTGCACGACCGCTGGTTGCTGTAAGCCGCTACAGATAGGGTAGGCTTTCTCGGATACTGTCTTCCGGGGGAGGACGTGTATGCAGACCACGGAACCCTGCCTGACCTCCCACGAAGTGATCGCCGCGACTCGCCCGTCCAGAGCGGCAAAACATCCTCAGTTGTAGAACGACCTCTAACTACAGCAGGGTGCGTCTCAGCAATGTGCAAGTGCGATATCTGCCGCCCCGGCCGATTCGGCTCCTCTCGATCTCAACTGGGCTGCCCGTCAGGACGATGAGCGCCTTCTGAGCCTCACCGCCTCGCACGATGTCCGGCTCGAATGGAGGGTCCATGTCTGACAAGAAATTGACCATCCTGATCGTCGACGACAGCCGAACGGTCCTCGCCCAGATCGAAAATGTCGTGGCGGCAAACGAAACCGTCGAAGTGGTCGGCACCGCGCGCAACGGAGCGGAAGCGGTTCAACAGGTCAGCCAGTTGCGTCCCGATCTGGTTTTGATGGATATTGTCATGCCCGATGTGGACGGGTTGGCGGCGCTGCGCCTGATTCAGTCAAAAAACCCCGAGACGCGTGTCGCGATGCTTTCATCGGTTGGCTCGATGGCGTCGAAGGCCGAAGAGGCGTTTCGCCTGGGGGCCATCCAGGTTTTGAGCAAACCCATTGATGAAGACACTCTAGGAGCCCTACTCGCGCAGGAGTGCGAGCGGGCCCGGTCGTAGGCGGGAGCCGATAATGGGAGTCAAGTTCTTCGGGCAATATCTGATCGAACGCGGTGCGGCGAATGCGGAGCAGGTGCGAGCTGCTCTCAATCTGATGGATGCCGAAAATCGAACCATTGGAGAACTGGCCGTAGAGGGCCGGTTCATTTCCGAGGCCGATGCCGACAAAGTCAACGCTGAACAACGCCACCGCGATATGCCGTTCGGAGAGCTGGCCGCAGAAATGGGCCTGCTGAACGAAGAGCAGATCGACAACCTGGTTCAGCTTCAATGGCGAACCCGCCTGCGCATCGGGCAGGCGCAGGTCCGCTGGAAGAAACTCGGAAAGGTCCGCCTCGAAGAGCTGCTGATGAGCTACGAAGAAGAGCAGGCTCCGCACCGGATCGAAAACCTTGCGCTTCCTGCGGGCCTCGACAGCAACGCGCTGGCGCCGTTCGTGCTCGACCTCTTCACCAATCTTCTGATGCGCGTCGCGCGGATCGCAACCCGCGTGGGTAATGGCGAGCCGATCGCGGAGCCGCCGGATTTCCCCGTTCAGGTTGCGGTTTCGGTGAGCGGTGAGTCGGGCCTTCTGATCTGCCTCGTGGGCGATGAAGAATTTTCACGTCAAGTCGCCTCAAAAGTGAGCGGGCTCGATGCCGAGAGCCTCGATATGGAAATGCTGTTCGACGGAGGCGGTGAGTGGCTGACTGTCCGGGTTGGCAACGCAGTGGCGCTCGCGGAGCGAAACGGGGTCGCCATGGAGCTCGAACCGCCCCAGACCGAGGTCGACTTCGAATCGGGCTTCCTTTTCGAACTCGCCGTCAACATTGGCAACGCGGCACTCTTCCTGAAGCCGCTCTGATCAGAACCAGGTGTGTTGGTTAGCTTCGAGAGAATCCAGCCAAACGCGATCGCGCAGCGACCTGGTTCAGACTGCGAAACTCTGACGCGACGACCTCCAGCGCGGGTGTGACAGAGATCGCAGAAGCGACCGGTAATTTCCACTCGACGCCATCAAGCGCACGCCGAAACCGTGCAGTCCCGGGCCGCGGCCTCCGAGGTTGTGCTTTGTCCACCAGATGACTCCGATGACTTCCACTACCTCGCCGTCCAGCCCCTCGAAGCTCAGTCGGACCTCGTCACCCGTCCTGCCAATCGTCGAGCCCCTGACGAACAAACCTCCGGGACCGACGTTCTGGATACTCCCTTCGCCACGCTCGTTCTCGAAGGCGATATTGGCCCAGATATAGGTTTCGAGGCGCGGTTCCGGCATACCACATTGGATCGCCCATCCGAGGACTCGGAATTGTGACGGTCGTTACCGCAAAAGGGGATCGTGCTACCAGCGGCCGTTTCCGGGCTTCATGTTTTTGGGCTCGAGCATGATGGGAAAGCGCTCCCGAATCTTCGCGTCTGCCGCCAGGTCGATGTAGACCGGGTAATGCTCCGACAGGATCTTTGCAGCCTTTTCATGGGCGAGTTCGTAGGCATCGCGCTTGCCGCCTTCCTTCCAATCGTCATAGGTTCCGCGATCGGCGAGCTGGGGGTACAGGTATTCGGTCTGCATCAGCTCGAGCGTCTGCGGGTGATCCAGGAAGTGACCCGATCCCTCCACGGTATCCCGGATCACGCTGAATGAGAGTGTCTCGTCGTTCACCTCGATCCCGCGCACGGCCCGCAGCACGTTTCCGATCATGTCGTCGTCGATGACCATCGCCTCGAATGAGCACGCCATGAGGCTGCCCAACATACCCGCTGTTTCCCCGATGTAGTTACAGCCCGCCATGGCGGTCAGCGTTGCCGTGATACCCTTCTCGTATCCGGCCTGGGCATCTGGCAATTTCGAATCCGACATGCAGGCACTCACGCTGCTCGGAAGCCCGTAGAAATTCGAAAGTTGCGCGATCGCTGACGAGACGAGCGCTTGCTCGCCGCTACCTCCGGTAAACGAACCCGTTCGCAGGTCCGAGATGAAAGGCCAGGCACCCATCAGAAATGGTGTACCAGGGCTGATCAGATTCATGACACCCAATGTTGCCAGGGTTTCCGCAAAGGTTTGCACGAGCGATCCTGCGAGTGCCGCGGGAGCGGTCGCTCCAGCCTGGGAAGCGACTGCGATGTCATAGGGAATCCCGAGTCTCGCGCACTTCACCAGGACCTCGGCGTTGTCCGCACCAAAACGCAGCGGCGAAACAATCGGGCAGCCGCCGAAGTTGAAGCACGGGCGTTCGAGAAATGCGCCTTCTCTGCCCAGAAACAGATCGAGCAGTGTGATGAAGTGATCGATGTGCTCAGGGGTCGCGGTGGACATCGCTAGCGCCTTCTGGGTTCCAGCCAGCTGCGCGTAGAGCGCATTGATGTCGTGCACGAACGCATCGTCGCTGTGTTCGGTCGCTACGACGGTCTGGCAGAAAGCGTGAATGTTGGGGAGCCGGTCGGCGAGGCGCGCGGTGTCGTAGAGATCGACGAGCTTCGAAGGGCGTGCCTCTCGGGTCTCGTAATCGAAAATGCTCACCGCTTCGCCGCACGTGCGGAAGTGGACCCGATCGCCGCCGATCTGGATGTCGTTGTCTGGGTTGGGGGCGTAGAGGGTGAATTCCTTGCTGCAGCCGTCGATCAGATCCTCCATCAGGCTCCGGGGAAAGCAGAGGCGTCCGCTGTCGGAAAGAAGTGCTCCCTTTGGAATTGCGGCTTCGATGATGCTCGGGATGGGATCTCCGATCCCGATCTGCTCGAGTACATCCAGCGCCGTCGTGTGGATGCGTTGCATGTCGTGGTCGGAAAGAGGTCGGTACCTCCCACCCGCCAAGCCCGCGTGCACGGCGTTGGATCTGATCCCGTCACCTCTTTGCTCACGGAGCTTTTCGCGAGTGCTTCGCTTGCGCCTTCGTCGGGTCGGATTGATCTGCTCTTCTCCGATCACATCGCCTCCTGGGATCGAGCGAGCGTAGGGGAACGCTTTGGGCCGTGCACCCAGGGAATTCACCAACCTCTCGCAGATTCAATTCCGGGTGCTTGCCTGGGTCACTTGAATGTTACGGAGAAGACATCAAGAAGAAGCCCGCTTCAGTTTCTGATTGATGTGCCATCCTACTATCGCGCTCAGCGCCATTACGACGAGCAGCGTCGAGATCACGACTCTCCCCATCGCTTCGTAACCCACGCTCGCGATCATTCTTCCGCTGATAAACGGCGCGAGGGCGACGCCGATGTTGCCCGCGCCGGAAGCCGCAGCCATTACCCGACCGTGGCGATCCAACTCGCCCGCGAGGCCGTAGATATAGGATGAGATGAACATGAAGCTCACGATGTAGGTGAGGATGCTGGCGGTGTAGATCGCGATGCTTCCAGTGGAGGTGATTACCGAGATACACGCCATTGCAGTTGCGACACCCACACAAACCGGCCAGATTCGCCCGTAGCGCGTGCCAATGCTCGAAGCGATCAAGCCACCGATCACGCCGACGAACAATCCGCCACCCAGCAACCAGCCGATGACATTGGGCTCCATGCCGATCTTGGTCCCAATTCTCTCTGAGAAGCCCCAGATCGAGTTGTCGCTGAAGTGCCACAACAGGATGCCGGCGGCGATCAACACTGCGGGTCGTATCGGCACCTTGCCCCGGTTTACGTCGTCCTCGGGTCGGGACTCGTCGCCTTCGGGCAGAAACGACATTGGGATCAACATCAGCGCAACGACGATTGCCTGTGTTCCGAATACACCGTAATAGGACCAGATCTCGGTGATGTAGCCCAGTGACACGATGACTCCGGCGCCCACCGTCGCGAGCAGCATCATCACCTGGCCGTAGGCTTTCGATGGATCATGGGATGCGGCAAGACACGCGTTTCCGATCGCGAGTGTCATCCCGGCTCCGACGCCCGACACCGCTCGGCAGATGATCAGTGACTCGATGCTGTTGGTCAGTAGCGACAGCGAATGGCCCACGATGGCGATCAGGCCGCCAAGCAACGCGACCTTGCGGCGCGGCAATACCCGAACTTTCGCCGAGGTTGCGAACGCACTCAGCGCTACGATCAACAACTCGGCGGAACCGATCAGCCCCGCCTGGTCGACTCCGAGTCCCATGCCATCGGCGACGCTGCCAATCAGATAGGGCATCACCAGGTAGGAGAGAAACCCCGTGCCCCAGATCGCCGCGTAGGCGGCGATCGCCAGCTGGAAACCCGCAAAGGGCCGGAAGTCCGAATTCATCCTCGACACCTCTTTGGTTCGTCCGCGATTGCGGGCAAGCTGAATGCGAAACCCACCGACTCAGGGCTGGTCCGTGTATTATCACTCGGCCCGGTTGGGAGCAACTTCACCGGACTACGAAAACTCATGGGTGAGTGAGCATGGATCCCATTTGCCATACGCTGGTCGGCGCGGCACTCGCTTCGACGGGGTTGGAGCGGAAGACGCGCTTCGGCCGCGCGACGTTGATCCTCGGCGCAAATCTGCCCGACGTGGACGTGATCTCCTACGCGTGGGGCGAGACGGCAGCACTCGAATTTCGCCGTGGCATTACCCATGGAGTTCTGGCGCTGATCGTTCTTCCCTTCTTGTTGACGGGGGCGATGATGCTGGCCGGCCGGCTGCCGCGACGGGGGCGGGGCTCGGCTGCAGCGTCCGCTGACCTAAAATGGCTGTTGGCACTCTCGGCGATCGCCACGCTTTCCCACCCGGCCCTCGATTTCCTGAATGTCTACGGGGTTCGATGGCTGATGCCATTCGACGGCACGTGGTTCTATGGAGATGTCTTGTACATCGCCGATCCGTGGATGTGGTCAATACTCGCGGTTGCGCTTATCGCTGCGCGTTGGCGGAGAAGCCGCAATGCGCCGCGCGTGTTCGCGCGCCCCGCGTGCGTCGGCCTGCTCGCGGCTTTCGCCTACGTGATCGCAATGGCGGCTGGAGGATCGATTTCGCGCCGCGTCGTAGAGGCGAGCCTGAGCGGCGCTGCGATTCCGAGGTTGATGATCGCTCCGGTCCCCGTTGATCCGTTCCAGCGGGCGGTCGTGATCGATGGAGAATCTGCCTATCGGGTGGGTGTCGTGAAGCTATTGCCGCTCCCCCGTTTCTTTCTAGATGAACGTCGCATCCCCAAGGGCGAGGGCGCGGCGGCCCGCCTGGCGGCAGCCACCAGCGATGGGCAGACCTTTTTGCGTTGGGCGCGCTTCCCATTTTTCGAAATCGACGATTCCAAAACCGAGCCCGCCGTCCACATCGTTGACGCGCGCTACACGCTCGACCGAAGTGCCCTGTTTGGCGCGCTTCGAATCCCGCTGCCAACGGTGGGGGTGGAACGCAAACCCTAAGCCGCTGAACGGCAGGGGAACAAGCCGTGATTTTCGCGTGCGATCAGCCACTGGCTATCGGTGCGATCAGCCGCCGATTATCATTATGGAAAGTAGAAGCTCCGCACGACTATGTAGGCGCCCCACAGTATCAGAAGTGACAAACCCTCGTAGCGGATAATTCGTTGATTGTGGGTCCGAGCGACAAAAAAGAGTGACAGAGACAGAATCGCGGTCGCCGCGAGGTCCACATGTCCCCAAACTGGGATCGGCATCGGGTTGATGGTCGATGCGATGCCCGTGATGAGCAGGGTATTGAAGATGTTCGAACCGACGACACCGCCGATCGCAAGGGCGATGTTGTTGCGCCTGACAGCGGCGAGCGTGGCCACCAGTTCGGGGAGGCTGGTGCCAATCGCGACCAGCGTGAGTCCACGACGACCTCGGGAACACCCATGGCCCTCGCAGCGCCAACACCGCCACGGACGACGAGATCTGCCCCGTAGACCAGGCCCGCGAGACCGACCACGATCAACAGGACGTTCGTGACAATTCGTCCGGTGCCTTCCGGATGGGGGGCGCCCGTTGCCCACATGGGTCCTGTATCAGATGATTCACTTCCGTTGTTCTTCGCGCGGTGATTTACGCGCTGCCTCCCGAGGTCCCCCAGCGTGTAGTAGATGAATACGAAGAAGAACAGCAGCAGAACGAGGCCATCGCTGCGCACGTAGGCGTCGCGTTGTTCGCCGAGGTTGACGTCGAACGCCATCACCATCGCCGCCGCGAGCGCAAGCAGCATCATTGGCAACTCTCGGCGAATCACGACATGATCGATCGGCAATGGGTGAAGTACCGCCGCCAGGCCGATGATCAATCCGATGTTGGCCATGTTGGAGCCGAAGATGTTGCCGAAGGCCAGCGTGCCCGAATCCGTGAGCGCGGCCTGTACGCTCACGGCGAGCTCTGGGGCGCTGGTCCCGAAGGCCACCACCGTCAAGCCCACGACGAGTGGAGAGATTCCCGCACAGCGCGCGAGCGCCGCCGCGCCCTTGACGAGAAGCTCCCCTCCGGCGACGAGGAAGATGATCCCCAGCCCACCGATCGCCAGGTGATTCAGCATATGGACTTCACGCAGTGCCCCGGTTTTACGTGCACCTGGCTATAGCCTCCAGGTGGGCCATTTTTGTAAAAGAGTACTTCCGGCTTTGTACGACCTGCTGAAAATTTGGTGTGTGGCGAATGCGGGTGTTTGAATTGCCGAGGCGCTCTCCGGGTCAATGGAGAACCTTGGGAATCGCATCAACGCATGAGCCATCAAGCATCCAACTGCACCGCTTCAAGCGGCTCTCTTTGCCACCGAGCCGATCGTCTGATTCCCACCGAGCCGATTATCTCATCCCCATCGAACCGGCAATGGGTCTCGCGATTGCCGGGGTCGGGGCATTTAAGAATAGAGCAATTTGCGCGCGGAAACGATGAGAGGGTGGCGGGCTGAATTGCTAGAATTGCGAGTAATTTCTCGACGCCCAAGGGTTTTACCCTGAGAACCGGGCGCGGACACTCCCAGGCCAGGTGGGGTAGATCGATTGCCGGAAACCCTGATACAGCAGCGCAAAGCGGCGCTCGACATCGCAGAACGCATCGTGGGATTGGGCTACGCGCTTTGGGACGAGCGCACGAGAACCTACGTATTCGTATCCAAGCAGTACGCAAGATCCTATGGAGTGACACCCGACGAATATCTAGTCCGCTACCGAACCTACGAAGACGAGGCCGAACGGATTCATCCAGACGATCGCGAGCGCTACGAAGCCCACTACCAGAATTATCTGGAAGATCCGAGGGAGTGCAGCCTCGAGTTGCGCCACCGCCCACCCGGAGAGGATTTTCGTTACATCCGAGAATTTTTCGCGCCCGTCTTCGATGATTCGGGCCAGCTGATCCAGACCGTGATCGTTGAGCTGCAGATTGCCGAGTTGAAAAATGCCGAAGAGGCGCTCCGCCAGGCCCAGAAGATGGAAGCCGTGGGGCAATTGACGGGCGGGATCGCCCACGACTTCAACAATCTGCTCTCCGTGATCGTAGGCAACCTGGAGCTCATGCCCGAGCAGGGTGCTGCCGGAGATGATGTGTCCGAGCTCATCGACATGGCGATGAGCGCCGCAGAGCGCGGCGCAGACCTGACGGGTCGGCTGTTGGCATTCTCGCGCAAGCAGGCCACACACGAGGAGTCGGCCGACCTCCGCGAGCTGGCCGAAGATATGGTGGGTTTGCTCCACCGCACGCTGGGCTCCCGAATCGGGATCGAAATCAATGGCCCCGCGGATCTCTGGCGCTGCCGGGTCGATCGAGGCCAGTTCGAGAATTCACTTCTCAACATCGCACTCAACGCTCGCGATGCGATGAGCCCAGGTGGCACGCTCACGATCAAGTTCTCGAATGTCGAGATCGAGGAAGATTATGAGGCAGTCGAGGTGGCGATGAATCCCGGCCATTACGTGCGCCTCGCCGCAACCGACACCGGGATCGGAATGACTCCCGAAATTACCGAGCGCGCTCTGGAGCCCTTCTTCACGACCAAGAGCGTGGGAGAGGGCAGTGGGCTCGGACTCAGCATGGTTTATGGCTTTGCGAAGCAGTCCGGCGGGCACCTCAGCCTCTCGAGTGGAATACAGCGCGGAACGACGGTAGAAATCTTCATCCCACGGGATACCAGCGGGGGCCTCACAGGCGCAGTGGGTCTGCCGCCCCGCGAACTCCCCCGATCTCATGGCGAGTGCGTATTGTTGGTCGATGACGACGACTTGGTGCTGTTGATGATCACTCGAATGCTCGAGTCGCTCGGGTATGCGGTGAAGCCAGCGAAGTCGGCACAAGAAGCGCTCTGCGTGTTGGATGCGACACCAAAAGTCGATCTGTTGATGACGGACATCATGCTGGGTAGTGGTCGCAGTGGACCCGAGTTGGCGCGCGAGGTCGAAAGCAGGCGGCCGGATCTTCCTGTGTTGTTCGTGTCGGGTTTTCCGCAGAAGAAACTCGAGGAGAGTGGTTTCGTGAGTTCCGAAGTATCGTTTCTCGCAAAGCCATTTCGAAAATCCGGAATCGCGCAGGCGGTCCGCGCCACCCTAGACGGCAAGTGAGCGCGCGCGGCTCCATCGGGCGCGGGCTCTCGATTTTCGGCCTCGCGGGAGTCGCTCTGTGTTCGACCTTGGCGTCTGGTGAGCTGACCGGGCGAATCGTCGACCTCACCCACGCCTTCGACTCCGAGACGATTTTCTGGCCGACCGAAGAGGGCTTTGTGCTCGAGAAGGGCACCGAGGGGGTGGTCGAAGAGGGCTACTACTACGCCGCACATCGATTCCGTACAGCCGAGCACGGGGGAACCCACATCGATGCGCCGATCCACTTCCACGCGGACCGTTGGACGGTCGATGAGATCCCGTTGGATCGCCTGGTCGGCCCTGCCGTACTCGTAGATGTGTCAGATCGCTGTGCGACAGACCGGGATCATCGCGTTTTGGTTTCCGACATCGAGGCCTGGGAGAAACAGCACGGCCGGATCCCCGCGGCTTCGATTGTGCTGATTCGCACCGGCTTCGGTCGCTTCTGGCCGGACCGCAAAGCGTATCTGGGGACCGACGAGCGCGGCGCGCCGGCGGTCGCGAAATTGCACTTCCCCGGCCTTCATCCGGATGCCGCTCGTTGGCTGATCGCTGAGCGGCAGATCCGCTCGGTGGGAATCGACACGGCGAGCATCGACCACGGACCGTCGAAACAATTCGAAGCCCATCGGGCCCTCTTCGAGGCGAATGTGCCCGCGTTCGAGAATCTCGCCGGGCTCGACGAACTCCCGGCCACCGGCTTTTCGGTCGTGGCGTTGCCGATCAAGATTCGCGGTGGATCCGGTGGGCCGCTGCGCGCGATTGCAATCCTTCCTGAGGCTGCTGTGGGATCGAGCGATACGCTGTCGGCCCCCGACTGAAACGATCGCTAAGCTCCGTCCCGGTTAGAGCGCGTGGCTGGGCGATGGCAATGGAACCCAATACCGATTACGCGGCATTTCGATCCGCATTTCGCATCGAAGACCTGGCCGCTCAATTGTCCGGCGATCTCCAGACAGGCCTCAACGTCTGTCACGAGTGCTGCGATCGCCACGCAGCGACGGGCAAGGTCGCGCTCTACTGGGAGGGTAAGGACGGCCGGAGCGACAGCTACACGTTCTCGGATCTGCAAAAGCTGTCGGCGCGCTTCGCAAACTTCCTTCGTGCGCGTGGCATCGGGCCCGGCGACCGCGTGGCGGGATTGCTTCCGCGCACGCCCGAGCTGATGGTGGTTGCTCTCGGAACCTGGCGCGCGGGTGCCGTCTACCAGGCGCTCTTCACCGCGTTTGGCCCGAAGGCAATTGAATACCGACTCGAGCGCGGCCAGGCTCGTCTCATCGTAACCGATGTCGAAAACCGGCCGAAGCTAAATGGTGTGAGCACACTTCCCGACGTCATGACTGTTTTGGGAAATGCGAGCGGTGAGAAAGATGTGGAAGGTGCTCTTCCCGATGGCGACTACGACTTCTGGCGAGAGGTCAATCAGCAGGCGACGGCATTTGATCCCGTGATGCGAACGGCCTCGGACCCGTTCCTGATGTTGTTCACCTCTGGCACAGTTGGAAACGCAAAAGGCGTTGCGGTTCCGCTGCAGGCGCTGCTGTCCTTTCTCGCCTACATGCATTTTGGCATCGGGTTGCGCGAAGACGACGCCTATTGGAACGTCGCAGACCCGGGTTGGGCGTACGGCCTGTACTGCGGGGTGGTCGCGCCACTCCTGCTCGGGCACGCAATCACCTTCTACGAGGGGCCGTTCACGGTCGAGAGTACGTACCGGATCCTGAGCAAGTACCGCATCACCAATCTCGCGGCGGCGCCCACCGCCTACCGGCTCCTGCTCGCCGCAGGCGAAGAGCCTGCGCGGCAGATCCGGGGGCAATTGCGGGTTGCCAACAGCGTGGGCGAACCGCTCAATCCGGAAGTCATCCGCTGGTTCGAGAAACACATCGGCTGTTCGATTCACGATCAGTACGGGCAAACCGAACTGAGCATGGCGATCTGCAACTCCGACGCCTTCCGCTACGAGCGACATCCGGGCTCGATGGGGTTTGCGATGCCCGGGTTTCGAGCCGCCGTACTCGACGATCAATTCCGGGAACTCGGTGCAGGTCGTGCTGGGCAACTCGCGATCGATCGAGCGCAATCACCGCTCTACTGGTTTACTGGTTATTGGCAGCAGGAAACGACGGATTGCTTTCACGGACCCTACTATCTGACCGGAGACACCGCGGAGATGTCCGATGACGGAAACATCACTTTCGTCGGCCGTGCGGACGACCTCATTACTTCCGCCGGCTATCGAATCGGCCCGTTCGACGTGGAAAGTTGCCTGATCGAACACCCGGCCGTTTCCGAGTCCGCGGTGGTCGGAAAGCCAGATCTAGAGCGCACCGAGCTGGTCAAAGCCTTTGTCGTGCTCCACTCCGATCACCCGCCTTCCCCAAAACTCGCCGCCGAGTTGCAACAGTTCGTGAAGCGGCGCCTGGCCGCCCACGCGTATCCGCGCGAGGTCGAGTTCGTCGATGAGCTGCCCAAGACACCGAGCGGGAAGATCCAGCGCTTCGTGCTGCGCCAGCGCGAAGTCGAGAAATCAAGTAAGCCAAGCTCCATCAAGTGAGCCAAGCGACAATCAGGCGAGTCGCCTACCTCAATAT
>PVMK01172116.1_pt1 | contig 12946 bp, 11 predicted proteins | sample 1853481 | NCBI WGS metagenome assembly PVMK01 (sample SAMN08533507, study PRJNA380276) | Marine sediment metagenome, whole genome shotgun sequencing project.
GCTGGCGACGTCGAGGAATCCGGTGCCCGAGGAATTCGGGTTCGGCATGACCACGTGACCCTTGTAGACCGGCTTGGTCAGGTCTTTCCACGAAGTCGGTATCGGCAGGTTGTTGTTCTTCGCCTCGATGGTGTTGACGCAGATCGCCGCGACCCAGGCGTCCATCCCGGTCCAATGCGGTGGGTTGGACTGGTCGATGAACTTGGGGTCAAGCTTGTCGCCGCCCTTGGGCATGTAGCCTTGGGTCATGCCTTCGTTCTTGAGCAGCATCAGGCTGGTTGCCGCCAGGCCCCAGACCACGTCGGCCTGCGGGTTGGCCTTCTCGGCCAGCAGCTTCGCAGTGACGATGCCGGTCGAGTCGCGGACCCATTTGATCTCGATATCGGGGTTTTTCTTGTTGAACTCGGCGGCATAGCGCTTGAGGTCGTCGGCCTCGATCGCGGTGTAGACCTTGAGCTCGGTCTTGGCGACCGCGCCGCCGGTCATGACGGCAAGCGCCGCCGCGGCCAGGACGCTGCCGCCCATGACGCGCGTAAGGAAATTTCTTGTCATGCTTTTTCGCTCCCTGTTATGGGACCGGCGCGGACGAAAAAGAGACCCACCGGCGACCCAGACTCTCACCTGTTCGTCAGGGGACGTGCCGCCCACCATCGCGCCCAATCTTTCGGCGGATCGCCGGTAGCCGTCCCGTTTTCTTCCTGCCCCGCACGCCCGCCAGAGCCAGCGCAAGGCTATCACGCCGCTACATTGTCACAAAAACAGGCCACTTTCAAAGGGGGAGAAAAACACTTTATTTCAATAATTTGCCGGTCCCAGCTTGCCCGGTCCGGGGTCTTGAGGGGCGCGCTCGGGCTAAGCCTCGACGGGACCACCGGCTTGCCGCCAAGCGATCAGGCCGCCGGTCAGCGAGCAGACCCGGGTATAGCCCATATCGAGCAGGGTCTTGGCGCCCAGGGTCGAACGCCCGCCGGCGGCGCAGTAGAGCACTAGCGTCTTGTCTTGGGAAATCGCGGCGTTGTGTTGTGGGTCGTTCGGATCGGCAACGCTCTCGAGAAGGCCGCGGGGTGCATGCACGGCGCCCGGAATGCGGCCCTCGGCCCACTCGCCGTCCTCGCGCACATCGACGAACTGGGCCGCCGGATCGTTCAGCAGGCCCAACGCCGAAGACACCGAAATACCGTCGACCGCCGCAGCCGCTTCGGCCATCATCTGCCTGAAGTCTTTCTCGCCCATCTGTCCTCTTTCCAATCGCCCCAGCTCGCATCCACCCGCGCCGACCCCAAGCCGTAGAAATAGATTGTCGTGGCCGCGAACGCTAGCGCCAGAACTAGAGCGTTGGTCCCGGGGTCGCGAGTGAATGGGTTTCGAGCTGGTCGGTGATGTATTCGTAGGCCTCGTCGATCGAATCGGTTCGGAAGAACAGGTTCAGGTCGGCCCGGTCGATCATGCCGTGATCGGCCAGCGCCTCGAAGTTGACGATTTCGGACCAGTAGCTGCTGCCGAACAACACAATCGGCATGTGTTTGCGGATCTTTTGGGTCTGGATCAGAGTCAGGAGTTCGAACAACTCGTCCAGGGTGCCGAAACCGCCGGGCATCACCACCACCGCCTTGGCCAGATAGGCGAACCAGAACTTGCGCATGAAGAAATAGTGGAACTCGAAGATCAGCTCGCGGCTGATGTGCGGGTTCTCCGATTGCTCGAAGGGCAACGAAATGTTGAGCCCGACGTTGATGCCCTTGGCCTCGGAGGCCCCGCGGTTGGCCGCCTCCATGATCCCGGGGCCACCGCCGCTACAGACCACGAAGCGGCGGTCCGTGCCCTCCAACCCCTTCGACCACTCGGTCAGGCGGCCGGCCAGCTCGCGGGTCGCCTCGTAGTATGCGGACATGCGCAGATCGTATTCGGCGCGCACCAGTTCCGGCCGCGCCGGATCGCCACCCTTTGCCACAACCTCGGCCAATCCTTTCTCGGCCTGGTCGCGGGGCAGGGTGCGCGCCGATCCGAAGAAAATAATGGTATCTTCGATTTTGTAGTGTTTGAAGCGGGTGTTCGGCTCGATGTACTCGGAGAGGATGCGCAGCGCCCGAGCGTCCGGGCTGTGCAGAAAGTCGAGATTCTCGTAGGCCCGCGTCGGTCGGTCGGAGGATTTTGGCATCGGCTGGTTCGCTTCCGGAGTTATACCAAAGGTCTCGTGATAGGGTGCGCCCGGCGGCGCACGACCGGTCTACCAGAGAGCCCCGTGCCTCTGATAGATAAGTATGCGCCGATATGGGAACGCTGGCGAATACGGTGGGCCTGAGGTGGCGGGACGGAAGCGGCGGAGCGGAGGCAAATATCTCGAACGGAATCGTGACACGGCCGGTTTCGCGGCGCCGCTCGGGGAATTTGATCCCGTCCCTGGTGATCCTCGCCCTGGCGGCCCTGGGGGCCTGCGCCCCGGCCGAACCGCCCGTCCGCCCGCCGGCCGGCATCGGGACCCGAGGCCGCGCCGCCGTCCCCTGCTCCGGCCCTGCTCGACCGCCACGGCCGGATGATCGTCGAGGCCATGGAGTATCCCTGGAGCGCGCTGGGCCGCCTCAACACCGGCGGCCGCGGCTTCTGCACCGGCATCCTGATCGGGCCGCGCCTGGTGCTGAGCCAAGCCCATTGTCTCTATTTCGGCGTGGAGGGGCGTTGGCGGGCCCCGAACGAGCTGCATTTCGTGGCCGGCTACCAGCGCGACGCCGTCATCATTCATTCGCGAGCGTCGCGAACTATGAGGTGGCGCCGGAGATCTCCGGCGGTGCCGGTGCCGGCAGCCGGGCGGCGGCGCTGGCCGGCTGCGCCCTGGTGACCCTCGAAGCGCCGATCGGGCGGCAAGCGGGTTGGCTCGCCCTGCAGCGGCTCGATCCCGGAACCCGCGCGCGCCTGGCGCTCGGCGCGGGTCTGGCGGTCCAGGCCGGCTACCGGCGCGGCTGGGAACACAGCCTGACGGTCAAGCTCGGCTGCCGCGACCGCTGGCAGGCCGGTGGCGGCAACGACGGCCCCTGTGCCGATGCCCCGGCGAACCCGGAGCTGCCGCTTCTGGTATTCCTCGACGGCGATGCGCGCGCGATCGCCAACCCACTGCTGCTCGCCCGCGCCGAGGCCGGACGGATCGCCGCGCCGGCGTTTCGCGCCCTGACACGCAATGGCGCGACTTGGGGCCAGAGTCGCGCCCCCCTCCGAGGCGGCCCCGCCGCGCCGGCTCCCGCCAATACCGTGGCGCGCCTGCTGCTGGACCTGGGATATTTGGATCGGGACGGTATCGACTCGGCGCGCAACGCCGCGATCCGAAATGCCGAGCGCGACCACGGCCTGCCACGGACCGGCCGCCCCACCCCCGCCCTGCTCGCCAAACTCCTCGCCGACGCACGCCGAAACTTCCTGCCGCCGCCGAAGGTATCGATGGTGGTTACGCGGCGGGGCCGCCCGTCCACCGACTAGCGCGCCGCCGGTCTCACCTGAAAGGTCCCCGGCCCGGCCCTACTCGGCGGCCTGGTCCGGCGACGCCGCGCGCCAGGAGTTCACGTAGTCCGGGTTCTCCACGCCCACGGGCAGATCGCCGACGTCGAGCGCGTCGCGGGCATCGAGCATGACCGCGACTTCGTCGGTCCCGGCCTTGCCCGGCTCGAGCGCGTTCGCCAGCGCCTTGGGATGGGGCCCGTGGGGGAAGCCGCTCGGGTGCAGCGTGACCATGCCGGCCTCGATGTCGTCGCGGCTGAAGAAGTCGCCGCGGTGATAGAACAGCACCTCGTCGTAGTCGTCGTTGCTGTGGAAGAACGGCACCTTGAGCGCGCCGGGGTCGCTCTCGAAGGGCCTGGGGACGAAGGTGCAGACCACGAAGCGGTCGGCCAGGAAGGTCGTGTGCGCCGAGGGCGGCAGGTGGTAGCGGTGGCTCATCAGCGGCCGGATGTCGGCCACGTTGAGGCGCACCGGCGCCAGGCTGCCGTGCCAGCCGACCGCGTCCAGCGGGTTGAACGGATAGGTCACGGTCGAGATTTGGTTGCGCCGCTTGATGCGCACGCGCCACGGCTCCTCGGCGCCCCGGGAGTCCGATGGGCCGGGGTCTGCTGGGCGCGGAAGGCCTCGTCCATCGCCGGGGTGTCGAGCACCGCCGGGTCGAAAATCGCGTGCGGCCCGGCCAGGCCCTTGTCCGGCAGGCGGTAGCTGTCGCCGGTCGCCTCGATCATCAACACCTGGGCGGCGCCGTCGAACTCGCTGCGCCACATGGTGCCGCGCGGGATCACCAGGTAGTCGCCCTCGCGGATCGACAGATGGCCGTAGTCGCAGAAGAATTCCCCGCGGCCGCGATGCAGAAACAACAGATCGTCGCCATCGCCGTTGCGGGCGAGCGCGTCCATCTTGCCCTGGGTGTTCCAGAAGCGGTAGCGGACGCTGGCGTTGTGCAGCACCTCGCTGGCCTGCCAAGGGTCCGCCGCGCTGGTCCCGATGCGCGTCAGGCGGAAGGCGCGGGGGCGCAAGGGGCCATCCCACTCGGTCCAAGCGGTCGGCGGGTGCGTGTGATACATCTGGGTCGCGGGCCCGAAGAAACCTTCGCGCCCCAGCTCGCGCTCGTAGGTGCCCGCGGGCAGGTCGGCGTGGGCTTGGCGCGAGGAAAGGCCCTCGACGCGCGGCAGGGAAATCCAATGCTTCACGGCGTCATCCCCATCATTAAATTTCCACGATCCGGTCGGTGGGCAGAACCTCGCCGGGTCTGGTCCCGGGCTGGCCATCGAGTGCCTGGTAGTAGGGTGTAAAGTCGGGCCGGGTCGCCTCGAAAAGCTGATCGAAGCCATCGATCACGAAATAGCATTCCTGATAATCGTCGATACGGTAATCGGTCGCCATGACGCGCATGAGATCGAAGGCGATCCGATTCGGTGCCGGGTCTTCCAGGCAGTAGACCGACTCGCCGCGCGAAGAAACGATGCCCGCGCCGTAGATGCGCAGGCCCTCCTCCCGCCGGATCAGGCCGAATTCCACCGTGTACCAGTAAAGCCGCGCCAGGTTCTTTAGCGCGCCCAGGCGCAGGGCCTTCAATCCACCGCGCCCATAGGCCGCCATGTAGTCGGCGAAGACCGGGGCCATGAGCATCGGCACATGGCCGAAGATATCGTGGAAGGCATCCGGCTCCTGCAGGTAGTCCATCTGTTCCCGCTTGCGAATCCATTTGGTCGCGGGAAAACGGCGCGCGGCCAAATGGGTAAAGAACACATCGTCGGGCACCAGCCCTGGGACCGCCACGATGCGCCAGCCCGTGGCCCGCTCCAGAATATCGGACAGGCGTTCGAAATCGGGAATGCAATCGGCGGCGACCCCGAGATCCTTGAGGCCACGCAGGTATTCATCGCAGGCGCGCCCGGGCAACAGCTTCGACTGGCGCTCGAAAAGCGCACGCCATATGGCGTGATCCTCGCCGCTGTAATCGTCCCAGCCTTGCGCGATGGTGAAATCGGCGGCGCGCTCTTGGGTATGGAGGGCGGCGGTCATGCTTTGAGCACGCCGCGCTTGATCTGGTCCTGCTCGATCGATTCGAACAGGGCTTGGAAGTTGCCCTCCCCAAAACCCTCGTTGCCCTTGCGTTGGATGATCTCGAAGAAAATCGGCCCGATCACCGTGCCGGTGAAAATCTGCAGCAGGATGCCGCCGCCTTCCGCCGGCGCACCGTCGATCAGAATGCCGTGGCGGTGCAGCCGCTCGACCTCCTCGCCATGACCCGGCAGGCGCTCGTCCAGCGCTTCGTAGTAAACCTCCGGCGGCGGCTCCATGAACTGGACGCCGCGCGCCTCGAGTGCCGCGACGGTCGCGTAGATATCGTCGGTGCCGAGTGCGATATGCTGTATGCCCTCGCCGCGGTAGTCGTGCAGGTATTCGGCGATCTGCGATTTGCCGTCGGCGGATTCATTGATCGGGATGCGAATCTTGCCACAGGGGCTGGTCATGGCGCGGCTGCGCAGTCCGGTCAGCTTACCCTCGATATCGAAGTAGCGGACCTCGCGGAAATTGAACAGCCGCTCGTAGAACTCGGCCCAGAGGTCCATGCGGCCCTGGAACACGTTGTGGGTCAGGTGGTCGATATAGGTTAAACCCGCGCCCGTAGCGGCGCGATCGCCGTCATCTCCGAGCGGCTCGAAATCGATGTCGTAGATGCTCGGGCCCGAGGCGCGGTCGACCAAGTAGATAAGGCTGCCGCCGATGCCGCGTATGGCCGGAATGTTGAGTTCCATCGGCCCGACCGGGACAGAGTGCGCCTCGGCGCCGAGTTCCAGCACCCGGGCCTGGGCCAGCCCGGCGTCGCGAAACCGGAATGCGATCGCACAGACCGAAGGCCCATGGGCGCGCGCGAAGGTCTGGGCGAAGCTCCGGGGCTCGGCGTTGATGATGAAATTGATCTCGCCTTGGCGATAGTGAGTCACCGCCTTGGAGCGATGCCGGGCGACCGCCTGGAATCCCATCTGTTCGAATAGGCGGCCAAGCGCCGCCGGATCTTCGGCTGTGTATTCGACGAATTCGAACCCGAAGGTGCCCAAGGGGTTGTCCCAAAGGTCGGTCGGGTTGTTCTGGCTCTGCGCCGTCGCGGTCGACATCTTCGCCTCCTCGGGTGGTCCCGGGTGTTAGATGCGAACTGCCTCCCCAATCATTCTTGATTAGTGATATAGGAACGTTGATTAACAATACATTGACGCCGTGCCGCTAAGCGGGGCCTAGGGCGCTTTGCGGGGCGCCGGGCCGTGGCACCAGGGCGAGGTCGATGGCCCGGAAAATTCGCGGAACTCCGCCGGTTTTCTTCGATTCGAACGACGTTTCGGGGCGCCAGGCGGGCCCGAATAGACCGGCCACGGAAACGCACAAAATCTGCCGAAAACCTACCGATACAGGCGCTTAAGCATCTCCGAGGTCCGCTTGCGCCACTCTCCATCCGCGACCAGGTCGGCCAGACTGCGGGAGCCGGGCTTGAAGGAGGCGGGAATCGGGTGGCGGTCCAACCCGTCCCGCGCGGGCCGCAGGTCCTTGACGGTCGGCGGAATCTTGATCGGGGTCACCTGGACCGCCGCCGCGGGCCAGTGGGGCCGATTGCCGGCATATCCTTTAATTTCGTCGATCTTGCCCAGCGCCGTATCCTGGTCCGGCGGAAATCCGGGCATTACGCCCAACCGGGCGCCGGCGACCGGACTATTGGGAATCTGGCTTGCGATTTGCGGTATATCCGCCGGTGCTTCCGCCTCGTTCCAGAGGCCGAAATCCGAACATCCACCGAGCAACCGCAGGCTTGCCGCCATCGCGGCACGGCGCTGCCAGAACAACCCAGCCCCCCTCACTCTTTTTTTTATCGCTTACCCTCGCGGCAAGCGCGCCTGGGTTTGTCCGGGCGTGCATTATTTAAGCAAATTCAGCATCTTGTGTCAATTTGTGGGGGTTTTTAACGGTTTTCATCGTGCCGCGAAATGGTCCCCGCGGCGTCGCCGCGCCGGCCATCGCTGCCCGTTCCCAGCCCGGAACCGCGAGATACTCCCGATCCTGGCGGCCGTTTTTCCTGGCGGCCGTTGTTCCTGGCATTGTCACGCCGTGACGGCGATCGTCAGTCGTCAGGCAGCTGGTCCGCGTGGTGGCAGGCGACCAGTTGGTCTTCGCGTCGTTCGAGAGGTGGCCGCTCGCGCGCGCAGATCTCGGTCGCGTGCGGACAGCGCCGGTGAAAGGCGCAACCCGGCGGCGGGTCGAGTGGCGACGGCAGCTCGCCCTTGAGCGCTATCCGGCGGCGGCGATGGGCCGGATCGACCACCGGCGTACTGGCCAGCAGCGCGCGGGTGTAGGGGTGACGCGGCCGGGCGAAAACCGCCGCGGCCGGGCCCTGCTCCACCGGCCGGCCCAGGTACATGACCATTATTTCGTGGGCGATGTGGCGCACGACATTCAGGTCGTGAGAGATAAAAAGGTAAGCGAGATCGAACTCCTCCTGCAGGTCCATCAGCAAATTGAGCACCTGAGCCTGGATCGAGACGTCGAGCGCGGAGACCGGCTCGTCCGCGACCAAGACGCGGGGGCGCAGCATGAGCGCCCGGGCGATGGCGATGCGCTGGCGCTGGCCGCCGGAGAACATGTGGGGATAGCGGCCGTAGTGTTCGGGCCGCAAGCCGACCTTGGCCATGGTTTCCTCGGCGCGGGACCGGCGCTCGCCGGCGCCCATCCCGGTGTTGATGACCAAGGGCTCCTCCAGAATCGCGCCCACCTTCTTGCGCGGGTTGAGCGAGCCGTAGGGGTCTTGAAACACGATCTGGACCATCTGGCGCAGCTCTCTCAGGCGCTCACCCGTGGCGCCAACCACCTCGGCGCCATCGAATCGCAGACTGCCCCGGGTCGGCGGCTCGATCAGCGTGACCAGCCGCGCGAGCGTCGACTTGCCGCAGCCGGATTCGCCCACGACCGCCAGCGTTTCGCCGCTGGTCAGTTCGAAGCTGGCGCCGTCCAGGGCCTTGACCGTGGCCGGGGCCGAGAGCAAGCCGCGACGGGTCCGGTAGTAGCGCGCCAGATCGATCCCCTCGAGGATCGGATCCGACCGCGGCGCCGCGCCGGTCATGCCGCCTCGCCTTCGCCGCCGTCCGCCCGGTTCGGCGTGCCGCCGTTGAGCGGGTGGTAGCAGCGCAGCCGGCCGGCGCCGTCCGCTTCCAGGTCCGGGCACTCGGCGTGGCAGCGCGCGTCGGCATGGCGGCAGCGCGGTGCGAACAGGCAGCCGGGCGGCCGGTCGCCGGCGCCGGGCACCACGCCGGGAATGGTCGGCAGGCGCCGGCGCCCAAGGCTGCGTTCCGGCAAGGCGTCGAGCAGGGCCGAGGTGTAGGGGTGGCGCGGCGCCGCGAACAGGCGCTCGACTTCCCGTTCCTCGACCTGCTGGCCGGCGTACATGACCGAGACCCGGCGCGCGGTCTCGGCCACCACCGCCATGTCGTGGGTGATCAACACCAGCGCCATGCCCTGCTCGCGCTGCAGCTTCAGTAACAGATCGAGGATCTGCGCTTGAATGGTGACATCGAGCGCGGTGGACGGCTCGTCGGCGATCAGCAGGCGCGGGTTGCAGGAGATCGCCATGGCGATCATCACGCGCTGGTTCATGCCGCCCGAAAGCTGATGCGGGAATGCACCGAGCCGGCTCGCCGCATCCGAAATCCCGACCAGGTCGAGCAGCTCGGTCGCGCGCGTACGCCGCTCCGCGCGGCTGCCACCCAAATGCGCCTTGAGCGATTCCATGATCTGGAATCCGACCGTGAAGCAGGGGTTGAGGCTGGTCATGGGCTCCTGGAAGATCATCGCGATGTCCTTGCCCACCAACCGCCGCCGCTCGGCCGGCGCCAGTCCGAGCAGATCGCCGCCGTCGAATTCGAGCTGGTCGGCCGTGACCTTGGCGGTCCAGGGCAACAGGCCCATTAGCGCCAGCATCGTCACGCTCTTGCCCGATCCGGACTCGCCGACCACGCCGACCACGCCGCCTTCCTCGAGCGAGAGGTCGACCCCGTCAACCGCCCGGAAAGCACCCGCCACAGTCTGGAACTCGACCGAGAGATTGCGGATTTCGAGCAGGGCCATGGCGCGTTAGCTCCGCTTCATCTTTGGGTCGAGCGCGTCGCGCAGGCCATCGCCCATCAAGTTGAAAGCCAGGACCGCGATCAGGATCGCCAGGCCCGGAAACGTCACCACCCACCAGGCGCGCAGGATGAACTCGCGCGCATCCGCCAGCATGGTGCCCCACTCCGGTATCGGCGGCTGGGCGCCCATGCCTAGGAAACCGAGCGCGGCGGCATCCAGGATCGCGCTCGAAAACCCGAGCGAGGCCTGAACGATCAAGGGCGCCATGCAGTTGGGCAGCACCGTGATCACCATCAGCCGCAGGCGCCCGGCGCCGGCGACCCGGCTCGCGGTGACATAATCCAGCGTCATCTGGGTGACCGCCGAGGCGCGCGTCAGGCGCACGAAATGGGGCAGGAATACGACCGCGATCGCGATCATGGCGTTCCTCAGGCTGGGTCCCAGAATGGCGACGATGACCAGCGCCAGCAGCAGGCCCGGGATCGCCAGAATCACGTCCATCATGCGCATGATCACAAACTCGACGGGACCGCGGAAATAGGCAGCCACCAGGCCGAGAGTGATGCCAATGGACAGCGACAGCGTGAGCACGATGACACCGACGAACAGGGAATAGCGGCTGCCGTGCATGAGGCGCGAAAGGATATCCCGGCCGACGGCGTCGGTGCCCAAGGGGAAGCTCCAATTGCCGCCTTCCAACCAGGCCGGCGGCAGGAGAAAGTGTTCCCGGTACTGCTCGATCGGCGAATGCGGCGCGATCAGATCGGCGGAAATCGCGATCAGAACGATCGTAACGACAGTCACCAGGCCGATGACCGCGCCGGTGTTTTCGCTGAAGTAATACCAGAACTCGCGCAAGGGATGGACGGGTGCGACACCCGCTTGCAAATCCCGTTCTGTTTCCGCGGCGGCCGTCATCGCCTCACCTCGCGTGACGGATGCGCGGGTTGATCAAGCCGTAGAGCAGGTCGACGATCAGGTTCACGGTCATGACCACACAAGCGATCAACAAGAGCCCGCTCTGCACCGAAGGATAGTCGCGCCGGAAGATCGAATCGACCAGCCATTTGCCCACGCCGGGCCAGGAGAAAATCGTTTCGGTCAAGATCGCGCCCGCGAGCAGCACGCCGACCTGCAGCCCGATCACGGTGATCACCGGGATAAGCGCGTTGCGCAGCGCGTGCAGGCCGATCACCCGGAACGGCGAGAGGCCCTTGGCGCGTGCGGTGCGCACGTAATCCTCGTTCAGCACCTCGAGCATGGCCGAGCGGGTCTGACGCGCGATCACCGCGAGCGGGATCGTGGCCAATACCAAGGAAGGCAAAATTAGATGACGGGTCGCCGAGATGAACGCACCTTTCTCATCGGACAGCAGGGAATCGATCAACAAAAAACCGGTCACCGGATCGACCCAGAACAGGGCCGAGATGCGGCCCGAGACCGGCGTCCACTGCAGGATGCCCGAGAACAGGATAATCATCATCAGACCGGACCAGTAGATCGGCATGGAGAAGCCGGTCAGCGACAGGGCCATCACCGAATGGTCGAAGATCGTGCCCCGGCGCACCGCGGCAAAAATACCCGCCGGCAGGCCGATCGCGAGGGCGACGATAAGCGCGCAAACCGACAGCTCAATGGTCGCCGGGAACAGGGTCAGGAATTCGTCCAGGACCGGCTGCTTGGTGACGATCGACTTGCCCAGGTTGCCCTGCAGCACTTCGCCCAGGAAGCCGAGATACTGCTGCCACAACGGCCGGTCGAAACCCATCTCGTGCAGCAGCCGGGCGTGGCGCTCCGGATCGATGCCGCGCTCGCCGACCAGAAGCTCGATCGGATCGCCGGGGATCAGACGGATAAAGGCGAAGGCCGCCACCGTGACCCCGAAGAAGGTGGGCACGAGCATGAGCAGGCGGGTGAGAACGAAACGGAGCATATCTCCCCGACGATTTTCGCCCCGGACGGAGGTTGCAGCGGGACCCGATTAAACAACAGAACGGGAGAGGCCGGAAGCCCTACACGCACAACGAAAAAACATCGCAGACTTCTGCCGTTTTTGCTCTGTAACCCTCAGCGTCATAACGGTTTTTCCACCATCTGCAATGTTCACGCCTTCCCGGCGCGTTTCACCTTGTACCGTCTTATCTGTTACCCATATGCTCTACATGGCTCTGGATGGGAGATAAGGACCGATGCCGAGAGTGGAGATGACAGCACGTTTCGTCAAGGACGTGAAGCCACCGAAAAGCGGACGGGTCGAGTATTGGGATACGAAGCTCACCGGGCTTGGCCTCCGCGTTTCTGAACTCGTGCCGACAGAGAAAGGACCGCCGAAGGGCGGGCGCAAGACATGGCAGGTCATGTATCGGCACAAGAACCGCCTGCGCCGTTACAAACTCGGCACCTATCCTGTGTTGAGCCTGGCCGACGCCCGGGACGATGGCAAGGCCGTGTTGCGTGCGGTCGCGCGTGGTGAAGACCCGGCGGCCGAAAAGCGCACCGAGCACAAGGCCCCGACCTTCGGCTATCTGGCGGCGGAGTACATGGAGCATCACGCCAAGATCAAGAAGAAGTCGTGGAAAAAGGACCAGCGGGCGCTGGACCGGGAATTGCTGCCGCGCTTCCAGCACCGCAAGGCGAATGACATCGCCCGACATGAAATTATCACCATGCTGCGCGACATCCGGGACGGCGGTGCGCCGATAGGGGCAAACCGCACCCTGGAGATCGTGCGCCGCGTCTACAGTTGGGGCATCGGCCAGGAGATCGTTACATACAATCCATGTTCGGGGATCGAGAAGCCATCTAAGGAGGTGAAACGAGATCGTCGGCTGTCGGATAACGAAATCAGTAAAGTATGGGCAAGCCTTGATGCCATCCCGCCGAAGCGGGCCGCGTGTCTCAAATTGATCCTGTTAACCGCACAACGGCCTGGTGAAGTTCATCACATGCGCTGGCAGGATATCGACGGCGACTGGTGGACGATCCCCGCCGAGCTTTCCAAGAACGGCATGAGCCATCGCGTACCACTTAGCGAGCATGCCCTAGAGGTGTTAGGGGGCGTCGAGAAATCCGACTCCGAGTGGGTATTCCCGAGTGCGCGCGGTGGTCCGCTATCAAACAACGGCGATGGACTCGACGTGATCCGAGAGCGTTCCGGTGCCGATTTCAGGCTGCATGATCTTCGCAGGACCGCAGCAACCGTCATGACCGGCGATCTTGGTATCCCCCGGTTGGTTGTCGCCAAGATACTGAACCATGTGGATCGGGACATTACGTCCGTTTATGACCGGCACTCCTATGATCGCGAGAAATCCCGAGCCCTCAAAGGTTGGGGCGCACGATTGAT
>PVMK01155973.1_pt1 | contig 12944 bp, 10 predicted proteins | sample 1853481 | NCBI WGS metagenome assembly PVMK01 (sample SAMN08533507, study PRJNA380276) | Marine sediment metagenome, whole genome shotgun sequencing project.
GAATTGCCGGAAAGATGATCTTCTCCTCGAGCAGGAAATGGGCTTTGATGGCGCCATCGAGTCGAAAAGCGGCGGTCTGCGCGTCGCGGCTGGTTCTGCTCGCGAGCGCGCGGCTCAGATCCTCGAAGAGCGGCTCGAGCCGTCGGTGCTGTGCCTGGATCTGGCCTGCGGCGCTCTTCAAGCGACCGCGAAGCTCGACTTCGTTCGCGTCCATCAGATCCCGTGATCCCCGAGCCAACGCAGCAGGCTCGGCGTTTTGTCGCCCAGCAAGCTCCGTTCAACCCGATCGGTGTGAAATTTGTTCTCGCCTCGATCGTCTCCCGCCTCTCACAGCCAATGCAAGGGATGTGCCGCGAATCGATTGCGCATTCTGCCGGGAACGTGATCAGGTGCGGCACATCGGGGCACCCGCTCATCTGGGAGTGGGGCAGAGACGGCCTTCCTCAGGCTTGGTTCGAGACGACGCCCGCTGGGATGACCTCTGCGTCGCCATGCGGATCGATCGACTCGATTGCGGGTAGCCGGGCAACGATTTCTTCGAGGCGGGACGTCATCTCCGCTGAAAGATCGACGAAGTGTAGGAACAGTCCGCTCCCACCGTCGTCACTGGAAACTTCTGCGCTCACAATCAGCGGTTCTTGCTGTGCTGTGTCAAACAGAGCGAGTCGAAGTTTGTTACCGGGGACGAGTCCCAGCTGTCGCACCACTCGGATCCCATCGAGCGAAAGGTCGCGACCGAGCAACGCCTGGACTACGCGCGCTTCTTCGTCGATTTGGACGATTTCCTGTTCAAATACACCGCGGCACGTCGATTGTTGGGCTACGGCCGCGGAGGAATCTTGCAATTCGGTGGTAGTCGAGTCTTCCGTGTCGATTCCGGCGGGGCCGTCTACGTGGATCCGGGAAACTTCGATTTGCGGTTTCGGTGTGAGGACTCCTTCATCGTGCGTTTCTACCGTCGGAGTCGCGGCTGGTTGCTGCTCGCTGCGCGATAGCTTCGGCGGGCTTTCGCTCCATCTTTCGCAGAGGTCGACAAGAATCTTCTGCGTCGCCGGCGTGATGCCTTCCAGAATCACTCCGAGAGCGGTGCGCTCGTTCCCGCTATGCGCCGCGTTGGGTGTGCTGCGGAGCACTTTTCCGTGAAGCTTGAGCGCTTTCCCTCCGACTGTTTCAGCCGGGATCTTGATCGCGATGTGTGCGCCAACTTTCGGGCTATTTTCCACCAACAGGCAGCAACCAGCCCGGGAAATATCCAGTAGTCGACCGCGATTTCGCTTCCATCCGACCCGCCAGCTCACCTCGCACCCGACGGGGTGGCGGACCCGCCCGCGTCGATCGCGCTCCGCGTAGACCGCGTATCGAAGTAGGAGCCGCAGCGCTTCCGGGTGTATGTGAGAATGGAGCAGATAGCGGAAACCCTGCTGGCGAATCTGCGAGCGCATGGTTTCCGAAATGTCTCCACACACGGCAATCCCCACGAGCAAATCGGTGTCGACCGGAATCGGATCCGACATCGCGATCTCCCCGGAGACGACCAGGAGGCTGGCGTCGTCGAGCGCTGCGAGCTGCGGGTCGTAGGGCCCACACTGAATGATCTCGACGCCCAGATTCCGGAGGGCCTCGGCGATTTCGTCCAGATCGGGGCCTCCCACGAGTACCGCGATGCGCGGGCGCGACGGTTTAGGCGCTTCGACTTGGTTGCTCCGCTCGGTATCGGGTTTCGCTTGTTTCTTCAGGGGGGAGCGCGCCGATTTGGATCGCCTCTTTTTCGTGTCTTTGGAAACACCTCTCGCCTCGGTGGCGTTTGTGCGAGGGTGCGACTGCGGCGATCGATCCCGCCCGCCTTCTTCGGCCGTCGAATCCGCGTTTGTTCTTCCATCCACCGACTCCGAGCCTGCTCTTCCGGTTGCCGAAGCCGAACTGGTTCTTCCAGCTGCTGAATTCGATCTCGTGGGTGGCGGGCTCGCTTTCGGATTCTGGTCGGCGTTCGGAGCCTGCGTGAAGTCGTGGTCGATTTGGATCGCTTCATCAAGGGCGCAATCACTCGTTAGAAGTCCAAACTCGCGCGGCGCTTCTAGGATCTGTACCCCGATTCCGGGCTGGATCAGCGTGGTGAGCGTGGCCGGCACGGACTTCCGGCGCACCACGCAACCCCGCAGTGTCATGGCCGGTGCCGCCACCGAAGCCGCCAGATGAATGTCGATCTCCGTTCCGGGCGAGAGCACCGCGTTGGTCCGGATGAAGACTCCCGACGGGCCGAGGTCGAGGATGATTCCGCGGTGGCTGGTCACCCCGTGGAAAAACTCGCAGGTGAGCCTGCGCTTGATTCTCCGGTCTCTTCTTCGCTCCATGGCTCCGCCACCCGAGGAGGAAGGCTTCAGCCTCCACCGGTAATTCCGTTATCGGCCCCCGAGGCCTGCGAATTGATGCCCGCCTGCGCTGGCCGATCGCCCCCCCCGGGATCTGCGGGTGGATGCCCGTGCGGATCGGCGGCAGCCGGAGGCGCGCCTTGGCGGCAAGCGGCGGCGTGCGTCGGCGGCGTGCGTCGGCGGCAGGTGGCGGCAAGTGGCGGCGTGCGTCGGCGGCAAGTGCTGCGTGAGTCGGCGGCAAATGGCGAGCAGGGCACCTCCCAGTCACTCGACAGTGAGAGCGAACCGCAGATGTGCAACTCAAGCGCGAGACGGTTACGGACGATGAACTTCGTGCAGTTTTCTCTCAAGCGGGTGGTCGAGAAATCCGATGCGGGTATTGCACCACAATGTCTTCAAGATGCTGCTGGGTCGGGCAACAGCCCTCGTACCCGCTGCTGCGTCTTGCACGACTGGCCGGTTACTGACGGGGCCGGATGGCGCACGAGGTAAACGAATGACCGCACTCCCCCATTCGACGGAAAACGCACGCCTGCGTTCAACGGCAAACGCACTCCCCCATACGACGACGAACACACTCCTCCGTTCAACGACAAACATCCTCCTCTCGCTCTTGATCGCGGGGCTGTGTCTCCCAATTTCCACGATTGCGGGCGCGGTGCCGCCGCCGCCGCCACCGCCGGCCGACGCCAGTGGTGACGATATCTTCCTGATCCAGGCCTCCGTCTCGCCCAATGTGATCCTGTTCATGGACAACTCCCAATCGATGAACGCGATCGAGTGGCACCCGGCATTCGACCCGGAAGCGGCGCCCTACGGTTGCAGCGACTTCGACAACGACAAGGTCTACCGGCACGACGAGATCCATTATCAGACCGTGTTCGACGGATTCAACGACTACGTGGAGGTCCCGCACGATCCCAGCCATCTGCTCGACGACGGTACGGTTACGCTTTGGTTCAACACCAGCAATCCGACCCAGGATGGCACTTTTTTCTCAAAGGACTCCAGCGGCCTCGACACCGGGGGGCACCTGACCATCCGGCTCAAGGCGACGGGTCAGGTCGAGGTCCGCTTCCAGAGCACCACGCAGAGCTATTACGTCGAGACGGCAGGCGCCGTTGCGGCGGACGCCTGGCACCACGTGGCCTTCACGTTCGGCTCGGGCGGCATGGAGCTCTACGTGGACGGCGTCCTTGAAGACACAAACGCCTACACCGGCGGCACCGGCACGACCTCGGGCGGCAGCGGCAACACCGAGCCCATTGCGATCGGCGCGGGAACGATGACCAGCGGCAACGGGACCGTCTTTTCCCTCACCAGCTACTACCAGGGATCGATCGACGAGACCGCGCTCTTCGACAGCGCGCTGAGCGCGGCGGAGGTCGCGGACCTCCACGCGGATGGCCTCGGGGGGCCCGACGACGACGACTACGAGCTGCTGGACGACACGTTTTGCGACAACGACCGCTCGATCTGGGTGCCCAACGACCCCACCTATTACGACGGCCGCTACCTCAACTGGTACTACAGCGACGACGCCGACCCCTTCTACAACGAGATCCAGACCGCCGTCGCCAGCGTCGAGGGCTGCACCCAGGCGGGCGGCTCCGGGGATTTCGCCGACAAGTATCGCCGCACCCGCTTCCACGCCACCCAGCAGGTGATGCTCGATCTGCTCTGTGTAGCTGAGCCCAAGAACGTTCGCTTTGCCACGGCGGCGTTTCGCGAAGTCGCCGACGCGGACCTGGAGGACCCCAACGGCGGGTTCATCTCGGAGGATCTGGACCGCTCGAATCCCAACCACGCAGCGCAGCTCGAGGCCTCGATCAAGCTCGAGACCGTCCGGGACACCGACGGAACGCCGCTCTCCGAGACGCTGTTCCAGCTCTACACCTACTGGATGTCCCGCACGCTCGCCAATGTCCCCGTCGGCGTCGATGGACTCACCCAGTTTCCGATCTACGAGTACGACAAGCAGGGAGATCGAGTCGCGTCCAATAAGTGGTTCGACGACGCGCTGGAGAACGAATGCGAGAAGTCGTTCGTGGTGATCGTGACCGACGGCCAGTCGTCGCGGGATGACCTCGACCAGGACCCGACGGACACCGCACTCGGATTCGCCAACTTTGGCGACCTGATCGGCGACTACCACGCCGATGGGGAAGTCGAAGTGCCCGGCGATCCTGACGAGCCCACCTATTACCTGGACGACATCGCCAAGTACATGTACGACCTCGATTTCAGGCCAGATCTCGATGGTGACCAGACCGTCGACACCTACACGGTCGGCTTCGCGACCGACAGCACCACAGACGACTTCCTCGAGCGCACCGCCACCCTCGGCAACGGCAACTTCTACAAGGTCCAGGACGGCGATGAACTCACGAACGCCTTGATCAGCGCGCTCAACAACATCATCGAGAAGTCGGTCTCGTTCACGGCGGCCACCGTCCCCTCCGCGCGCACGGCGGACGGCGCGGCCTTCTACCAAACCTATTTCTTCCCGCGCAGCAAGGACGCCTTCTGGGAGGGCCACATCCGCGCCTGGAAGATCGACGCCGATGGCAACATCGAGGACAAGAACGGCGACTGTGCGCTGGATGATCCCGACTTCGGAGAGTGCAACAGCGGTCCCTTCAAGCCAGGAGCCGAGTTCTTCTGGGACGCCGCCGACCAGGTTCCCGCGTCGGCCTCTCGCAACCTCTACGTCTCGAACACCGGCGTGACGAGCGGCTCACTTCCCCCCGCGTTTACCCAGGCGAATATCTCGGCCGCGGATCTCTTCGTCCAACCGTTCACGGCGGCGCCGGACCACGCACCCAACAGCCCGCTCTATCTGGTCAACGGCAGCACGGCGACGACCGAGGAAGGCCTGGCCGACGAGATCGTGGCGGCCACCCGCGGCTGCTTCTTCGGTACGGGCGTGAGCACCAACGTGGCGACACCGTCGGCCTGTGCCGATCGCCCCGCACGGCTCGCCGACGTCTTCCACTCGGGCCCGGTGGTGGTTCGACGGCCGCGGCGCAGAACGACGGATGTCTCCTACGAGGCCTACAAGACCCACTACGGCGCCCGCAAGCGCGTGCTGTACGCGGGCACCAACGGCGGTTTCCTCGAGGCGATCCACACCGGCGACTGGGTGGTTCCCACTCCCCCTCCGCTCGTACCCCCGTACTACGACGATGGTACGGGAACTGAGCTGTTCGGCTTCATGCCCTGGGAACCGCGCGCCCGGATCCGCAACGTGGTGATCGACGATGTGACCCAACGAAACCACTACGTCGACGGCGACCTCAACGCCTCGGACGTCTGGATCCACCCGACGCCCTCCACCGCCACCAAGGTGGCCAACGGCAGCGAGTGGCGCACCTACCTGATGGGCGGCTTGCGCGAGGGCGGGCACCAGTACTACGCGCTGGACGTCACCAACCCCAATGGCATCACCCCGCCGGGCGGCGGGGGCGCGCTGCCGTACCCGGGCTACGCCTGGGAGTTTCCCAACGAGGTCGACACGGCCGGCGACCTGGCCTTCATGGGCGAAACCTGGGCGAAGCCGATCATCACCAAGATTCGGCTGACAGACCCGCTCAACGCCAGCAAGGTGGTGGAGCGTTGGGTGGCGATCGTGACGGCGGGCTATGACCCTACGAGCGACCCCAACCCCGACGAGCCGTAAGCGGCGTCGTCAACAGCTACGACGCCACCTCGACCCTCGGGCGCGGCGTCTACATCCTCGATCTCAAGACGGGTGGCGTGCTCGCGGAGAAGAAATTCGGCTCGCTGGTGGACAACCAGGCGTCGATGCTCTTCTCCACCGTAGCTACGGCGAGCGTACTCGACCTGAACACCGACGGCTTCGCCGACACGATTTACATCGTCAGCATGGGGGGCCAGGTCTACAAGTGGTCGATCGCAAATCCCGGTGAGGATCGGATCAACGACAGCAGCGGTCTGCGCACCCAGCCCAACTGGCCCTTCAAGCTCTTCTTCCAGGCGGCGCCCGTCACGATTGGGAACGGTCCCGGCGCCGTAACTTACTACAAGAACTTCATGTTCCCACCAGCGGCCACCTACGTGAGAGGCAAGCTGTATCTCGCGTTCGGGAGCGGCGAAAGGCGCAACCTGCCATTCGCCGGTGATCCGAACGCGACCGAAACCGGTGAGAACAACCGCTTCTACGTGGTGATGGATTCGGATCCCTTCGAGAATGCATCTCCGGTGCTCGCGACCATCACCGAGAGCCGACCTGACCGACTTCAGTGGCAGCGACTCGGCGGCTACATTCAGCAACAAGGGCTTCTTCTTCTCGGTCGCCGACGGCGAGAAGTTCGTCACCAACGTTGAGATCTTCTCAGGCAACGTGATCGCCGCCAGCTTCACGCCAAACCCCGATCCGAACCCCTGCGTGGCCAAGGGCGACGGAGCGCTCTACGTCTTTGACATCGTAACCGGCGAGGGCCACTTCGAGGACGGGTCGAGTAACCCCGATCGCTCGCTCAGCCTGGGGCCGGGCCTGCCCACGGACCCGAAGGTCTCGATCGGGGTGGGTGGTAAAAAGAACAAGGTGGTGATCGAGAAGAGCGGCGCCGACATCGAGTCATCGACCAGGACAACATCGACCTCAACGGCGCCACGCTCTACTGGCGGGAGAACGACTGACGATGCGGTTTGCGCAGCCGGCTCGGAGGAACCATCGCGCCGGATTCAGCTTGATCGAGTTGGCCGTCGTGATGGGGATCATCGCGGCATTATCGGCGGCCGCGATCCCCTCGATCCAGGAAATGATCGAGCGGCGGCGTCTTCAGGGCTTCGCGCGCGATCTCGGCAACGTGTTTCAGATTGCGCGCAGCCAGGCGATTCGAACCGGCAATTACCAGATCGTGTTCTTTGGCCCGCTGGGGACCGCTGATCCCGGCCGGAACCGTCTTAGTCGATTCAACGGGAGACACGGTTCCCATGCTGATCCTGGACGACGGCTCTCCCGCCACCGCGAACTGTCATATCGATTCTGCGGAGAGTCGAGAGACGATTCCGCTACCGAACGAAATCGGATTCGGGGTGTCGGAGGCGACTGTCAAGGTGCCGACTGACACGGGTAGCGCGGCTTTCAGTCCGCCCCAGGCCAGTGGAACCACGGCTTCAGATCCGAGCAACAATCCGACGAACTGGGTGCTCTTCCGGCCCGACGGTATTCCGGTGGGTTTCGATCCGACCTCAACGAGCTGTGGAACGATCGGCGACACGGGAACCGGCGGAGCGGGCCTCTACGTCACGAGTGGCGGTCGTGACTACGCGGTGACGCTCGCACCCCTCGGCAGCGTGCGCGTGCACACCTGGAGTGAGGCGGGGTGGACTCAATGATGGGCACCAAAACTGAGCGATTGAATCGGACAGCGGGCGGCTTCACGCTTATCGAGGTGATGATCACCATTGGCATTCTCACCTTTGGCCTTCTGGCGCTGGCGACCATGCAGATCCATGCCATGCATGGAAGCGATCGGGGTCGGCATGCGACACACGCGGCGGCGATTGCCGAAAACAAGATGGAGCAACTCCAGCAAGATTCCTGGGCGTCCATCGGAGTCACCGGCGGATTCGTCGCCGATCCAGTCGAGCAGAGTAGCGTCAAACTCGATGGCGCCACCGTCGTCGAAAGAAACTACAACGTCTCCTATCAAATAACGGATCTTCAGCCGACCTTCACGCGCGCGGTCGACGTACAGGTGTCGTGGGCCGAGGAGAATGGTGAAGTTCGATCGGTCACGCTCTCGAGCATTCGTTACAACCGGGAAGGAACCTAGCCGAGGATGCGGAACTCCGGATTTACCATTCTTGAGTTAATGATCGCCAGCGCGATACTCGCGATCGTGATGGTCTTCACGATGCAGATTTTTACGGTGAACAATCGGACCTACATCAAGATCGATTCCATTGTGGATACGCAGCAGAGCATTCGCGCCATATCGAGCATTTTCGAACGCGACCTGAGGCACGCGGGAATGATGGTTCCCGAGGCCGCAGCACTCTGCGGCGTCGATAACACCAATGCTCCCGATCTTCTCTACATCAGTGATCACACGGCCATCAATCCCGTGGATGCGATCGGAACTTTTGATGGCGCCCTCGTTCAGGCTCCCGTAAGCCAGGTGAATGTGAGCCCCACACGCACAACACTGACCTTGGACACCCTCGTGCTCGAACCGGACACGCCGGACCCCTCCTACGACACCGATGGCAATGGGGTCAATGACAGCGATTTCCGTGTGAATGGCGGTGTGATCGTCACCGACCTGATGGACCCCAGCCGTGGATCGGCCTGCGGGATCGTCACCAACGTCAACCTGGCCACCCCTTCGATCGAGATTGAGATCATGACCGCTGCGCTTGGCAATTCGGCTGGTGCCTACGCGCTGGTTGCAGTTCCGGCTCTCGAATACCGCATCGATTCCAACAACAAGCTCTATCGAAATAACCTCCGCTTGGCGGACGGTGTCGAGGATCTACAGCTTGCGTATTTCCTGGATTCGAATGGAAACAACGATCTCGACGTTGGTGAGTTGTACGGAATTACGGGCAATAACTATGTCGCCGCGACGAGCGACGCGAGCGATCTACGTGCGGTCCGCTTCAACGTCGTCACTCGCACGCGCTCTGAAGATGACCAATTCACCCAGGGCTTCATCCAGCCCAGGGAGAATCGGGTGGTAGGTGGCGCGACCCAAGATGGTTATCGACGGCGGGTTCACACGGCCATCGTGCGGATGAGAAACATCGGCGATCGCGTGGGGGGCACATGATGAGGAATTCGCGCAGACGCCAGCAGGGATCGGCGCTTCTCATCGTCATGCTCGTGATGGCGATGATGGGGATCATCGGATTCGCGGCCCTCGAGGCCGTCACGCGGGACCAGCGTGTCGCTGGGTTCATGAAGCGCAAGAAGATCGCGTTTTTTGCAGCAGAGGCCGGAGTGTCTACGGCGCTTCACGCGCTACGAGTCAACCAAAATCCGACGTTCGCCGATTCCACGATCGGAGACGGGTCGTGGTTCTCGCATGGGCTTCCGACCTACTCACTAGACGCGAGCAACGGGGCTTCGTCGAAGAATCTCGGAGTCGGGGCACTCCCGGGCATGAATATGCAGATCGGGCAAAACGGTGTGCCGAAGTTCACCATTCGCTTCTGGGAAGTGAATGTAAAAGGGGAAGCAACTGGGGGGACCGTTTCGCGGATCCAAATTGCGAGTGGCACGCTCGAGGCGAATTAAACAAGCGGCACGAGAACATCGGACGTTTCAACCATTGATCTCAAATGGCTCGCCGTCCGCGTAGCTATTGAGATGAGCACTTGACCCATTGAGGAGGGGAGAGCCGATGCGGATCATCGGATGGATTTCCACAGCGGTTCTCGTCGCGGGCACCACCGCCTGCGGTGGAAGCGACGAGGCGGCCGTAGCCGTGGCGCCGATGAAGGTCGAGCGAGCGGCCAATACAGCGACAAACCACGCGCCCGTAATCCGGAGCGTGCGCCTGGATCCCGCCGCGCCCATCGATGGCGATCGCATTCACGCGATCGTGGCGGTCGCGGATGAAGATGGCGATTCGATCGAGATCGGTTTCGAGTGGCAAATTTCGGGCCGCCCGATCGCTAGTGGCGAAGCCTCCATCGTGTTGAAAGGCGTCACGAAGCGCGACCGGATCGAAGTCGCGGTAAAGGCCAGCGATGGCAGGCTGCAGAGCGATACGGCGCGGGCCGAAGCCAAGGTTCAAAACCGAAGGCCGACCGTGGTCGGAATCGCGATTCGCCCCCAACCGGAAGTGCTCCCAGGTGAAACATTGGTGGCGACCGCCCAGGCCAACGACCCCGATAGAGATCCGATCGCATACAGCTACCGCTGGCGGGTCAACGGGGAGCTGCAAATGGACACGGGGGATACATTCGAGACCGACAATCTCGTAAAGGGCGATGAAATCCAGGCGATCGTCGTCGCGAACGATGGCACCGCGGACAGCGACGATCTAGCGAGCGTCGTCGTGCGCGTCGGTAATACTCATCCTGAGATCACCTCGGTTCCAGGGGACAACTGGACGAACGAGGAATTCAGTTACACGATCCAGGCGCACGATCCCGACAACGACGGACCCCTGCGCTACGCGCTCAAGACGGGGCCGAAGGGAATGCGGGTCGATTCCGTGCTCGGCAAGGTCGTCTGGCAGCCGACGCCCGATCAGGCGGGTGTGCACCCGATCGAAATCGCGGTTTCGGACGCGGGGGGCGCGACATCGGTCCAGATCTTCGAGATCACCGTGAATGTCGAAGGCGGCGAACCCGCAGCGCCTCCAGCTTCCGCTCGGCGCTGATTCAGATCGAGCCGTCGTGTCGATCGACCCAGCCGTGGCGCTCGAGGAACGCGCGCAGTCGCTTGTTGTCGGCCGATAGCGGCGCGATGTAGTCGCGAACCCGCTCGCGTTTCCACCACGCATCCGATTCGTCCCCCCAATCGGTGAACTCGTAGCGGTAGAGTTCGACTCGTATGAATTTCGGCGGGCCCTCTGGAAATGGATTTCCGGCCAGCAGGCTGAGGGCGCCGGCGTCGTTGTGGAGCAGTTTCCAGATCAGGTGAACGACCCAGGGGTGGCGCTCGTAGTTCGACATCGCCGCGAACCAGATCAGCCAGTCGAGTCGATAGTGGTAGGGCGTCACGAGACACGGCATTCGCTGCGGGTCTCCCGGTTTGCACTTCCACTCGTATTCGCGCCAGACCGTTTCTTCGCTGATGACAGCGTCCCGGGTTCCCTCCAGGATCAACTCGTTGCGCTGTCGTACCACGCTCCCGAATGCGCCGTAGGTGTTGACGAGGCGAAGCCGGTCGAAGGATGTGTTCATGACCTGTCGATTCGAGAGCAGGTTTGCGACGGGATTCGCGCTGAGCACGACGACCGTGGCGCAAAGCGCGGCAACCGCTGCCGCGGCCATCCAGGACCTGCGCGCTGACTGCGCGGCGCGCTCGCTCATCCCGACCAGCTGCGATGGAGTGATTCGCCGCCAGAGACTGTCGTCGAAGCAAGCCAGAGCGGCGACCAGCGTGATCCAATTGAGAAACGCGAGGTTTCCGCTCGAGATGAGGACGATCTGGAAGGCGGCCATCAGCGCGCCCGCAATATGGCGGGCGACCCGGGGACCGAAGACGAAGAAGGGTGCGATGACTTCCACGAGGTGGTTTACGAGCACACCGGTGCGATGCATCCAGTCGGGCAGGTTGTGGTAGAGCCAGCTACCCGGATGGGGGATCGGCTGGGTTTCGAAATGAAAATCGAGGCAGCTGAGTTCGCTCCAGCAGGGGTCGCCCCGAAGTTTGATCAAGCCCGCGCCGAGCATCACTCGGAAGAGCAGCCAGCGAAACAGCCAGATGACGACGAGCGGGGTTGGTGTTCGCGGGAAGGGGCGCCCATCGAGGAGCGGGCAGAGGAAGATCGCCAGAAAGCCCGTCTCGAGCAACTGGTATTCCCAGCCGAACCCGTACCAGGTCTGCCCAATTTGAACGAAGGAGAGGTAGAGGAACCAGAGCGCGATCATCACAATCGCGTTCGCGTAGCCGAGCAAGACGAGGGCCGAGAGCGCAACCCCGACCCAACAACTCGCCGTTAGAAAGGCGTCCGTGCAACGGAGCCAGAAGAGCGTGGGGTAGTCCAAAAAAGCCGAAAAACGAGTTGGATGCGAGGGATCGAGTTCCAGTAGATCGACTGCGGGCAGCAGCCCCCGCGAGCCGATCAGCGGCAGCAACTGGTCGCCAAGCGAGAGAAAGGCGATCAGATAGACGAAACCCAAGGCGCGCAGCAGGGCGAAGCGCGTCAACCAATAGGGCGAGGCCTTGGAAGGCCGCGCGCGGAACTGTCTGCCCCATTTTGTCAATGCCGTATTCCACCCGGTCAACACCGTATTCCGTTCGGTCAACGTCATGACCCGCTTGGTCGACGGCGAATCGGACAGCGCGGAGATGCGCTTTGAGTGCGAATTCTAATCGGCGTGAACATCGCCGATCAGCCGCTGCCCTTGACCTCGGCGTACGCCCAATCGAGCCACGGGAGCAGCGCCTCGAGGTCGCTGCGCTCGACGGTCGCTCCGGCCCAGATCCGCAGCCCAGGGGGAGCGTCCCGGTAGGAGCCCACGTCGAACGCGATCCCCTCCTCGTCCAGGACCCGTGCGACGCTCTTGGCTGTCGCGGCCCGCTTGTCCGGCTCGAGCTTGCGAAACCACGGATCGAGAATCTGCAGGCAGACCGACGTACACGAGCGGGTCTCGGGCCGGCTCGCGAGAAAGCCCGCCCACGAGCTCCGATCGACCCACTCGCTGATCACATCGAGGTTCGTCTCCGAGCGCTTGCGAACTTCGTCCCGCCCACCAATCGATTCCACCCAGCGCAGCGCGTCGATCGCGTCCTCGACGCAGAGCATCGAGGGCGTGTTGATGGTGTCGCCGCGGAAGATGCCCTCGATGAGCTTGCTTGGTCAGGCGAAAAATCTTGGGCAGGGGCCGCGGCGGTTTGAAGTTCTCGAGTCGCTCGACCGCTCGAGG
>PVMK01118231.1_pt1 | contig 12940 bp, 11 predicted proteins | sample 1853481 | NCBI WGS metagenome assembly PVMK01 (sample SAMN08533507, study PRJNA380276) | Marine sediment metagenome, whole genome shotgun sequencing project.
ATCCAGGACATCGCCGACGAGCTGGGAATGCGGAAGGGCAGCCTCTACCACTACATCTCGAGCAAGGAAGACCTGGTCCAGGGCCTCGTGGCCGGCGTCCTCGAACGCATGATCGAGGAAACCGGCAGCATTCTCGCCACCGGCCATTCAGCGCGCCGGAAGCTGGCCATGGCCATCGAGGCTCATCTCAGGCTGACCCTGGAGGACCGGGACATCTGGGGAATATTGATGCGCGAGAACCTCGAGCTGCTGAACCGCAACTCTCCCGCCGACATCCGCGCGCTGGTCAGGCAATACGAGTCCCTGTGGGACCGTCTGGTTGCCGAGGGCGTCGATTCCGGCGAGTTCGATCCGAACCTCGATCAGCGGGTGATTGTGCAGGCCTTGCTCGCCATGTGCACCGGGTTCCTGGATTGGTTCAAACCGGAGGGCCGCCTGCCGGTTCAGGAGGTGGCCCGGATCTTCGCGGAGATGAGCCTCCGAGGCATCCAGCTTCCGGTCGAGACTGTGGGGCAGGATTGAATTGCCAGCGAATTACCCGGTGGCCGAAGGAGATGACTGAGATCAAGGAGGAGCAATGAGAATCCTGGTCTGCATGAAACAGATTCTCGACCCGGACGTGCCGGCTCGTGACTTCCGGATAGACGACAGCCGCAACGAGGCCGAGCGTGCAGGCGCCAACCTGGTGCCCAATATCTTCTGTGAAAACGCCCTCGAGACCGCCCTCCAGCTGCGCGACGCCACCTGCGGTTCGGTGACCGCATTGTCCTTCGGCACCGAGGAGGCCGAGGACGTGGTGCGCAAGGCGCTGGCGATGACCGCCGACGAGGCGGCTCTGGTGACTCGCCCCGAGGGTCCGGCTACGGACGCCCTGACCGCGGCCAGAGTACTGGCGGCGGCGGCCCGCAAGCTGGGCGACTTCGATGTCGTCATGGTGGGCCGCGAGTCGGGCGACTGGGGCGTGGGACAGACCGGCGGACTGTTGGCCGAGGAGCTTGGGCTGCCCATGGTTTCCCTGGTGGACCGCGCCGAGCCGGCTGACGGTGGACTGACCCTGCGGCGACAGACCGACTACGGCTTCGACGACGTCGAGGCGCAAGGCCCTGTGCTGGTGACCATTACCAACAGCGAGGGCAACGTGCCCCGGATTCCGAAGACCCGTGACGTCATGAAGTCCTATCGCAAGCCGCTCACGACGTGGAGCATCGACGAACTCGGCGTGGCGGCTGACGAGAAGGTCGCCGAGGTCGTGGAGCTCTCTGTGCCTGAAAAGCACGTCACCTGCGATTTCGTCGAGGGCGACAGCCTTGATGAGAAGGTGGACGCCTTCGCGCGCAGGATCGCGGACGCGATGGGCGCGCTGGGATAGGAGGGTGCCATGAGCAATAACGTAATCATCTGCCTGTTCGCGTCCTCCGGCTACGACCGCGTAGGGCAGGGCGTAGCCGGCGCCGGCCGGGGCCTGGCCGCCCAGCTCGGCGGCTCCATGCACGCGGTCATCGTGGGTGCGCCCGACGAAGCCATGGTTTCGGCCGTTGCCGCGGTGGCCGACGCCGTCACCGTCCTGGACCAGCCGGAGCTCGCCGACTATCAGCCCGAACTCTACCTCGCCGCCCTGCAGCAGACCTGCGAGCAGCTGGATACAGCTGCGGTTCTGCTGGGCAGCGACACCGCCAGTCTCGAGCTGACGGCCCGGCTCGCCGCCCGGCTCGGTGGAAGCCCCATGTCCGACGGCTCCTCGCTGTCGGTGGCCGACGGCGCAATTCGTGTGACCCGATCGGCTTACGGAGGCAAGGCCGAGGCCGTGTTTGAGCTCAAGAAGAGCCCGGCCGTGGTGTGGCTGCGGGCGCGAGCCTTCGAACCGGCGGAACCCGCCGGCGGCGACGCTTCGGTCGAAAGAACCGTCGTCGAGCTTCCGGACCTCGTCCCCACCCGCATCGCCGACCGCCACGTGGAAGAGACCGAGGGGATCCCCCTCGAAGACGCGCAGTTGGTGGTCGGCGGCGGCCGCGGCATCGGCGGGGCCGAGCCCTTCGACCAGCTCAGGCAGCTGGCCGAGGTAATGAAGGCCGCCGTGGGCGCATCCCGCGCCGCCTGCGACGAGGGCTGGGTGCCGCCGTCGGCACAGATCGGCCAGACCGGCAAGAAGATCGCGCCCGAACTCTACCTGGCCATCGCCATCTCGGGCGCGGCCCAGCACGTGTTGGGGATCTCTGATGCCAAGGCCGTCTGCGCCATCAACAACGACCCGGATGCCCAGATCTTCCGGCACAGTCATTTCGGCATCGTCGAGGACTATCACAAGGTGGTCCCGCTGCTGATCGAACGGCTCCGCGTTTTGACGTCATGAACCCTGCCGACGCCACCCGCGAGATCGGCTGGAACATCTCGGCCATCTGGCTGATGTATGTGCTGCTGGTGCCCACTCTGGTGGTGGCCGGTTACGGCCTATGGTTGCGGATCAGGCTGTGGCGCTGCGGCCAGCCGGTTTTTCGATTCGATCACCCCGCGAAACGTTTGGGTATGGTGGCCAAGCACGTGCTTTTTCAGGTGAGAACCGCCAGACAAGCCTACGCCGGTGGCTTTCACCTCATGGTCTTCGCGGGCTTCATCGTCCTCATGATCGCCACGACTGTGGTGATGCTCGACTTCGACCTTCACACCGACATCATGAAGGGCCGCTTCTACCTGGTCTTCCAATCGCTGATCGTCGATCTCTTCGGCGGCCTGGTGCTGGTGGGCATTGCAATGGCTGCCGTGCGGCGCTGGATCCGGCGCCCCGATCAGTTGGTCTACACGGACCAGGCGAGCTGGATTTTGGCGCTGATCTTCGCCATCGTCGTTACCGGCTTCCTGGTGGAGGGATGGCGAATCGCCGCCACCCACGACCCGTGGGCGGCGTGGTCCCCGATCGGCAATGTCGTGGCCGCGTTGTCTGCTCCCGTGATGTCGGAATCGGTGTTGCGGACGGCGCACGCCGGAGGATGGTGGCTCCACCTGCTGCTGGTCTACGGCTTCATCGCCTGGGCGCCTTTCACCAAGCTGCTCCACATCGTGACCGCGCCGATGAGCATCTTCACGGCCAACCTGGACGGCTACGGCCGCGGGCTCAAAGCGATCGACTTCGAGTCCGAGGCGCCTCTCGGCGTGGCGTCGTTGGAGCAGTTCAGCTGGAAGGACCTGCTCGACCTGGACGCCTGCACCGAGTGTGGTCGATGCACCGCGGTCTGCCCGGCCAATACCGTCGGCAAGAGCCTGTCGCCGCGCGACATCGTGCTCGATCTGCGGTCGCTGATGTACGGCAAGGCCGACGAGCTGCTGGCCACCCGGGGTACGACGCCCGAGGAGGAGCCGCGGATACCTGTGATCGACGAAGACACCGCGGTCGCATCGGACGCTCTGTTCTCGTGCACCACCTGCGCCGCGTGTCTCGAGGCCTGCCCGGTCTACATCGAGCAGCTGCCCAAGATCATCGACACCCGGCGCTATCTGGTCATGGAAGATGCCGACTACCCGCAGACCATGGCCGACGCCATCACCTCGCTGGAGCAACGGGGACACCCCTTCCCCGGCGCCCAGTTCTCCCGCGTGGACTGGGCCGACGGGCTCGACGTGCCGGTTCTCTCCGAGATGGAAGATCCGTCGGAAATTGACGTTCTCCTGTGGGTGGGCTGCGCCAACGCCCTGCTCGAGCGCAACCACTCCATCGTGCGATCGGTGGCGACGCTTCTCCGGGACGCCGGCGTGCGATTCGCAACTCTCGGCCGGGAGGAGCGCTGCAACGGCGACCCGGCACGGCGGATCGGCAACGAGTTCTTGTTCGAACAGATGGCCGCCAAGAACATCCAGATCTTCGAGAAGTACGGCGTGCGGCGAATCCTGACGTGTTGCCCCCACTGCTTCCATACCTTCAGCAACGACTACCCCGCGCTCGGCGGCAACTACGTGGTCGAGCATCACACCACCTTCCTTGCCGATCTCGTGGCCGATGGGAGGCTTTGCCCGTCACCGTCCACCGGCCAGAAGATCACCTTCCACGATCCCTGCTATCTGGGTCGTTACAACACGATCTTCGACGCACCGCGTGAGCTCGTGCGCTCAACGACCGGCGGCGCACCGGTGGAGATGGCCGCCAACCGCACAAACGGTTTCTGCTGCGGTGGTGGTGGCGGCATGGCCTTCGCCGAGGAACCGCCCGACCAACGGGTCAACCGGGAGCGCGCACGTCAGGCCGTCGACACCGGCGCCGACGTGGTGGCAGTGGCCTGCCCATTCTGCATGACGATGCTCGAGGACGGCGTCGCCTCGGTGGCCGGCGACCACGAGCTGGTGGTCCGAGACGTGGCGGAGCTGCTCCGTGATTCCGTCAGCACGAGAAAGAACACACCCTGAGGAGGCATCATGGATCTCACACCCAGTCCCCAGGAAGAGGCCTATCGCAACCGGGCTCGAACGTGGCTCGAAGCCAACGTCCCCAAACCCTACGAAGGCGAGAAATCGATCTCCGACCCGGGCTACGTGGAATACCTTCGCAGCTGGCAGCGAGCGCTGGCCGAGAGCGGTTGGCTCGGCATCACCTGGCCCGAGGAGTTCGGCGGCCAGGGTCTCGGACCCACCGAGCAGTCGATCTTCAACGAAGAGGCGGCGAAGGCGACGGCTCCGTACCTCATGGGCCAGGTGGGCCTCGCACTCATCGGCCCCACCATCGCCATGATCGGCACACCCGAGCAGAAGGAGCGATATCTCAGCAAGCTCCTGCATGGCGAGGAGATCTGGGCGCAGGGTTTCTCCGAGCCCAACGCCGGCTCGGATCTGGGCTCTCTCGCCTGCCGAGCGGTGAGGGCGGGCGGCCATTTCATCGTCAACGGCCAGAAGACCTGGACCAGCTACGCACAGGTCGCGGATTGGATCTTCCTGCTCGTGCGCACGAACCCCGATGCTTCCAAGTACAAGGGCATCACCTGCCTCCTGGTTGACATGAAGTCGCCGGGGGTCTCGGTGCGGCCGCTGCGCATGATGAGCGGTGATTCTGTCTTCAACGAAGTCTTCTTCTCGGATGTGAAGGTGCCGGTCGAAAACGTGCTGGGGGAGATCGACGGCGGCTGGAAAGTGGCGATCACCGCCCTCATGCACGAACGCATGAACCTCGGAGGGTCCATACACGTCGAGCTCTCCCATTTTCTCGCCAAGGTCGTCGATGTGGCCCGTCAGCGGGGTCTCACCGACGATCCGGTGGTCCGGCAGAAGCTCGCCCAGGCCAGCCTCGAGCTGGAGGTCTTCCAGATGACCTCGGCACGGGCCATGAGCGCCGTAGGCAAGGGTGAGGCCCCAGGTCCGGAGGGCTCGATCCTCAAGCTCTTCTGGAGCAACTACAACCAGTGGCTGGTGCAGATGGCCCAGGAGATCGCCGGCCCCTACGGCCAGCTGGCACCGGAAGAATTCGGGGGCTTGTCCTACCACTATCTGCGGGCGCGCGGCAACTCCATCGAAGCCGGAACCAACGAGGTGCTGAAGAACACCATCGCCAACCGCGTCCTCGGACTGCCGAAGAGCTACTAGAACCTGGGAGAAAGCAATGGACTTCGAACTTTCCAAACCTCAGAAGATGCTCCAGGACTCGGTCAAGGAGTTCCTGAACCGCCACTGCGGCCTCGAGCGCGTCCGCGAGCTGATGGAGACCGAGACCGCCCACGACGCCGAGCTGTGGGAGGGGCTCACCGACCAGGGCTGGGTCGCGCTCACCCTTCCCGAAAAGCACGAGGGCCTCGAGCTCGGGGCAGTCGATCTCGTAGCGGTGACCGAGGCCATGGGCTCGTTCACCATGCCGGGACCGTTTCTCGCGAACACATGGGCCGCCGAGCTGATCGCCGCTTCGGGCAACGAAGCCTTTGCCAAAGAGGTGCTTCCCGGGGTGGCCGACGGCGAAACAAAGGTCACCGTCGCCCTGCTCGAAGAGAGCGGAAGCTGGGACCCGCAGCGATGCGCCCTGGCGATTGCGGAGGACGGCGGTTCATTCAGGCTCAGCGGAGAGAAGCTGTTCGTGCCCGACGCCGAGGTTGCCGAGCTCATCCTGGTGGTCGGACGATTGGGCGACGACCTCGCTGTGATCTCTCTTTCTCAGGGCGTCGACGGGCTCACGATAGAGCCGATGCCCGCCATGGACGCCACCCGCAAGCTCTACAAGGTGTCGTTTGACGGTGCTGGGAGCGACACACTGGTTGCCCGAGGGGAGCAGGCCGAGGTTGCACTCCACCGCGCTACCCGGTTGGCCACGGTTGCGGTCTGCGGCGAGCTGGTCGGCGGCATGCAATGGGTGCTCGATGCGACCGTCGAGTACGCCAAGACCCGCGAGCAGTTCGGCCGGGTCATCGGCTCCTTCCAGGCGGTGCAGCACCATTGCGCCGATATTCTGTACTACCTGGAGAGCGCCCGTTCCGCGGCGTACTACGCGGCGTGGGCGGTGTCGGTGGACGACCCCGGCGCCGACCGGGCGGTGTCGGTCGCCAAGGCCTACTGCTCGGATGCCGCCCGCGAGGTCGGCAATCTGGGAATCCAGGCGCACGGTGGCATCGGATTCACCTGGGAGCACGACCTCCATCTCTTGTACAAACGGGCCAAATCGAACGAGATCCTGTTCGGGGACGCCACATTTCACAGAGATCGCATCGCCAGCATGGTGATCGACTGAGACATTGCTGAAAGGCACGACGCATGATCGCCACAGAGTCAGACCACATTGTCGCGACCACAGAGGGTCGAGTGCGAACCGTCGTCATCAACCGCCCCGAGAAGAAGAACGCGCTCACCGTCTCGATGTACGGGCGATTGGCCGACGAGCTCGGGCACGCAGCCAAGGACCCGGCGATTCGCGTCGTGGTGCTCACCGGGGTCGACGGCGTGTTTACCGCTGGCAACGATCTGGCAGAATTCCAGAAGTCCAGGCAAGAAGAGACGACGACCTTTGTGAATCCTTTCCTGGCCGCCCTGCCCCTGTTTCCCAAACCGCTGCTGGCGGGGGTCAACGGGTTGGCCGTGGGTATCGGAACCACCATGCTGCTGCACTGCGACCTGGTCTACGCCAGCTCGGAGGCGAAGTTCTCCTTGCCCTTCGCCCGTCTCGGCCTGACGCCGGAGGCCGGTTCGAGCCTGCTCCTTCCCCGTGTCGCCGGCCTGCAGCGTGCGACCGAGCTGCTGTTGCTGGGCGAACGGTTCGATGCCCAACGCGCCCGGGAGGCGGGTCTTGTCAACGAGGTCGTAGAGCCCGACCAGTTAAGCCAGCGGGTCGCCTCACGCGCCGAGGAGCTGGCCGCGTTGCCACCGGCCGCTGTCCGCCAGACCAAGGCGCTCATTCGACACGATCTGATCGGCCGCCTGAAGGAGGTGATGGAACGGGAAGGTGTGGTCTTCATGGAGCGCCTCGGCTCACCCGAGGCAGCCGAAGCATTTGCCGCCTTCTTCGAAAAACGGGCGGCGGACTTTTCCCGTTTCGACTGACGATGATGTGGATCATTTCTTCACTTCGACAATAGGGAGGCATTCATGGAGTATCGCTATCTCGGAAACTCGGGTCTTCAGGTCTCGGCACTGTCATTCGGCGCGTGGGTGACCTTCGGGAGTCAGGCCGACGTGGAAGAAGCCGAGCGGTGCATGACCGCCGCCTATGAGGCCGGGGTCAACTTTTTCGACAACGCCGAGGTTTACGCTGACGGCGTCGCCGAGAAAATCATGGGCGAAGTCTTTGCCAAGTCAGGCTGGAAACGATCGGACTACATCGTCTCAACCAAAATTTTCTGGGGCGGCGAAGGCCCCAACGACCGCGGACTCTCGCGCAAACACATCGTCGAAGGCACCGACGCAGCACTGGCGCGGCTCCAGCTCGACTACATCGACCTCATCTTCTGCCACCGCGCCGATCTCTACACCCCGGTCGAGGAGACCGTACGGGCGATGAATCACGTTATCGACCAGGGCAAGGCGCTGTACTGGGGCACCAGCGAGTGGCCGGCGCAACGCATCATGGAGGCGATACACGTTGCCCGGCGCGAGCGCCTGATCCCGCCGTTGATGGAGCAGCCGGAGTACAGCCTCTTCCACCGCAAGCGTTTCGAGGTCGAGTATGCTCCGCTCTTCGAGCGCTTTGGCCTCGGCTCGACGATCTGGAGTCCGCTCGCCGGCGGCCTGTTGACCGGCAAGTACAGCGATGGCATTCCCGAGGGCTCTCGAGCCACCTTGCCGGGCTATGAGTGGCTGCGTGCACGCTACGAGGGAGACAAGGCAGCCTCCCGCATCGAAGCGGTGCGGCGATTGCAGCCGATCGCCGACGATCTCGGATGCACGATGGCGCAGCTCGCGCTGGCCTGGTGCCTCACCAACCCGAAGGTCAGCACGGTCATCACCGGCGCGTCGCGTTTGCAGCAGGTCACCGAAAACATGGCCGCCATGGAGGTCGTGGAGCGCCTGAGCGCGGATGTGCTGGAACGGATCGAGGAGGTCGTCGACAACAAGCCCAAGCCCGAACCGGACTGGCGATAGCCGTGGGTCGCGGGTTTTTGACGACCTCAGCCAGTCACGATTCCGGAGCCCAAAAAAGAGCCTCGAAACTGAGACTACATCGCAAATCATCGCCTTTTTGTGGATTGCATATATGCTCAAGAAGTGCGATAGTGATTCCTGATACGTCAGGAGGACGACCGTGAGTTCAGAACCAGACAGCCACAAGCCGTCGCGTCCGTCCCTCATCCACGGCGAGGAGTGTTGGCCCGACCAGGGCCGGATCGCCCCCTGCCAGGGCGCGTGTCCGATCCACATGGATGTCCCCGGTTACATCATGGCGCTCGCCCAGGGGAAATACTCCGAGGCGGTCGCGATCGTGCGCGAGACCAACCCCTTTCCATCGATCTGCGGTAGGGTCTGCCCGCACCCGTGTGAGGAGGCCTGCAATCGGGCCGTGGTGGACGAGCCGCTGGCCATCGAGTGGCTCAAACGCTCGATCGGCGAGTACGAGAAGTCCCATGGTGAGCGGCCGCAGCCGGCGGCGCGGACCATGGAGGAGCGGGTCGCCGTGATCGGATCCGGCCCGGCCGGCTTGACCGCGGCACATGATCTGGTGCGGCAGGGTTACGGCGTCACCGTGTACGAGGCCTTGCCGGTCCCGGGTGGCATGTTCGCAGCCGGCATCCCCTCCTATAACCTGCCCCCCGAGGTGGTCGAGGTCGAGGTCGAGTACATCACAAAGCTCGGGGTCGAAATCAGGACCAACATGCGGGTCGGGCGCGACGTGACGCTGGACGAGCTGTGGAACCAGGGATTCAAGGCGATCCTGGTCGCAGTCGGGGCGTGGAAGATCCCGTTGCTGCCGATCCCCGGGGTAGAGCTCGACGGCGTCCACCAGGCGCTGCCCCTGCTCCGCGACGTCAAGCTTGGCGAAAAGACCAAGCTCAAGGGCAACGTGGTCGTGATCGGCGGCGGCAACGTGGCTGCAGATGCGGCTCGAAGTGCGGTCCGTCTGGGCGCGGACACGGTGCGCCTTACCTGTCTCGAAGCGAGAGACGAAATGCCGGCCTTCGCCTGGGAGATCGACGCCGCCGAGCGAGAGGGCGTCGAGATCCTGTCGGGACTGGCCCCACAGCAGATCACATCCAAGACCGGGAAACGGGCCAGCGGCGTCGAGTTCCTGCCGGTGGCCGAAACCAGCCGAGACGACCAAGGTCGGATGAGCTGGACCCTGGTGGAGGGGGCAGATCCCGAGCTTCTGGAGGCGAACTCCGTGATCATCGCCATCGGTCAGGCTCCCGAGGCATCATTCGTGGATCCGAGCCTGCTCACCGAGCGGGGCACTCTGAAGGTGGATCCGACAACGCTTGCCAGCGATCAGGACGGTCTGTTCGGAGCCGGCGACGTCGCCGACATGGCGGGCAATGTGGTGGACGCGATCGCGGCCGGTCACCGGGCCGCCCGCTCGATCGACCGCCATATTCGCGGCGAGAATCTCGTCTCTGACGAGGATGTGGACGACCGGGTGGTCTTCGAGGTCAAACCCGAGATGGTGCCGGCCTTCATGGAAAGAAAGAACCGGTGGGACATGCCTACCGTCTCCGCGCGGGACAGCGTTCGCTCCTTTGCCGAGACCGAACTCGGCTACGCCGACTGGCAGGTCCGCGAAGAGGCCAAGCGCTGTATGAACTGCGGGATGTGTGGCAGCTGTGTCTTCGGACACGGCCAGCTTTGCTACGAGACCAGCACCCGGCTGCTGACGTTGAAATGAGCAACTTGATGGACGATTCGACCGGGAGGGAATGATGTGTTGGATCTGCGATCTGTACGGTGACCCCGAGATCGAGGACGGGAGGTGGTTCCTCAACCCGGAGAACCACTCCCGCCACATGTACAAAATAAAACGCCCGGACCAGACGGCCCAGGCTCACGGCACCGACCCTGAGGCTGAGTCCGGCAAGCTAGTCGGCGACATCATGGCAAAACGCTTCGAGGACCCGGAGGAGTTCAAGCGCGAGGTCGAGGAGGCCAACGCCATGAAGGGCGACGGGCCGTTCCAGATCGGCCAGGTGGTGCCGATCCAGGAGGCCTTCAAGATCGCCGAGCTCTCGTACCCGGTGGCCTCGATGCACTGCATCTGCAGGTACATGTGCCGGGGCCACGAGGAGTGCAATAAGGACGAGTACTCGTGCACCGGGCTCGGGGTCGGGATGCTGAAGTGGGAGCGGTGGCCCGAGCGCTACAAGGGCGGCGTCCACTTCATGGATCCGGAAGAGGTCAAGGCGTGGCTCACCAAGTGGAACAAGAAGGGCATGGTCCACACCATCATGACCTTTGGCGGCAGCTTCGTGGGCGGGCTCTGCAACTGCGACTACCCCGACTGCAACATCATCCGGAATCGCCTGGATTACGGGATCGAGACCGGCTGCCTCAAGAGCCACTACGTGGCAAAGGTCGACTACGACGAGTGCAACGGCTGCGGCGTCTGCGTCCAGCGCTGCCAGTTCGGGGCCATCAAGTTCGAGGTCACCCAGGGGAAGACCAACATTGATCACATGCGGTGCTTCGGTTGCGGGCTGTGCGAGACCGGCTGCCCATCCAAGGCCATCGAGCTTCGCGACCGGGAGAGCATGCCCGGGCTGAAGGAGATGTGGTGATGAACTACTCAAGTTATCCCACCATAGAAATCGATTCGTCCAAGTGCACGATTCCATTCGCCTGCAAGAAGTGCCTGGAAGTCTGCCCACAGGCGGTCTTCATCACCTACGGCATCAAGGTGGAGAGGGGACGGGAGACCGACCCCAACGAGCCCGGCGCTTACGGGCTCGCGGTCGCGTTCCAGGACAAGTGCACCGGGTGCGACGACTGCATCGAGGTCTGTCCCGAGGACGCCCTCACCATCACCTTTCCCGAGCTGGAGGCCTAGCCATGTCAAAATACGAGCCAAAGCTCTACTCGTACGAGCTCAACAAGGAGATGATGGCGGAACTCGCTGAGGAGTTCGATGTGGAGGCCCTCGCGACGGACTTCGCAAAGGCCGTGGACGGCAAGAGCGGCGACGAGGCGGCGGCCGAGGCCGAGAGCTTCTTCGCCGACTACGGAACCCGCTGGATCCGGAAGTCGCAAAAGCTCGGCGAGGAGTATCCAGACAGGACCTACGAGGTGCTGCTCGAGGCCATCGACTCTACCGATGGCTACATGCGCTTTGCTCTGGTGCCGCAGCGCTTCCTCGAAATCGCCTACCTCGCCACCCAGGACTTTCCGCATCTGCCGATCATCGAGAACAACCAGTACCGGCTGGTCTACCGTCTGAAGCAGTGCAAGACCTATGAGCAGCTGAAGGACAAGTGCGGGGACGAGATCGCCGACTCGCTGCCGTGCCGGCACGCTTGCATCACGGCGTGCGAGGTGCTCCACCGCGATCTCGAGGTGGACGCAAAGGTCGAGATGCAGGCGGAGATGCCGAAGGACGGATACTGTCAGTTCGCGGCGGTGCGGGCGTAGAGTACGGCCCTGCGGGCTTAGGGTTGACGGCCGTACGGCGAATGCGGCTGTACGGCATTGCGGCTTCCCCCTTCCACCCCGCGTTTCGTTTGTGTGGGCGGGGCACGGCCAGGTAAATGCTGACTCATCGGAAATGGATTCGGCCGGAACGAAGGTCGTGTTGGTTCAGCAACCCAGGGATATCTGATGACCGAGGACATGGCTGGTTTTAACACAATGCAATCCGCGGAACATCAGCACGGCCGAAAAGCCGTCCTGCCGTATGGCCGTAAAGCCGTGCAGCCTCATCCCCACCCCACCCACTTATAATGCTTCGGGGAGCAGGCATGAGACTTGAAGGAAAAGTTGCGGTCATCACCGGCGCGGCCGGCGACATCGGACGCGCGATCGCGCTGCGTTTTGCAGCCGAGGGCGCGCGGGTGGTGATCAACGATCTCAGCGAAGGCGCGGTCGAGAGCGTCTGCAAGGCGGTCAAGGCGGCCCGCGGTAAGGCGCTCGAGGCGCCCGGCGATGTCGCCAGCAGGGAACAGATGGAACCAATCTTCGAACGGGCCGCGGCCAAGTGGGGTGGGATCGACATCCTGGTCTTTGCCGCCGGGGTTGGGGTCGACGCGACCATCCAGAACCTCAGCGCCGAGCAGTGGGACGAGGTGATGCAGGTCCACCTCAAGGGCAGCTTCGTGTGCAGCCAGCTCGCGCAGAAGCACATGGTGCGTCAGGGGCACGGCCGAATCGTGATCGTCGGGTCGCCGATCCCCGCAGGTCTCGGGAGTCCGGGACAGGCCAATTACTGTACGGCCAACGCCGGCCTGGTCGGGTTGACGACCTCGCTGGCGATTGAGCTCGGGCCGCACGACATCACGGTCAACTGCATCGCACCTGATTTCATCGACACCAAGATGACCCGGGAGGCCGCCCGCCGCGACGGCCTGTTAATGGACGA
>PVMK01133483.1_pt1 | contig 12939 bp, 11 predicted proteins | sample 1853481 | NCBI WGS metagenome assembly PVMK01 (sample SAMN08533507, study PRJNA380276) | Marine sediment metagenome, whole genome shotgun sequencing project.
AGGTTCATTGGTAGTGCTATCGGCGCCTACCACGCTCAACCCTCGCTTTATATCCTCCCCGGAGTGGCGCCGCTCCATACCTGCCTCGACAGGTAAGACCGCCCATATTGCCGGATATGCGCTAGCTGTAGGCGGTCCCTCTGGTCGGGAGGACTGGTTGTGCCTGCAATGTTCGGCGCGTTTTTTTGGCGCCTCTTCGTATGTCTTCGGGTGTCGCGTGTACGGCGCGTGTACCGAACCGACCAGAATCAACACACCACGCGGACGTGTCCCGTGTCGCCCGAACGGCCGTGGCAGGTTTCAACTCCAGACAACACTGCGGCGCTGGATCAGTTCCCAGCCGGGATCGGGACGACAAGTGATGGGTGTGTAGACAAACGTCTAGTTCGGACTTCTCGCGCATGGACTAGCTGGTCTCTCAGTCAACATCAGTTCGAGGCCACTGTGATTAAGCCTCTGTTGTCATCGTACTCAACAATGAGCTTCACCAGACCAGTGGGTTCCATATCCACGGTGAACCCCGTCTGTGCAGCGCTGCTCTGGCCGGGCCCAACACTGTCCGTTCTGGAAAAGAAACACGATGTTTCCTCAAACGCGAACCTACTGACCTCCAGAGGACCGTACAGCCAATAACCCTGGGCAAGTTCAGCCGTGCCGGGTTGTTGCATATTCGCCATGACCGTGCTGAGCACGATCTCCCACTTACCCGGTTCGGAGAGCGACCGATAGCGTGCGTCCGTGACCTCGAACTCCACTGGTCCGTTGTCTAGCTCAATCTCAATAGTGTTGTCGATAGTGGGATCGAGGAAGCTATCCCACGAGGGGTCCTCGGTCGTATCGCAAAATGGAGGCGCGGAGCTGTCTCCACCCGACGGAGACAACCCGGCGAAGAAGATCCCAGTGGCGAACGCGGCGATCAGCACAAGCACGGCAGCGGCGCCAAACAGTGTGGGACGCCGTCGCCAGATCGGCACGATGGGGGCTGGCACGGGAGCCTCCGCCGCACCCCTGTCCACGGCGGCGGGTACCGGCGCCGCGGCGACGGGTGCTGGCTGCGGCTCTTGTGGTGCCTGCTGTTGGACCGCCTCCGCTCCCGCCGCGCCGGCGAGACCTACGGCCGCGGGCGGCTCCTCATCATCCGCGACTTGTTGGGGAACCGGCGCAGCAAGGACATCGAAGAGCCGCCCGTCACCCCTGAGATACACCACAGGTGTCCCCCATTCGATGTCATTGCCCTGCCCGAAGATGGCGCGCCTGGCCTCGCCGATGGCGGCATCGACGGGAAGCCCATCGGCGATCGCCGCGTAAAACTCTTGGGCGAAGACGATGGCGGCGGCGTCGGTGATTTCGAACTGCATTGCGACCACCGCCGGGATTCCCTTTCGAACCAGGCTCTGGGCGGCACCCGAGAACGGATCCGTATCGGATGCCCTGGCGCCCTCGCAGGCGTTGAGGACGGCCATCCGCAGCGAGCGATGGTCGGCGAGGATCGTGCCCAGATCACGACCAGCGACGATACGTGAACGGTTGTGCCCGTCCTCGAGCACGAGGACCCCATCGTCGGCCTGCTCGTTGTAGCCGCCGTGGCCGAGGAAATGGAAGATGTGGTATTCGTTCCTGCGGAGTTTGTGCTCCAACTCGGACAGCGTTGCGTCCTCCACCCGGTCGACGACAACCGCACCGCGATCGACCAATGAGCTAAGCGAGCCCTCTATGCGGCGCCACTCCTCTTCGACGTTGAGGCTTGGATAGTCGTGCGGGCTCGAGATCATGACGAGGATCCGAAGCGGAGCGGTGACGGTAAGCGGCTCGATGGATTGTGGGAGATCCAGGTAGCGGACGATCGGCGTCCATGCCGACAGCACGAGGAACTTGTCGTCTGTCTCGCTGAACAGGAACTCCCACGGCAACGACGCCAACTCGGGAGTGTCGGAGAACCGCAGCCGGATTCTCAGGCCTGCGCCGCGACGTTCCACCTCGTCGAGGCTGCGGCGCAGGGTCAGCTTGAGGTCATCGTGGAACACGGCATTGAACAACTCGATACCGAAGGCACGGGCCGCCTCCATCTCCGGGGACTCGAGGCGACGGGTACCGCGTCGAGGCCTTCCCACCTTGAGCATGAAGTTCTCCAGTTCCAATTCGGAGAAGGGAAGGTCGAAGGAGCCGGTGGCTTCCCCGGTCGGAGAGTTCATGACCCGGGCGCGGTAACCCTCCTCGTCAGATCGCTCGATCGAGAGATCGAAGTCGGAGTACGCGCGCTCTGCCACCATCCCTCCTTTGTATGGCTCGTGGCCCTCACAGGCTACCGCGAGTACACCGCCCCACCTATCCCCAACACTACGCCGAACCCTCCCTTCTGGTGGCATTGACCCAAACGAGGAGCAAGGAGGACCTGCTCGCGCTCAAGGACTTCATCGAGGGCCGGGCGGCACGATTCTGGGACGATATCGAGTTCACGTGACGCACCATCCACTGCTTCCGGTCGGAAGCTGAACTCGATGCGTGGTTGTCAGAGACAGGAAACAGGCGCGGCGCATCCGCGGCCGTGCAGACGACGTATGACCTGGCGACCGTTTGGTACCACAAACGGATGGAGGCCGACTGGAACCCACCGAGCGCCGACGAAGCCGAGGCTGTGTTCCGGCGTTTCGGACTGACCGGCGACTTCTGGACGCTTTCCTAGTCCGCCAACCCGTATTCGCGGTGTCATGGCGTCCGAGAGCACGCCGACTGTGTGCTCAGCGTGGCAATCCTCGACGACGGGACGATGGATGCTCGCGACCGACCGTGTGTGACCCGCCCATATCGGCACATATGCGCTACCAGGCTGCCGTGGTCGGGGCGCCCATATTGCCGGTTATGGGCGGCTGAGGTAGACCGTTCCGGGTCAGCCGAGGCAGAACGCGCTGACAAGTGTGATCGCGTCTGGTATCAGGGTGACGCTCTGAAGGTGCCACTCACCTTCTTCCCAGCACAGGAACCCCGTCCAGGGCTCCATTTCGCTTTCTCCGCCCTCGTGGAAACGCACAGCCGCGCAGTCGCCGTCGATGCGTGCCTCTATTGTCACCCGAGGCTCAGTGAACAGCCCGCTAAACCTTTCATCAAAAACGGGCTGGTTGGCGGGGTCACTCACGAATTCGGCCGAATGGTGCGGATCGCGCATACCTCCCACAATCGGGGGACTAACTTCCCACCGTGCCTCAGGACTCGGATCCGGCGACAAACGGCAGATCCGCACCGCGCTCGTGGATGAACCGAGCCACGGTCATTGGCGTGGTGCTGGTGGTATTGGCGCTGATCGGTCTTGCCTGGCCCGAGATTACGGCCCGGGCCGCGACGCTGATCGTGGGTTTCGGCCTCGTGGCCATCGTGGTGACCCATGTCGTGTTCTCGTTGCGCTCCGGGAGGGCATTTTTCGACTGGACCAGTGTCGTAATGCTCGTTGTGGCGTTCGGGGCCGGTTTGGCTCTTCTCGCTATCCCTCAGGAAAGCCTCACGCTCGCTGCTCGTCTCGTTGGGGCGGTGGCAATCCTGGCCAGTGTGCGTTCGATCGCAGTGGGGATCCGGGCGTTTCGTTCCGACCGGCGACAGCACGCAGCCTTGGTCGAGGACGCTGCAGGGATCGAGCAACGGGTAGCCGACGAATCGTGGGTTATGCCCGTCATCCGGGGGGCACTGCTGACCGCGGGAGGCGTCGTGCTCGTCCTGCTCCCAGAGCCTTCAATCCGATTCGCCTTCGCCACCGTGGCGATCCTCGTCCTCGCGCTCGGTCTCGTATTGATCAGCTACGGACTCCAACGCCACACCGACGAAGAGCTCGCCGAGCTCGACTCCGTTCGAGTGTCGGAAATGGTGCGCGCCTGGTTCGAAGACGCAGACATCGGGCGCGATCGACGCGGCGAGATCTCCGACGGCCTGTACTACGAAGAGCCGGATCGAGCCGGAAAGCTCACCTCATTCGGGGTCATGATGCTGCTCTCAACCACGATCGCCACCCTCGGCATCCTGCAGGACTCCACGGCCGTCGTAATCGGCGCCATGCTGATCGCACCGCTGATGACCTCGATCATGGGCACCTCCGCCGGAATCGTCGGCGGTTGGCCGCGAAGGACACTCGAGTCTGCCGCGACCGTAACCGTCGCGGCCATCGGCGCTATCGGCCTCGCCTGGATCGTCGCCGCCTGGGTTCCCGCCATCGGCGACCTCACCACCAACTCACAGATCACGTCGCGGACCCAACCAACGCTGATCGACATGCTGATCGCGTTCGCTGCGGGCGCCGCCGGCGCCTACGCCACCGTCGACCGGAGAGTGTCCTCGTCGCTGCCGGGGGTCGCCATCGCCGTCGCGCTGGTACCTCCGCTGGCGGTCACCGGTGTCACGGCTCACGCCAGGCTATGGGACGAGGCCGGAGGGGCGCTATTGCTCTTCGTCACCAACGCCGTCACCATCGTGCTCGCCGCCGTCGTCGTGTTCGTGATCACCGGATTTGTGTCGTTCCGGCGCCTGCGCACCTACGGGACCCAGATCAGAGCCTCCCTCGCCACGGTACTCGTCAGCGCGCTCGTCATCATGGTTCCCCTTGGCATCACCGGACAACGCGTCATCGCCGCATCCGTAGCGACCGGCTCCGCAGAGGACGCGGTGGCGACCTGGCTCGCCGACGAATCCACGATCCAGGTTCTCGACGTGACCGTCGAGGGATCCGAGGTGAGCGTCGTCCTCGCCTCCCCCGATCCGTATCCGCCCATCGAGGAACTCGAGGATCTCCTCAGCGCCGCGCTGGAGGTCCGAGTGATCGTCACCGTCAATCAGGTACCCACGTTGAGCGAGACCTACTCGGATGCCGAAGGCAAGACGGTGAGCACCCCCGCACCCACCGACGGAGCCTGATGCGACTTCGGGGACGCGATTCGTGTGGCCCCGGCGCCCTATGCGATGATTTCCCGTATTCGCAGATCAGCCTGTCTCTAACAACGAGGTCAGCAACCGAGCCGGGTTGCTGCCGTCGCTGCCGGACCCATCAGATCCGACGCATAAGTTCCAGGAGCGTGGCCTGTTCCTCCTCGGTGAAGTGGGCGTTGAATGGCGCGACGATCTTCACCGACAGCATGGGCCAGATCTCGTTGACCAGTTGGCGACCTTCCGGGGTGACGTTGACGATCACCGAGCGGGCGTCGGTCTCATCGGGGACTCGCACTACCAGACCTCGTTTCTCGAGGCGCGACAGGATGGTGGATAGCGTCGCTGGGCTGGTGGTCAATATGCAGAGACGTAGCAGCTCCGCCGGACGCATCGGACCGAAGTCTTCGAGAAAGGCCATCAGGTCCCACTCCGGGGCGTGCAGGGCGAATCCCTTGTCGCGAAGCGCGGATTCGGTGGCGGAGATGCTGTTTATCGCCGCCTGAAGTACGGCAAGCAGGGCCTGCGCCTGCTCGGTCATGCGCTTGTGATCCGGATCCGGTTTTGCGTCCATATTGACCCTATGCCTATCGTATAAATAGGAGTTAGGGAGGAAGGCTGCCATGCCGTTGTTGGACCTGTTCTGGACAATCCTGATCATCTTCCTGTTCGTCGCATGGATCTGGGTGCTGTTCTCGGTGTTAATCGACGTGTTCCGAAACGACATATCGGGTTGGGCAAAGGCGGTGTGGGTCGTGTTGATCGTCTTCCTGCCAATCCTCGGTGTGCTCGCCTACCTGGTCGTCCACGGCGGTGACATGTCGCAACGCCAGATGGATCGGGCAACGAAGGCGCAGGAAGCCCAGGACGAGTACATCCGTAACGTTGCCGGCTCGACCTAGGCCGATGAGCTAGCCAAGCTCGGCGCGCTTCGCGACCAAGGGGTCCTCAGCGAGGACGAGTACCAGGCGCAGAAGGCGAAACTACTGGCGGTTTGATCGCCCGAGTGCGTGTACGTAAACGACCTAAACAGAGGAGATCAGCATGTCGGAGCAATTGCCTGAGCCGTATCAGGGAAAACCGTTGACGACCGATCCTGTGGTGGTGAAGGACGATGCAGCAGACCTGAAGGAGTACCCGACCCGGTTCATTGCGGGTGCTGAGGACCTCGCTGAGCCCGAGATTCGGGTCACCGCCTTGGGCACCGGATATCCGGCGCGGCGGGCACAGGGCTGTGCCGGGTTCCTGATGGAGCTGGGGAACGGCGACGTGTTCATCTTCGACGCCGGCACCGGCACGAACACTTCGTTCAACACGTTGAGGGTGCCGTACTCGAAGGCGACGAACTTCTTCCTCACCCACTACCACCTGGATCACATTGGTGATCTGCCCGCGTACTACGACTTTGGGCAGTCAAACGGACGCTTGGAGCCGATGAACATCCACGGCCCGGACGGCACCGACGAGGACGAAACCATCGAGGCGCTGGTCGATGCCCTCAAACGGTTCGCTCGCTGGCATGACCACACCAAGATCGGCAACCTCGACCCGCGCGGCTTCGACATTCAGCCCCACCGGTTCACCGCCGACAAGGCCCAGTTGGTCTACGACGTCAACGGGGTGACGATCACGTCGTTTCCTGTACCGCATGGGATCTTCGGCGCAGTCGGGTACCGGCTCGAGTATGGCGGTATGAGCGTCGTGTATGCCGGCGACTGCGAGCCATCGACGCTCACCGTGGAGCACTCCCAGGACGTGGACCTGTTGATCCACGAGATCTTCAACCCGCCCGAGACCTATGTGGAGAACATGGGGTGGACCGAGATCCAGGCCAAGATCGTGGCGTGGACCAAGCACACGTCGCCGGAGGCGGCGGCCAAGGTGTTCGAGGCGACCAAGCCGGGGATTGCGATGGGATTCCATGCCATCGTGGCCCCGGGTACGCCACAACCGATCTTGGATGGGGTGCGGACCGGGTATGACGGGCCGTTCACCTTGGCCCAGGACTACACAGTGGTGAACATCACCCCGGAGCAGGTGGTGACCCGAATGACTGACGTGGTCCCCTGGGATTACATCGTCACCGACAACGAGTACACCGCCAGCATGGGCGGGGTGCAAACCGACCCATCGGTCATGGCCGGCCTCCCGGAATGGCTCGAAAAAACCGTCATCCCCGTCGCCGAGATCGAAGCCTTCAAAAAGGAACTTGAAGAGATGGGAGCCCGCTGAGGGCGGCACTGCGTGGTGACTCCTAAGTCGTCTCCGGTATAGAAGAAAGGAATGAGATTGACAGGACCCTTCCACATGCAACTGCCGAGAAGCGCTCGGTGCCAGACGTGAACGTTCCGCAACGATCCCGCGCTGCGGGTATGTCCAAGGCGGCTAATCATCGGGGGAGTAGGAGGTAGCAGGTGGCCGAAGCGACGAAGAGGCCGGAACGACCGGCGCTGATCATCAACCCGCACAGTGGCGGTGGGAAGGCAGAGCAGTTTGGGCTCGTCGACGCGGCCGGAGCGCTCGGCATCGAGGCCGTCGTACTCGAACCTGATGACGATCTCGCTGCCCTCGCCGAAGCGGCGGTTGATCGCGGGGCCGACCATTTGATGATGGCCGGAGGCGACGGCTCCCTCGGGGTCGTGGCCGACGTTGCAGTTAAAAGCGGCACCACCTTCGGTTGCGTTCCGGTGGGCACCAGGAACCACTTCGCCATGGACATCGGGCTCGATCGGGATGATCCATTGGCCGCACTCCAGGCGGTGGCCGAGCCGACGAGCCTCGCTATCGACTATGCACGAATCGGCGGACGGATGTTTCTGAACAACGCCTCCTTCGGTGTGTACGCGACGGCGATCGGGGACCCGGATTATCGGGACCACCGAACGCGGAGTCTCGCCGAGGCCGCTCGTCGCTTCGACAAGGATCCGGCCGGCCGTCCCGACAGCGTCGTCGAAGACGATTCGGGAACCAGGTACGACGACGGTCTGGTGCTGCTGATCTCGAACAACCCTTACACGTTCGGTGGACCCCCCGATTTCGGCAGCCGCACCTCGCTCACTTCGGGACAGCTAGGCGTGCTCCATGTCGCCATGAAGCACGGCCCCGGCCCGGTCGGCGTCCGTCGGCTCGACAGGCGTTCCTGGACGACGAGCCTCCAGATAGTCGACACCGAATCCGGGACACTCGAGGCCGGTGTCGACGGTGAGCTACTCACCTTCTCGGCACCGCTGACGGTTGAGTCTGTACCGCTGGGCCTTCATCTGCTGGTGCCGCCCCTGGAGGAAGCCGGGGCGAAACCGGATGACGTTGAGTCATCTGAGGCGGGGATTGCCCACCTCACTGGCACCCCTGTGCAGTCGGTTAGGTGACCAACTCGTCGTTGGAAGCTGCGGCCGCTCGCCTCAGCCAGGCCGACCGCGACCTCTTCAAACGTGTGGCCGCCTGGCAGGTCCCCGTGCTCGACACCACACTGCCCGTCTTGTCCGACGCAGCCAACTACTCGAGGATCTGGCTCACCGTCGCTGGATTGCTCGCCGCCGTCGGTGGCCGCCGCCAACGTCGGGCGGCAGTCGAGGGACTCGTAGCCGTCGCCATAACCTCCGCAGTCGCCAATGTGGCGGTCAAGACTCTGGCATCCCGAAAACGGCCCGCCTCCTCGGTTCCCGAGGCCCGGCGTCTCACCCAGCCGGGATCCTCGTCATTCCCATCGGGCCACACGGCGTCCGCTGCCGCCTTCTCAGGCGTAGTCGGCCGGCAGCTCCCTGGCCTGCGGCTACCGATCAACGTCCTAGCCGCCGCCGTCAGCTTCTCCAGGATCTACACCGGAGTGCACTACCCAGGCGATGTTGCCGGCGGGTGGCTCCTCGGAAAAGGAATCGCTGCCATCGTCGTCCGGATCTCGGACAAAGCGGTTGGCTAGCCGCAGTCGGAGGGGACGGGAGGTGTGTTCATGACTTATGAAGGTGACGCTGGGAGAGCAAGCTCCGGCGGCGATGCCGAGGTTGTCGAGGCGGCCCAGGTCGAGGGAGAGGTCGCCGAGGACAGGATGGAGACGAGGCCGGGTTGGCTCAACCGGTTCGTGTGGGACACACTGTGGAAGGTGGTCGCGGTCGGGTTTGTCGTGGCGGTCGGGTTGGTTATTGGGTCCCGGGTCCAGGATCTGCTGGTACTCCTGGTCATCTCGGTGTTCTTCGCCCTCGCGATCATTCCAGCGGTCAAGTACATGAACGAGCGTTGGGGCTGGAGAAGAGGAGCAGCGGTCGGTGCCATCTACGCCGGGTTGATCCTCTTCGTCGTGCTGATGACCCTGGTGCTCATCCCGGCAATCGTAGAGTTCGCCGAGGAAATCGGGGACGGTGGCGGGGAGTGGATCGAGGAGCTGAACGCCTGGACCGAGGACACCTTCGGGGTGACCCCTATCGAGCAGGGCGCGGCTGACGATGCCGCGGGAGCTGCGGGTGGAGCAATCGAAGAGTGGGGCGGCGAGATCATCGGGCTGGCCTCGTCGGGGATCGGGCTGATCTTCGACCTCGCCACCGTCGCGCTGTTCACCTTCTATTTCGCTGCCGACGCCCCACGGATCGGGCGGGCGTTGCTGTCCCGGATGCCACCCGATAAACAGCAAGTGAACGGGTGGGTATGGGACAAAGCCGTCGAGCAGACCGGCGGGTATTTCTATTCCAAGGCGCTGCTCATGGTCATCAATGGTGTCCTGTTCTTCGGGGTGATGGTCCTCCTCGGGATGCCGGTGGTTTTCGCCCTGCCGCTGTCGGTCTTCGAGGCGTTCTTCGCGGCGTTCATCCCGGTCGTCGGCACCTACATCGGGGCCGCGGTACCGATCCTGGTGACGCTGGCGGTGCAGGGTTTGGTGGCCGCGCTGATCCTGTTGGGATGGACGCTGCTTTACCAGCTGGTGGAGAACTACTTGTTGAGCCCGAATATCAGCGCCAAGACGATGGAGCTCAACGGAGGGGTGGCCTTCGGGGCCGCGCTCGCTGGCGGCGCCATTGCCGGACCGATGGGGGCGTTCATGGCGATGCCGGTTGCGGCGCTCATCACTGCCGTGATCGGCAACTACAGCAAGAGCTACGAGGTCGTCTACCACTCCAAGTATGAGAGCCCCGATGACCCGCCAAGCGACAACGCGGTCAGCACCACATGAATCCGCGCTCGATGGGCGCCAGAGGCGAACGGTCCCGATGCTGTCGAGGAAGCCCTCGGGCTTCGGCCATCCGTTTCTGGGCAAACCTTGGGGGCCTGGCCAATCGCCTAGCCGTTACACCAGTCAGCGGGCGCTGTCACGTGGAGGTGACCCGCAATGCTACGTCTCGTCACCAACCGCAACCACCTAGCCCTCGCCGTCCTTCGTTCGACTATCTCCCTTGAAAGGATTAGGCCATGAAGCGCAAGAACTACGAGTCGGAACTCGCGGAGTTGGAAGTCGAGTTAGCCAAACTACAGGGCTGGATAGTCGATCAGCGCCTACGGATCGTGGTCATTTTCGAGGGTCGTGATGCAGCCGGCAAGGGTGGCACGATCAAGACGATCACCCGTCGACTCAATCCTCGCATCGTAAGAACCGTCGCTCTTGCGACTCCTACCGAGCGCGAGAAAGGCGAACTCTACCTGCAGCGCTACATAGCCCATCTTCCCGCGGCCGGCGAGATGGCTCTCTTCGATCGCTCTTGGTATAACCGGCTGGGTGTTGAACGCGTGATGGGATTCTGTAGCAACGAGGAATACGAGACCTTCCTGCGCCTGGGTCCGGAGTTCGAGTCGGTCATCGTGTCCGACGGGATTCTTCTGTTCAAGTATTGGCTCCATGTCGATGATGATGAGCAAGAACGCCGATTTGTGCGACGGAACACCGACCCGAGGCGGCGCTGGAAGCTGAGCCCGATGGATCTCGAAGCCAGGGCCCGGTGGGTGGATTACTCCAGAGCCCGCGATGTGATGCTCGATCGCACCAACACCGAAGACTCGCCTTGGCACGTCGTTGATATGAACGACAAGCGGGCGGGCCGCTTGAACGTGATAGCCCACCTGCTGTCTCGTGTCCCCTATCGGGATCTGACCCCACCGGCGCTGGCACTACCGGAACGCCAAGCCGCTCAAGGTTACGAACCGCCCGATTGGACCCATCTCGAGATACCACGCGCCTATGCGTGATCCGTGCCGAACCGGATGGCGTCGTCACGCCGACGGAACCTGGCACCGAGGTGCAACGATCATGATCGGAACCGGCGGATTGACTGCGGGGGCGTTCCCTCCCCGCTGGTAGCGGGAGTCGAAAGGAAGACAGTATGGACATTTACTTCCTCGGTATTGGCGCTGCGGCGCTCGGGATCTATGCGCTTGTCTCGAGACGTCTGAGTCGGAGCATCATCTCGGGTCCGATGTTCTTCGCCGCCGTTGGGTTCGTGGCCGTCGCCGTCGGGTTCGGCGAGGAGCCAACGGGTGATGTCACCGGGATGGCGACGGTGGCGTTGGAGATGACGCTCGCCCTGGTGCTGTTCACCGACGCGATGGCCACCAAAATCCCGTCGGGGCGGGACGAAGCCGAGCTTCCCAGCCGTCTCCTAGGCTTCGGGATGCCGCTGATCATCCTCACCGGAGCGGTCGTCGCCGCCGTACTCTTCCCCGAATTCGACCTCGTCGGTGTCGCCATCGTGGCCACCGTGCTCGCTCCGACCGACGCTGCACTCGGTGCACCCGTGGTGTCCAATACCCGGGTGGCGGCCCGTATTCGCGGAGCGCTCAACATCGAGTCAGGACTCAACGACGGAATCGCGCTTCCCTTCCTGCTCTTCTTCATTGCAATCGGCGAAGCCGAGGACGGTGCCAATCTCTTCTCTCTGTTGTTCTCCGCGATCGGGATCGCCGTCATCGTCGGGATCGGCATCGGGTGGGTGTCCGCTCGTTTGATCATCGCTAGCAGCGAGCGGGGATGGGTGCAGCCTGTCTGGCGACAGATCGCGGTCGTTACGGTGCCGGTCGTGGCCTACGTCGTTGCCGACGAGCTCGGCGGGAGCGGCTTCATCGCCACCTTCGTCGGTGGGCTGATTTTCGGGCGCCTCCTCTTGGCGTCATATCCGACATCGCCAACTTCGCCGAAGACCTGGCTGAGGTTGTGACCATGGTCGCGTTCATGGTCTTCGGCGGTCTGATCCTCCAGCCCCGCGTCGGCGACTTCACCTGGGAGATATTGCTGTACGGCGTGCTGAGCCTCACCCTCGTCCGCATGCTGCCGGTGGCGATCTCCATGATCGGTACCCACCTGCGCCCCCCGACCATCCTCTACATGGGGTGGTTCGGGCCCCGCGGTCTCGCCTCGCTCATCTTCGCTACGGTCGTCCTCGAAGAAGTCGACATTCCCGGCACCGAACTCATGGCCACGATCGTCACCCTCACCGTCGCCCTCAGCATCCTGCTCCACGGGATCACCGCCTACGCCGGCTCGAACCGCTACGCCGACTGGTACGAACAGCAGGAAAAGGACCACGACGAGATGCACGAAAACAAAGACGTCGGCAGAATCCAGCAGCGGCGCCGCATCTTCCGAACGTGACCTCCACTCAAGCGACGGCCCGCGCGCGACCGAGACCACAGACCCGACGGCTCGGCGAGCCGACCACCGCAACGACCGATAGCTGCTCCCGGAATGTCTGCCACGGATGCGGAGAGCGTTCTTGGCGTTGATCATTCGGTCTCGGTGAGCCTAAGAGTCGCCCTGAGGTGTCCACGAAGGCGGTGCCCGCCACGACCGCCATTCGTGAGCTTGTGGTCTACGACTTTGACGAACGCCGCGACTTCCGTCTCGAACGGTCGTTCTACGTCGTCGGCGTCTCCTGCCGAAAGCTCGCAAGCGATCGTGTCGAGCTCATCGGGCCCGAATCCCATCCCGGCGTGCCCGGGCGGATCAACCGAAACGCGGCTCCAGGCAACGCACCAACAACCTCGGATCTGAGCCACCTCTTCTGCAGTGCGCGGAGCGAAGAAGTTTGGATGAAGCTCGTGGACCTCCGCATGGAGCAGAAC
>PVMK01125105.1_pt1 | contig 12937 bp, 10 predicted proteins | sample 1853481 | NCBI WGS metagenome assembly PVMK01 (sample SAMN08533507, study PRJNA380276) | Marine sediment metagenome, whole genome shotgun sequencing project.
CAACTCGGTTTTCCCTTTTCGACCAGCAGGTACCAGGCGGCGGGGAAGATCAGAAGCCACAGCTTGGCGGCGAAGAACACCGCCTTTCCCACAGGCCCCGGCGCCGCCACCATCGCCGCCCAGATGCCGATGCTCGGTACAGGCGCAAGGAGCGCGAGGGCGACGAGCGCGCGGCGACGAGAGGCGGCGGTTTCGGTCAATCATCCACCAGGACGAGGGTGGGGGAGATGGATGATGGTTCCGGGGTGCCCTCGTCCGCGAAGATGACCGTCACCGAGCGGAAGCGGTCGGAGCGCCAGTGGTCTTCGATCAGCAGCCACGAGCGGACAAACTCAGCGACCTCGAGGCGGCAGCGTTCGCGAACCAGCTCGAGGTGGGCGGGGTCGGCGGCGCGCTCGGACAGGGCCGCGGTGATGCCGCGCTCGAGCTCGTCCATCTGCTCGTCCTCGTTAAAGCGCAGCCAACCGCTCGCGCTGAACTTCTCCATCCCGCCGGTGTCGATTGCCGGTGGCAGGGTGGGGCGGATGCGCGGCGCGTGCACCACGCACGATTGGCCCTCGACCTCGAGCCGCCACGGTTCGTCGAGACGCAGGTGGTAGCGGTAGGTTACCGGGACCCGGATCTCGGTCACCGTCGTGCCGAGCGACAACAGATCCCAGCCGACGCGAAGCTCGTCGGTGCTTCTCAGAGTTTCCACCGCCTCGAAGGCCGCGAGCTCGAGTCGCGCGCCGCTATCGGGAGCAAAAGTCGGGATGGCGGAGACGAAGGTGGTGGTGATCGTACCGGTGCGGAAGGCGGCCGCAATGTCGACGGCGCTCTTGCCGAGCTCGCGCACCGCCTCGGTGGCCGCCCGGCCGCCATCACTGACCATTCGCGTCATCTCATGGATCCCGAGATAGCCGGCGAGACCGAGGGCCAGCACGACTGCCGGCCAGCGCATGGCCCGCAGGACCTCGAGCCAAGCGGGTCGTTGTTCGGGAGTTTCCGTAGTCGTGTCCGGTCTTTGGTCGTCGGTCATGATGTCGTCCGTCCGGGGTCGCCGGTCTGCGGCCAGTAGACCTGGGATCCGAGCCCACTCAGCATCACGGAATCATAGCGGCCCGAGGTCCAGTTGTGACGCAGGCCGAGGATGCGACCGAGCATGGGCAGCGAATGGATCGTCAGCGTGACCGTCGAGGGCGAGCTTCCCTGGAGACGAACCGGGATTCTGCGGATCGACAAATTGTGTTTGAGAGCGATGTAGAGGAGCTCCACATCCCCCGAAAAGCCGCTGTGAGTGAGCAACGGGAAGAGGGCTTCCGCGACGTCGGTACGGAAACCTTTGAGCCCGCACTGGCTGTCGAAGAGACCCCCAGTGACCAACATGCGCACGAAAAAACTGAAGGCGCGGCTGCTGATTTGGCGCGCCACGTCAGTTTGGTAAAGTGAACGAGACTCCGGCAGCGTGCGGTCGCCGACCACGACATGGAAGCCGGATTTCGTGATGAGATCGACGATATAGGGCACCGCCTCGAGATCGTAGGGGAGATCGGCGTCGGTGAACACGCGGCATTGGCCGCTGGTCGCCGCCATGCCCGCGACCACGGCCGCAAACTTGCCCTTGTTGGAGGGCAGAGTGATGAGGCGCACCCGGTCGTCGGTCATAGCCTGCACCTTGGCAACCGTGTCGTCCGACGAGCCATCGTCGACCACGACGATTTCAAAGTTCGGACAACGCTGAGCAAGGAAATCGCGGGCGCGAGTCACGCTGTCGCCCACAAATTCTGCCCCGTTACACACCGGAATCACCAGCGACACATCGATCGTCCTAGCCTGCACTTCTCACCAGCTTCCAGCTACGGCCGTCGATGCACCACACCCAACGGGGTTTTCTCGCTTCGGGGTGCTCGACGTACCGCAAGTACGCGCTCCGCGCCCCTCAGGTCGAAAACCCCGTTGGGCGCGGCACCTCGCCGCCCTCGCCATGAAACCCGGTGAGAAGTGCAGGCTAGACGGCTGACGGGGGGGATTGCAGGAATCTGTCACTGACCACAAGCTACCGGTTTCGAACCGGCACCGCAAGGCTTGCTCGCCGTCTTGACCAGGTCTCGCGTCGGAGTACAATGAGGCAACGTGAAGAAAGAGGACAGTCCTTTGGCCGGCGGGCGCTATCGTTCCGCGTCCGCGTACGAGAGCCTGGTCGGCTTTTCGCGTGCCGTGCGCCGGGGGTCGCGTATCTCGGTCTCTCTAACGGCACCCATTGACAGCGATGGCGAGACGGTCGAGGGTGACGCGTACGTGCAGGCCGCACGGTGCTTCGAGATCATTCTCGAAGCCGTGGAGGCGCTCGGCGGGACCCGTGAAGACGTGATGCGAACGAGGATGTACATCGCCGACGCCTCGAACTGGGACGCGGTCAGCCGCGCCCACGGCGAGTTCTTTCGCGACATCTATCCGGCGTCGACGTTGGTCATCGTGAAGGAGCATCTCGATCCCCGCTGGCAGGTCGAGATCGAGGCCGAGGCCAAGGTGCTCACCTGAGTCCGGCGACAGCTGACCCCGGGTCGGCGCCCGATTCTGCGACAGTCGTCCCGTCGGTTTTGTGCAGTTTGCGGACATATTTTTTGGCGTGTTATACTCCATCCATCACAGTGGATGATTACCTCCTGGCCTCCATGACAACCACGCCGGATCTCGCGGCGTATGGGTAGAGTGACGAAGTGCGGTCACGAATGCACCCGGGCGAGACGCGCATGGGGGGTTTATGAACAACCTTCCGCGCGTTCTCCTCATCGACGAGGACCCGAGCGATCGAAGACTCGCCTCGCTGGTGCTGACGGGCGAGCTTGGGAACGTCGAAATGGAAGCGGTCGGGACCGCGGCGGAGTTCTCGCGTGCGCTCGCCGCCGGGCGATTCGGTCTTGTCATCACCGAGGCGCGGTTTTCGTGGGGAGATGGCCTGGAGCTTATCCGGTTGGTCAGGGAGGTGCGCCCCGACTGTCCGGTGATCCTCTTCACCAACGAGACCGGAGAGGAGCTCTGGAGCGAGACCTTGCGGCTCGCAGTCGACGACTACGTCGGCAAGACCTCCGGCGGGTTTGTGCGTCTTCCAGCCGTCGTGCGATCCGTTTTCTTTCGCTCTCGACGCAAGGCCGTGGCGAGCTCTCGCGACGCACCCTATCGACGTCTGGTGGAGACCCTGCCGGTGGGGGTGTTCGTGGCCACTCTCGACGCGAGATCCTCGAAGCCAACCCCGCCCTCGCAACCATGCTCGGGCCTCTTCGATCCCGAGGAGATTGCGTGGTCGACCTTCCCCGACCTCATGGTCGACTCGTCGGCCGCCGACGCCTGGCGGGCCGGGATGGCTTCGACCCGATACGTGGGCAACCTCGATGTCCAGCTGCGCCGGGCCGACGACGATCTGATGTGGGCGCGGGTCTCATCATGGGTGGTGGAAGATGCCGGTTCGGGGATGAGGCACATCCAGGGGATCGTGGAGGATACCCGGCGATTTTCATGCGGCGCAGGAGGAGCTTTCGATTCGGGCCGAGACCCTAGCCCGCTCCAACGAAGAGCTCGAGCAGTTCGCCTACGTCGTGTCTCACGACCTCCAACAACCTCTGAGCGTGGTCTCGAGCTACCTCGAGCTCCTCGGCGACAGCGTCCGTCCACGGCTCGAGGGCGAGGAGGAGTCATACCTGGATCGGGCGGCGGCGGCCACCGTGAAGGTCCAGGAGATGGTCGATGCAGTGCTCGGCTACGCTCGGATCGATACCCGGGGAGGAGATTTTCTTCAGGTCGACCTCAACGCAGGTATTGGGAGGCGTCAAAGACGCACTGTGGGAAAGAAATCACCTGCGCCAAGGCCGAGATCACCAGCGACGCATTGCCGATGGTAAGCGCCGACCCGGCGCAGATGGAGCAACTGCTGCGCAATCTCGATTTCGAACGCCCTCAAGTTCTCCGGTGGCGGGCCTGCACGGGTCCAGCTGGCAGTGGAGGAACGGGAGACAGGAGTGGCAGCTTTCGGTTCGCGACGCGGGCATCGGGATCGACCCCGAGGCCGCCGACCGCATCTTCGTCATGTTCCAGCGGCTGCACACGGAGAGGGAGTATCCTGGAACCGGGATCGGCCTCGCGATCTGCAAGCGAATCGTCGATCGCCATGGTGGTCGCATCTGGGTGGAGTCGCAGCCCGGGTGCGGGGCGACATTTTACTTTACAATTCCACGGAGGCCGGTTGCGGCCGGAGAGAAATCGGAGTGACTGGGGGAGCACATGGCGGTTGACCGAAAGTCGCGCGGAGCTTCAACGGCTGGAGTTGGTACGGGTGCTTCTGGTCGAGGACAGCCCTCGATCACGCGGCTCTGATCTCCACCAAGCTCAAGAGGGCGGCGCGTCTGCGGACCGAGATCACGCACGTCGATCGGCTGTCGAGCGCTCTCGAGTGCCTCGCCGACGGCGGCTTCGACGTGGTTCTGCTCGACTTCTCCCTACCCGATGGATATCGGCATCGACACCTTCCGGCGTGTCCCACGACGCTGCTCCCCAGGCTGCCGATCATCGTCCTCACCAGCCTCGACGACAACGAGCTGGCCGTACAGGCAGTGCGTGAGGGCGCACAGGATTATCTGATTAAACGCGAAGCCGACACGCGCCTGCTGGTGCGTTCAATCCTCTATGCCATCGAACGTCAGACCACGGAGGATGCTCTCCGAGACTCGGAGGAGCGTTACGCGTTGGCGGTCCGTGGGGCCAACGACGGCCTCTGGGACTGGGATCTCGAAGCCGATGTCGTCTTCTACTCGCCACGATGGAAGTCGATGCTCGGGATTCGGAGTCGAGGATGTGGGGGACAGTCCGCGCGAGTGGATCGACCGCATCCACCCCGACGATCGGCCGCCGTTCCGCCGCCACCTCGCCGCCCACCTCGCGGGCGCCTCCGAGCAGCTCGAGTTCGAGCATCGGATGCGCAACGCCGCCGGTGAGTATCTGTGGGGATTGGCGCGAGGAGTCGCGGTGCGGGACGGGAGCGGGCAAGGCGTACCGCATGGCCGGTTCGCAGACCGACATCACGGCGCGAAAGCGGGCCGAGCACCAGCTCCAGCACGACGCACTCCACGACGGGACTGACGGGGCTTGCGAACCGGGTGCTCTTCATCGATCGCCTGGCCTGCGCCCTGGCCGACGTGCAGCGGCGTGCGGCGCCCTCATTTCTCGGTCCTCTTCTTCGATCTCGACCGTTTCAAGAACGTCAACGACAGCCTCGGCCACACCGTCGGCGACAAGCTCCTGCTTGGCATCGCGCGCCGGCTCGAGCACTTCTTGCGTCCAGGGGGACACAGTTGCTCGTCTTGGCGGGGACGAGTTCGCAATCCTCATTCACAGGGTCGAGGGACGCGAGCGGCGCGATCCACGTCGCCGATCGCATCCAGGAAATCCTCAGCATGAACTTCTCGATCGACGGCCACGACGTGATGGTCACCGCGTCGATCGGTATCGCCCACAGCTCCACCGGTTACATCAACCCCGAGGAGATCCTGCGCGACGCCGACATCGCCATGTACCGAGCCAAGGCGGAGGGCAAGGCGCGGTACGAGATCTTCGATCGCGACATGCATCAGAGTGCAGTCGCCCTGCTCAAGCTCGAGACCGAGCTCCGCCGCAGCGTCCACCGCGGCGACTTCATCATGAACTACCAGCCCGATCGTGTCGCTCACCAAGGGAGGCATCGTCGGTTTCGAGGGGCTGGTGCGGTGGCAGCATCCCGGAACGCGGCATCGTGACGCCGGCCAATTTTATCGCCATCGCCGAGGAGACCGGGCTCATCGTACCCCTGGGGTGGTGGGTGCTGCGCGAGTCGTGCAAGCAGACTCGTCTCTGGCAGGAGCGGTTTCCCTCCGAGCCACCTCTGTGGATCAGCGTCAACATGTCGGGCAAGCTCTTCATGAAGTCCCGAGATGGTCGATCAACTTCTGGGCATCCTCGAAGAGACTGGTCTCGAACCGCGGCACCTCCGGATCGAGGTCACCGAGAATGTGATCATGGACCACGCGGATCTCGCGATTCGCAATCTGATGGAGCTCCGGGCGCTCGGAGTGCAGCTCTCGATCGACGACTTCGGAACCGGCTACTCTTCGCTCAGCTACCTCCAGCGCTTCCATTACGACGAGCTCAAGATCGACCGTTCCTTCGTCTCCCAACTCGGCTCGCCGGGGGAATCACGGGCCATTGTCGAGACCATTCTCAACCTCGCCAACAGCCTCGGCATCGGCGTCGTCGCCGAAGGCATCGAGACCGCCGACCAGGTTGATCGTCTGCGCCAAATGCAATGCCCGCACGGTCAGGGTTACTGGTTCTCGCGTCCCGCTGACGGTCCCGGCGGCGGAAGAGCTCATCGCCTCAGCGCCAACCTGGTAGTGCGCGCGCTGCGCGCGCGCAGTTTTGAGTTAAGAGTTATGAGTTTTGAGTTATCGGTCCCCAGCTGAAGCTGTCCAATTTTGGGTGGATGAGAAACTCTCAACTCAAAACTCTCAACTCAAAACTCGTTGACGACCGTTCGACTCCCTCACACATCGTCTGATTCGTACCGGCAACCTTCGTGCGCCCCACGTGCCTGGGGGGCCGTCGAAGTGGCCGGCGCACTGGGCGCCGCATTCGAGGCACTTGCCGTCGTGGTCGAGGTTCCAGGTGCTGAGCTGGTACCAGTCGCGGCCGATCAGCAGCTCGCCGCATTCGTGGCAGTAGGTGCTGCCGCCTTCGGGGTCGACGACGTTGCCGGTGTAGGCGTAGCGGACGCCGTTTTCGAGCGCAACCCGGCGGGCGCGGCTCAAGGTCTCGGGTGGTGTGGGCGGCCGGTCCGTCATCTTGAAATCGGGGTGAAAAGCGGTGAAGTGCATGGGTACGTCGGGACCGAGAGTCTCCACCACCCATCGGGTCATTTCGTCGATCTCGGCCTCGGAGTCGTTTTCCCCAGGGATGAGAAGGGTCGTGAGCTCGATCCAAACATCGGTTTCGTGCGCCAGGTATTCGAGGGTGTCGAGGACCGGTTGCAGCTCGCCGCCGCAGATCTTCTTGTAGAAGCGGTCGGTGAAGGCCTTGAGATCGACGTTGGCGGCGTCCATGGCGGCGAAGAACTCACGTCGCGGCTCGGGGCAAATTTCACCCGCCGTCACCGCTACATTCGCGATTCCGAGCTCGCGGCAGGCGGCCGCGACGTCGACCGCATACTCGAGGAAGATGACCGGGTCGTTGTAGGTGTAGGCGACGCTGCGGCTGCCGGTGGTGGCGGCGGCGCGGGCAATCGCCTCGGGTGACGCGGCGTCGGCCAGGGTGTCGTACTCGCGGGACTTCGAGATCGACCAGTTCTGGCAGAAACGGCAGGCGAGGTTGCAGCCGGCAGTGCCGAACGAGAGCACCCCGGTGCCGGGGTAGAAGTGGTTTAGCGGTTTCTTCTCGATCGGATCGACACAGAAGCCCGACGAACGGCCGTAGGTCGTGAGAACCATGCCGTCATTGATGTTCTGGCGCACGAAGCAGAATCCGCGCTGACCCTCCTTGAGCTTGCAGAAACGGGGGCACAGCTCACACAGCACCCGCCCGTCATCGAGCGTGCGCCAGTAACGGCCGGGAACCACCGAATCCATATCTCCATTGATGATGCGCCTCACCGGCTCTGTCAACCCGTGCCCGGTCCCGCCTGCCGGCTGGGTGGATGGGCGGTAAATCCGAAATCCGAAATTCGAAATCAGCCGGCGGCCGGCAACAGCTTCCCGCTAACTTCCCCAAATCCGATTCGAATTCCGTCCGCCTCGCAGTGGCCGCGCATGATCACGGTGTCTCCGTCTGTGAGGAATTTCCTGGTCTCGCCGTTCGAAAGTTCCACGGTCTCGGTGCCCCGCCAGCTGAGCTCGAGCATGGAGCCGCGCTCGTGCTTGTCGGGGCCGCTGATCGTTCCCGAACCCAGAAGATCGCCGGGCTGGGCGTTGCAGCCGTTGACGGTGTGGTGGGCGAGCTGCTGGCAGATGCTCCAGTACATGTATTTGAAATTGGAGGTGGCGATGGTCTCGGGCGTGTCCATCTTTTCCGATTGCAGCAGCACCTCGAGGGGGATGTCGTAGGCGCAGTTGCCGTGTGTTTTGAGATAGTCGAGCGGTTCGGGGTCGTCCTGGGCGGGGCCGACGCAGCGGAAGGGCTCGAGCGCGTCCATGGTCACGACCCAGGGCGAAATCGAGGTGCCGAAGTTCTTGCCCAGGAAGGGGCCCAACGGAACGTACTCCCACTTCTGAATGTCACGCGCCGACCAGTCGTTGAGCAAGACCATGCCAAAGATATGTTCGACCGCCTGGTCAATCGGAATCGGCTCGCCGAGAGCGTTGCCTGGCCCGACGAAGAAGCCCATCTCGAGCTCGAAATCCATCAACCGGCTCGGCCCAAACGTGGGAATCTCGGCGTCGTCGGCCTTGGTCTGGCCCTTTGGCCGCCGCACATCGGTGCCGCTCACCACCACCGAGCTCGAGCGGCCGTGGTAGCCCACCGGCAGGTGCAGCCAGTTTTCCTGGAGCGCGTTGTCGGGGCCGCGAAACATGGTGCCGACGTTGGTGGCGGGCTCACGCGAGGAGTAGAAATCGGTGTAGTCGCCGCTGGTTGCCGGCAGCAGCATCTCGACCGACGCCATGGGATGGAGCGCCGCCTGCCGGAGCGACCCATTGTCCCTGATCGTGGAATCGCCGACCCGGAGGAACTGGGTCAAACGGGCCCGCGCCTCGCGCCAGGCCTGGCGGCCGAGGGCCATGAAGGCGTTGAGCGTCGGCTGCCGGAAGGCGTCGCCGTCCTCCAGGGCCCTGCCGGAGAGGAGACCGCGTTCGGCGAGGACCGAGAGATCGAGGACCGCATCGCCGATCGCCACCCCGATCCGCGGCCGCGCCCCGGCCGAGGGCCGGAAAATGCCATAGGGCAGGTTGTGGATCGGGAAATCCGAGCCGGCGGGAACGTCGACAAACGATTGCAGGTTGGGGTCAGTTGGGGTCACGACACGTCTCCTATGATGTTGAGCTGGTACAGGTCATCGCGCGGCTCGGCGAAGCTGCAGCTGCCGAAGGTGGTGAGCAGGCCATCGCGCGCCGCCGCCACCTGCGCCGATGAGGCCTCGAGATCGCGCCACGCGAGGTGGCCATCCTTGATTGCGAATGCTTCTGGTTCGACCTCGGCCACGATCTCGGCGAGCCGGGTGACCGGCAGGTCGTGAGCGTGGGCCAGGGTCGATGCTGCAAAGAGGTTGAGGAAGCCGTGCACCATGGTGTCGACGTTCGAATCGTGGTGTCGGACGGGATGGTGCAGCCCCTGGGTGGCCTTAAGCGGCACGCCGGTGGCGCGGCAGGTCGCGATGGCCGCGGCCACCGCCATCGGTTCGGGCACCGCCTCGGCGTCGAGCCCGCCACAGCGGATCTTGAGGCCGACCCGGCCCGCCGGACCGGTGCTGCGATCGGTGTCTCGCACCGCCGCCGCCGCGGCCGGCAACCGCGGCCGCCAGTCGCCGAGCAGCGAGACCTCGAAGTAGGGAGTCATCGGAATCTCACCACCGCCGGTCAGTTGGCGCCACGCGCTTTCGACCGCGACCGCCACGCGGCTGAAGGCAAACGAACCTCGAAGACATCCGCGACCGCCCGCCGGTTTGCCGGGAGGCGAACGCCGCACTGCCGCCGCGTCCCACTCGATGGCCTCGAGAAAGTCTTCGAGCGTGTCGCCGCCGCGGCCCAGAACCGCGATGCCGATTGGAGGACCGTTCGCCTCGAGCAGCGGTTCTAACTCTTCGAGTCGCATCGCCGGACAGACAAAGCGCGCCAATAGCCAGCCGTCATCCTCGCCGCGGTGACGTGAGAATCGTTCGAACGCTTCATCCATCGGCAGCCGCGCCGGTGGAAAGAGACCGGCATAGTCGATGATGCCGTCAAGCAGGGCTTTCGCACAGGGGTCCATCGTTACTCCGCGACGTTCATTTGATCTCGAGGCGGTATGGTACCACCGGCATTTCTGCTGTGCGGGAATTGCGGTTGTACCCGCGTCCGAGTCCGAACTCTCCATCGCAATCGCTATCGGTATCGAAACCTCAGATCGGTGGCGTCCACTTCGATACCGATAGCGATTGTTGCCCAGTTCGTGACTCCTTGGTGCCTTGGTGGTGAATCGGGTGGGTGGAAAATTCGAAATCCGAAATCCGAAATCCGAATTTCCTCGGGACGGATTAGGTAGAATGCCGCGTTGGAGGGGTCTCGTATGCGTCATCTGTTTGGAATAGATTCGAGAGTGCTGGCGGCTTCGGCCATCGTCGTGTTGGTGGCCTTGGCTGCAGGTGCGGACCAGGAGGTCACGATCATCAACCCCAGCTTCGAGCAGCTCGAACCGAGCGGTTTGGTAGCCGGATGGCGTCTGGTGACCGAGATCTCCAGTGACGGTGCTTCGTTCGTCGGTGAGGGCGATGTGGCCCACAGCGGCATCGGTAGCGCCCAATTGGCGATCCCGGGCCACGGGACGGTGACCGCGGAGTCGGACCCCATTCCCCTTGAGGTCGGCCGGCTCTACCGTCTGAGCGGTTGGATCCGGACCGAGGGCGTCCTCTCCGACCCGATGTCGAAGTACCCGACCGCGGTTCCCGCCTGTCTGAGCATGGAGGCGCTGCCATTCACCATTCACTCGCCCGCGGTGGGGGGCGACTCCGACTGGACGCGGGTGGACGAGCTCTTCATCGCCACCTCGTCGTTGGATCGGGTGCGGCTCCATCTCGGCTACAACGGCAGCGCCCGCGGCACGGCCTGGTTCGACGACATCCGCCTCGACGCGGTCGACGATATCTCCGAATACATCCCGCTCGAGACGGTGCGCTGGTCCGGACCCGGCTTCCGCTATGACGACCAGGGCTGGATCTTCATCCACATCGAGGGCGAGCCCTACGAGCGCGGCTACCAGTACGGTTCGCTGATGCCCGACGAGATTGTCGAGTACATCCGCAAGCTCGGCGTGACGCAGCACCGCGAAGATCCGGAGGCGGGTTGGGACACCATCCGATTCGAGGCCGACGCCCTCTTCCTGCGAAAGTACGACGAGGAGTATCTGAGGGAGATGAAAGGTATCGGCGACGGCGCTGCCGACGCCGGCGCCGAAGCCTGGGGACGGCCGATCGACCTCCGCGACATCGTTGCTCTCAACTCGGTGGTCGACATTGGTCAGCTCTACGACGCCCTCGAGGTGACGCCCAACTCGCTCACCGGCCAGGCCTTCGTGGCGCCCGACGAGGAGTTGGACGTCGAGATCGACCAACACAAGTGCTCGGCCTTTCTCGCCACCGGGCCGGCGACCAGGGACGGCGGAATCGTCTTCGGCCAGATTTTCATGTGGTCCGGCTACACCGGCATGCACTGGAACGTGATCACCGATATCGAGCCGTCGGACGGCTACCGCCTCGTCTACCACACGTTTCCGGGCGGCATCCACTCGGGGGCGGACTTTTACCTCAACTCGGCCGGTATCGCCTTCGGCGAGACCACGGTCATGCAGACGCCGTACGAGGCGAATTCCACCCCTCAGTCCAACCGCGCCCGCAAGGCCGCCCAGTACGCCGCCTCGATCGACGATGTGGAGCGAATTCTGTGGGAGAAGAACAACGGCATGTACACCAACGACTGGCCGATCGCCGATTTCAAGACCGGCGAGGTGGCCATCCTCCTCCTCGGAACCAAGGAGAAAAAGCTCTGGCGCACGTCCGAGGACATGAGCCCGTTCGGGACCCCGGGCTTTCTGTGGGCCAACAACAACCCGCGCGACCCCGAGGTCCGCAAGGAGTACGTGGCCCAACCCGACGACCGTCCCTCCGACCTCATGTTCTCGCCCTGGACCGCGACATCGCCTTCAACGAGTTTTACGCCGAAACCAAGGGTGAGATCGACGCCAACGCCGGGGTGCGCCTGTGGGCCTCGTCGCCCGTCAACCGCGCCCACGCCTGCGACGGCAAGATCACGACCACCGAGATGGCCACCGAGATGGTCTTTCTCGCGCATCATGGGAAGGTCACGCTGCGGGAGAAATTCCGACCAAGGGCTGGCGCTACCTGCCGGATCTGCCCGGCGCCGAGCCCCACCTCAGCCTCGGCTACTCGGTCGTGAGCCCGGTTTTCATCGCCGATCAGCTCAAGGCCGCGCGGGTTTCCCAGAAAACCTCTGCGAATGAAGAGGATGCGCCGGACCTCGAGCTCGGCGACACGGCTGAGGCGTTCGACATCGGCAAGAAGGATCTGTGGCGCGGCACCGTCGAGCCCGCATCGCCCGCCGAGAGCTGGTTCGTCAGCGCCACCGCCGCCTACTGGCGGATGCTCGAGGGGCTTGACGATGACGATCCAGTCGTGGCCGCGGAAGAGCTGGCGGACGAGCTCGCGGCGCTGGAGGCGCGTTATCTCTACACCGTTTCACGCGAGGAGGGTCTGACCGCTCTCGACGCCCACCGCGCATACGACCGCTACGCCCCCTATCTGCTGCCGCGGATCAAGGGCACCTTCGCCCTCCACCAGCTGCGGCTGCTGTTGGGCAACGAGGTCTTCTTCGATGTCATGGCGGCGGCCCACGACCGCTACCGCGGCCGCGAAATGTCCACCAACGAGTTCCTCGTGGTTGCCGAGGAGGTTTCGGGGCGCGAGCTGGAGGCCTTCGTCGGTCAGTGGCTCGACCGGACCGGGCTGCCAGAGGTGCGGCCACAGATCGAGGTGAAGAAGGCCCGGAGTGGGGGATGGGACCTCGTGGTCGGCGTTGCGCAGACGGGCGAGCTCTACCAATTCGTGACCCACCTCGAGGTGGAGGCGGGTGAGGAGCGATCAATCCACCGGATCGAGGTTGCCGGCAAGCGGGCCGTCTCGCTCCACTTCGACGACCGCCCGACCCGGGTGGTTTTCGACGCCCTCCACGACATCCCT
>PVMK01124716.1_pt1 | contig 12934 bp, 12 predicted proteins | sample 1853481 | NCBI WGS metagenome assembly PVMK01 (sample SAMN08533507, study PRJNA380276) | Marine sediment metagenome, whole genome shotgun sequencing project.
CAATCAACGCCTGACCCCCGTTATTTATTGAGGAGCGTTAGGGAGGCTCGGATCAGGGTCTCGAGGTCTTCGGCGCCTTCGTGGGCGGCTTTGGCTACTACCTTTTCCGCCTCTTTCTTGCGGTAGCCGAGGTTGATGAGGGCGGCCGCGGCGTCGGCGGCTAAGCGCTTTTCATTCTGCTCCGGGCCGGGGACTTTCTCGCTCTCCCGGCTGCCGTCTTCTTCCACGGCAACTTTGTCGCGCAGTTCGACGACCATCCGCTCGGCGGTCTTGAGGCCGATGCCGGGGATGGTGGCGAGGTGCTCGGTGTCGCCGGAGGCGATGGCGCGGCGCAGGTCGGCGGCCGCCATGCCGGAGAGGATGTTCTGGGCGAGCTTCGGACCGATCTTGCTGACGGTGATGAGCTGCTCGAAGAGTGTCTTTTCCCCGCTGTTGGCGAAGCCGTAGAGGTGGATGGCGTCCTCGCGGACGACGGTGTGGATTTCGAGGGTGACGCTCACGCCCTCGTCGGGAAGGGAGTAGAAGGTGGCGAGGGAGACGTGGACCCGGTAGCCGACGCCGCGCACGTCGACGACGATCTGCTGGGGCGTCTTGCGGGCGAGGAGCCCGGTGAGGACGGCGATCACCGCCGCCCCCTTCTCGTGCCGGCGGGGAGCGCGTACTTCCCGCCCGCCGAGGCGCCGCAGTGGCCGGTGTGGCAGTAGGCGACCGCCAGGGCGTCGGCGGCGTCGGCCGAGTCGGGCGCGGTGGTCATGGTGACGAGGTGGGGGAGCATCTTCTGCACCTGCTCCTTCTCCGCCCTCCCGTAGCCGACGACGGCCTGCTTCACCTTGAGAGCGGAGTACTCGAAGACCGGCAGGCCGGCGGCGGCGGCGGCGAGGATGGCGGCGCCGCGGGCGTGGCCGAGCAGGAGGGCGCTGCGGGCGTTCTTGTGGTGGAAGATCTCCTCGAAGGCCGACGACGACGGCTCACAGCGGGCGATGACGTCGCGGAGCCCGGAGTTGATCCGATGGAGGCGCTCCCCGAGGTCGCCGCGGCCGGAGCGGATCGTCCCCGACTCCACGACCGCCATGCGGCGGCCGTTCACTTCGATGACACCATAGCCGGTGGCGACCAGGCCGGGATCGACGCCGAGGACGCGGAAAGAGGGGGCCTCCCCCTTGCTCAAGCCTGCTCCATGATCGAAGCGTCGATGTCGAAGTTGGCCGAGACATCCTGCACGTCGTCGTTCTCCTCGAGGACGTCCATGAGGCGCAGCATCCGCAGCGCCTCCTTCCCCTCGAGGCGGACGGTGCTCTGGGGGTGCATGCTCACCTCGGCGAGGGTGATCGGAATGCCCTTCCCCTCGACAGCGCTTTTGACGGCCTCGAAGCCGGCAGGCGAGGTCGTGATCTCGTAGTTCCCGTCCTCCTGCCCCACGTCGTCGGCGCCGGCCTCGATGGCCAGTTCCATGAGTTCATCCTCGTCGGCCTTGTCCTGCTCGACGAGAATGAGCCCCTTCTTCTCGAACATCCAGTTCACGCAGCCGGTCTCGCCGAGGTTCCCCCCATGCTTGACGAAGGCGTGGCGGATATCGGCAACGGTGCGGTTGCGATTGTCGGTGAGGACCTCGACGATGACCGCCACCCCGCTGGGGCCGTAGCCCTCGAAGGTCACATCTTCGAAATTCTGGCCGGGGAGAGCGCCGGTCCCCTTCAGGACCGCCCGCTTGACGTTGTCCTGGGGCATGTTCTGGGCCTTGGCGGAGGCGATCGCCGCCCGGAGCCTGGGATTGCCGTCGGGGTCGCCGCCCCCCAGGCGGGCCGCGATGGTGATCTCCTTGATGAGCTGGGTGAAGACGCGCCCCCGTTTGGCGTCGGTGGCCGCCTTCTTGTGCTTGATGCTGGCCCATTTGCTGTGACCGGACATGTTCTGCTACCTCCCGCGGGAAAGGGGTTCGCCCTCTTTCCCGGTTATCACTTGGCGAAGCGATCGATGTCGAGTCCGCCCTCGCTCTTGCCGGGGTCGCGGCGGCGCGACGAGGAGGGAGCGGCCACCTCCCTCTCTCCCTCCCAGGTCAGGTCGTCGATGGATTCGATCCCCCTCACCTTGAGGGCGAAGTCGTCGGGGCTGGTGGACTGTTTGAGCGCCTCTTCGTAGGTGATCAGTTCCTTCTTGTAGAGAACCATCAGCGACTGATCGAAGGTCTGCATCCCGTACTGGCTGAGCCCCTCGCCGATGTGCTTGTTGATCTCCTTCGTCCGGTCCTTGTCGAGGATCAGCTCCCGGATGATCTGGGTGGCGATGCAGATCTCGATCGCCGGTATCCGGCCGCGGCCGTCGGCCCTGGGAACGAGGCGCATCGAGATGATCCCCTCGATGACGGTGGCGAGCTGGATGCGGACCTGCGGCTGCTGGTGGGGAGGGAAGACGGAGATCACGCGGTTGATCGTCTCGGTGGCGTCGGAGGTGTGGAGGGTGGACATGACGAGGTGCCCCGTCTCGGCGGCGGTCAGGGCCGTCTCGATCGTCTCGTGGTCGCGCATCTCGCCGACCATGATGACGTCGGGGTCCTGGCGCAGGGCGTGGCGCAGCGCCGAGGAGAAGCTGATGGTGTCGAAGCCGACCTCGCGCTGGTTGAGGAGACTCATCCGGTCCCGGTGAAGGTACTCGATCGGGTCCTCGATCGTCATGATGTGGACGTTGCGGTTGCTGTTGATATAGTCGACGATCGAGGCGAGCGTCGTCGACTTCCCGCTCCCGGTGGTGCCGGTGACGAGGATCAGACCGCGCGGCTCGAGGGCGATGCTCTCGATGACGGGCGGGAGGTTCAGCTCCCGGATCGTCAGGACCTTCATGGGGATGACGCGGAAGACGGCGCCGAGGGTGCCGCGCTGCTGGTAGATGTTGACGCGGAAACGGCCGAGGCCGGGAACGCTGTAGGCCAGGTCGAGATCGTGGACCTTGGAGAACTGCTCCTTCTGGTGCGGGGTCATGATGCCGTAGAGGGTTTCCACCATCCACTCCCGCTTCAGCCTCCCGGCCTCCTGGAGGGCGGTCAGGTGGCCGTCGATGCGCAGGACGGGCGGCACGCCGACCTTGAGATGTACATCGGATGCTCTCTTTTCAGAGGATTGCTTCAGCAGATCATTCAGCTCCATGGCTCATCACGCTCCTTCAAATGCACGCTTAACCGTGGGACAGCACACTAGTTCGCTTTTTTCGGTCTCCCTCTCTTCGGGCCTTCCCCGGAGGATGGTTCGGGTGACGCGGCCGCCTGCTCCTCCACGGTTTTGAGCCCGGCTTTCTCCCGAACCTGGGCGTCGATCTTCGCGGCGATGTCGGGGTGCTCCTTGAGGAACTGCCGCGCCTGCTCCCTCCCCTGGCCGGCGCGGTCGCCGTTGTAGGAGTACCACATCCCGCTCTTCTCGACGATGTCCATGCCGACGGCGAGATCGAGGAGGTCGCCTTCATAGGAGATGCCCTCGCCGTAGAGGATGTCGAACTCGCTCTCGCGGAAGGGCGGCGCCATCTTGTTCTTCACCACCTTGACGCGCGTGCGGTTGCCGATGACGTCCTGCCCCTTCTTGATCTGGGCGATGCGCCTGATGTCGAGGCGGATGGAAGCGTAGAACTTCAGGGCGCGGCCGCCGGTGGTCGTCTCGGGACTGCCGAACATGACGCCGATCTTCATGCGGATCTGGTTGATGAAGATGACGGTGGTGCGCGACTTGGAGATGGTGGCGGTGAGCTTGCGCAGGGCCTGGGACATGAGGCGCGCCTGCAGTCCCATGTGGGAGTCGCCCATCTCGCCCTCGATCTCGGCGCGGGGGACGAGGGCGGCGACGGAGTCGATGACGACGACGTCGACGGCGGCGCTGCGGACGAGGACCTCGGCGATCTCGAGGGCCTGCTCGCCGGTGTCGGGCTGGGAGATGAGGAGGTCGTCGGTCTTGATGCCGAGGTCACGGGCGTAGCTGACGTCGAGGGCGTGCTCGGCGTCGATGAAGGCGGCGATGCCGCCCTTCTTCTGGGCCTCGGCGATAATGTGGAGGGTCAGCGTCGTCTTTCCCGACGATTCCGGCCCGTAGATCTCCACCACCCGGCCGCGGGGGATGCCGCCGACGCCGAGGGCGATGTCGAGGCTCAGGGCGCCCGTGGGGATCACCTCGACGGTCGAGAGAACGTCACCGTCCCCGAGACGCATGATGGCGCCCTTGCCGAACTGTTTTTCGATCTGGCTCACGGCCATATCGAGAGCTTTTTCCTTGCCTTCCCTGGTCTCATTCATAGAAATCCTTTCCTCCTGTCCGCCTTCGCGGGCGAAAATCATCTGTTCAGTTTTTCTTTGCGACCGTCAGACGGACCTTCTGTAGAATACTATATCTTGGTCCCGTTGGAAACAGCTCACTGCGCATGAAGTGTACCCTTTCGACCACACATTTACCCCACTCCCGCTCGCCGGCGGCGGCGATTTCCGGCCCGAGAGAAGTGAGGCGACGGGGGTCCCGCACCCGGCCGACGGTGAGATGAGGGGTGAAGGGCCGCTTCTCGCGGGGGAAGCCGAGCGGCTCGAAGGCGGATTCGACGGCCGACTGGAGAGCGGCGAGGGCGGCGGTCTCCCCGGCGAGGCCGACCCAGACGACGCGGGGGCGGCCCCGGGGAGGGAAAACGCCGGCGCCCTTTACGGTCAGGCCGAAAGGAGCGTGCCCGGCCAGAGCAGCCTCGAGCGCTGCCGACAGTTCCGGGAGCGTCTTCCGGTCGACAGAGCCGAGAAACTTCAGGGTGAGGTGAATGTTCTCCGGCCGCATCCACCTGACAGCCCGCCCCACCGCCCCGGGAGAGAGGGAAGAGGCGAACTTCCCCAACTCCTCCCGGATCTCTCCGGGAAAGTCGACCGCCACAAAACATCGCATCTCATCAGCCATCGTGCCTCAGCCCTCCAGCCGCCGGGAGTCTCAGCCGGCTTCATTGATGAATGTGAGAAGCAATTCCAGTGCCATGTCGGCGGCGCGGCGGCGAATGTGAGCCCGCCCCCCCCGGAAGCGACCGACGGTCCACCGCGTCTTCCTGCCGGCCGCGACGGCGGCGTAGACGAGACCGACCGGCTTTTCGTCGCTGCCGCCGCCGGGGCCGGCGATGCCGGTTACGGAGAGGGCGATGTCGGCGGCGAAGAGTTTCCGCGCCCCGCGGGCCATCGCGACGGCCGTCTCCGCGCTGACGGCGCCGTGGCGGCGGAGGTCAGCCCGGCGCACGCCGAGAAGGCGCTCCTTGATCCGGTCCTCGTAGGTCACGGCGGCGCCCCTGAAGTAGCGGGAAGACCCGGGCACCGCCGTTATCCGGTAGCCGATCAGCCCCCCCGGTGCAGGATTCCGCCAGAGCCAGGCTCCCGCCGATCCGCACCAGCGCCTGCCCGACCTGCTCTTCTTTCGAAATGGGGGCAGCCATGCGTTCCCGGTCACCCCGAATAATAACGCAGGCCGGCCGCCGCCAGGTGGAGCGTCAGGTTGGCGTAGACCCCGGCGAGGAGATCGTCGGTCATGACGCCGCCGGCGGATTTCCATTCCCGGTCGATGCGCCGGATCGGAAAGGGCTTGAAGATGTCGTAGAACCGGAAGGTGAAGAAGGCGGCGGCGAGCCAGAGGGGATCGGCCGGGAAGGAGTAGAGGGTGACGAGCATGCCGGCGACCTCGTCGATGACGATCTTGCCGCTGTCGTGCTCACCGAAGATCTCCCCGCAGATCCGGGCGGCCCAGGTCCCGACGGCGACCACCGCCGCCAGCAGGAGAAAGAAGGGGACCGATCTTCCCGGGGCGGCGACGGGGAGGTAGAGGAGCAGCCCCACCAGGCTGCCGACGGTGCCGGAGGCGAAAGGGAAATACCCCGTCCCGAACCCGGTGCCCACCACCAGCGCCAGACGCCGGAGGAGGGGCGAGGACGTTCCCAGCGGCGCGGCCTCAGGGAGTCTCGACGATGAAGGTCACCCGTCTGTTCATCGCCATGCCGCCGGGCGTGTCGTTCGCCGACATCGGCGACTTCTCGCCGCGGGAGATGACGCGGAGGCGGTCGGCGGCGATCCCGTTGGCCACAAGCCACGCGAGGACCGCCCCGGCGCGGCGCTCACCGAGAATCTTGTTGTAGCTCGCCGTGCCGCGGTTGTCGGTGTGGCCTTCGACGACCAGTTTGATCCCGGGATGCTTCTTCAGGTCGCCGACGATCTCCTCGAGCTTCATCGCTCCTTCGGTTGACACGACGGTGCGGTCGTAGGGGAAGCGCACGATGACCATCTCGATCCGCTGCTTGATCCTGTTGAGGCCGGTGTCCACGGGCGGGGGAGGCGGAGGCGGGGGAACCGGCGCGGGCTTCGGCGCGGGCGGAGGCGGAGGCGGGGGGGGCGGCGCGGGCGCGGGCTTCGGTGCGGGCGCGGGCGGAGGGGGCGGAGGCGCGACTTTCCCCTTCTTCCCGAAGGCGTAGGTCAGGCCGCCGAAGGCACGCCAGTCGGGGCTCGTCGGCCCCATGGCGACAAACCCTCCGCCGCCGCCGGCGGTGAGGGAAAGGCGGTCGTTGACGTCGAAGATGATCCCGGCGGTCCAGCCGGAGGGCGACTGGGCGTTGCCCTCGGTGTTGATGTAGCCGGTCCACTCGCCGAAGATCCTCGCCTTCTCCATGACGGGCATCGAGACGCCGACGCCCCAGAGAAAGAGGTCGGAGTAGTTGCCGTCGGAGAGGTCGGAAAACTGGTAGCCGGCGTTCAGGTCGAGGCGCAGCGGCCCGAGGGTCGGCGACACGATCGCCATGACGCCGACGTCGGTGGTGCCCGACCAGGGCCCCACGTCTTCGCTGCCTATGCCGAGCTCGGCGTAGACGAGGGCGGAGATCATGGGGTGAAAGCGGTACTTGAGACCGAGGTAGGGGTCGGCGAACCCGTCCGTCTTTTCCTGGCCGTCGTCGTGCGTACGGTAGGGGGCGGAGACCATGAGTTCGATGTTCTCGAAAGGCGTGTAGTTAAGCACCGGGACGGCATTCCAGTCCTCGGGATCGACGGGGAGCTTGTACTCGTAGCCGTAGCCGAAAAGGCCGATCCGCATTTCCCCGGGGTCGCCCGTCCCGGCGGTGTGGGTGAGAAAGAGCCCGCTGCCGCCGAAGACGTTGGTTCCCGCCAGCGCCGGCACGGTAACGACAAAGAACAGGAGCAGCACTGCCAGGAACAGGGACACGCGCTTGACGGGCATTTTCATCTCCTTCAACGAAGTTGCCTCCTCTCGGAATTCTCTCATCGCGGCCGGCGAAAAACTGAGGCCGACTATCCGACCCACCGTACCACTACCCTTCCATTTTCGTCAACAAAAACCCGGAACCGGCCCCCGGGTGACGGCCGCACCGGCACTCGTTCGGAAAAGGGTCAGTGAATACTGCTGGAACCCTCGTCGTCGTAGTCTTCCTCGTCGTAGTCTTCTTCGTCCTCGTCTTCTTCGTCCTCGTCGTCGTAGTTGTCGGTGTCGTCGAGCAGATCGTCGTAGTCATCCTCGTAGCCCATCATGTGTCTCCCGGAGACCGCGGCCCCGTGGCAGTCCCCCTGATCACCACACCGGCCGCAACAAAAAACTCTCTTGTGCTCCACCTCCTCACAGAGGAAGTAGTCGTCGCAAAGATCACAACACACGGCACCCTCCGTCGAAATATCCTTGTCGTCAGGGTCTGTGAGCTTTTATTAGCAACAGGAAAAACGAATGTCAAGGGGAAAAACAAGGGGGGTCGGAAAAAGTCGGCGGCGGATTCAGGAAGGGTTCGCATCCTCGAGCGGAGGGCAGACGTGGCAGCCGTTTTCTCCCCAGAGACAGGCCCTGTTGCGCCCCAGTTCCTTGGCGCGGTAGAGGGCTTGATCGGCGCGGCTGATGAACTCTTTTTCTCCTGTCTCCCCGTTCGGGTTGATGGCGACCCCGAGGCTCACGGTGACGCCGGTCGTTTCCCCGCCCGGGAGGATGATACCGAAGGCGTCGACGGCCTCGCGGACCCTCTCGGCGTAGACGACGGCTTCAGCGATATCAATCTCGCTGAGGATGACGCTGAACTCCTCGCCTCCGTAGCGCGCCACGACGTCGACGTCCCGGGTCTTCGACTTGATGATGGCGGCGACACTTCTCAGGACGTCGTCGCCGAGGAGATGGCCGTACCGGTCGTTGAACATCTTGAAGTGGTCGATGTCGATGATGAGGAGACCGAGGGTGTGGCCATAGCGCTTCGCCCGGGAAAGCTCCCTGTCGAGGCGCTGGCAGAAGTAACGGTAGTTGTATATTTCCGTCAGCCCGTCGGTGATGGAGAGCCGGAGGGTCTTCTCGTAGAGGTTCGCGTTCTCGATCGCCAGGCCCGCCTGGCTCGCCAGGGTCAGGAAGAACTCCTTCTGCGACCGTCCCACCCGCTGTCCGGAGGAATTCTCGACCAGCACGAGGCCGACCGGGTTGCCCTTGGACTTGACGGGAACGAGAACGATTTCGCTCGCATGGATCGCATGGTGCACCTCGGCGGGAGAAGAGGAAGAGAAGCGGTCGGCGTCGATGACGATGACCTCGTTCTCCATCAGAACCCGGGAGAAAAGATCGAAGCGGCGGGAGTCGACCTTGAGGGGGTCCCCCTCGGCGGCCCGCTCCTCGAGGAGGACATCTTCTCCCATGATGAGAACTCTGCTGTCGGGGTAGCCGAGGTCGCGAAGGCTGCGCCGCACCACCTGGAGGACGCCGTCGAGATCGAGGGTGCTGCTCATCGCCTTCGTGAACTCCTGGAGTATCGTCAGTTCCATGAGGCGGCGGTCGAGGAGGCTGTTCACGTCGGAGAGGATGCTGTCGGTGGTGGTCCGGCTCCGGGGCGTCTCTTCCTCGTTCCGGGATTCCCGGCGGCGAAGGGTGCGACCCGCGATCGACACCTGAACGCGCTCCAGGAGGTCCTCCTTGTCGAAAGGCTTCACCAGGTAGTGATCGGCCCCCGAGGTGTAGGCGTAGAGCTTCTCGCTTTCCAGGGACTTGACGGTGCTGATGATAATGGGGATGGCGGCGGTGCGGCGGTCGTTCTTGAGGAGACGGCAGACCTGGTAGCCGTTCATGCGCGGCATCATGACGTCGAGGACGATGACGTCGGGAGTGAAGTCGATCGCCTTCTGAATGGCGTCCACGCCGTCGCCGGCGGTGATGACCTCGTAATCCGCCTGTTCGAGAATAAAACGGTGGAGGACCAGGATGTCGGGTTCGTCGTCGACGACGAGGACCAGGGCCTTCGGCTTCTCGCTCATGGCCGGACGACTTCCACGCCGGCAGGGAGGTCGAAGGTGAAGAGCTCGTCGGCGAGGCCTCCGTTTTCCTTCTCCCCCGAGAATTCCAGGCGGGTGACGTTGCCGAAAGCATCCCGCAGGACGGTGGCAAAGACGCTGAAGTCCGCCGGCCTCACCTCGAGGGTGAGATTGACGAGGTCCGGCGTCTCGACCCGCGGTTTCAGCTCGAGGACGAAATTCCCCTTCCCGTCCGGGACGAGATCACCGTCGACCCAGGTGAACTCAGTGGAGAGATCTCCCTCGCCGAAGAGAAAAAAGAGCGGCGTCTGGTTGGCGAAGGCCCGGCTCAAATCCTGCACCACGACCTGGTTCCTGTCGGGGCGAAAGTACCAGAGATTTTCCCCGTCGGAAATGATGAGCTGGCGGTCGGGGGCGGTATAGTCCCAACGCATCTTTCCCGGTTTCTTGAACCGGATCGTCCCCTCCTTCCGCCGGGAGCGGCCGAGGGAAACCACCTTGCTCTCCTGCCTGAAGGCCGCGGACAGATCCTCGAGGGCGGCGTACTTCTCCCGCAGGCCCTTCACCACCACCGAGGCGTTGAGGGCTTCTCCCGTCGCCGGCGCCAGAACAACCGCCAGGACCGTTACCAGAACTGCACCGCCTATGCGCACCATCTTCCCCTCTTGTCAGCAATTCAAGTTAGCACGATACGGGATACAATCCAACCGTTGACGGTTTCGGGAAGGGCCCATCTGCGGCGTTGCGCTGCATCCTTCGTCACTGCGACGTACATTCGTACGTCTCATTCCTCAGGATTTGCGCGCCTTGCATCTGAACCCTTCCCGAAACCGTCGACCATCCGGGGGGGGGTCAGGCGTTGATTGTTGACGCTCTTTGAGTGAAGAGCGTCAACAATCAACGCCTGACCCCCTAAATTGGGAAGCCGATGCTGAAGTAGAAGCGTCCCGGCGCATCATCCTCGTCGGGGTTCAGCTTGTGGCCGTAGTCGAGACGGAGGGGTCCGACGGGGGTCTTGTAGCGGAGGCCGACGCCGGCCGAGTACTTCACCTCCGTCGGGTCGATGCCCTCGAGGTCGGCCCAGACGTTTCCCATGTCGAAGAAGGCGACCCCCCGCCACCGTTTTTTCCCGAGGGGGAAGCGGAACTCGGCGATCCCGAGGGCGTAGGTGTCGCCGCCGATGGGGTTGCCGTCGGCGTCCTTCGGGCCCACCATATCCTTGTTGTAGCCCCGCACCCCTCGCGAACCGCCGAGAAAAAAACGCTCCGAGAGGGGGAGCTCGTGAAAACCGGTGAAGGTCTGGGAGAACCCTCCCCGGAAACCGAGGGCCAGGACGTTCTTCTCCCCGAGGGGGAAATACCACGACGTCTCAAAAGTGTACTTGTTGAAGGCGGTGTCCCCGCCGAGGAGCGGCGTCGCCAGCTCGACGGTGAAGAGGTGGTTGGAGCCGCCCTGCGGTTCAACGGGATCATCGCGAAAGTCAAGGCCGAACAAGACGATGGCGCTCGAAATGTTGATCGACTCCAGGTCTTCCTCCTCTTCCACGGGGACGTTGAGCTCGACATTTTCGTATTTGACGAGTTCGAAGCGATAACGGGGGTTGACGGTGAGGTGGGGGCCGAACTCCTTCTTGACCCCGACGCCGACACCACGGCTGATGATGTCGTACCCCGTTTCCTCCCGGAATTCCTCGAAGACGTTGAGCTCGCTGTTGATCCGGTAGCCGAAGGGCCGGGGCTCGCGATAGAAGAGGTCGTACCGCTGCTTGACGGCGCTCCCGGCGGCCCGCAGGCTCACCCCGCTCCCCTTGCCGAAAATGTTGAGCTCGGCGATCTCGACGAAGCCGGCCGGCCCCTCCTCGGAGTTGAACCCGCCGCCGACGCGAAAGCGTCCCGTGGGCCGCTCCCGCACCCGGATCACCACGTCGCGCACGCCGCCGCCCTCCACCGGGGTCGGCGACTCGAGACTCACCTGGCTGAAGAAACCGAGACCGTAGAGATTTCTCTTCCCCTCGGTCAGCCCCGCGATACTGTAGGGCTCGCCGGGGCGGAGGGGAAACTCCCGGAGGATGACCCGCTCGGCCGTCTTGCGGTTGCCGACGACGACCATCTTGCCGATAAGGGTGTGCGGCCCTTCGTCGACGGCGAACTCCACCTCGACCTGCTCGCGCCGGTCGGAGAAGCGCACCCTTTCTTTCACCCGGCACTCGGGGTAGCCGCGGCCGCCGACGAGCCGCAGTATCCGCTCCTTGTCCCGCGAGACCCAGTCGGGACGGTACGGCAGCCCCTCCCGGCTCTTGATCACCTCCCGCATCTCCTCGTCGCTCACCGAAGTCACGCCGGCGAAAGTGATGCCGCCGACCAGGGTCCGCACCCCCTCGGCCACGGTGACGACGACGGCGGCCTCACCCGAGGCGGCGTCGAGTACCACCTCGGGCGGATGGACGCGGACGTTGAGAAAGCCCTCTTCGCGATAGCGGTCCCTGATGCGCCGCCTATCCTCCCCGAGGAGCTTATCGACGAGGAGCCGCTCGCCGGTGAAGCCCGACTCCCACGACTTCATCCAGGAGCGTATCTCCTCTTCCCCGAAGAAATCTCCTCCCCGGATCTCCAGGCGGGCGAGGCGGTATCGCTCCCCTTCGCGGACGGGATAGGACACCCTGTTCTCCTCGCGGTCGAGCTCGAGGCCGACCTCGACATGGTAGTAGCCGCGAAGACGGTAGAACTCCTCGAGTCGGCGGCGGCCGGTTTCCGCCTCGTGCTCGTCGAAGAATCCGGTCGCGGAGAAAGTGAGCCGGTCGCGGAGGTCGGACTCGACAAAACTCTCACTGCCGGCGAACGACACCACGTAATTCTCCCCCTCGTCGATCACGAAGGTGACGTCGATGACGTCGTACTGTCCGGGGATGAGGGTGGCGAGCCCCTTGACGGGATTGACGAAGGCGAAAGCGGGCAGAACGATGCCGTCACCCCGCTCCACCACCGCCTCGACGGCGACGTCGAAGTACCCCCGCTCCCGGTAGAAGCGCTCGATCCTGTCGACACTCTCGACAAGGTCATCATGGCGGAAGAAGGTGTAGAGGGTGAGGCGCGGCGCGGCGCTGATCGCACTTTTGGGGACAGACTCGTTGCCGCTGAACTTCCAGGAGCGAATGACACCCGGCTTCCCCTCGTCGATCCGGTAGACGACGGTGAGGCCCTTCTTCCCCTCCTCGATCTCGGCCTCGACGACGGTGCCTCCGTACCCTTCGTTTTCGTAGGTGCGCAGGAGGCCGGCAACGTCTTCCCGCACCGTCTCCTCCCGGAAGGGCTCCCCTTTCCGCAGGCGGATGAGACGGGCAAGATCCTTCTTCAGCAGGAGAAAGTTCCCGGCCAGGTACACATCCCTGACAAACTGGTAGGGGGTGACGCGGACGACGATCCGGTAGCCGGCCGGCTCCTTCCGGGCGGCCACTTCGATCTCTTTGAAGAGACCGGTCGTCTCCAGAAGACGGCGGTTCCGCTCCACCTCGCCGGAAGAGTAGTCGTCCCCGGGCCGGATCGTGATCATCCGGGAGAGATCGAAGTGCCCCGACTGCCCGACCTGCTCGTACTCGACGGCGATGACGGTTGACCCGGCGGCGGCAGCGGGGAAGAGGTAAATGGCGAGGAGGAGCACGGCGGCGGCCACCGGGCC
>PVMK01166720.1_pt1 | contig 12934 bp, 9 predicted proteins | sample 1853481 | NCBI WGS metagenome assembly PVMK01 (sample SAMN08533507, study PRJNA380276) | Marine sediment metagenome, whole genome shotgun sequencing project.
TTCCATTTCGATTGTCTCATCTACAAAGTTTATTTCTATCATGACCTTTTGGGCAGATGAATATTTAAGGGAGTTATTCAAAGCTTCCTGGGCAATGCGATACAATCCCTCTTCCATCAATGGGGACAACTTCACATCACCGGTAACATTTAACCCAGACTTGACTCCGGAACGCTGCTCCACCGAATCAAGCCTTTTCTGCAAAGCTCCCAGCAAACCTTCTTCTTCCAGTGCCGCAGGCCGCAAATCAAACATGAGCAGCCGCATCTCTTTGAGGATTACCTGGCTGCTGGAAACAATTTCAGAAAAACATATACGCAAATTTTCCAGATCCCCTTTTTCCACCAATTGTCTTCCTGTCTCTGCAAATAAAGTTAAACTGTAAAGTGATTGCGAAACTGAATCATGAAGCTCCCTCGCCAGCCTGCTTCGTTCCTCCATTACCGCGGCTTTTTCACGGGCTCTTTTACGTTCGGTTGTTTCTTCCTGGAGTTTTATATTTGCTTGAAGTAACTCGGCTGTTCTCTCACGCACCAGCTCTTCAAGGTGGGCTTTGTAATTGTTAAGTTCTTCTTCTACTGCGGCACGCACCTTGATTTCTTCCTGAAGTTTTTTATTGGATTTGCTCAGATCGCCGGTGGCTTCATCAACTAATCCAGCCAAGTCGTTGCGGTGTTGTTTCAGTTCTTCTTCAGCTTTCTTACGTTCCTTGATTTCCTCCAACAGCGAATCAATAGTCTCAATAAGGCGGGCCGCCATTGTATTAAAGGCAATAGCCAATGAACCGATCTCATCCTCGTGTTTAACTTCGGCTCGCTGATCCAGATCCCCTTCAGTAATTGCTTTGGCTGTTTCTGATAGGACCTCTAAAGGCCTGAGGACACGCTTCTGTACAAGAAAAGCGAGAACAAGGGCTCCGGTAAATGAGATGAACAGGAGGAACACTATGGTCTCGATTGTCTCGATTGTTGGTCCCAGTGCTTCAAAAAGCGGGGTGTCGGTAACCAGCCGCAATTTATGGTCACCAAGGTAGAATGGTTGACAGGCCCTGAGCACATAACCGCCATCAAAACCCTTTTCAATATAGCATTCATCAGACTCCTGGCCGATAGTAACTCCTTTTAAGACCAATGACCTGTTTTTATGGGCCACAACCCGGCCAATTGGATCGACTATATACGCCTGGCCGTTTTTCCCAATACGGATGTTGGTGAGCATATCCCAGGCTGCATGAAGGCGGACCTTGGCCACCAGCACTCCGTTTGTCTTTCCTGATATGAGATCAACAGTGGGAATTCCCATTGAAAAAAATGGCTCTCCGGTCTGTTCATTGATAAGAATCGAGCCATAATATACCTGTCCTGTCTTCATTGGTTTTAGAAATACTTCAGCACTTGATAGTTCCCTCATTTCATCCCGGGTAAAAACTGAGAGCCTGCCGACCGAACCTGCTCGCGGCCGGAATTGTCTATAAAGGACAACTCTTCAATCAGGTTTACATGCTCTTCATCCCCAATGCCTTGCAATTTTGAGAGAATAGCAGCTTTTTTTCTCATGGCTTATCCTGTTGAGGTTGTTAACTTTGATTGCCATGCTGAAGATGGCTTCAAGTTCATGGATAAATACCTCGACACGGCTGAGGGCATGCCGCGCCACCTCGCGCTGGTATTTATCCGTCAGTTCGATCTGAACTGTATAACTTTTCCAGGATACAATTATACCAAGGCTTAAGAGAGGGAGTAACGCCAGGAATATGAGTGAAATAGTCCAGCGGATTCGTATGGACCGTTTTTTCATGTTGCACCAAACTGAGAAAATGAGTTTATGGCCTGATTATCGTATCAGCAACATGTAAAATATCATGAGAAATGTCAATACCTATACTATTGGCAGTTTTCAGATTAATACCAAGAAAAAAATCCGTGATTTCCACGGGAAGGCTGGCTGGGGATACGCCCTGGAGAATTTTATCCGCCAGGCTGGCTGCCAGCTATCCTGTTCTGGACGCATTTTGCCCGTAGGTAACCATCACACCGTCATCAACCTGGGAGGTGCTTGAGCCCAACGGCAGTTTATCTTTTATTGCTGCATCAACGAATAGTTTTGTATTTTTAACCAGAAAATGTGAATTTAATAACCATAGCGCATCAGTCTTGCCCGGCAAATTTTCAAAAAGAAGAGCCAGTTCTTTTTTATTATTCACCTCATGGACCGCCAATGTCACTCCAACCTTGTCAGCTGTCTGTTGCAAACCTTGAAGGCTTTGAACCGTTGCCCTGTTTTTACTGTTGAATGGAACAGATATATTTTTTATACCAGGAGCAATTTTTAAAAGCCAGTCAAGTGCTTTACCGCTGTGGCCACCGACCTTGATTCCGGTAAGGTTACCGCCGGGCTTCACCAGGCTCTGCACAATCCCGGACTCAACCGGATCAAAAACAGGGGCAAAGACAACCGGGATACCTGTCCCGGCTGTCATCTTCTTAGTTTTTTTTGTTGCAGGTGTTGTTATTGAGAGAATCAGATCAACCTTCTGGTCAATAAGAGATTGTAGATCATTTACCAGGTCAGGCATCTTAGACCGCGAGCCATTATATATAAAGGTTATGTTTTTGCCTTCAGTGTAACCCGCCTCTGTTAAGCCCTTCTTAAAACCCAGAAAAACCTTATCATGTTCTTTGTTGAGATTTACGACACCAACTGTATAGGTTTTGCTTAATTGCCCCTCGCTGCAGCCAGCGAGAACAAAAACAAACAACAGAAAAAAAAGCAGCAATATTCGACTGTTTCTTATTTTTTCCATACTTGTAAGATAGTTATATTAACTTTAACTGTCCAGCACTCGACGTATCTTACCAGCCAGCTTCATTGGAGAAAGGGGCTTTTGAATAAAAATTTCCCCGGCTTGCAAGGCTCCCTGGTTGGCAATCATGTCGCTTGTATACCCGGACATGAATATCACTTTTGTCTCCGGGTATTTCTCCTTTACTGCTTTGGCCAGGTCACGGCCATTCATTCCCGGCATAACCATATCAGTTAATAACAGGTCGAATCGGGCATCAGACCTCTCAATAAATTCGAGCACCTCTTCAGCACAGGTTGCATCTATAAGAGTATAACCCAGGGGCTGCAAGGTATCTATGATTAAATCCAGGATCGATCTATCATCGTCCACTACTAATAGAGTTTCATTTCCTTTAGGGAGCCATGGCGGAAGAAGTAATCCTTGTTTTTTTTACGTTTTCTCCGGTTGCAGGAAAATAAATTTTAAATGTTGTCCCCATACCCTGCTCACTGTAGACGAACACATGCCCCTTTGTGCTGCTTGACAATCCCATAAACGGTTGCCAGACCCAGACCGGTACCCTGTGATCCTTTGGTAGTAAAAAAAGGCTCAAAAATCTTCTCCTGCACTTCCTTGGTCATTCCCTTGCCGGAGTCAGTTATTGCCAGCATGACATATGGACCCGGGACAATACCCTCGTGACTTTTCGTATAATCATCATCCAGTACCACATTGGATGTTTCAATATTGATACGACCACCTTCAGGCATGGCATCTCTGGCATTTATGACCAGATTCATCAAAATCTGTTCTACCTGGCTTGGGTCAGCCTTGATGTTGCCGACCTCTTTACCGGCATTAACCTCAAAAGAAACGTCTTCTCCAATAATACGACCCAATAATTTAAGTACATCCTCTATAAGTTCATTGAGGTTGACAACTTTCATTTCAAGGATTTGTTTGCGGCTGAAGGCAAGCAGTTTTCTCACGAGGATGGATGCCTTTTCTCCTGCCTCCCGGACGATCTTGAGATCCCTCCTTACAGGATGGCTCTCAGGCAGTTTTGTCAGGGCCAATTCACTAAAGCCTATGATAGCTGTTAAGATATTATTGAAATCATGGGCAACACCCCCTGCAAGCCGCCCAATGGATTCCATCTTCTGCGATTGCTGCAACTGCTCCTCGAGTTGCCTGCTTTCTGTAATATCAATTGTATATTCAATGACCTGCTTCACTCTTCCCTGTTCATCAAAGATCGGATATCCATGCACCTCGAAAATTCGTGCCTCCCCGTCCTTGTAATGCGTATGTTGCAGGGTTACTGGTTTCAGCTTTTGCTTGATCTCCTTGATAGTGCAGGGATGATCTTTACAGTCGCATGGATGATCCTGTTGGTGGGTGAGAGAATAGCAGGTACTTTTTTCAGAAAGTTCACCAAAATTTGCGGCTGTATTTGCCAATTGGATAACGTAATTTTCCGCATCTATGACATAAAAAGGGTGGGACAGCGACTCAATGGTGTTTGTTACCAACTCATTCTGCCTGGCGGTCTCCGCTTCAGCAACCCTGCGCTCTTCAATTTCATTTTCCAGGTATTTGTTTATCTGATACAACTCTGCAGTGCGTTCTTCAATGCGCTGTTCCAATTCATCATGTGCTTTTTTCAGTTCCTGCTCGGCATGGAGCCGTTCTCTATTTTCCTTCTGCAGAACATGATTCCATTTATTGATCAGGAGTATCATGAACAGTGAGCCGCCAATAATTGCCAATATCGCACTGATGGTTACATAGGCATATTTCACGTTGAATTTAACAAACAGCGAACTGATATTACTTTCAGGCGTGGCAATAACAATAGACCATTTCTGATCAGCAATTCTGCTTGGATAGGAAGCTGCCAGAATTTCCTTTCCTTCAGGTGAAAGATATTGTGCCTGCACTTCTCCTCTCGTCTGAGCTGTACTGATAAAGTTTCTGAATGACTCGCTGATCCGGGGCACATCCCAAATGCTTGTGCCTGTCTTATGCTGAGGGTGGTAAAGAATCTTGCTGTCTTCATCAATAACCCAGGTTCTGCTATCGCCGTTTGATGTTGACGAGTGCCCTTCGATCAATTCATACAGCTTAATCATGAAAAGAATAACCCCTCCAAAGGAATCGTCATCTGAAAAAATAGGCATCGCAACGACGATCCCCTTGTCTTCCTTTTTATCCCCCGGCAAGTTAATAAATTCAAAAATCGGTGCCTGTTCATTCAGAGCGGCCGCCCTCATGAAATACTTGCGGTCGGAAAAATCCATCCCAAGAAATTGCGGGGTATTTAAGGCAGTTTTGAAGATGCCGTCAGCATTGATGAAACCTATGTCGTTTATATGATGTTTTTTTACATGATTATAGGTTTGTGCCATAACATCCTGAATATCTACAAGATCAAAAGTCTTAACAGCACACATGTTTGTCAGCAGGTCAAGTTCCCGAACCACTATGGCAAAATTGTCTTCAATGCCAATAGCAGTTTGCTTTGCCAACAGGCTCTGCTGTTGATTGTATTGTTGTTTGATCAGAACAAGTACTTCCTGGCGGGCATGATGCAGGAGAAGTGATAATGCAACTATAACCAGAATGAAAAATGCAGTAATTAAGGTGTAATATTTTTTAATTCTCTCTTTCATATCTGCTTTACGCATCTTTTCTATTTGCAGATTTTGGGTCAGATTCGCTTAGCCCTCACGTAAGCGTTTCATGAGGATAAGTGTTATCTCAAACTTATGTCCTTCTTCCTCCAGGACTTTCTGATAGAAATCGCAATTCATGCAGGTGCTGTATTTTTGAGCAAATTTACCCTGCACATCACCATTGCAAAATGTGCCGGCTATGACCCAGCAAGCCCTTCCAGCCTTGGTCTCCATTATGGACACCATTAAGCCTGCTCTCCGAGACAGTAGGACAAATCATATTACCGGATTTATTAACATCTGGCCCATAGCTGCATTTTTTATATTCCCAACAGTTGAGCCTTCTTCCCATTTTTTTCTTACCTGTTATATTTATGATCAGTAAAATACTGAATATGCACTCAAAACTTATTACTCAAAAGATGAAATGGTATCTTCTTGAAATCATAGAGAATAATCAGATAAAAGCTGAATACATTTAATCAGAATATTGCAATTGATATATATAATATGCAAAATATAATATCAAGTAAAATATACCACGTCGTGGTATATTTGAACGACCTAAAAATCTGACTTTAGTGTCAGGCAGTTAATTCTGCTGATGCATCAGACTATTGATTCCCGGAAAAGAAACATCATTATCACTCATTAAGTGTAATTCCTTGCAGGTTTATCCTGTGTTCTCTTTTTCCTGCAGTTTTATTCCCTTCATGAATTTTTCAGCAACTATTTCATTCAGCGTATCACCTCTATTTTATACATTTTCGCCTAACACGGAAGTGACGCTTTTATGCTTTGTCTGCATTCTGCCTCAAAAAATATGTCAAAATGCATAGAATAGAAGCCGGAAAAACAGGTCCGGCATATTCACAAATTTTCTCAACAGCAAACAGATATAACAGAAAACTCACTGAAACAGACTTCTGAATATATGTAATTATATATAATTATTGAAATGTTTTTTTAGTCGCCCCATGTACCACATTGTGGCAATTGCACTATTAGCTATAATTCATTACATTAGTATATAGGTATTTTTACTGTCATCTACTGACTGCTGTTGATAGTTTACAAGGGAGCAATACCATGAAAGAAAAATCTGTTTTTTCAAGGAGCCTTATACTGGTAATGGCTCTACTTGTCATTGCACTCAGCTTTGTGTGGTCCTGCCGGCAAACAGAAGTAAAAAAGCAAAATTTCCTGATAGGTGTCATCAACCCCAATACAGGGACGCAGGATATTAACAAGGGATTCATCCAGGAATTAAAAGAAAATGGATTTATTGAGGGAGAAAATACAACCTTCTTAAGATATGACAATAACTTTGAAATGGATGAGGTCATCCATGATATGGTTGCCCGAAATGTGGATTTGATCTTTACCGTAACCACTCCTGCAACACGTAAAGCGAAAAAAGCGACCCAGGAGAATAATATCCCCGTAGTATATGCAATGCAGGATCCTGTGGCGTCGGGAATTATTACACACCTTGCCCAACACGATTGCAACCTCACCGGTATCCAGATCCGCGGCAGTGTTCCCAAGACTCTTGAATGGATGCTGGCAGTGTCCCCTGACATTAAACATCTTTTTGTTCCTATCAAATATGACACCAAGGCTGCCGACCAAAGCCTGGAAGACTTGCAAAAGACAGCCTCCACCCTTGGAATCAAACTTTCTCTTGTTGAAGTAAATGATCAGTCGGAGCTTGATACAGCCCTTGCAGCCATTCCTGAGGATGCAGATGGGATTTTCATGATCCACTCTATATTTATACACTCAAATGTTGAGAAGCTTGTCCAGGCAGCCATAGACAGAAAACTGCTTATCGGCTCAGGTGCGGCACAAAGTGATCGCGGTGTAACCATTTCCTACGGCATGGTTGCCGAAAAGACTGGAAGGCAGGCAGGTCGCCTGGCAAATCTTATCCTTAAGGGGATAAAACCAGCCGATATTCCATCAGAAATTACTGAATTTTTCATTGGTGTAAATTTACAGACTGCCAAAGCAACCAATGTTGAAATTTCTGCTGAAGTTCTTCAGCAGGCAGACATTATTATTCGTTAGACTGGATAAATTCTAATGAGCAAATTGAGCAGATCTTTATGTATGAAAAAGTATTGGCAATCCGGCATGCAAACCATTTCAGTGTGTTTCCGTCTCCTGTTTTGTTTATTGGTAGTTTCCTGCCTGTTAATTAGCCTGCAGGCCTGCAGTAAAGTTGATCAGGCTTCGGAGAGTTATCTGGTAGGTATCATTAATCCCAATAAAGGCACCCATGACATAAACAAAGGTTTTATTGAGGGGCTTACATCCCATGGTTTTGTTGAGGGGGAAAATATCAGGTATATACTGGCCCTGAATTCAGCTGGTCTGGATAAAGCCCTAGAGGAAATGCTTGCAAGTAATGTTGATCTGATCTTCACTGTCACTACTCCGGCCACCAAAAAAGCCTACTCAGCAGTAAAGGCTAAAGGTATACCAGTGGTTTTTGCCTTGTATGATCCGGTGGGTGGAGGCGTCATTAAGAGCCTTTCGAATCCAGGCGAAAATATAACCGGAATTCAGATCCGCGGCAGTGTTTCAAAAGCTCTTGACTGGCTGCTTGTATTATCCCCTGAAATTAAAAGTATCTTTGTCCCGGTTAAATTTGACACACCTGCAACAAAACTGAGTCTATCCGATCTGCAGAAAGCAGCCGATATAAAGGGGGTAACTCTTTTTGTGCATGAACTCTCAAGTCAGGCAGATATTAAAAAAGCTTTTGAGGATAATGCGAAAAATATTGATGCTGTATTTCTGCTCCATTCGCTTTTTGTTTCAACCAATACTGAGAAAATTGCCAATGAAGCTATTAAATATGGGTTGCCGGTCGGCGGAGGAACCTCTAACTACGCCAAGGGAGGTATGATTACCTACGGTGTGTTTGCCAATGAAGTAGGCAAACAGGCAAGCCGCATGGCCAACCTGATCCTCCAAGGCACACAGGCAGGAGAAATCCCGACAGAGACAGCTGAATTCTTCTTGGGTATTAACATGGAAATAGCCTATAAGGCCGGTATTACAATACCTAACGATATTCTCGTTCATGCTGATGACATAATTCCTTACAAAGGAAACTCCACGCAATGATTGACAGCATCCGCAGCAGGCTCATTACCATCTTTATAAGTTTGGCTATTATCCCGCTCTTACTGTTGGGGGGAGTACTGATCTGGAAAAACTATACCGTCGATATAGAACAGACAAAGGAGTCCCAGAGAAGAAAGACCATACTTGCCTCGGAAAATATTTTTCTCGTCCTGCATGAACAGGAAAATAAGATCCTGACACTGTTGAAGATGCATTATTTCCCGGACATGCCCCAAGAAGAAAAGCGGCATGAACTATCAAAATTCCTTTCCATAGCCAAGGATAAAGAACACGGATATATATTCGACAATCTCATTCTACTGGATGCCAACGGCAGAGAATCCCTGCGGGTTTCGAGGACCCATCTGGTCACGAGTAACGATATTGCTGACTGGGCGCAATCGGAACAATTTACAAAATCTGTTTCGACCGGAGACACTTTTTACAGTCAGGTCTTCTTCACTGAACATACCGGCGAACCCGTACTGAATATGAGTGTGCCGATCCTGGATTTGAGGACCCAGAAACCCGTGGGGGTTCTCGTTGCAGAAATGAAGTTGAAGTTCATATGGCATCAGATTACCGCTTTAAATGTCGGTAAGAGTGGCAAAGCATTTTTGACAAACGAGAATGGCAGGGTGATTGTTCATCCAAACCGTTCTATTGTTTTAAAAAATACCAGTTTCAATATCCCCAAAGTTACAAAAATCATGCAGGGGTTGAACGGCGAGAAATCCATAGTGGTTGCCGAAAAAATCACCTTCGGCAATCTGCCCCTTTATTTTGTTACAGAAGTTCCGACATCCGAAGCGCTGCAGCATATTTACAATTCTCTTTACATACTGGGGGCCATTCTATTACTCACACTGGCAGCATCCATAGCCCTCGTATTTGTACTGGTGCGACAGATAGTCCGGCCACTGGAATCCCTTGCTACAACTGCGAGAGATATTTCCAGGGGCGACTATTCAAAAAAGGCTGAACTGCACAAAATAAAGGAATTCCTGGAACTGTCCAATGCCTTCAACTCCATGACAGGGCGGCTGCACGAAACTATTGAGAACCTGGAAACTCAGATTAATTTTGTGGAAAATGTTATCGAGTCATTAAGCCACCCTCTCTATGTAATAGATGTTAATGACCATACGGTAAAAATGGCAAATTCCGCCGCAAATTTCGGCATGCTTTCAAGCGACAGTAAATGCCATATGCTGACCCACAAGTCCGACTTCCCCTGCAGCGGACCGGAACATCCATGCACCATTGAAGAGATTAAAAAGTCCGGAAGACCGGTGATGATGCAACACATGCATTGTGACCGTGAAAACGACGCGCAACGCATATTCGAGGTATACGGTTATCCGATTTTCAACGACAAGGGCGAAATTGCCCAGATCATTGAATACAATATTGATATTACGGAAAAAAAGGATCTGGAGGACCAACTGAGGCAGGCCCAGAAACTGGAAGCTATCGGCAGCCTTGCCAGTGGTGTTGCTCATGATTTTAATAACCTCCTCACCACAATTCTTGGTTATGGAGAGCTGGGGTTGATGAAGTTGGCAGCAGATGACCCCCAGAGAGAAAAAATTGAAGCAATTTACGAAGCAGGCGTAAAAGCCTCGACCCTAACCCGGCAATTACTTGCTTTCAGCCGTAAACAGATATTGGAAATGCAGGTGATAAACCTCAACAACCTCTTGGAAAATCTGACAAAGATGCTTGGCAGGATGATTGGGGAAAATATCGAAATCAGGATGCATTTAGACCCATCTGCCGGCAATCTGATGGCAGACCCGGGACAGATTGAACAGATCGTCATGAACCTGGCCATCAACGCCAGGGATGCCATGCCTGATGGAGGTTCTATCACTATTGAAACGCAGAAGTTTGCTCTGGATGAAGAGTATTGTAAAATCCATGCCGAAGTAGTGCCCGGCACATATGTAGCTCTCTATGTCACTGATAATGGTATGGGCATGCCTCCAGAGGTTATGGAAAAAATATTCGACCCCTTCTATACAACCAAAGAAAAAGGCACTGGAACAGGATTGGGGCTATCAACCGTCTACGGCATAGTCAAACAACACAAGGGCCACATTTATGTTTACAGTGAACTGGGAAGCGGCACGACCTTTAAAATATATTTCCCTAGAATAGAATCAGCTGCAGAAGACAAGATTCGAAAAGTCTTTCCGGCCATGGAAAAGGGAATTGAAACCATTCTGGTTGCCGACGATGAAATCTCCATACGCAAACTGATTCGTGATACCCTGGAACCGCTTGGTTATAAAATTATTGAAGCAGCCGATGGTGAGGAGGCCCTGGAACTTTTCCGGCAAAGTGAATATAAAATTGACCTGCTTTTAACCGATGTAATTATGCCTAAAATGACAGGGAAAAAGCTAGTGGAAGCATTGTCGGCAGAACAGAAGGACTTTAAAGTCCTTTATATGTCCGGGTATACAGACAATGTGATTGTACACCAGGGAATCCTGGACGAGAATATCGAGTTTATAAACAAACCGCTTATCCCCAGTCTCTTGACCAAAAAAATTCGGGAAGTATTAGCAAAGTAAAAGGTACAACAATCCATATTGCAATCCAGTGTGTCCCTATGGTTCACGGGCAGCAAACTTTCACCAGTCAGCGTCAAACAACCGCAGTATGATATGTTAAAGCGAATCTGCAGAAACAGAGACCAGTTTATCTAGCCCGCATTTCTCACGAACATTTCAGCATTTAATAGTGAAGGCGACAGTCTGAGAGCATAGAATACGGTATACGGATGCATCAGCTTGTGAGAAACCCGGGCTAGTTGCACCTGCGTAACTGAATTGACTCTGACAGGTGATATTTCTTTTCGATAAGCTGGGTATATTCAGGAAAAGAAAGTTCATTGTTTTTTTTCAGATTATGCCAGTTATTTGACAATTTGCGCAGTTCCATCAGCAACCTGTTAAAAGATTCTTCATTATTCCCTTTTTGGGAGCGGACATAAATATTACCGAGTTCCTTTAATTGTTCTTGATATTTCATTGTTGCAACGCCTCCGAACCTCTAAAAAATTATCCCGATTTTCAATTTAAACTTACAGTTTAACATTTTTGATCATGATTAGTAGGGGAGCAGCACCTCCAACGGTTAACCAGGCCGATGAAGGTCTTATATTGGATTCTTGAGTATGACCCGTAACATTTTTTCGTCTCCTGAAAATATTTTACTAATACAAAAGTAATATTACGGAAGGCCTTTTCAGTGTCAAGCAAAAAAATGAATTTCTATTCATTTTTTTCCCGCAGCTCCTCTCCCAGAGCCACATTGTAGACAAATCCTTCCTTTTAAAACAACCAGGTTAGATTATTATTACAACAGGTTACATGGCAAGATGATCATTAAAAATTCAATAAACGTCTTTTGCAAAAACATTAGACACTCTGTGCTATAATTCCCCCGTCTTTCCTTAAAACACTGCACCTTTTTCTAATGGCTTGTGCAGCTATGTAATTTATAGGTTAGAATGAATTTTCTGATACTTGATTCTACGTTTCTTCAATTTGAATAAGCCGGACAGGAGGTTTTCATGCAAAAAAACCTGATTATCCTTCTCACACTGCCAATTCTATTCTTTGCCAATACATCCTTTACGGAAGAGACCGGCTGTATAAAAGGCGACTGCGAAAACGGGGCCGGAATTATGGTCTTTCTTAATGGTTCCAGGTTCGAAGGTGAATTCAAAGACGGCGAGTACCATGGCAGGGGCACCTTCACCTTTGCAAACGGTTCAATCTATAAAGGCGAGTATGAAAATGGCAGATACCATGGTCAGGGAATCTTTCTATGCTAACGGGTCCGAATACGAGGGAGAATTCAAAGAAGGGCAATACCATGGCAGGGGCACCTTCACCTTTACAAATGGCGCCACCTATACCGGACAATATCATGAAAACAGTATCCACGGCCAGGGAACCTTTACCTATGCCGATGGCTCTGTATATAAAGGAGAATTCAAAGACGGCAACAGGGACGGGCATGGGGTCTTCACCCATTCTGACGGCTCAAAATACTCAGGTGAATTCAAAGACGGACAATATCACGGCCAGGGCAAATACACCTTTCGCTAATGGTGAACGATATTCAGGAGAATTCAAAAACGGCAATATTCATGGCCAGGGAAGGTTTATCTATGCTGATGGCTCCAGGTATACAGGCGGGTTTAAAAATGGACGAAGAAACGGCCGGGGGCTCTATACAGATCCAAACTCCACTCAATATTCGGGTGAGTTCATTAATGATGAATTTCAGGGTCAAGATGATTTGCAAAACAGGCGGGGAAAAA